>Ga0318541_10000286_pt1 | contig 15875 bp, 17 predicted proteins | sample GRESIP166b4f26_FD_202503 | JGI IMG/M metagenome (GOLD analysis project Ga0318541, IMG submission 202503) | Tropical soil microbial communities from Luquillo Experimental Forest, Puerto Rico - GRE.SIPMG.166b4f26 | ecosystem: Environmental > Terrestrial > Soil > Tropical forest > Bulk soil...
GACCTGAATACGTGCCGGCTCGTTGTCGAGGACCATGACCTGGGGCGCCGACAGCACCTTGACCTTGGTCACCGCGGCGAGCGCCGACAGCGCGAAATTCGGTTGGCGACTCAGTGTGAAAAAGGAGCGAGTCGAGGGAAAGTTCAGGCTGTTGATAGCAGGAAGGCCCCCGAGCGGGCCCAGGGTGTTGTTGATGTGGGCTCCGGTGACCCCAAAGAAGAATTGGGTGCCGTATTGCAATGAGTCATTGAGTTCAACCTGGGCGATCGTCGCCTCGATCAGCACCTGCAGCGGAATGATGTCGATTTTGCGCAGCATCCCCTCGATCACCGCGTATTCGCTCGGCGTCGCATAGATCAATAGCGCATTGTTGCGCCGGTTGGCGATAATGCGCATGCGGTTTTCGGGAGCAGCACCCAAACCGGCCCCAGTCTCCGTCGACAACGGCTCGGTGGCCGGTGGCGCGCCCTCGGCAGCGGCGGTAGGTGGCGGTGGGATCCCCGCCCCCAACCCTCCGGCGGCGCCTGGCGCGCCAGTAGCGACTCCGGCTCCTCCACCGGCTCCGCCGAGACCTGCCGTCGAACCTGCACCGCCGAAACCTGTCGTGCCGCCTCCCGGCGGGCGCCCTGGGCCGATCGTCAGCGGCGCGGCGCCAGGTGCGGCTTCGCCGGGCGGGGCGGCGGTGGGGCTGACATTGCGCGGCGTGAAGGCGCGCTGCAACAGCAGTTCGAGATCCGCACTTTGGCCATTTTGCACGTAGTAGACATGCCAAGCTCGGGCGGTGGCATCCTCGACCCGGTTCATCAGACCGACAAAGCGCTTGGCAGCATCGATGTAGCGCGGTTGCGACGAAACCACGAGGACGGCGTTGACGCGTTCCATCGGCAGCACGCGGACGAGACCCCCGAGCGGGCCTTCTCCTTGAGACTGGAACACCTTATCGAGCTCGCCCGCGAGCTGACCGGGATTGCCGTCGCCTACCGGAAAGAGGGCGTAGGACTGGCCGGCCAGGATGTCGATGTCAAATGCGCGGACCAGGCTTACCAAGGTTTGGCGTACTGGGGCATCACCGCTGACGAGCAACGCGTTGCGTCCCGCGTCGGCGGTGATCTTTCCACCTTCAGCCACATAGGGCTCGAGAACTTTGGCCAGGTCCCTAGCGGCGGCATAGCGCAGCGGCACCACTTGCGTCCCCGCGCCGACCGCGTTCGCTCCGAAGACTGGATTGGTCGTATTGCCAACGGCGATCGGTATGACGGCGAAGACCCCGTTTCTTTCGACCAGCGTTGCACCGTTTGCGTTGAGCAAGGTCTCGAGAGTGGGCAGTAATGCCGAGCGTGGCAGCGGCGTTCCGGTATCGATCGAGGCGGTACCATGCACATTCGGGTCAATCGTGTAATTGAGCTTTAACGTCGTGCCGAGGATGGTACGGGCTATTTCGCGAATGTCGGTGTCGACGAAGTTGAGCGTGATATCGCCAGCTTGTGCCCCGGCACCGGGGGTCGGCGGCGGTGCGAGTGCCGGTTCCTCCGCGACACCTTGGGTCGTGAATGCGCGCTCTCGAGTGCGGTCGACCGGGATCGCACCGCTCACCCGCGGCGGCGCTGCCTCTAAGGCTCGCGGCTCTTCCAGCGGTTCTAGATCGGGTTGCGAGGGGACGTTCTGGCACGCGGCGAGGAGCACCGGCGCCATCGCCAGCGCGGGCAATCGGCTCATGGCTGCACCCTTCCGCGCGGCGGCCGCAGCGGTGGCGACGTGGGAGAGCCGGGCGGTACCCCCGGCCTTGGCGGCGCAGCCGCCGCAGGAGCTAGCTGAGCTGGCAAGCGGGCAGCGGGGTTGGCGGCAGGTGGCGGCGCGGGCAATCGGGCAGCGGGATTAGGGACAGCCATCGGCGCGGCCGGCTGGACGAGGTTTGGATCGAGCTTGGGCTCCAGGGTCTTGGTTCCGCCGGGACCGCTCAGCGAAACCTCGTGTGGGGTGATGCTCTCGATTCGCCAACCACTCACGGCCTCGCCCTCGGTGAGCCTCAACGGCTTGGCACCATTCACGGCGAAGATAGCGACATGGTGCTCGGGCTCAGTGACGATTCCAGTCAGCCGCATGTCGGCAAGATCAGAGTTGGTGACGCTGTCGCTGGTCGCGGTTTGCGGGGGACGCCGAGTGCTGCTGAACAGCGGTCGGGCAAGGGCCATGGAGAGGAGCTCGTCGAGCCGCGTGCTTGGCTGTCGGCGCACGGCGGAAGGGGTCTCGGCACGCCTTGAAATCTCGTTTGGTGCGGCAGTGTCGGTGGCACTTGGCTCAAGTTCCAGCAAAACCACCGCGCCGAAGATCAGGCACCCCGCGAGCAGCAAGTAAATCACGAGGCGATCGATCATGGTTTGGAAGCGACCAGATGTTCGCAGGTGCGGAACCAGCCGTTCATCATCAGGATCAATGCCCAAAGCCTGCCGCGGCGGCCGGACGGCACAAACGCGACCGAGACTATGGCGCAACCTCCGCGTTGATAGTGAACAGTTCGGTGTGAAGCGCCTCGACCCGGGTCACTGGAGCTGCGAACCCCGGGTTTCGAAACGAACCGTCCGCGGCGAGGGGTCCGATTAATCGGGCAGCCGCGGCAGACCGGCCGGTGAGCGTCACTTTCCGCTTCTGCAGCTCCATTTCCGTCAGATAGGTATCGTCCGGCAGGTCGCGGGTCGCCGCGGCTAAGACCGCAAGTGGACGCCCCGCCTTGTCACGTTCGCTCTCGACAAAGTCGGCGCTGCCTGTGAGCCGATCGATTTCCTGGCGCAGGCTATCGGCCTCGGCGGCGGCGGTCCGACCCACCGCGATCTGTTGGTCGAGAGAAGCAAGCGCACGCCCCTGGCGCACGAAGGGTGTTACCACAGCCGCGACACCGAGGATTGCGCAGCACACCGCCGCCGACCAAATGAGCCGGTCAGAGGCGCGATGAGTCCGGCCGCCATCCCCTTCGAGAGGCAGGTAGGCCCCGGCGTCGGGACCGTCGGCAATTTCGGCTCGCCTTGGTCTGATCCCAAATTGGCCGAGAGCCGTCAGGAGTGGGGCGAGGTTTGTCTTCGGCAAGAGGACGAGGCGCACGGACAATCGTCCGTTTTGCCGATCAACTCCGTCAATCTGGTGGTTCCAGTATATCTCCTCGGCTTTAAATGGGGTCTCGCGGTCCATCTCGAATCCTAGGACCTGCTCGAGCTCGCGCTCCGCGGCCAGCGGCAAGGTCACGGTCTTCCCGAGTACGTCCTGCTCGCTGAGGCGCAGAACGGCCGTTCGACCGGTTTTCCGGGGTAATTCAGCTAGATCGGTGGCACCGAGGCCGAAGCGGCCGAGAGGCGTCTCCCTGCCATTTCGGCGCAGGCCGATGGCGACGGCTTCGATACCACGGCCGAGCGGTCCGATTGGTTTGATCACCATTGCATCGACAGCCGTCAGGACAGTTCGACGCAATCCCTGAGGCAGCAGTTCCGCGAGCTGCCCAAACCACCAAGAAAAGAACGCCCGGATCGTAGTCAAAATCCGCTCCTAGCAGCCCACTATGTTACAGAGAGTCCCGCAAGCGTGGAAAGCTGGATAGACCATAACCGGGCTGATGGGCGAGAAATTCATCGAATTTCGTCCGGCCAGGGTGATTGCTACCATGCTGTTTCGTACGATGGGCCAGAATTGTTGTCGGATATCTCGTTGGACTCTCATGGCCGAAGCTCGATTCAATCGAAACGTGCGAATCGCGGTTCACATTTCAGCGCTGGGGCGCCACAATCAGATCGGGCCAGCGGCGGCGGTCTCCTTTGGCGAAGCTGAGGCGAACGCGGATGAGTTCGGGGACGTTGTAGTTGTCCCATTGCGTTTGCCAACCCGCCGGTTGACTTGCCGCAGGCGAACCCCAATAGGCGAAATCGAGGCGCTCGACCCCTCGAATCAGCTCAGTTTCGATCGGCTCGGGTGCCGGCGCGGTACTCAGCTCATGGCGATGGGGTGTCCAGCGCAATACGAACCGCTGGTCGCGAAGCTCAAGCGTGATATTCGCACGACGGGTCGTGCCGAGCCCAGTCGGGAGATATCCGATAAATGTCAGCCTATCCGGTTGACCGGCGGCTTCTGGCGCGTGGGCGGCTTCGGGATCGATGATGCGCGGTGGCGGTATCCAAATCGCGCTGAGAATCATTCGCAGGACGCGCGCCTCGGCATCGAGCTCCGCTGTTTCCCCAATACGCCGCGTTTGCGCATCCCATAGCGTAAGACCAGTGCGCACGCCCCGCGTGAGCCCGACCAAGAGGAAGCCGAGCACAATTAGCACAACGAGGATCTCCAGCAGAGTAAACCCCGTCTGCTCGCCGGCCACACCCCGGCGCAGCATCATAATGACATCACCCGCCGGTCGCCTGCGGACCGAGCCGCAGCGTCTTCAGCACCACCGACCGATCGCCATTCTGCCCGGTCCACAAGATTGCGACCTCGATATCGTACAGGGTTGCGGGTGCGGCGGTGCTGGCGTCGGGCGTCGGCGTCTCGCGAGTCGCCAACGGCCGCACGCGCAGCCGCCAGCGATAGCCCCCCCCATCGTCATCGGTGAACTCGCCTTGCATCAGCGCAGCATCCCGCCCAACAGCGGCCAGGTGAGACTGTGCCCGCTGCACGGCCTCTTGGGTTCGCGCTGCGGTGTCGACCGCAAACAATCCCCCACTGCCCGCCTGGAACAACCCGACGAGAGCCAGCGCAGCGATCGCTAGCGCCACGACGACCTCGAGCAACGTGAACCCGGTAGCTCGAGGCGGGTAATCAACGTCCATCGGCGATGCTTACCCTTCCAGTCAACCAGTCGACGCCGACGTCGATGTGACGTGGTCCGTCCGCCAGCGATATTCGGCCGCCGGTCGAGCTGCCGTCGGGGTTGAACCGGATGTCCCCCTCGCGGTCATTTAGCGCTTCGCCTGAGATGGTCAGCAACTCCAGCGAGAGCTGAGCGGGCAAGCGGCGCGGCGTCCCCGTCCCGACGCGATAGCGGTGACCGACCAGATCGATGTCGAACGCGACCGAACGGTTGCTGAGGATCGCCTCCGATCGCGCCAAGCGTAGTCCGGCGGCAAGCTCAGAGGCCGTCGCTTGGAGGCCGAGCCCTCGACTCCAGGGCGGTTTGTAGCCGGCGATAAGGGCTAAGGCCAAACCAAGTATAGCGAGCGACACGAGCAGCTCGATCAAGGTAAAGCCGCCCGCACGATCAACAGACGGCTCGGTCCAGCGTGGCTTTGGCAGAGGCGCCAGCTCACACCGCAAGGTCATTGAGGTTCAGCATCGCCGTCAGCAGCGCGCTGACGATACCAGCAACGGCGAGGCCCATTGCGATCGTGATCAGGGGCACCATGAGGGCGACGAGCCGCTGCATCATTAGTCGCGCTTGCTCGTCGTGGATGTCGGCGGCTTTTAGCGCCATCGCCGAGAGCTGTGCCGCCTCCTCACCGAGCTGCAAGAGATGAATAGTCCGCGCCGGAAAAAGCCCAGCGGCAGCCAAGGGCATGGCCAGGCCGGCGCCGCCCTTCGCGCCGATCGCCGCGGCTTCGACCGCCGCCGCGGCCGCGAGATTTCCGAGAGCATCTTGCGCGATGCCGAGCGCCGGTATAAGCGGCACGCCGTTCTGCAGCAGGCTGCCGAGCGTGCGCGTCAGCCTCGCGGCCAGAGTTTCGCGCAGCACGCTGCCGGCGATTGGAAGTCGCAGCAGCAGGCGGTCAAACTTGAGTCGGTTGGCGGGCCGCGCGAGCATCTGTCGCGCAACCAATCCTGCCGCCAGGGCGCCGACCAGAACCCACGGCGCTCCCGCACCTACCACCTTGCCGAGGGCCATCAAGACGCGGGTCGAGGCCGGCAATTCGGCGCCCGCCTGTTCGAAGATCGGCGTAAACTGCGGCAGCACGTAATCGAGCAGGAGCACGATCGATCCGATCGCCGCGACGACCAGCAAAGCCGGATAGATCAGCGCTGACCGAAGGTTCGCGCTCAGGCTTCGCTCTCGCTCGAGCAGAGTGGCAAGGCGGTCGAGCGTCGCCGGCAAGCTGCCGCCCGCTTCGCCGGCGCGAACCAGACCGATGTAGAGTTTGGAAAAGCTCCGCGGCTCGCCGGCGAGGGCCGCTGCGAGCGAGCTGCCGCCGCGCACCTTGTCGCGCACATTACCAAGGATTACGCGGCTACGGGCACTGCGGGTGTTATCGACGACGAAGCGGAGGGCGCGGTCGAGATCCTGCCCTGCTGCCAACATGATCGCGAGTTCGCGGGTCACCTCACCGAGGGCCGCCTTGTCGAGACCGCGGGCGCCGCGGAGTTCGATCTGCAGCAGTTCCCGCAATCCGCGGCGCCGGTCAGCTGGGTCAGCCCGCAACACGATGTGGCCCTGGCGCTGCAGCCGCTCGACCACAACCCCGCGGTCGGGAGCCTCCATTAACCCGCTTAGGGTATCGCCCCCGCCATTGATCGCCGACCAGCGAAACGAGGGCATATCACGTTTCTCGACAGTTTGCTCATACACATCGGCCGAAGCCAAAGTTCGCATGCCATCGCGATTTGCCCAACGGCAGTACAGGCAGCCAAGCGGACCAGCTTTGTTAACGCTAAGCCCGCGACTTCGAACCGATGCTCACAAAGGGTAAGCTGTTGTCAGTCTAGGGTCAACTGCGACGATTCGGGAATAGGGCATCAATTGGGAAGTTGCGGCGAAGCGCTCGAGGTGCGTCTACCGCAACTTTACATTGCGTAGATTCCGGCCCATCGTCACATCTGCAGCGAGTCTACAGCTAGACTCTCCTAAGGGTTGAAATCCCCGGGCCGGCCTGTTTGAAGCGCTCCGCCCCAAGGTTGGCCATTGGCCATCGTCGCCTTCATGGTCAGATCGGTCGTCGTTCTTGAAAGTCAATATCTGTGGCAAGCATGCTATGCGAAAATGGTAATTTACCGATGGCTGAAATGGCCAAACACACTCTTTTTCGGCTCCTCGGCACTCCATCCGCTCTCGCTGCATCCTATCACCATGATTGCGCAAGCGACTTCAATGTCTTAGGGTTGATAAAGAGCAGCCTAATGGTCGGGCTATGCCAAAGGCAACGGGATTTGCCCGTATCGGCGGCGCGCCTAGGTAGATTAGTCAGTTGTCTCATACGAAACGAAGGCCTTAGAGACGCTCCAGCGAAAACCTCAGGCTCGTCCGCATGGTCTCGGGTAGCGTCCCGAAATAGAGCGGCTGGCGGGTTGGCCGCTCGTAGGGGCGGCCACGCAGTCGCCGATACTCTTCATGAAACAGATCGAAGGGCGAGTTCAGGTTGGTGGCGATGCCGCCGTGGACTTGGTGGAACGTCGCCTCGCCGAGTAGCATAATCAGCTCGCCGGTGGGATCGGCGCAGACCCGTGCCCAGGTGTCGAGATTGACGAGACCGCCACCCGGCATCACGAAACCCTCGTCCCAGCCGCCGAGCGCGCGCCAATGCTCAGCGCGGAGAAAGAGAGCGTTGCTCTCGGCTGGCAGCTCGAACCAACCGCCGCCCGAGGAGCCGGCGAAGACCGAGATCGTGAATAGCCGATAGCCATCCGCCTCCCAACCGCTGCGGGCGAGGAGCTCATCCTCGATTGCCTGGTTGTAGCCGTGCTTGACGCTTTCCATCTGCACGTCGGGCCCGAGATGGAAGGCGATGGTACCAATCACCGGCCGCCTGTGCAGGCGGGAGGCGGCGAGCGCCTTAGATAAGAGCCCGGGCGAGGCCATACGGGCGCCGTCGATGCACACCCCGACCAGATCGCCGCGCGCCACAGCGAGCCCAAAATTGACTGCCGGCACGGGTGACACCGTGGCGTTTTGCTTGCGATACATGACGAGGCCAGGCAGCAACCGCTTCAGTTCTTTCTCGTTGCAAGTCTGCGTCGAGCCGTTGTCGATCAGGATGACTTCGTAGTCGCCTGGCTCGATGTCCCGCTGCATGGCGGGTGACAGCGACCGAATGGTACGCGGCAACTCCCGCGCCATGTTGTAGCCGATGACGATCACCGAGAGCTTGGGCCTGTCCGATCGCGACAGCGGTCTGCGCGCGGAATCGTCCTTCCGCGCGAGCCGCAGCCGCCCTACGATCTCGTGCAGCGACAAACCCTTGGCGCGGGTACTCTTCAAAGTCTCGATTACCCGGCGGACCACGTCGCTTGCAAGGTCACCGCATGGGCCCGGTTGCAAAAAAGTGCTCGACGCCTCAGGCCGCTGGGTCACTCGCGAGCGGCAGCGGCCAAAGATCGACCGGATCGCCAGTCCACTCCGGCGGTTTGTCGGTGAATAGCAATTCTGTCTTCTCCCGCTCCATCCAGTGGCTGCCGGGCACTCTATAGCCGCGATGGCGATAGCGCTCTACGGGAGCCGTTTCCTCAGGTATTACCAGGACTCGGCCCGTTAGATCCGATCGGATTTCGCGGTTGCCGGTGCCAGGCTGCAGAGCGACAGCATTAATTAGACGCGGCCCCGAAAGCCACGAAATATGATAGGAAACGAACCCCTTTTCTTGTTCGATTTCACGCTGTCTGTGCAGATTTGCCAGCGCTTCCCGGGCTATCATCAAGAACAATTGCGATCTGGTACGCGCAAGGAGGATTGCGCTGATCAAAAAATGCTCCTCGGGCGAGCGAGGTGTCTGGCTCATACTGCGATCGACAAAAATCGCCTCGAATTCGCCGAGCCTTCCAATCAGGCGCCTCAACGCTTCCTCATCCTTGATCCCGCAGTGGCAGTCCACATAGAGGCCGCCCCACTCGTGGAGCGCGAGAAGCCGGGCGACGTCGGCCTTTGCGGCCGGAATGCGGATAGCCCTGTAACTCTCGAAATATTGAGGAAAATTCCGACCGATAATCGGAGCGACGTCGTTGTCTCCGAGCACTCTGAACTGCGGAAAGTGAGCGCGCCATTCCTCAATCGTACTCTTGATCGGCGTGTGATCCGTATCTTCCCAATATGCAAACACCGGCACCTCATCAGCCCCTATCATCGGGCGGCGCCACGAAGCAAACCATCGTCTCATTCTTGGGCCACCCGTGTAGCAAGCATCGAAGGCGAAAACGATTTGATCGGCCGCAGCAGTTCTCGTGCCATGTAGTAGGAGTTGATTACGGCAGAGATCTTTAGGTCGACCATAATCGATCCTCAAAACTCGTAACCGAGTTCGAAGGCCAGTCTCCCGCAGATCGACCAAATTTTTCTATTTTGTTGTCGTCGGCCCGGAAGTCTCCGGTGCGACTGATGTCGATCTCGGGTGGATCCGCCACGGGACCGCGGGATCCAAGAAATGCTGCCAGCCTCTTCTGGGCCTCGACCGGGTTGGCGCAAATTTCCTCGTAACGGAACTGGACCCAACCTTCGGCAGGCGAAATCGAACGCAGGGCATCAACGACGCCTCCGACCTGGTAGACCCAGGTCACCGCGTTGTGGATATAGGGTTCGTCGCGCTCGATGTTGTCTGGGTCGAGGCCGCAGGCGCGATACGCGGCAGGCGGCACGACCCGTCCAGCCGGATTGTCCAGCCGCAGTGCGCTCGCCACCGACCAGGTGGACTACCCGCACCCGCGGGAACGCCCCCCATCAGTTGCGACAACACCAGCATCGTCTCTGGCAGCTTCCAGCCCCAAAGGCTGGTCGGATTGCGACGACCGGTCGGGAAGATCTCTGATGCCCAACGGCGCAGGCGCCGGCGCCGGTGAAAGTCGCGCCCCGCAGAATGCCGCTGTTCCAGCTTGGTCGGCAAGGCAGAGCGGCAGCGGGCGCGAGAAATCGACGGGCTGTCGGGGGGCCACGTATCGAATAGCAGGCACGACACACCCGGATAGTGGGGCGCATCGCTCGACATCACAAGCTGATTATACGCGAATAGCTGCGTGATAGCAGGTGCAGCCGAAACGCCCCTTGTAGGCGCTGCGCAAAGGGACTCAGCCTATGTTCAGATAAGCCCAAAAAATCCCTCCGGCACCTGGGCTATCCTGCCGGCAAACCAATCAAACTGGTAGAACCTGTTCACCATGCGGGTGCTATCGACTACCCGCTTGAGATCGGCCTCAAACGCGAATGGCGCGGCGCCGTGCACCTTGATGTGCTCGGCCGGCACCTCGAACGCCCAGTGGAAACGCTCGCTGCGGCTCTGACGCTGATGCGACCCCCACCCGTGTGTGAGCGCCCGCTCGGACCACGCCATGGTGCGGGTCAGCTCCCATCGCTCCTGTGCGATGTCCACGTCCATCGCACTCAGGTGGAACTGGTACAGGTCGGTGCGGTAATCTGGGATCCGGTCGCACGAATGAAAGCCCGTACTCCAACGGAGTGGCACTCGTGCAATGGACGGCTTGCACATGCCGGCGCGAAACCAAACATAGCGCCGCTGGCCAAGAATAGGCGCAGACGGATCGATGGGTGGCTCGATCCCTAGAAGATGTAGCAGGAGCACCCCGGTTGGTGCAATGACCTCCGATCTTGTGGCCGCGAGGAAAGACGCGAGCGACACATGCTTCCTCGGGTCGGCGACAAGCATTTCGTCGCAATCGGTGTAGATGACAACATCATAGAACCGCAGCAATGCATGCTGAAAATCCGCGACGAATTCTTCGCGGGTTTGATCGTCGAACGGGCTGCGCGGCAGCGGAACAAGGTTGACCCCCGTTAGGCCCCGGGTGCTATCATCATTCGAGCCATGATCGACCACGAACAAAGCCGCACCCGGGCAATGACCGGCATAATGTCGAATCCATATGGGGAGATTGACCCGCTCGTTGTAGACCATTGTGGTTATTGCTATCTTCATGACCTTGGCTCCCTTGGAGGCCGCTCTTGGATAGCCGGATAGGATATCGGTTATGAGCCGATATTCCCCAGGTTCCCAGGCTCGTGAAGGTATTTTCCTGTTTCAGTGGCTGCGCTGCAAAGCAATGCGATTGCGATCTCACCTGTTGACAGCCAACTTCTTGGATTACCCGTCTCGTAGCGCTGGAACTCGTTGCACTGCTGTGACCAAAGCGCGTCTCATCGTCTCCGCCCGTCGTATCCGCTCCCATTTTTTGGTCATGCTGGTTCGGGTATCACCAGGACTCGGCCGGCTAGATCCGATCGGATTTCACGGTTGCCGGTGCCAGGCTGCAGAGCAGCATTAATTAGACGCGGCCCCGAAAGCCACGAGATATGATAAGAAACGAAGCCCCTTTCTTGTTCGATTTTGTATTGTCTGTGCAGATTTGCCAGCGCTTCCCGCGCTATCATCAAGAACAATAGAGATCTGGCGCGCGCAAGAAGTATCGCGCTGATCAAAAAATGCTCCTCGGACGAGCGAGGTGTTTGGCTCAGACTGCGATCGACAAAAATCGCCTCGAATTCGCGGAGCCTTCCAATCAGCTGCCTCACCGCTTCCTCATCCTTGATCCCGCAGTGGCAGTCCACGTAGAGGCCGCCCCACTCGTAAAGCGCGAGAAGCCGGGCGACGTCAGCCTTTGCGGCGGGAATGCGGACAGCCCTGTGACTCTGGAAATATTGAGGAAAATATCGACCAATCATCGGAGCGACGTCGTTGTCTCCGAGCACTCTGAACTGCGGGAAATGGGCGCGCCATTCCTCAATGGTACTCCTTATCGGGGTCCGATCGGTATCTTCCCAATATGCGAATACCGGGACTTTATCAGCCGTCAGGCGGTGTCGCGACGGAAACCATCGTCTCACTTTCGGACCACCAACGGAGCAACCATCGAAGGCGAAAACGATTTGATCGACTGCAGCGGCTCTTGTGCCATGTAGTAGGAGATAATCCAGATGGAGATTTTTGGGTCAAAGTTCGTAACCGAGTTCGAAGGCGAGTCCCCCGCAGATCGACCAAATTTTTTCCGATGAGCCCCGGTCGCCGGAGGCGTCCCCGATGCGACCGAGGTCGATCTCAGGCGGATCCGCCATGGGAGCGGCGGTTCCAAGAAATGCTGCCAGGCCTTTCTGGGCCTCGACCGGGTTGGCGCAAATTTCCTCGTAGCGAAACTGTAGCCAACATTCGGTAGGCGACAACGAACGCAGCGTGTCAAGGACGCCTCTGACCTGGTAGGCCCAGGTCACTGCATTGCGGATATAGGGTTCGTCGCGCTCGATGTTGTCCGGGTCGAGGCCGCAAGCGCGATACGCGGCAGGCAGCACCGCCCGTCCGACCGGATTGTCCAGCCGCGATGTCATGTGCGTGCGCCGCAGCGCGCTCGTCACCGGATGGCGGACCAGATGGACCACCCGAGCCCGCGGGAACGCCCGCAACGCTTGCGGCAACGTCAGCATTGTCTCTGGCAGCTTCCAGCCCCAAAGGGCGGTCGGATCGCAGCGGCCGCTTGCGAGGATCTCTGATGCCCGGTGACGCAGCCGCTTGCGCCAGTAAACGTCGCGCGCCGAACCGCTCGCGACGCCCGCGGTCACCGCCTCGATCGCGAGGTCGTAGAGCGTTTCAACCCACTCCACCGAGTCGTGGCTTGCGCTCAGCTCGTTACCCAGAAAAGTGCCGATCGAGAGGGCAAGCCGCGCCAAAAGACGTGTCCCGCTGCCGCCCCTGCCGAGCAGGACCACCGGCTGGCTGCGCGCGAGTGGATCGGCCGCTGTGTCGGAGCCACGCGCGCTCCCTTGCTCATACATAATCCGAGAGATTTATAGCGGTTCGCTATCCACGCACAGGATCCCCCTTATATGCTAATCCGCATCCCTCGAAAAATACCCGCGGGCGCCCATCACCAGCCCCGTCGGCAGGGCAGGCGGCAGTGGGCCCGACGGGTCACGTATCGAAGAGCGATGGGCTACTGCAGTCCATATTCAGCCAACAAGGATACGGCCGCCCAAATCAACATCCATAACCCGAGTGAAAATAACAGAACCAAAGTCAGCGCCTCTCCCGGGATCAATCTGAGAATTGGCTCGCTTCCGGAGCAGACGGCTGGTGATGGTTCATGCGAACCCCGGAAGGAAGCAAAGGACCAAACCCGCTGGAACCCAGCCTTTTTGTCCAACTGTTCCTCCCAACCCCGAAGAAAAACCGCTTGCTCCCTTCGCCACGCCACATCCTCGGGCGTGCCCCCCTGCCATGTGGTTTTTGGGATACGCCGCGCGTGGAATCGGGTCGGCGCGGTCGGCGTCAGATCATGGTGAGGTCAGGCTCTTCACGAGATGTGCCCCGGGGCGACAGGCCAAACTGGACTGATCAGGCGCGGCCTCGACAGGGGAGGCGGGAGAGGCGGCGCGAGCGCCGCCTCTCTTTTTGCCGAGTTCGCTCGGCCACCCAGCCATTGTTTCAGGACTAGGCACTGTCCCCGTCGATCAACTCTCGATCAACACTTTGTAGGTTGCCCGGGGGCAACGAAACACGGCGGTAGGAAGCGCGTGGGAACCGGGATGCTGTTGTTATACGGCTCGTACATGTACGTCCGGTCCCCGACGGCGGTGGTTCCACCCTCGAAGGTGTGAATGAGCCCTAGCAACGTGACATTCCCAGCATTGTCGGCGATGCCGCCGATCGGCGTCTTGAATGCGGGACCGGACTGGAAGGTCCCCTTGCGAAAGCCCATTTGCGTTATTGTCAAGTTGGGGTCGAAGGCGGAAAGTTGGAACTGCCCGTAACAGATGAAGTGCAAGCTGGTAGACTCGATTACCTCGTCTTCACTCCAGAAGTCGAGATTCACGATCGTCGGATAGTTCGGCTGGTTCTGCCGCACATCCAGGGTCAACAGGGTGAAGTTGGTCGCGGCGAAAATGGGACCAACCGCGTCATCATACTTGACATCGCCATTGATCTGCCCGGTGACCGCCGCGTAATGGCCCGGCTGGCCGTCGAAGGCGAGGCTCGCTTGGTTAGCATTGAATTGATCGGCGGTGAGCCCAATCGTGTCCCGGTTCTTCAACGCGGTGTCGGCCTGGATCGTGATCGCGCGATACGCCGAGGCCGAGCTGGCAGTGTTGCGGATGACGGCATCGCCGATCAGCCCGTCAAACTTGATCGGCTGATCGTTGATGTTGACCGCATAGCCAATCAGATACCCTCTCGTGCACGGGGTACCGTCGATATTAAGCGGCGGGAGGGAAACATGATGGTTCTGGCTGCCGGTGATCGGCTTATTTTCGGGGTCGAACACCGCCTTCCCGTCCACCGTCAAGAAGACGTCGAAGTCACTCGACGGGCAGATGTACTTATTGTCGATTTTGTCGGACCCGCCACAAACCCAGTGAAACCGCACCTTTATCGGCTCGTGCTCGGGGCACAACACGCCGGTCGGACACACGGCGCCGAGCTCGATCTCGGTTTGCGGCAAGGTCACGCCGTTGACCGATACCGTCCCCGATCTCCATTTGGGGTAGACGATTACGCTTCCCGGCTCGCTCGGGTCGGCCAATTGCACCCCGCCGGTGGCCTGCGCCGACGCCGGGGTCGCGAGACCGAGTGCCGGCAGCAGCAGTAGCGCCGACCACGCGGATTTCATCATAAAGTTCATTACACCATCCTTCTTTCCTTCTACGCCCTACAGCGGGCTGATATAGGGCGTGCAAGGGCTATGCCATATCGCTGCATAGAAAGTTGACCAGGATTTCAGTGATTTAGGACGAAGGTTGCGAAAATTGGTCCGGAAGCTAGGACTTGGTCGATCGGCGATTCCGATTTTCCGGACTGGGCCGACGCCGGTCTCGATGCTCGAGTGCAGCGCCGATCAATCAAGCGGCAGGAAAACCGTCGGCGTTGGATTGCTGTTATGCAAATTATTAAAAATATAAGTTATATTGTTCAACCCACGCGTGGGCCCGTCGTTCGTCTGAACGAGCCCCAGCAACGTGACCGGCCCAGGGATGTCGGAAATCCCGCCAAACGGCGTCTTTACCGCTTGGCCCGACATAGCGACACCGTTGCGAGTGCGCATCCCGCTGAGCCGCGAATCTGCGTCCGAGGGTTGTACCTCCGCCCAGCACAGGAAGTCCCAAGACGCCGACGCCCGAACCTCTGCTTCGTTGTAGTAGTCGAGGCTGACGAAGGTCGGATAGTTCGGCCGGTTCGATCGCACATCGAGGGTCAGCAGGATCAGGGAAGCGTTTCTGAAGGACACCGGGTACGTCGCGTTATGACTTTTGACGTCTGCCAAGACCTGTCCGCCAATCGACTGGTAATGACCGGCGCCGCCGTCGAAGACGAGGGTCGGAGCGGCGGTGCGAGGGTCGACCCCCGGCGTGATGCCGGCGCGAGTGGCTAGGTTCGGCTCCGCTCGGACCTGAACCGCCTCATACGAGAGGATCGCGGTGCTGCTGTCCCGTAGCACGGCATTGCCGATCAAACCATCATACTTGATCGGCCGATGCGCGTCGTCGGTCACCCAGCCGATCAGGTATCCTCGCGGACATGGGGGCCGCGGGAACCCGAGTGTTCCCCAGCTGCGGGAGATTTTCGGGGTTGAATGAAACCTTCCCATCGACCGAAAGCGCGAGATCGAAGCGGGTCTCCTTGCAGACGTACATCGCAGCGTTGTCCGGATTCCCGGGGCACACCCAGCGAAACGTTATCCTTACCTGCTCCGACTCCGAGCAGGTCGCATCGCGCGGGCACCGGGCGCCGATAGTGATTTCGGTTTGGGCGGTCGTCGCCCCGTCGAACGGTACCGTCCCTCTGACGAATTTCGGGAAGACAATCACGCTTCCCGGCTCTGAGGACGTGGTCGTCACCGCCTCCGGAGCTTGCGCCAGAGCCGGCATTGCCGGTCCTAGAGCTGCGCTTAGGAAGAAGAGGAAACGCGGGCCCTTGACGACAAACTTCATGATCTCTCCGCAGCTTGTAGCGTCGAGGTTTCCGCGGCTGGCGCGAGATGTAGTCCGGCAGGCTGGG
>Ga0318541_10000296_pt1 | contig 15659 bp, 13 predicted proteins | sample GRESIP166b4f26_FD_202503 | JGI IMG/M metagenome (GOLD analysis project Ga0318541, IMG submission 202503) | Tropical soil microbial communities from Luquillo Experimental Forest, Puerto Rico - GRE.SIPMG.166b4f26 | ecosystem: Environmental > Terrestrial > Soil > Tropical forest > Bulk soil...
CCAGAAGCACGGGATTTTGCTGATCTTCGACGAGGTGATCACCGGCTTTGGCCGGCTCGGACATGCCTTCGCCGCGGAGCGCTACGGCGTGCTGCCGGACATGATCACCTTCGCCAAGGGCGTCACCAACGGCGCGGCTCCGATGGGCGGCGTGCTCGTGCGCGATACCATCCATGACGCTTTCATGAACGGCCCGGAGCACGTGGTGGAATTGACCCACGGCTACACCTATTCGGCGCATCCGCTGGCCTGCGCGGCGGGGCTCGCCACGCTCGACGTCTATCGCGACGAAAAACTGTTCGAGCGCGCGAAAGCGCTCGAACCGAAATTTGCCGACGCCGTCATGTCGCTGAAGGGACTGCCGAACGTGCTCGACATCCGCACCGTGGGCTTGACCGCCGGCATCGACCTCGCCCCCCGCGCGGCCGACCTCGTCGGAAAGCGCGGCTATGACGCGATGGTCTCGGCCTTCCAGGACAACGACCTGATGATGCGGATTGCCGGCGACACGCTGGCACTGACGCCCCCTCTGATCATCAGCGAAGACCAGATCGGCGAGGTCGTGGACAAGGTCGGCAAGGTCATCCGGGCGGTGGCGTAAGCCAGCCGCGACGCGCTCATCGTCTCCTGAAGTTCCCTTCCCCGCGCAAAGCGGAGGGAGGCGCGGCGATCCTTGCCAACGCGCCGAGCCTCCGGAGCGCCCGATTTCCGCCGCGCCCAATAATCCCTAGCACCTCGAATCAACATTAGTGCTAAGGTCGCCCGTGCCAGTGTTCCGATTCCGAAGATCGCATGATGATGCGGATCCTTCGTTTGCGAACTTCGGAATAAGGACACTGGCAACTTATTGATCTCGTGTGGCTTTGGTTCAGAACCAAAGGGACACTCGCAAACGTACGATTCTGGTGCGGGTTTGGATTTGACATTCGCCATGAGGGGTGGCGGCGACGCCGAAGCGAATGTCACATCCACCGCACGCGGGGGAGCGTCGCGCGCAATATGATTCGTATCTCCACGATCTTCGTCGCCATTTGCATGGTGCTGGTCGCAGCCTCGCTCGGCCTCGTTCTCTACTCGGTTGCCGGCATCTCCGGCCCCGAATCCGCGATCGTGGCGCTCGCAGCGCTGACCTTCCTGATCCTTTACAACGCCGTCTCGATGCGACTGCGCGACCGCACCGACATCGGCGGCCAGATTGCCGATCTGTCGCGCGGCACCGCCGACCTCGCCCGCCAGGTCGCCGAATTCGGGCGCCGGCTCGCGGTCATCGAAGGCCGCGTGATATCGGCCAATTCCACCGGCGCCGACCGCATGCAGACCGTGGTCAACGAGATCGGCGAGCTCGGCGGGCTGGTCAAGCAGCTTGCGACCTCGGTCGCCAACCATGAAGATCTCCTGGCCACGCTCCAAGCCAACGCCAACGCGCCTGCCCCCGTAGTGAGCGCGCCGCCCCAAAAGGCGGAAGTCAGCGCCCCGACGATTGCGCCGCAGGCCGACGAGAAGCGCATCATGCCCGCCGCGCTGATGCCGGTTTCTGCCGAGCAGGCACCCGCCCGCAGCCACGCTCAGATCCTCGGCACGATACGAAGCGCGATCGACGAAAGCCGCATCGACATCTACCTGCAGCCCATGGTGACGCTGCCGCAGCGCAAGGTCCGCTTTTACGAAGCGATGACACGGCTGCGCGACGACAAAGAGCAGATCGTTGCCGCGGAGGAGTTTGTCGCGATCGCGGAAGCGTCCGGCCTGATCGGGCGCATCGACCACATGGTGTTGCTGCGTTGCGTGCAGGTGCTGCGGCGGCTGATGGTGCGCAACAAGGAAGTCGGCGTGTTCTGCAATGTCTCGTCCGCTACGCTCGCCAATCCCTCGACCTTCTCGCAATGCCTGGATTTCCTGGAGGCCAACCGTGCGCTGGCTCCCGCCCTCGTGATCGAGTTCAAGCAGGCGACCTTCCGCAGTCTCGGCCCGACCGAAACCGAGCATCTCGCGGCGCTGGCGCAACGCGGCTACCGTTTCTCGATCGATCACGTCACCGACTTGCGGATCGATCCGCGAGACCTTGCCGACCGCGGCGTCCGCTTCATCAAGGTGCCGGCGGCGCTGCTGCTTGATCCGAAGCAGACCTCGTCCTCCGACATTCATCCGTCCGACCTGTCGGACCTGCTCGGCCGTTTCGGCATCGACCTGATTGCCGAGCGTATCGAGGGCGAGCGCGCGGTGGTCGACCTGCTCGATTACGACGTGCGGTTCGGCCAGGGATTCCTGTTTGCCCCGCCGCGCCCGCTGCGGCCCGAGGGCGCCGTCAACGGGGCGCCATCCGCCGCGGCAGAGACGACCGCCTCCGTCAGATCGGCCGTGCCCGAACCTCCCGCGGTCGAGGCACAGCCGCGCGCGTCAGGCAATGCGGCGCTGGCCCGCCGCGTCGCCGGCCCTGCCTGAGCGGGGGCCATGGCCACGCTGCGCTTTGTCGAGCGGCTGCGCGATCTCGTGGATGGCGTCGAGGTCGTGCTGTCCGACATTTGGGGCGTCGTTCATAACGGCCTTGCGGCCTTCCCCGAAGCGTGCGAGGCGCTGCAGCGCTATCGCGAAGCGGGCGGCACGGTCGTTCTCGTCACCAACGCACCGCGCCCGGCCGATTCGGTGCAGCGCCAACTGCGCAAACTCGCCGTGCCCGACGATACCTATGACGCGATCGTCTCTTCGGGCGATTTGACCCGACACTATGTCGCCGACCATGCCGGCCAAAAAGTATTCTGGCTCGGACCCGAGCGCGACAGCGGGATCTATCAGGGGCTCGACCCTGCGCTCGTGCCGCTGGAGGAAGCCGATTACATCGTGTGCACGGGGCTCTTCGACGACGAGACCGAAACCGCCGAAGACTATCGGACGATGATGTCGAAAGCGCGCGAGCGGAGCCTGCCGCTGATCTGCGCCAACCCCGACATCGTGGTCGAGCGCGGCGACCGGCTGATTTATTGCGCCGGCGCCATCGCCGAGCTCTATCGCGAGCTCGGCGGCGAGGTGATCTTTTACGGCAAGCCGCACCGGCCGATCTATGAGCGCGCGATTCAGCTCGCCGGTGAACGTGGCGGCCACGAGGTCAAGCTCGATCGCGTGCTGGCGATCGGGGATTCCGTGCGCACCGATCTCGCCGGCGCTCACGGCTTCGGAATCGATTGCCTGTTCGTGACGCGCGGCATCCATTCGGACGAGTTCGAAGGCATCGACCAGCTCGACCCTGCTTCCGTCAGGGAGCTGTTCGGCCATCCGCCGAAGGCGCTGATCCGCGATTTGCGGTGGTAGCGGGCGAGCGGAAGCTTACGCGCTCGCCATGTCCGGGAAGACCGCCTCGATCTTGGTCTTCAAGGTGGCGGCGTTGAACGGCTTGACGATGTAGTTGTTCACGCCCGCCTTCTTTGCCGCAATCACGTTCTCGGTCTTGGATTCCGCCGTGATCATGATGAAGGGCGTCGTGGCGAGGTTGGGGTCGGCGCGCACCTCGCGCAGCAGGTCGTAGCCGGTCATCGGCTCCATGTTCCAGTCGGAGATCACGAGCCCGTATCTCTTGCCGCGCATCTTGTTCAGCGCCGCCGAACCGTCGCTGGCATCGTCGATGTTCTCAAAGCCAAGCTGCTTCAGAAGATTCCGGATGATACGGATCATGGTAGAGTAATCGTCCACCACCAGAACCGGCATCGACAAATCAACCGCCATCGCGCTCCCCTGATCGAACAAACGTCGTCAAAAGCCTGCCTGCGCAGGGCTTGGCGCCCCGCAGTGCCCGCAAGGATTACCATCGAGGCGTTAAACAGCTCGTTAACTGCCTTGAGGCGAATCGTCCCATTCTGCAACGCCAAGTAGTTCCCCTCCCGGCTTGACTTCTTTTACCTTGCCGCGCCACGGTCCGGCCCCCATGAGTGGTCCGAAGAGTCCCAGGAAATGAAGCCCGCTTTCACCATTATCCGCGACAGCACGCCGGCGGACGCCATCCCGAAGGGAGCGGTCGTGGCGATGGGCAATTTCGACGGCGTCCATCTTGGCCACCGGGCGGTGATTGCGGCGGCGCTGGAAATGGGCAGAACGCATGGCCGGCCTGCGCTGGCCTTGACCTTCGAACCGCATCCCCGCCGCTTTTTCAGTCCGAACACCCCGCAATTCCGCCTGACCGACGAAACCGCCAAGCTGAGATTGCTGGCCGGAACGGGGCTCGCTGGCGCCGTGATCATGACCTTCGACAAGATACGGGCCGGGACAACGGCGCAAGACTTCGTTCGCCATGATCTGATCGAGCGGCTCGGGGTATCAGGCATCGCGGTCGGCTACGACTTTCATTTCGGCAAGGGTCGGGTCGGTTCGCCGAGCCTTCTGGTTGCCGAAGCACCCCGGCTCGGCATCGAGGTCGATGTGCAGCCCCATGTCGATATCGACGAACGGCCGGTGTCCTCCAGTGCGATCCGCACCGCGCTCGCCGAAGGCCAGATCGCGGAAGCAACCGCCATGCTCGGCGCCCCCTGGTTCATCACCGGACGGGTGATCCATGGCGAGAAGCGCGGCCGCGAGCTCGGCTATCCCACGGCCAATATCCGCCTCGACAACAATTGCGGGCTGAGGCACGGCATCTATGCCGTGCGGGTCGGCCGCGAGCGGGGAAAGCCGCGCGTCGACGGCGTAGCGAGTTTCGGACGACGCCCGACCTTCGACAATGGCGCGCCGCTGCTTGAAATCTTCCTGTTCAATTTCGAAGGCGATCTCTACGGCGAGATGCTCGACGTCGCCTTCATCGGCTTCATCCGCGAGGAATTGAAGTTCGACAGCGCAGATGCGCTGGTCCACCAGATGAACGATGACAGCCACAAGGCGCGAGCCATGCTCTCCGCCGAGCCGGAGGTGTTTCCGCGGCTCGGGGATATCGGGTGAAGGGCTCGCCGGGGCTTTGCGATTTCGCCTCCCCCTGCTATGGAGGGCCCGTGTTTTCGCGTCGCACCATAGGGATTAGCGGCCCGGCTTCCGCCTGAGCTTCCGGCTCGGCGCAAGACCGGGACTGTCCTCGTTTCACCCGCGATCGATCGCGTTTTCCGCGCCTCTCCGAGCCAGATTGGTTATGTCCGAAAAGCCGCAAAAGTCCGACGCCAGAGATTATTCCAAAACCCTCTTCCTGCCGCAGACGGAGTTTCCGATGCGCGCAGGCCTGCCGCAGCGCGAGCCGGAAATTCTCAAGCGCTGGAACGAGATCGGCCTCTACGACAGGCTGCGCCAGGCCGCGAAGGGCCGGACCAAATTCGTGCTGCATGACGGCCCGCCTTACGCCAATGGCAACATCCATATCGGCACAGCCTTGAACAAGATCCTGAAGGATCTCGTCGTCAAGAGCCAGCAGATGCTGGGAATGGATTCGCCGTATGTGCCGGGCTGGGACTGCCACGGCCTGCCGATCGAATGGAAGGTCGAGGAGGAACACTATCGCTCCAAAGGCAAGCAAAAACCCGACTTCAGCGATCCCGCGGCGATGGTGGCATTCCGAAGGGAATGTCGCGCCTACGCCACGCACTGGCTCGACGTGCAGCGCGAGGAGTTCAAGCGGCTTGGCGTGGTCGGCGACTGGGATCATCCCTACGCCACCATGAGTTTTCCCGCGGAAGCGCAGATCGCGCGCGAGCTGATGAAATTTGCCGCCAACGGCACGCTTTATCGCGGCTCGAAACCCGTGATGTGGAGCGTGGTCGAGAAGACCGCGCTCGCCGAGGCCGAGGTCGAGTATGAGGACTACACTTCGGATCAGGTGTGGGTGAAGTTTCCGGTCACCTCGCCAGCGCACGGCGCGTTGGCAAACGCCAGCGTCGTGATCTGGACCACCACGCCGTGGACCCTCCCGGGCAACCGCGCCATCTCGTTCTCGCCGAAAATCGCTTACGGCCTTTACAAGGTGACCGATGCGCCGGCCGACAACTGGGCCAAGACCGGCGACGTTCTGATCCTCGCCGAAGTGCTCGCCGACAGCGTGTTCAAGCAGGCCCGCGTGACGGCCTATGAGAAGATCCGCGACATCCCCGCCGACACGCTCGACGCCATGGAATGCGCTCATCCGCTGAAAGGACTTGCCGGCGGTTACGGGTTCACGGTGCCGCTGCTCGCAGGCGATCATGTCACCGACGACACCGGTACGGGCTTCGTGCATACCGCGCCCGGCCACGGCCGTGAGGACTTCGACGTCTGGACGGCGAATGCGCGGGAATTGGAAGCGCGCGGCATCGCAACCGCCATCCCCTATACCGTCGACGAAAACGGCGCCTTCACCGATCACGCGCCCGGCTTCACGGGAAAGCGCGTCATCAACGACAAGGGCGAAAAGGGCAATGCCAATGACGCCGTGATCAAGGCGCTGGCCGACGCAGGCATGCTTATCGCCCGCGGCAAGCTCAAGCACCAATATCCGCATTCCTGGCGCTCGAAGAAGCCGGTGATCTTCCGCAACACGCCGCAATGGTTCATTGCGATGGACAAGGATATCCAGGACGGCGGCAAAGCGAGACCCGGCGACACGCTGCGCGCCCGCGCGCTGCGCGCGATTTCGGTCACCCAATGGGTGCCGCCGTCGGGGCAGAACCGCATCACCGGCATGATCGAGGCCCGCCCCGACTGGGTGATCTCGCGCCAGCGCGCCTGGGGCGTGCCGATCGCGGTCTTCGTGCGCGAGAAGGGCGACGGCTCTGCAGAAATCCTGCAGGACGACGCCGTCGACACGCGCATTGCCGACGCCTTCGAGAAGGAAGGCGCCGACGCCTGGTATATGGAAGGCGCGCGCGAGCGTTTTCTGGGCTCCCGCGCCAACGAGGACTGGAACAAGGTCGACGACATCCTCGATGTCTGGTTCGATTCCGGCTCAACGCATGCCTTCGTGCTGGAAGATCCCGTGCATTTCCCCGGTCTTGCCGGGATCAGGCGCAAGGCCGATGGCGGCAGCGATACCGTGATGTATCTGGAAGGCAGCGACCAGCATCGCGGCTGGTTTCATTCCTCGCTGCTGGAGAGCTGCGGCACGCGCGGGCGCGCGCCTTACGACGTGGTCCTGACCCACGGCTTCACCCAGGACGAGCACGGCCGCAAGATGTCGAAATCGCTCGGCAACACCGTCGAGCCGCAGGCGGTGATCAAGCAGTCCGGCGCCGACATCCTGAGACTTTGGGTCGCGGCCTGCGACTATACCGACGACCAGCGCATCGGCCCCGAGATCCTGAAGAACACGGTGGAGACCTATCGCAAGCTGCGCAACACCATCCGCTGGATGCTCGGCACGCTGCATCATTTCAAGCCGGGCGAAGAGGTCGACGTCAAGGAAATGCCGGAACTCGAGCGCTACATGCTGCATCTGCTCGCCGAGCAGGCCGCTATCGTGCGCAAGGCCTATGTCGATTACGACTACAAGACGGTGGTCGCAACGCTGTCGGCGTTCATGAACAGCGAGTTGTCGGCGTTCTATTTCGACGTGCGCAAGGACGCGCTCTACTGCGACCCGCCGTCCTCGGTCACGCGCAAGGCCGCGCTCACCGCGATCGACGTCATCTGCGACGCCATCCTGAAGTGGCTTGCGCCGGTCTTGAGTTTCACCTGCGACGAAGCGTGGGCGATGTATCACCCCGCCGGGTCTCCATCCGTGCATCTGCTCACCTTCCCGGAGCACCTCGAGGCTTTTCGCGACGACGCCCTGGCAAAGAAGTGGGAGACCGTCCGCAATGTCCGCAGCGTCGTGACCGGCGCGCTTGAGCTCGCGCGCGCCGCGAAGCGGATCGGCTCTTCGCTGGAGGCATCTCCGATCATTTACGTAGCGGACAGGAAGATGCTGGCGACGCTGTTCGACGTCGATCTCGCCGAGGTCTGCATCACCTCAAACTACGAGGTGCAGGAGGACGAGGCGCCGGCCGGCGCTTTCCGGCTCGACCCGGTGCCCGGCGTCGCCGTCGTGGTGGAAGAGGCGCAGGGCCGAAAATGCGCCCGAAGCTGGAAAATCCTTCCGACCGTCGGCGACGACCCCGAATATCCCGATGTCTCGCCGCGCGACGCGCAGGCCTTGCGCGAGTGGAAGGCACTGGGGGTGAGCGCGTAATATTCGCTGTGGTCCCGGCCAGGCGAGGCGCGGGCCGGGACCTGTAACCGCCGTGTTTTGAAGGTCGTCTACCAGATGGGTCTACGAATGGATTCCCCGGTATGGGTCTCCGCTTTCGCGGGGTCGACAGAGCATTTTTTGACGGCGGCATCGCCATGAAATCCCCGCTCCTTCCAGGCGTGCTTGCCGCGGTCGCGACGCTGGTCGTCGACCAGGCGTCAAAGCTCTGGCTGCTCCATGTGTTCGACATCGGCCACCGCGGCACGGTGAAGGTGACGCCATTCCTCGACCTGGTCCTGGCCTGGAATATCGGCATCAGCTTCGGCTGGTTTCAGAACGACAACCCGGTCGCCCAGATCGCCCTGATGGCAATCAAGGCTCTGGCGGTGGTCGCGCTCGCCATCTGGATGGCGAGGTCGCGCACGGTGCTCGCAACCGTTGCGCTGGGGCTTATCATCGGCGGGGCGATCGGCAATGCGATCGACCGCATCGCTTATGGCGCGGTGATCGATTTTGCGCTGTTTCACGTTCAGATCGGGCAAAATACCTTCAATTGGTACGTGTTTAACCTCGCGGATGTGGCCATTGTTGCCGGAGTCATGGCCCTATTGTATGATTCGTTTATAGGGGTACCTGCCGCAAAAGCGCCCTGATCCCGGCCGATCAAAACCCAGGGTTTTGAATAGGTAGAGCCATGCGCAAGACCGAAGCCAAAGACTGGATGGGACAACATTCGTCGCCGACGCTGACGCGCGCCGCACGGCTGTCAGCCGTCGTCCTTGGCGTCGGCCTGCTCGTCGCCTCCGGCGCCGCGCGCGCCCAGGAGGCCGATGATGAGGACAAGACCTTCGAGGAAAAGATTATCGAAGGCATCATGAAGGGTATCGGCGGCACCAATATGGACAACACGGGCATCGACTATCGCGAGCGTTCGCCGCTCGTGGTGCCGCCCAAGCTTGACCTGCCGCAGCCGGCCGCGAGCTCGACCGACGTGAAGGCGCCGAACTGGCCGAAGGACCCCGACGAGGCCCGCCGTAAGGCCGCAATCGCCGCGCGCAAGAAGGCGAACAAGGACCCGATGGAAGCAAGCCGCATCCTGAGCCCGAGCGAGCTCAATGCCGGCAGGACCGCCGCAGGAACCAGCGGCGGCACCAAGGGCTCTGATTCGGCAGTGCCGGGCGGCGATCCTGGCCGGAATGCGCTCCTGACCCCCTCGGAACTCGGCTTCGAAGGCCGGTTCTCGAACCTGTTCGGCGGTAACAAGACAGAGATAAAGGAATTCAAGGCTGAGCCGCCGCGGGACTCGCTGACCCAGCCTCCGCCGGGATACCAGACGCCATCGTCGAATTTCGCATACGGCACCGGGCCGAAAGAGTCGCTCAACAAGGAATACAACCCGGCCGCCGGGAAGTATGGAGAATAAGTCACGATTCCTCTCGGCTTCGTGACGTCAGGCGCACCCCGCAGGCTGTAGTGTGCCTCGCTTAAACCGAACGCGCCCGTTCGGTATTTTCATAATATAGGTCATGATGCCCGCACACCGCCTTGCCGCTGCCCTCGTTGTCGCGCTCGTTCTCTCGACAACCGGCGCTTTCGCCCAATCCACCGTCACATCGGCGCCGCCGGCCACGTTCACGCTGCCCAATGGTCTTCAGGTCGTGGTCATCGAGGATCATCGCACGCCGGTGGTGACGCAAATGGTCTGGTACAAGGTTGGCTCCGCCGACGAGACGCCAGGGAAATCGGGGCTCGCGCACTTCCTCGAACATCTGATGTTCAAGGGCACCGCCAAGCATCCGGTCGGAGAATTTTCGCAGACCGTGCTGAAGATCGGCGGCAACGAGAACGCCTTCACCTCGGCCGACTACACCGGCTACTTCCAGCGCGTGCCGCGCGACCAGTTGCCGAAGATGATGGAGTTCGAGGCCGATCGCATGACCGGCCTCATCCTGAAAGACGAGAATGTGCTGCCCGAGCGCGACGTCGTGCTCGAGGAGTACAATATGCGGGTGGCCAATAACCCGGAGGCGCGGCTGAACGAGCAGATCATGGCCGCGCTCTATCTCAATCACCCCTACGGCCGGCCGGTGATCGGCTGGCATCACGAAATCGAAAGGCTCGACCGCGAAGACGCGCTCGCGTTCTACCGGCGTTTCTACGCGCCGAACAACGCGGTTCTGGTGATCGCGGGCGACGTCGATGCCAAGGAAATCCGTCCGCTGGTCGAAGAGACCTTTGGCAAAGTCGCAAGCCAGCCCTCGATCCCCGTGCGGCGCATTCGTCCGCAGGAGCCGGAACCCGTCGCGCCGCGCACCGTGACGCTGGCCGACCCGCATGTCGAGCAGCCGACCGTCAAGCGCTATTATCTTACCCCCTCGGCCGCAACTGCGGCCCCCGGCGAGAGCGCGGCCCTCGATGTGCTGGCGCAATTGTTGGGAAACGGCAGCAACTCCTATCTCTATCGCGCATTGGTGGTCGATCGTCCGCTCGCGGTGGCGGCCACCGCCGCCTATCAGGGCACCTCGCTCGATCCGACGCAGTTCTCGATCTCGGTCGCGCCCAGGCCCGGTGTGGAATTTTCGACCGTCGAGCAGGTCGTCGATAAAGTGATCGCCGACATCACGCAAAATCCGGTGCGGGCCGAGGACCTCGAGCGGGTCAAGACCCAATTGATTGCGGAGGCGATTTACGCCCAGGACAACCAGGCGGTCATGGCGCGCTGGTATGGCGGCGGTCTGACCACGGGATTGAGCGTCGAAGACATCCGAAGCTGGCCGGACCGCATTCGTGCGGTGACCGCCGACCAGATCCGCGCTGCCGCGCAGAAATGGCTGGACAAGAAGCGTTCGGTAACCGGCTATCTCATCAAGGACACCGCGCCGAAACGCGAGGAGAAGCGATCGTGACCTATCATTCCACCTTCGCGCGCTTTGCCGGCGCGCTGATAGCCTCGCTGACGATTTCGTTCGCGACGCCCTCGCTCGCCGCTACCAAAATCCAGCATTTGATCTCGCCCGGCGGCATCGAAGCCTGGTTCGTGCAAGACGCGACCGTGCCGCTGATCGCCATGGAATATGCCTTCGGCGGCGGCGCCGCGCAGGATCCGGCCGACAAGCCCGGTGTCGCCAACATGGTGGCAAGCCTGATCGACGAAGGTTCCGGCGATCTCGACTCGAAGACTTTTCATGAGCGCCTCGACCGCCGCGCCATCGAGCTGAGCTTCAGCGCGACGCGCGATTATTTCCGCGGCTCCTTGCGCATGCTGAAGGACAACAAGGACGAGGCGTTCGACCTGCTCCACATGGCGCTGACCTCGCCGCATTTCGACGCGACCGACGTCGAGCGCATCCGCTCGCAGATCGTCTCGGGGCTGCGCCGCGACACCACCAATCCGAACGCGCTTGCGGGGCGCAAGTTTCTGGAGATCGCCTATGGCGATCATCCCTACGGCCGCCAGGCCTCCGGCACGCTCGAGAGCATTCCGACCATCACGGTTGCCGACATGAAGGATTATGTGCGGCGCGTGATCGCCAAAGACACGCTGAAGATCGCCGTGGTCGGCGATGTCGATCCCGCGACGCTCGGCAAGTTGCTCGACCAGACCTTTGGCGGCCTGCCGGCGAAGGCAAGCCTTACGCCGGTACCCGACATCGTGGCCGCAAAACCGCCGCAACGCGCGTTCGTGCCGCTGGATGTGCCGCAGACCGTGATCAGCTTCGGCGGCCCCGGCATCATGCGCCACGATCCCAATTTCATGGCCGCCTATGTCGTCAACCACATCATCGGCGGCGGCGGATTGTCGTCGCGGCTCTACCACGAGGTCCGCGAGAAGCGCGGGCTTGCCTATTCGGTTTATCAAACGCTGTTGTGGATGGATCACTCCGCCCTGTTCATCGGCAATACCGGCACGCGTGCCGACCGCGCCGGCGAGACGCTCGATGCCGTCGAGAAGGAAATCCGCCGCATGGCCGAGGAGGGTCCGACCCAGCAGGAGCTCGACGAGGCCAAATCCTACCTGAAGGGCTCGCAGATGCTGCAGCTCGACACCTCTTCGAAGCTCGCATCGGGGCTCCTGCAATACCAACTCGACAGGCTGCCGATCGACTATCTCGAGAAGCGCAACGCCATCGTCGATGCCGTGACGCTTGCCGACGCCAAGGCCGTCGCCAAGCGGCTCTGGGGCCAGGGCCTGCTCACCGTGATTGTCGGCCGCGCCCCGCAAGCCGCAGCCGAGCCGGCTGCCGCGACCCCGCCGACCAAGGCGGATTAGGCGGTCATGCCTCTCCCGCAAGCGGGGGAGGCAATGAGACCGGGCAAGCGGAAAGCAAACGCCCCGCAAACCCGCTATCTTGCGGGCACCGATTCCCTTTGCCCGGTGTTCCATGCTGCGGATTTCCCGCGACCTTGCCATCGACGAAAACGACATCGAGATCGCATTCGTCCGCGCCTCCGGCCCGGGCGGCCAGAACGTCAATAAGGTCGCAACCTCCGTCCAGTTGCATTTCGACACCCGCCGCATCGCACTGGCCGACGATGCGAGGCTGCGGCTCGCCCGCCTTGCCGGCAGCCGGATGACCAAGGACGGCGTGATCGTGATCCAGGCACAGCGTTTCCGCACGCAGGAGCGAAACCGCGCGGACGCGATCGAGCGCCTGCTCGCGCTCTTGCGCGAAGCAATGGTTCGCCCCACCCCACGGCGGGCAACCAAGCCAACGGCCGGCTCCAGGCAGCGTCGCCTCGACAGCAAAAAGCGCCGCAGCGACGTCAAGGCCCGCCGCGGCTCGCACGGCTTCGAGGATTGACCAGGGAACCTGAGCCGGAGCGCCTGCCCGCCGCGGGAATGCGGCAGCTTTTGTTCTCACGCGAAACAGCCCGCTACTACCACCGCTCGTCCGGCGAGACTTAGAGTCTGCGCAGAACGGTGATGTAAATGACAAAGCTGCGCGCACCACGTGGAATCGGGCTCGGATTTTGCGGTGCGGTGCTTGTCGTGAGCGTCGCGGTCGCGCAAATGCCGTTACCGGCCGCCAAGCCGCCCGACGGCGCGACGCTGTTCAAGCAACAATGCGCGACATGTCACACCACGAATCTGTCCGACCCGATACGGCAGGGCCCGTCGCTGTTTGGCATCGTCGGCCGCCGCGCCGGCACGGCCGACGGCTTCCACTACTCGGCGGGCTTTGGGAAGGCTGATTTCGTCTGGGACGACGCCAGGCTGGACGCCTGGATAACCAACCCGCAAGAGATGCTCCCCGGCTCGGTCATGGCATACCGACAAGCAAAGCCCGAGATCCGCGCTGCCATCATCGCCTACCTCAAGGAGTTGCACTGAATGGCAAAACCCGTTCACTCGATGATCCGCGTTCTCGATCAGAACAAATCACTGGATTTTTACGCGCGCGCCTTCGGACTTGAGGTCGCCGACCATCTCAAATTCGCGGACTTTGCGCTGATCTACCTGCGTCATCCATCCTCGCCGTTCGAGGTCGAACTGACCGTCAATTTCGATCGCAAGGAGCCTTATTCGCTCGGCGACGGATATGGTCATCTTGCCGTGGTGGTTGACGACGTCGATGCCGAGCACGCAAGATTCGAGAGGGAAAAGCTGTCGCCCGGGCCGCTGCGCGATTTCAAGCACGACGGCAGGACGCTGGCGCGCTTCTTCTTCGTCGCCGACCCCGACGGTTACAAGATCGAGGTGATCCAGAAGGGCGGCCGCTTCGGTTAATCCAATCGAAAAAACAATCCACGGAGGACACCCATGAGAGAAGTCGATCGTCGAAGCAAATACGACCGCCGCGTGTTTCTGAAAGGCGCGGCCACGACGGTGCCGGCGGTCGCGATCGCGACCAGCACGGGCCTCGGCGTCAGCGACGCCTGGGCCGAGGACGCGACCACGCTCACGCCGGCGACGCTGAAGACGCTGATGAAGATGGCGCGCGACATCTATCCCCACGATTTCCTGGGCGACAGCTATTACATCACCGCGGTGAAACCATGGGACGACAAGGCAGCCAAGGACCCCGCCGTAAAATCGCTGATCAACGACGGCGTGGCGCGCCTCGACCAAGAGGCCAATGACCGCCACAAGATGCCTTACGTCCAGGTGGCCTGGGAAAACGATCGGGTCGCCTTGCTGCAGCGGATCGAGCAGACCGCTTTCTTCCAGCAGATCCGCGGTGACCTCGTCGTCTCCCTCTACAACCAGAAGGAGCTTTGGCCAAAATTCGGTTACGAGGGCTCCTCCGCCGAACATGGCGGCTACATCAAACGCGGCTTCGCCGACATCGACTGGCTCCCAAAGGTCTAGGCGGTCAGGGAGGACATCAACATGGCAAAATTCGATCTGAATGACAGCGGCGTTGTCGTCATTGTCGGCTCCGGCGCCGGCGGCGGAACGCTTGGCAACGAACTGGCGCAGAAGGGGATCAAGGTCGTCATCCTCGAAGCCGGCCCGCGCGTGGAGAACCAGGATTTCGTCAACGACGAATGGGATAGCTTCGCGCAGCTTGCATGGTCCGACATGCGCACCACCTCGGGAAGCTGGCGTGTCGCCAAGGATTTCCCGAACCTTCCTGCCTGGATCGTCAAGGCGGTCGGCGGCTCGACGACACATTGGGCCGGCGCATCGCTGCGCTTCGACGAGCATGAATTCAAGATCAAAAGCGCCTACGGAGGCATCCCCGGCGCCAACCTTCTGGATTGGCCGATCACGCTTGCGGAAATGGAGCCGTGGTACGCGAAGGCCGAGAACAAGATGGGCGTGACCCGGACCAACGGCATTCCCGGCCTGCCCGGCAACAACAATTTCAAGGTGCTCGAAGCAGGCGCCAGGAAACTTGGCTACAAAACGGTGCATACCGGCAACATGGCCATCAACAGCGAGCCGCGCGACGGGCGCGGGTCCTGCCTGCAGATCGGGTTCTGCTTCCAGGGCTGCAAATCCGGCGCCAAATGGTCGACCCTCTACACCGAAATTCCCAAGGGCGAAGCAACCGGCAATCTCGAGGTTCGCCCCAACAGCATGGTGCTCAAGATCGAGCACGATGCATCGGGCAAGGTCACCGGCGTCGTCTATGCCGACGAAACCGGGGCGACGCAGCGCCAGAAGGCACGGGTCGTGGCTGTCGCCGGCAACTCGATCGAGAGCCCGCGACTCCTGCTCAACAGCGCCTCGAACACGTTCCCCGACGGTCTTGCCAATTCCTCCGGCCAAGTCGGCCGCAACTATATGCGGCACATGACGGGCAGCGTGTATGCCGTGTTTGAGAAGTCGGTCCACATGTATCGCGGCACCACCATGGCCGGCATCATCCGCGACGAGTCGAAGAACGATCCGAAGCGCGGTTTCGTCGGCGGCTATGAGATGGAGACGTTGTCGCTCGGCCTGCCCTTCATGGCCGCGTTCCTGAACCCGGGCGCCTGGGGCCGGTCGTTTACCAGCGCCATAGAGGGTTATCCGCGGATGGCCGGCATGTGGCTGGTCGGCGAGGACATGCCGCAGGAGACCAATCGCGTCACGCTCGATCCGAAGGTCAAGGACAAGTTCGGCCAG
>Ga0318541_10000310_pt1 | contig 15242 bp, 11 predicted proteins | sample GRESIP166b4f26_FD_202503 | JGI IMG/M metagenome (GOLD analysis project Ga0318541, IMG submission 202503) | Tropical soil microbial communities from Luquillo Experimental Forest, Puerto Rico - GRE.SIPMG.166b4f26 | ecosystem: Environmental > Terrestrial > Soil > Tropical forest > Bulk soil...
CAATAAGGTCTGCCTGATCCTGACATCCAGCGGCGGGAGGCGCGCATCTGCAGCGCCTTCTGTCCGCTCACGCGCGCCGACGCAGGCTTGTTGACAACGAAACCTGAAATCAGCGCGGTGCAGGTGCCGGCTGCGCCTTCTTGCCCGGCGGCGGCTTCATCGCTGCCGCCTGCGCGGGCAGATATTTCGCGACGATCGCCGGATCGATCTGGCTGATTGCGGTGTCCGGCAGGCGGGTCCAAACTTCGTCCTTGCCGAACAGCGCGATGCCGATATAGCCGCGCAAGGTCAGCGTTTGACCGTCCGCGCTGACCGTCATCTTGGCGCTGTAAATCTTGCCGTCGCGCGGATCGAGCACGTTACCGCCCTCATACACCAGTCCGTTGCGCTTCATGTCGCGGATGAAGGAAATTCCAAGCCAGGGCGCGTTCTTGCGATCGTCGGTGCACCCCGAGCAAACCGGGTTTGGGGCATCGCCATGGCTGGGAAACAGCTTGGCCATCACGCCCTCGAAGACGCCGTTGTGATCGACAACGAGAACGTAAAGCGACGGCTTGCCGTCCTCGATCTTTTGCCACATGCCTGCCGCAGAAGGCTCCGCGGCGCGCAGAGGCATGACGTCGGCTACGCAAATCGCCAGGCCGGCAAGGCCCGCTAGCACCGAAAGTCGCTGGCTTCGAAATCCGGGGAACATATTCCGCATCGACACCACCTGACCAATCCACAAATGAATGGCCGAAGACTACGGCCATTTCGAGGATGGTTCCAGTGCCGGCAACCGAACCTGTCGAGCATGTAATGTGCGTGCCGCTTCACCAGCGGTCGCAATCAGCCGACCCCGAGTTTCTTCTGCAGGCTCGAGGACGACGTCGTGTATTGGAACACCAGGCGCTTGTCGGGATAGACGTAGCGATGCGCCTTTTGCGCCATCAGCGCACCCTCGTGGAAGCCGCAGAGGATCAGCTTGAGCTTGCCGGGATAGGTGTTGATGTCGCCGATGGCGAAAATTCCGCGCACGCTGGTCTCGAACGCGCTGGTTTCGACCGGCACCAGATTGTTCTCGAGCTCGATGCCCCAATTGGCGACGGGACCGAGCTTCATGGTGAGCCCGAAGAAAGGCAACATGGTATCGCAGGTGATTTTCGACAGCGCGTTGTCGTTGCCCTTGATGGTGGCGCCGGACAATACGCCGCTCGAGCCTTCGAGCGCGGTGACCTGACCGATCTTCAATTCCATCTTGCCGGCCGCGACCAACGCGCGCATCTGTTCGACGCTATGAGGCGCGGCGCGGAAATCGTCGCGCCGGTGCAACAGTGTGACGCGCTTGGCGATCGGATGCAGGTTGAGCGTCCAGTCGAGCGCCGAGTCGCCGCCGCCGACGATCAAAAGATCCTTGTCGCGGAACTGCTCCATCTTGCGCACGGAGTAAAATACCGAAGCGCCCTCGTAGGCCTCGATGCCCGGCACTGGCGGACGCTTGGGCTGGAACGAGCCGCCCCCCGCGGAGATCACCACCACCTTGCACTCGAAGACCTTGCCGCCATCCGTCGTGACGCGGAAGGCGGGGTCGCCGATCTTCTCGACCTTCTCGACCATCTCGTTGAGATGGAAAGTCGGATGGAACGGCTTGATCTGCTCCATCAGCTGTTCGGTGAGGCCCTGCCCCGTGATGTAGGGAATGCCGGGGATGTCGTAAATCGGCTTCTCCGGATAGAGCTCGGCGCACTGGCCCCCGATCTTGTCGAGAATGTCGATCAGATGCGCCTTCATATCGAGCAGGCCGAGTTCAAAGACGGCAAACAGTCCGCAGGGACCCGCGCCAATGATCAGCACGTCGGTTTTGATCGCTTCGCTCATATCGCTTCTTTTCGGTTGGGGCGCGCCGGCCAATAAAGCGCGCAACGGTGCCCGGTCTGTCTAGCCAACGGGAGGCGTTCAGGAAAGGCATAAATGGCGGGCCGACCTGCCCGCAGCCCACTTGCTAGGGCAGTAGATTTGGCATTCGCTTCAAGTCCGCCCGGCGGACGTCAAATCCAAAACCGCACCAGCATCCTATATTTGCCGGTAAGAGCACGAAATCATGGAGATCAATCGGTGAACGCGCCCACCCGCCTCGATTTGACGCCTCGCCTGGAGGACTTTCCCTATCGTCTCACCGACAATGTGCGATATGCCGATCTGGACCCCAACCAGCACGTCAATAACGCGGTCTATGCGACCTATTTCGAAACCGGCCGCGTCACGCTGATGAAGGACCGCTCTTACGGACTGACGCCGGACGGGCTCGCCTGGATCATGGTGCGGCTCGACATGCATTTCCGCTCCGAGCTGCGCTGGCCGGGCACGATCGAGATGGGGCTCGGACTCGTCAAATTCGGCCGCACCTCGGTGACGTTCGAGCAGGTGGTGTTCTGCGAAGGCAAGTGCGTCGCTTCTGCGAAGTCGGTCAGCGTCCTTATCGACGAGGCCACGCGCAAGCCCGCGCCGCTGACCAGAGAGGTCGTCGCGGCGTTTCAGCCGTGGCTGCGCCGCGGCATCGAAATCGCGCAACCGAAATTCCACGCATAGCGGTTCGGGCTGCGCCTCAAGCCTGCCGTTCGGGCGTCGAAACCACGAGACCGTCGAGTTCGTCGCTCACCTTGATTTGGCAGGACAGGCGCGAGTTCGGCCGCACGTCAAAGCCGAAATCGAGCATGTCCTCCTCCATAGGCGAAGGCGAACCCACTTTCTCGCGCCAGGCCTCGTCGACATAGACATGGCAGGTCGCGCAGGCGCAGGCGCCGCCGCATTCGGCCTCGATGCCGGGAACGGCATTGCGGATTGCCGCTTCCATGACGGTCGCGCCGTTTTCGACTTCGATGGTGCGGGATTCGCCGCGATGGTCGACAAAGGTGATTTTGGCCATGTTCGCTCGTATTGCGGGGAAAAACAGGTTCCGGGCAGTCCTATAACGGGTCGGACAGATCAAGGCTAGGGATGCAAATGCGGGAACGGCGCTCCGGCGGCTCCGGGAAGGCGGCGACCATCGGCGATTCCGAAGCGGTATTTTTGACGGTGTCAGGGACGGGCGAGCAGCGCGTCGATCGCCCTGCGCGCTTCTGCCACAGCGTCGTTGAGTTCGGCAAGGATGGAGCGTGGATCTCTGCCCTCCCCGATCGCAAGCTCCAGTGCGCTGGCATGTTCGGCCACGCGGGAGGCGCCGATCGCACGCGCCGAACCCTTAAGCGTGTGTGCCATTGCCGGGGCATCGGCAGGCAGCGTCGCGAGCGCGTTGACCAGGCGCGCGGCCTGATGCACGAACATCGCCAGCACTTCGCGCTCAAGCGCCGCATCGCCGAGCGTCATGCGCTGCAGATGTTGCGGGTCGAGCGGATTCTCATCGGGAACAAGCGGCGGGGACGGCATCCAGTCGATCCGTTGCACGTGGGTTGGCATGCGGGAGTGTCCCGATTTTCGAAGCTCGCTCCGGGCGAAGATCAGCCAAGCCAACCATGAAACTCGTTAAGGGAACGTTTGGTGTACCGGCCGCATCTTCGCCTTGATTTTGACCGCGAGCCGCCGCATTCATCCGGGTTTCCGCAAAAAACCTGTGTACGATTAGTATCTTACGGCGTTCTTCGGTTAACGATGATTAAGATTGTATTAATCGCGCCATTTCAAAAGCAGCACTCAACAAATAGGATGCTGCCCAAGTGGAGGGGGGCGCGGCGGGTTGCCGTGCTTTGACGCTGCTTGAATCACGATGCCGACTTCGACCTTGCGCGAGGGCAACTCGCACGAGGATCGTTGCGCGATGCGTACAAGTATGAGGGGCTCAGGCTGTCATGGCGAACAATCCCAAAAAGGTCAAAGACCCTACAGAAGTCGCGCTGTCTGCGATTCAGGAAGCCCTGAACATCAGCGACGCCAGTAACGATGCGAACCGTGGTGGAGCACGCGGCGAAGTCGCCCCACCGATCCCGCCTGCACCACCGACCTTCGACGAGCCGACCTTCGACGCGCGTCTGGGCGCCGAGCGTTCGATGTTCGAGCAGATGGAGGAGCCGCGCCGCCGCGCGGCAAATGACGACCGCGAGACCATCGGTCAGATCCTGCAGGCGATTCAGAAGGGCCGCCCTGCCCGCAACATCTACACGCTCGCCACCCTGTTCGCCGGTGTCTGGGTCGTCGGTTGCGGCCTTCTGACCGTCAGCTTCCTCCCCTCGCTGCAGGCTGCGATGGGCCAGGGTGCCGGCGGCGTGTTCGTGCTCGCGGGCCTTGCGGCGCTGTTTTTTGCTCCGGTGCTGCTGTTCTATTTCCTTGCGAGCCTTGCCTGGCGCGGTCAGGAATTGCGGATGATCGCGCAGTCGATGGCGCACGTCGCCATTCGCTTTTCCGAGCCGGAGGGCGCGACATCCGACTCCATGGTGACGGTCGGTCAGGCGATCCGCCGCGAGGTCGCAGCGATGGGCGATGGCGTCGAGCGCGCGATCGCGCGAGCCGGCGAACTGGAAACCCTCGTCACCAACGAAGTCGCCGCGCTGGAGCGCGCCTATACCGACAACGAGGTGCGCATCCGCGCACTGTTGCAGGACATCGCTCACCAGCGCGACAATCTGGTCGGACAGGCCGAGCAGGTCCGCAGCGCCATTTCCGGCGTGCAGATCGACCTGCGCCACGATATCGCGCTGATCTCCGATGCGATCGCCTCGCGCGTCGACGAGGTCGCGAAAAGCATCACCAGCGCGCTGGAGGAGCGCGGCGCCCACATCACGCAGGCGCTGAGCAATGCCGGCGACAACATGATCCTGGCGCTCGGGGAACGCGGCGGCGACCTGCTGGACCGCCTGGAAGAAGCGAGTTCCGAAACCACGCGCGCCGTTCTCGATGCCTCCGAGCGGCTGACCACCAGCCTCAATTTCAAGACCGGTCACGTCCACGACGAATTCGTCGACCTCGCCGATCGCGTCCACGAATTGCTGAACGAGCGGATCGACCGCATCACCGGCGAATTCGAGCAACGCTCCTCGTCGATCGTCGACGGCATCTCCGAACGCACCGAGCAGGTCCATGACTCCCTGAAGAACTCGGGCGATTCGCTGTTGCTCGAGCTCGAGCTGCGCAGCAACGATCTCGTCAGCAAAATCGACGAGGCCGGCAGCCGGCTTGCAACCCATATCCTCTCCTCCGGCGACAAAGCGAGCGACGCGCTCGACGTCACCGTCAATTCGCTGGTGGCGAAGGTGGTCGGTCAGACCGAGACTGCGCACGACACGCTGACGCTGCAGATGAACGCGTTCGACGAGCTGGTGAAGAACCAGGGCTCTGAACTTGCGGAAAAATTCGCCCGCGACTCCGGCACGCTGGGAGCCCTGATCACCCGCCACATCACGGAGTTCGACCGCACCGTCAAGGCCTTCGGCGGCGAGATCGTCGAGCGGATGGGCCAGCGCACCCAGGACATCGCCGAGTCGCTGAAGAGCTATGTCGACAATTTCGACAGCCGCCTGACCTCGAACGGCGGCGAGATCACCGCCGCGATGGATCAGCGGCTGGCGCAATTCGAGACGACGCTGCAGGGCCGCGTCGAGCATCTCGACACCTCGCTCGGCAACAAGCTGACAGTGCTCGAAGAGACCTTCGAAAACCGCTCGAAATCGGTCACGGAAACCATCGACAGCCGGATCGGCTCGCTGACGTCCACGATGTCCGACGGCGCCGCTCAAATGATCCAGTCGCTCGACTCGCGTCTCAACCGCCTCACGACTTCGATGAGCGAAGGCACCTCGCAGGCCATCGAAGCGGTCGACCGCCGCATAGCCAGGGTGACCGAGACGATCGACGGCCACAGCGCCCGGCTCACCAACACCATCACCGCGCGCTTCCAGGAAATCCACCAGGGTATCGAGACGCGGGTCGGCGCGGCCGCCAACGACATCGATACCCGCGTGGCGCAATTCGAGGATCTGCTCGGCTCGCGCGTCGAAGCGGTCGCAGGCCGCATCGAGTCGAGCGGCCGCCAGGCCAGCGAAGCCCTGATGTCGCGCGCGGAAGTGCTTTCGGCGGGCATCAAGTCCCACGTCGAGGACGCCGAACGTTCGCTCACCAATCTCGTCGTCAACACCAGCGAGACGATCCAGACCGGCGCCCGCGCCGCGCAGCAGGCCCTGCTCACGGTCTCCTCCGATGTCGGCGCCCAGCTCAAGCTCACCTCCTCGGAAGTCGAGCGTGCGTTGACCGCGGTCGGCACGGGTGCCGCGAACGCGATCCTGACCAGCGCGCGCGATGCCCACTCGACGCTGGTGACAGTCTCCAGCGACGCGTCCAACCAGATCAAGATGCTGTCTGACGACGTCGAGCGGACGCTGTCGGCCGCCGGCTCCTCCACCGCCGCAGCCGTGCTCGCCGGCGCCCGCGAGGCGCAGACCACGCTGGTTGCGGCGTCCTCCGATGCCGCAAACCACGTCAAGTCGCTTGCCGCCGACGTGCATCGCTCGTTGTCGATCGCCGGCACTGCGACTGCGGAATCCATCACCGCAGGTGCGCGCGAGGCGCAGGACACGCTCGTCAACGCCTCGTCGGAAGCCGCCAGCCAGGTCAAGTCGCTGGCTGCCGATGTGCAGCGCGCGCTGTCGATGGCCGGAAGCGCGACTGCAGAGTCCATTACGGCTAGCGCCCGCGAGGTGCAGAGCACGCTGATCGCCGCCTCATCGGAGGCTGCCAATCACGTCAAGACGCTGTCATCCGACGTCGAACGCACGCTGTCGGCGGTCGGAGCGGACACGGCCGCTTCGATCCTTTCCAGCGCGCGCGAGGCCCAGGCCTCGTTCACGGCGACCTCGGCCGACGCAGCCGGCCAGATCCGCACGATCTCGGCCGAAATCGAGCGCTCGCTCAACTCGGTCACCGCGAACACCACGGACAACATCCAGACCAGCGCGGCGAATGCGCAGGGCGCTCTCGTCGCCGCCTCCAACGAGGTGGCTTCGCGGGTCAAGTCGACCTCGGCGGAGATCGAGCGTTCGGTCCTCGCCGCAGGCCAGTCCTTCGGCTCGTCGATGACGGCGAAGACCGACGAGATCGTCAATTACGTGCAGCAGCAGGCCGATCGCCTTGCGCTGATGATCGACGGCAAGCGCGGTTCGCTGGTGGAGGCGATTGGCGGCAAGACCAACCAGCTCACGACCGAGATCGATCGCGTGACCTCGGACGCGCTCAAATCGATCGAGACGCGCAGCCAGACCTTCTCGCACGCGCTGCTCGGCAACGGCTCCGACGTGGCGCGCAGGATCACGTCTGCGGGCGAGATCGCCACCGGCGCGATCAACAAGTCGCTGAAGGATCTCGAGCAGGCATCCAGGGCGGCGATCGAGCAGTCGCGTCAGGTATCGATCGCGGCGGTCACAGAGATGCAGGAAACCAGCAAGATCCTGCGCACGGACACGGTGGCGCTGTTCGAGCGGCTGCGCGAGGGCAACATCCTTCTGCAGGAAGTGCTGACCGGCGCGCACGACAACCTCAATTCGCTGGAGCGTGCGCTGGTGACGCGCGTTGCCGATTTCGTCTCGGCGATGAACGACGTAACCTCGCGCAACGGTGCAGCGGCCCAGACGCTGGAAGATCAACTCGGTCTCTTCAATGAAAAGACCACGAAGGCGCTGGGGAATCTCAACGCGTTGTCGAGCCAGTTCGACGCCCATGGCAAGGCGCTGATGGAGGCCGCGGCCCTGGTCGAACAGGCCAACCGCTCCACGAGCTCGTCCGTCAACGAACGCAAGGTGACCCTGGAATCGCTGGTCACAACGATCGACCTGCGCACCACCGATCTCGATCAGCGGCTGTCGCGTTTCACGAACCTGCTCGATGAGTCGCTGGCCGCGGCCGAGGAGCGCGCACGCGACATTGCGCGCGTGGTTGCGGAAACCGCAGGCGCCGGTTCGGCGGCGATCAGCCGTCAGTTCGACGCGGTTCGTGCCGCGTCCGAGGAAGAGCACCGGCAGACCGTCGAAGCCATGCACGACATCTACCGTCAGACCACGGAAGAAGCGGATGCGATGTTCAAGCAGTCCGCGGACAGGTTCGCGAGCCTGGTGACGAGCATGAAGCAGATGGCGGCCGAAATGCATCACGAGCTCGAGACGACCCGCAGCGAGCTGCGCCGTGGCGTGCTCGAGATGCCACAGGAGGCCGCCGAGAGCACCGCGCAGATGCGCAAGGTGATCGTCGACCAGATCGAGGCGCTGGCGGAGCTGAACCGGATCGTCGCCCATCACGGTCGCGGTCTCGACGTGGTCGGAGCCAATCGCGGCGGCGTTCAGCGTCAGGAAGAGACCGTCATAGCGACCGCCGCCGGCGGTCGCGCCGAGCCGCGCATGCGTGATGCCGGCAGCGCGTCGAACCTGCCGCCGCCAGACCTCGGCGTGCCGAGCCCTCGCCGTGCCGATGCCCCGCCGATGAGCCCTGCAACCGCGGACCAGGGACGCGACGGCTGGCTCTCGGATCTGTTGAGCCGGGCCGACAACGCACAGCCCAGCGCCCCGCGCGGTCGCTCACCCCAGCCGGGCAACGGCAATCCGCTGGAGTCGCTTTCGCTCGACATCAACCGGTTGATGGACCGCAATCTCGCTGCCGAAATGTGGGACCGCTATCAGCGTGGTGAGAGCAAGGCGTTCACCAAACGTCTCTACACGCCGGCCGGCCAGAAGGCGTTCGACGAGGTCGCCCGCAAATACCGCGCCGACCGTGCCTTCAAGCAGACGGTCGATCGTTACATCACCGAGTTCGAGCGGTTGCTGGACGAAGTGGCGCGCGAAGACCGCGGGCCACAGGCGCTGCGGGGCCACCTCACCTCGGAGACGGGTCTCGTCTATACCCTGCTCGCCCACGCTGCAGGTCGGCTGGGATAAGCGGCAAATAGCTGATGACGAATTGAAAAACGGAGGCCTCGCGGCCTCCGTTTGGTTCTGGGCCAAGCGGTGCAGCCCCGCGCGCTACTGGTTGTCCACCATCCATAATCTCATTGCCGCTTCCTCTCGGTCGCAGCGGGCGCTGCCGCCGGCGCCGGTGCCTGGCCCTGTGCCTGGGTCGGTTGGCTCGAATTGCTCGCACCAAACAGAACCCTGGTCGGGTTGCGGTCAAAATTGTTCACGGCGCGGCTGATGTCGGATAGGGTCCTGCGGCCGTCTGCCATCAACGCGCCTGAGCGCTTGTCAAAATCCTCCGCTAGCTCGCGGATCGATTTCACGGTCAGGAACAGCTCACCGCCATCCTTGCCGCCGGCGAGCGAATTAAGCCCGAGCATCAGATTGTCGGCCTTGCCCATCACGCCATCGACCCGCCCCATAATCGCGTCGATCCGCTCGGCATTGCGGGAGAGCGAGTTGGTGAAGGTTTCCAGGTTACGCAGCGAGTTCTTCACCGCTTCCTGATTGTCGGCGACCACCCTGTTGATGTTTTGCAGCGTGCCGCGGATTGCCTCGGTGACGTCCTGCAGCCGGTTCGGATCTGCGGTCAGCACGGGCACGCCGTCCTCGTCCAGCGGAACCGGCGGCGCTGCCTCCTCGCCGCCCTTCAGCGAGATCGCGGCAACGCCCGTGAGACCCTGGAATTCGAGGCCGACGAGGGTGTCCTTGCGGATCGGTGCGTTGTTCTCGACCATCGCGAGCGCCACCACCCGACGCGGGTTGTCGAGCTTCACCGAAATGACCTCGCCTACCCTGATACCGTTGAAATTCACACTACCGCCGTTGCGCAAACCAGCCGCGGGGCCCTCGAAAACGATGCGCAGAGGGCTGCGCGCCTTGGTGGTGTGCAGGCTCTGGAACCACAGCACGAAGCCGAACGCGGCCGCGATCACCGCCAGCGTGAATGATCCGATCAGGACGTAATTCGCCCGCGTTTCCATCGAGAACTCCGGTTACTGCACGCCGACGCAGCTTCGGCGCCGTCGCGAGTTTCTGCGCTGGCGCATGATCCTTTCCGAAAACCGCCTGACGCTTTGAATCATGCGCTACCCCATCACGGCGCGGGCACGCTTACCGTGAAAATATTGACGCAGCCAGGGATGCTGCGAAGCCTGCATGTCGGCCATCGATCCCGCGGCAATAATCTTGCCGTTCCCTAAGACGGCAATACGGTCGCAAGCGGTATAAAGGCTGTCCAGGTCGTGGGTTACCATGAAAACGGTCAGGCCCAAAGTGCGCTGCAGGGTTCTCACCAGCTCGTCGAAATCGCCGGCGCCGATCGGATCAAGGCCGGAAGTTGGCTCATCCAGGAACACGAGTTCCGGATCGAGCGCGAGGGCGCGCGCCAGCGCCACGCGTTTGATCATGCCGCCAGACAATTCCGACGGAAAGCGGTCGGCGACCTCGGGCCGCAGGCCGACCATACCGAGCTTGGCGACCATGATCTCGTCGAGCAGCCGTTGCGAGACCTTGAGATATTCGCGGACCGGAAACTGGATGTTTTGCCGCACGGTCAGCGAGGAAAACAGGGCGCCCTGCTGGAACAGGATGCCCCATCGCCGCTCCACTGCGCGCCGGGCCGCAGGATCGGCGGCATCAAGATCGACGCCGAAAACCTCGATGCGCCCGGCAACTTTGGGCACCAGCCCGATGATGGTGCGCGTCAGAACCGATTTGCCCGCCCCGGAGGGTCCCACGAACCCAAGGATCTCGCCGCGCTTGACGTCGAGGTCGAGGCCGTTGAGCACGCAGGTCGACCCGAACTGAACGGTGATGTCGCGAACCCGGATGATGGCGTCGGAGGAAGCTGGAGCCATGATCACATCCCGATCGACGCAAAAAAGATGGCAAACACGCCGTCCATCACGATCACGAAGAAAATGCCCTTCACCACGGAAGCGGTCGTGTGCTGGCCGAGCGATTCCGCGCTGCCTTGCACCGCGAGGCCCTCGACGCAGGCGACGATGCCGATTACCGCCGCCATGACAGGGGCCTTGATCAGGCCGACGGTGAAGTGATCGATCGAGATCGCGTCGCGCAAGCGCAACAGGAACGCCTCCGGATCGACGCCACCATAGAGCCAGGCGACGAGGCCGCCGCCGTAAAGCGCCGCCATCGCACCGAGGAAGGCCAGGATCGGCAGCGCGATGATCAGCGCCAGCATCCTTGGCAGGATCAAGACTTCGATCGGATCGAAGCCCATCGTACGCAGCGCGTCGATCTCCTCGCGCATTTTCATCGAGCCGAGCTCGGCGGTGTAGGCGCTGCCCGAGCGGCCGGCGACCATGATCGCGACGAGCAATACACCGATTTCGCGCAGCACCAGGACGCCAAGCATGTCGACAACGAAGATGTCGGCCCCGAATTTGCGGAAATGGAAGATGCCTTGCTGCGAGATGATGCAGCCGATCAAAAAAGTAATGAGCACGATGATCGGCACCGCGCGCCAGCACACCTGCTCGAGGTGATGCACGGTCGAGGTCAGGCGAAAATCACGTGGGTGCAGCAACACGCGCCCGCTCGCGGCCAGGACTGCACCGAGCATGTCGATCAATCCGACGAAGGTGTCGCCGATGCCGGCGACGCTGCGGCCGACCTGCTCTAGCATGCCGCCGATGGTCACCGCTGTGGTTTCGGCGGCCGGAGCGGTCCTCACCCGGCGCACTTCATCGACCAGGCTTGCGTAATTGACCGACAGGCCGGCGATCTTGGCCTCCACTCCGCCGTGGGTCAGGCTGCGGCGCAGCCGCTCGATCAGCCAGGCGCCGAAGGTGTCGAGCTTCGAAATCTGGGAGACGTCGATGAAGATCTGCGGCCGGCTGCCGGCGAGCTTTTCGGCGTCCGCGACGATGTCCTCGAGGCGAGCCGCAAAGGGCGCCGTCCACGACCCTGCGGCGCAGAGGGCAAGCCCGCTGCCCTGCATGATTCGTTGCAATGTGGGAGCGCCGCTCACGGGGGCGAACTCCCGCGAAACCCAAGCGCGATGAGGAGAAAAGATCCCAACACTTCAGCTTGCCTTGTAAGAGGTGCCCCTAACCAGCCATAGTTGGTTCTCCCCCGCAAGCGCGGTTCAAAATCGTCAGATTTTAGAATGACTTCCGGCAAATCTCCAACACTCCTTGTGCGAATCGAACGCTGGCCCATCCAGGGTTCCTTCACGATCAGCCGCGGTACCAAGACAGAGGCGATCACGGTCGTGGCGGAAGTAAGTCAGGGCGGCCTGACGGGGCGCGGCGAATGCGTGCCCTATGCGCGCTATGGTGAGAAGGCGGAAGGGGTGCTGAGAGCCCTCGAGGGGCTGCGGACCGCCGTGGCCGACGGCCTCGACCGCGGAGCCTTGCAGGCAGCTCTGCCCCCGGGCGCGGCCCGCAACGCGCTGGACTGCGCGCTGATCGATCTGGAGGCCAAACGCAGCAGCCAACGGGCCTGGGAGTTGCTGGCACGCCCCCAACCCCAGCCCTGCACCACCGCCTACACGATTTCGCTTGACCTGCCGGAGGCGATGGCAGCGGCCGTCGCTGCGGTTGCCCACCGGCCGCTCCTGAAGATCAAGCTCGGCGGCGAAGGCGACGAGGCGCGGATCGCGGCAGTGCGTCAAGCCGCGCCGAAAGCGCAACTCATCGTCGACGCCAACGAGGCATGGACGCCGTCCAGTCTCGAGCGAAACCTTCACGCCTGCGCGGCGGCCGGCGTTACCCTGGTCGAGCAGCCCCTGCGCGCAGGTCAGGATGAGCTGCTTGCGAAAATCCGCCGGCCGATCGCGGTCTGCGCCGACGAAAGCGTGCACGACCGCCAATCGCTCGAAGGTCTGCGCGCGCGTTACGACGCCGTCAACATCAAGCTCGACAAAACCGGCGGCTTGACCGAGGCGCTCGCAATGGCCGATGCGGCACGCGACCTCGGCTTCCAGATCATGGTCGGCTGCATGGTCGGGACCTCGCTCTCGATGGCGCCGGCGACGCTGCTGACGCCCATCGCGCGCTTCGTCGATCTCGACGGGCCGCTGCTGCTTGCGCGCGATCGCGATCATGCGCTTCATTACGACGGCAGCCTGATCTATCCGCCGGAAGCGGATTTGTGGGGCTGATGGTCATCGGCCAGGCGGTGTCGCGCCAGCCACATCAATGTGCCGCCCAGCACGGCCATCAGCGCCATCACGTAATAGACACCCTGCCCGTAGTGCGCATAGATCGCGCCCGAGATGATTGACGCGCTCGAGGAGACGATGCCAGCCACTGCGGCGAGATAACCTTGACCTCGCACCATGACATGCACGGGCACATGCCGCACCAGCAGGCCCATGGTGCCGACTTGGGTAAGCCCAAAGGTCAAGCCGTGCGCGAGCTGCACGACCGCGAGCAGTGCGACCGGCGGTTCCTGCGCGGTCACGATCCATCGCGTGACCGCTGCGAGCGCCCCGATCACGACCAGCGTCGCCGGGCGCATCGTAAAGCGCGGCGAGAGTGCGAATACCACGATCTCCGCCAGCACGCCCAGCGCCCACAAGGCGGCAATGGTCAGTCCGCCAAATCCCTGAAGCTGCCAGGTGATGGAGGCGAACGTATAGTAGGCGGCGTGGCTGCCCTGGATCAGTGCCGCCGAGACGATGATGGCGAGGAAGCGGGTCTGGCGAAGCAGGGCAGCGCCGCCATGAACGGTGGGCGCGGCGGTCCGCGGATTGTCGAGCGGCTGCAGCGCAAGGCTCAAGGCTGCGCCGAGCGCGGCAAGGCCGGTGATAACCCAGATGAGGTGTACTGCGGCAATCACGTCGACGAGCAGTCCGCACGCAAGCGCGCCGGCAACGAACGCCGCAGAGCCCCACAGCCGCAGCCTTCCGTAATTGAGGCCGTAGCGCACTATGCCGCGCAACGCATAGGCATCCGTCAGCGGCACCGTCGGCGTCCAAAGACAGCAGGTCGCCACATAGATCAGGAATACGGGAAGCGCGTGATGCTGGCTGCCGACCGCGGCAAAACCGGCCGCAGTCGCGAAGGTTGCAAGCATCAAGGCGCCGCGTACGGCGTGGCGCTGCTCGGCCAAACCCGTCACGAAGGGCAGCACAGTGAAGCGCGTAACCGCCGGAACGGCGGTGATGATGCCGATCCAGGCGGCGTCGATTCCGACGGCGCGCAGCCACACCGGAAAGAACGGCAGATGGGAGCCAAGCAGACCGAACAGCGCGCCGTAGAACAGCGCCACCGGACGCGCGAATCGGCCGGCGGACTGCTGCGACGCGATGGGGATTTGTGATTCGGGTACCATCAATTCAATTGCGATTCGTCCGATATCGTGGTGATCGTTATCGCAAGCCTGCGGTGATTTGCGCGGGAATAGAGTTTGTCATGGCCAACGAAGCATTCGCCCTCTCGCCGATCTCCGCTCGCGCAAGCCTGCCGAGCGAGGAGGACTATGAGGCGATTCGCGAAGCCTTCATGGAAACCTCGCGCGGCCGCTGGTTTCTGACCGAATATGCCAGACGCAATCGCAATGCCGACACCGAGATGGTGCTGGATGCCGTCGCCCGCATCGAGGAGACGCTGGCGGCGCAGCGACAGCCGCCGCAAGCCCCGGACCGGAGCGCGGACGTATTGGCTGCCGTCAGGAGCGCGGTCGCGCAAGCCGAAGACGGCGCGTCCATGGCGTTGGACGGAATGGCGCTGGAGGAGAACCTGGCGCCGATCCGCAAGGGCGCACGGATCATCAAGGAAATCTCCTGGCGCTGGCGCGAAATCGGCGCCGATCCACGGATCTGCGACCTGATCGATTCGCAGGTGAGCGCCATCGAAGCCGGCTGCGACGCGGTCGCGGGTCATGATCCCCGCGCCGCCCTGAGCGCCGCGTTCGATCTCATCAAGACGAGCATCGAGGCATTTGCCGGCGGCGAAATAGCGTCGGTGGAAGCCGAAGACGTTGCCGCAGCGCCACCTCCGGCGACCGACGATGTCTCCGCGGGCGCTGTCGAGCAGGCGGAGGCACACGATGCGGCTCATGCCGTCACGACAATTGCTGTCGAGAACGAGCCGACCGAAACGGTCATCGAAGCGGCGCCTGTGGAGCTCGCCCTGGAAGCCGATGCCTATGACGAGACCGACGAAGCGGTCCTGGACATGATCGCAGCCGAGATGGCCGAGCCCGATCCGGTTGCGGTTGATGGTGATCCCTACGCCGGCGATCCCTGCGCTCAGGTCGCGGAGCCGCCCCCGGCCATGGCGGAGCCGCCGGTGCAACCTTCGCAGCCTGTCGCGCCAGCGCCCTCCCCTGAGCCCTCGCTCGGGGCAACGATCCTCGCCACAGGCATTT
>Ga0318541_10000315_pt1 | contig 15200 bp, 11 predicted proteins | sample GRESIP166b4f26_FD_202503 | JGI IMG/M metagenome (GOLD analysis project Ga0318541, IMG submission 202503) | Tropical soil microbial communities from Luquillo Experimental Forest, Puerto Rico - GRE.SIPMG.166b4f26 | ecosystem: Environmental > Terrestrial > Soil > Tropical forest > Bulk soil...
ATCAACCGCTATCTGAAGCAACACAATGATGATCCCAAACCCTTCATCTGGACCAAACCGGCTGACGTCATCCTCGCCAAACTCGACCGGCTGCCTGTATCTTCTGTTCAAGTCAGTGCACTAGCGGTCCAACAGAAATCGCCGCTCCGAGGAATAGCTCAAGGGTATATCTTTGCAACCGCCTTTGACAAATTGGTCGGAGAGTTCCCTCTTCATGATGTTGTCGTCCGCCCTTTTTGTCCTATGGGTTGGCTTCCGACTGCTGACTACCACACCGTGTATCCAAGTAATTCAACCCACAAAGGTATTTATCTGCAATTCCCACCTTCGGTCGGTTCTCCACCAGAACCTCGAAATGAAGCAGACTGTTATCTGTTTATTGATGCGTCAAATGGCTCGTACTTTCAGGTAGTACACTTTTTAAAGGAAGGTGATAAGTGGGCGTGGGCAAGTCGGCTTACAAAAAATAACCAGCCGGACTTTAAGCAGGAGTTCCTTGGTCCCGGATTTCCAAAAGATCAAAGATGGTGAACAACCTATTTTCGCTGACCGACAAAAACAGCGATTTGATTTTCTATAATCGCCATTCTGCGACTCTTGAAAGCGGAAGCTGAAGCAGCGGGACGCTGGTATTCTTTTGCTCTCGGCTTCCCTCACCGAAATCCTCCCTTCGCGGTAAAATGCTTGCGGGGCGTCTCCAACAAGGCATGAGCGAACCGAGAAATCGGGCTGGGATCGACCGCGCGATGGGCTATCGTTGCGTTGCGATGATTATCCAATAATTGCCACATTCGTGTCGCATATTCCCGACCGGTGGCCGGTGATCGAACCGACCGCCGGTTGGATCCCGTAAGTACAGATGGCAGATCGGATTTCATCAGGAAGCGACTCGAGAGCCGGCTACGCCTCGCCGACGAGAGCCCGTGCGGTACTGTCGAGGCCGGTCGGGCCGGCATTGCAACTTCTGCGGGATTTTGCTGCTGATTCGCTGCAGATTGCACAAAGCATAAGTTTCGATTCGATTTAAGGTTGTGAGACGGGCCGAGCCGGAGTCATCGCTTGACCAGCAAGGGACGGCGGCGACACAATTCGCGAGGCAGAGCCAGGGGAGGAGGACGCGATGGCTGACATGCGCATAATGGCGAGCGGTCTGGAGTTTCCCGAAGGGCCGGTGGCGATGGCTGACGGCTCGGTGGTCTTGGGCGAGATCAAGGGAAGGCGGGTGACGCGCATCGCGCCGGACGGCAGCAAGTCGGCAATCGGATCGGCGGGCGGCGGACCGAACGGGCTGGCGCGGGGACCCGACGGCGCGCTCTATGTCTGCAACAATGGCGGCAACGAATATGCCGAGGGTGGGTTTCTATCGACCGGGCCCGCCAAGGATTACCAGTACGGCTGTATCCAGCGCATCGAGCCGCGCACCGGCGAGACGCGCACCCTCTACCGCCAATGCAACGGGCATAAACTCTCGGCGCCGAACGACATCGTCTTCGACCGCCAGGGCGGTTTTTATTTCACTGATCTCGGCAAGCGCTATGCGCACAACCGCGACCATGGCGGGCTTTATTACGCACTTCCTGACGGGTCAAAAGTCGTCGAGCTTGTCTACCCAATGCTGACCCCGAACGGGGTCAGCCTGTCGCCGGACGAGAAGGTCGTCTATGTCGCCGACACCGAAAGCTCGCGGCTTTTCGCATTCGACATCGTCGGGCCTGGCGTGCTGCGCAAGGAGCCGTTCCCGGCGCCCTATACCGGGCGCCTCGTCTGTGGGCTGCCGGGCTTTCAGCGTTTCGACAGCCTGGCCGTCGAGGCTTCCGGCAACATCGCGGTCGCGACATTGATCACCGGCCACATCACCGTCATCGCCCCCGACGGCCGTGTCGTGCGGCAGGTCAAGATGCCTGACGTCTACCCCACCAATATCTGCTTTGGCGGGCGCGACATGAAGACGGCTTACGTCACGTTGTCCGGCAGCGGCCAGCTGGCGGCGATGGAGTGGCCCGAGCCCGGCCTGCGCCTCAATTTTCAGGAGTGATCGCGCTGCAATGCGGTGCGCGTGCTTCGAGACGCGTCCCGGCTGAGCCGCGCCGCTCCTCAGCATGAGGCTGTCCTTTGACGGCATTAAGAAGATCGCTCATCCTGAGAAGGCCGCGAAGCGGCCGTCTCGAAGGACGCGCATTGCTGATCCAGCCAAATGGGCGATGTCCTGACGCCCGCTCCAGCGGGAATGATGCCTTCTGCTTAGGCCCTTCTGAGGAGACCTAAATGAAAGCCGCCGTCTTTCATGCCCCAAACCAGCCGATGACGATCGAAGAAGTCGCGGTCAACAAGCCGGGGCCGCGCGAGGTGCTGTTGCGCACCGCCTTTGCCGGGCTGTGCCACAGCGATTTGCATTTCATCGAGGGGCTGTACCCGACCCCGACGCCGGTCGTGCTCGGCCACGAGTCCTCGGCGATCGTCGAAGCGGTCGGTGACGGCGTCACCTATGTCAAGCCGGGCGACCACGTCATCACGTGCCTCTCGGTGTTTTGCGGCACCTGTCCGCAATGCCTGACCGGGCACCCGAATTTGTGCGAGAACACCGAGGTCAAGATGCTGCCGGGCGTGGCAAAGCGCATGACCTGGAACGGACAGCAGCTGAACCAGGCGTTCAACCTGTCGTCCTTCGCGGAGCAGATGCTCGTGCACGAGAACTCGATGGTGAAGATCGACGCCGACATCCCGCTCGACCGCGCCGCGCTCGTCGGCTGCGGCGTGATGACCGGAGTCGGCGCGGTGTTCAACGCCGCCAAGGTCGAGCCCGGCGCGACGGTCGCGGTGATCGGCTGTGGCGGGGTCGGGCTGTCGGCGGTCAACGGCGCTGCGCTCGCCGGCGCCGAGCGCATCATCGCGATCGACACCGTCGCCTCGAAGCTGGAGCTGGCGCGCGAGCTCGGCGCAACCGACACGCTCAACGTCAGCAATGCCGATCCGGTCAAGGCGGTCAGGGAGATGACCGGCGGCGGCGTCCACTACTCGTTCGAGGCGCTCGGCACCAAATCGACCGCGGAACAGGCGTTTCAGATGCTGCGCGCCGGCGGCACCGCGACGATCATCGGCATGGTGCCGTTTGGCGTGAAGATCGAGCTGCACGGCTTCGATTTTCTGCGCGACCGCAAGCTGCAGGGCACCTCGATGGGCGGCAACCGCTTCCGGGTCGACATGCCGCGCCTGTTGTCATTGTGGCGCCAGGGCCGCTTGAAGCTCGACCACCTGATCTCGGGCAAATTGAAGCTCGAGCAGATCAACGACGGCTTTGCCGCGCTCAAATCCGGCGCCTCGGTGCGGCAATTGATCGATTTCGCGGCCTGAAGCATCACCGCACGGGCGGGCGGCGCAGCGCCCAGAACGCGACGCAGCCGCACAGATAAAACAGGATCGACAACAGGAAGGCGAGCCGGTAGCTGCCGGTGAGATCGAAAATCCATCCCGCGCCCCAGGCGCCTGCGGCGGAGCCGATACCACTGCCGATCGTGATCACGCCGAGGATCGTGCCGAGCTGGCTGCCGGGAAAGAGGTCGGCGGTCTTGGCGGTGATCGCCGGGCCCCGCGCGCCCCCAGGTCAGGCCGAAAAAGCAGGCGTGCAGCCACAACAGCAAATGCTGGTCCGGGCTGGTGATCAGCAACGCGCAGACCACCCCGAGAATCGAGACGCCGTAAGCGAGGATCGCGGACAACTCGCGCCCGATATAATCGGATAAGGTGCCGGTCACGATCGTCCCGGCGATCGCGAGGAAAGCACCGCTGCCGAGCACTCCCGCCGCATAGAGCTTGTCGAAGCCGCGATCCACTGCAAAGGCAAGCTGGTGCAGCGAGACCAGAAAACTTCCCAACCCGGTGAACAAATAAACCGCAAAGAGCAGCCAAAAATGCGGCGTGCGCATCGCTTCGGCCAAGGTCCAGCTCGCCGACGTCGTCGGCGCCGCGGCTGCCGCCGATGAGGATCGAGCGGGTTCGGCCGAGACCGGGTAGCGGCTGGCACGGCGAAATATCACGGCGAGCAGCGGCACGGCGGCGGCAATGAAGGCGGCCTGCACCAGATAAGTGGCACGCCAGCCGAGAGTCGAAATCAGAAATTGGACGAGCGGCGCCGAGGCGGCGCGGCCAAAGCCGTTGGCGGATTGCAGAATCGAGACCGCCATACCGCGCCGCCGCACGAAATAGCGCGACAGCAACGGCACGAACGCGACAAGCCCGAGGCAGTTCGCGCCGATCGTCATGATGATCCCGTAGAGCAGGATGATCTGCCAGAGTGCCGAGACAAAGGCGCTGCCGAGCAGCCCGAGAAGGAGCAGGCCGCCGCCGAGCAGCAACAGCCGGCGCGGACCGAGGCGATCGACCAAACCGCCGACCAGCGGTGAGCTCGCGCCCGCGACGAGCTGCGAGACCGAATAGGCGATCGAGGTCTCGGCGCGGCTCCACTGGAATTCCTCGATGAATGCGACGAGGAACACCGTGTAGGAATGCATGATCCCGGCGCCGACGGTGAACGCGGCGAAGGCGCCGCCGAGCGTCAGCCAGGCTCCGCGGGAAGCCTGCCGTTGTTTAGCAGCTGGCTGGACGAGCGCCGAGCGTCCTTCGAGACGGTCGCTGCGCGACCTCCTCAGGATGAGGAAGTTTCTTAATGCCATCAAAATCTCACCTCATGCTGAGGAGCGCCTTCGGGGCGCGTCTCGAAGCACGCACGATGTGGATGCAGCGAAGCCACCTCTTGACCCGCGCTGCTGTCCGGCGCTGTGATCGCGCGAGTGTACCCGCGTGATCAAGAGGGCGGTCTATATGCTGACTGCAGAGCAGGCAGAACGGCTCGTTGCGGTAGAGTGGCGCGAGCGCCGCTGCTCAGCTGCGTAATTGTCGGGCTGGTGGTGGCGATGAGCGGACAAGCTCGAGCGACGACGTGCATCGAGAATGCAACGATCGACGAGCTTCGGACAGTATTGGCCGCCGGCGACATCACAGCCGGGGATCTCGTGCGCCGCTATCTCGCGCGCATCGAAGCCTATGATCGCGCCGGTCCGCGGCTCGATGCCGTACGAGAGCTGAATCCCGACGCCCTCGCGATCGCCGTGACACTCGACGCGAAAAAACGCGCCGAGCGAGGGCCTCTCGAGGGCATTCCAATCCTCGTCAAAGACAACATCGCCACCGGAGACGCGCAGCACACGACGGCCGGTTCATTGGCACTGGACGGAGCGCAGGCAAAAGATGATGCGACCGTCGTCAAGGTGCTGCGTGAGGCCGGCGCGGTGATCCTCGGCAAGGCCAACCTGACCGAATTCGCCAACATCCTCGCCATCGACATGCCGGCGGGCTACAGTTCGCTGGGCGGCCAGGTGAAGAACCCCTATGCGCCCGAACTTGACGACAAGGGCGTCCCGATCGTCCTCCCCGGCGGGTCGAGTTCAGGATCGGCGGTTGCCGTGGCAGCGGGTCTGGCCGCCGCGGCGATCGGCACCGAGACCTCCGGCTCGCTGCTTTCGCCGGCGAGCCAGAACGGTGTCGTTACCGTCAAGCCGACCGTCGGCCTCATCAGCCGTGCCGGCATCGTGCCGATCGCGCACAGCCAGGACACCGCTGGTCCGCTGACGCGCACTGTGCGCGATGCGGCGATCCTGCTCAATGTGCTCGCTGCTGCCGATCCTCTCGACCCGGCAACCGGCGAATTGCAGCGTCCGGCCGATTACACGAGTTTCCTCGATCGGGACGGGCTGAAAGGCGCACGCATCGGCGTGCCCAGCGACCCGTCCGACCCCGCGAACGACGTCTATTACGGCCCGCTGCCGTCGCGCGCAGCGGCGGTCATGCGCCAAGCTATCGCGGTGCTCGAAGCGCAAGGCGCGACAATCGTCCGCGCCAACATTCCGACTGAGGGCTGGATCGGCGGCCCCGGCATCGAGATGGCGATCCTCAACCGCAATCCGGAAAGCCCGACCCGAAACCAGCCGGCGCGCCGGCCGATCGTCTTCGTCTATGAATTGAAGCACGACCTTAATCTCTATCTGCGCGATTGGGCGACGAGGACGGAGATGCGCAGCCTCCCCGATATCATCGCGTTCAACGCCGCCAATGCCGAGCGAGCATTGCGCTTCGGCCAGGACATCTTCCTCGCCGCCGAGGCGACGCGCGGCGATCTCAGCGAGCCCGAATATCTCTCGGCCCGGCAGATGGATCTGCGCGCTTCGCGCACCCTCGGTCTCGACGCCTATATGGATGAGCACCGGCTCGACGCGGTGCTGTTCCCAGGTATGGCCGGCGCTTCGATCGCCGCCAAGGCCGGCTATCCCAGCGTCCAGGTTCCTGCCGGTATTGTAGCCGGGGTGAAAGACAAGGAGACGCCGGAGTATCCCTACGGCGCCACCTTCACTGGCCGCGCCTGGAGCGAGCCGACCTTGCTGCGCCTGGCTTACGCCTTCGAGCAGGCTACCCAGGCCCGCCGTCTGCCACCCGGCCTGCCGCCGCTCGATGGGGGCTGCAGCAACTGAGCTGGCCTTCGAGATCACGCGCTTGGCGCGACAACGCGACGCATTTTTCGCGTCGGTAGGCAGAAAGCCCCAAGAGATCAAAACTCGACGATCTGCTGCTTCAGTCCCTTGGCGACGGCTTCAGCACGCGACGAAGCATCAAGCTTTCTCAAGAGCGATTCCACGTGGAATTTGACGGTGTGCGGTGAAATGCCGAGACGCCTGGCCGTCTCCTTGTTGCTGAGGCCATTACCGAGAGCGACGAGGATCTCGATTTCCCGCGGCGTCAACAGAGCGGGCATCTCCTCCGGCAGCGGCTTGAAATCACGCCGTCGCCGGTGCGGCCCGCGAACGGTCAGTCCGGCCGCGACTGCGCGCAGCGCGGCGTCGATTTGCGTAACGCCGGCATCTGCCGGGAGCAGACCGCCGAATTCTTCGTCGACGACTCCGAGAGCGACGACTAAGGACGGTATGACCGCATCCGCGGCGCCCTCGGTAAGCACTGCATCGGGCCCGGCAGAAACCTCGACAAGCTCGTGCCCACACTGAGAGACGAGCGCCGCAAGGCGGCCTTGGGCAGCCTCATCCGCGGCCGCTACCGCAACCCGAAGGGGGTTCGAGACGACAGCCCCGGCGGACTTCACCGCGCAGGCCGGGCCGCGACGGTGACGTGAGTCGGTAGGAGATTGCCGGCTCGGATCAGGCGCAGCTCGATCGGTTGCCCCACCGAGTCGGGGCCGAGGTGCTGGGCCACCATCGCCGGGCTGCTGACGCTCTGGCCACCGATAGCGACGAGAATATCGCCGACATGCAAATTGGCCTGTGCAGCCGGGCCGTCTTTCGATACACCCATGATCATCAGGGCGCGCGCCGCGCCGGCTTCTGATCGCAGCTCCTCCGGTACGAGCACGGGCTGAAGCGCAGCACCGAGCCATCCCCGCTCGACCTGCCCCTTGGACAGCAGCGGCTCGATTACGGCGTCGACCGTCGAGCTCGGGATGACGAGAACGCGGCGGCGGGGTCCCAGTGTCGAGATCCCGAGAATACCGCCGGCGGCATCGAGCACCGGTCCTCCCTCTTCCCGCGGCGTGACGGCCATGTCGAGGGTGATGCGCCGGTCTATTCGGCCACCCGCCCGGCTGTGCCAGGCGGGCCCGACGGAATGGACGATCCCCAGGCGTATCGAGATGCCGGCTTCGTCGGCGCCAAATCCGACCGCAATTCCTCCAAGATGCGGCTCTGCCGCCGGAAGAGGCGGCGGATCCGGGGTACCATCGAGCCTGAGAACGATGACGTTCGTGCCGGGGTCGCGGCCGGCGACCCGCGCCGCGAAAGCGCGCGCGTCGGCAAACGTGACCGTGGCTTCTCCGGCTTCCGGGAAGGCCTGTTCCGAGGCAACGACAACGCCTTTGCGCCACAGCGTTCCCGAGCGCAATCGCCGCCCTCGCACGGCGATCCCCGCAACCAGCGGCCGGGCGAAACTCGCGCACTCGTCCAGCGCCTCGGACAAACTCGTCAGCAGATTGTGAGCGGTATCGGGCATGACCTGTTCCCTTGATCCATGATGATCATGAGAATGGCCTCGGCCAAGCGGCGGTGCCACCGGGCGGATGGGGAGGGGGTGAAAGCCGCGTGGGATATCCTCGTAGCCGGCGCATCGGCGAAGAAGCCCGTGGCGATGGCCGATCTTCTGGGCGCGGCAGCATCGAGCCGCCGTCGTTGAGGCAGATATAGCCGAGCCGGGTCGCGGCCCAACGTTCCGAAAATGCGCGGTGCTTACCGATGCCGGCGGTGCCGGGCTCCTCGTCCGCCTGCGACAGATGACCGCCCAGCTGGCCGGAGGCATTTTACAGTGGCGCCGGCCGCACGATCGGACTATCACCTGCCGCCAGCCGCGCCGGGCTGCGTCGCCCGCATCGGCGCGATTAACCTGTGCGAGCCGAGACGGCCGCCCGTCGACCGCTGCATGCGATACCGCCTCGGTTCTCGAATAATGTTCCAAGCCCTGCTTGCCGGTCTGGTCGATTTTTGCCGGCGCAACGCTTTGCTTGTCATCCTTTCAGGCTTCATTCTGGCGGTCTTCTCCGGTTGGTATGCGTCCGGTCACCTCGGGATCACGACCGACACCGATGAAATGTTCGCGTCGAGCCTGCCGTGGCGGCAGCGAGCCCAGATGTTCAAGAGGCAGTTCCCGCAATTTACCGACCTTCTCGTCGCGGTTATTGACGCGCAGGAACCCGAAGAGGCCGATGCTACAGCGGACGCGCTCGCCGCGAGACTAGCCGCCGACCACGAGCATTTTCTCTCTGTTCGGCGTCCGGATGCGTCTCTTTTCTTCGACAAACAGGGGCTGCTGTTTCTCGATACCAAGCAGCTCGAGTCGCTGACCGACCGCCTGGTCGATGCGCAGCCCTTTCTCGGGGAGCTCGCCAAGGATCCGAGCGCGCGCGGATTGTTCGGCGCGCTCTCCCTTTTGGCCACGGGTGTGGCGCACGGAGAGGTCAATCTCGCGCCCTACCTGACGGCTTTGAACGGCTTCCACCAAGCGATCGCGGACGCACTCGCCGGTCACCGGCACCCGCTATCCTGGGTCCGGCTGATCGGCGGCGATCTCGTCGATCTCGGCGGCCGTTACAAATTCGTATTGGCGCAACCGAGGCTTGACCTTGGCAAGCTCGAACCTGGCGGAGTGGCAACCCAGGCGATCCGCGATGGCGCGGCGGAGCTCGAATTTGTCAAATCGGGCGTGGCCCGCGTACGTATCACCGGCAATGTAGCCTTGGCCGATGAGGAATTCGCATCGGTCACCCAGGGCGCAGTCGAAGGACTGATCGGCAGCATTTTGTTGATCTCCCTATGGCTGTTTCTGGCCGTCCACTCATGGCGGCTGATCCTTCCGATCCTGATGACCCTCGGACTCGGCTTGATGCTGACGCTGCTGTTTGCCTCCGCCGCGGTCGGCACGTTGAACCTCGTTTCCGTCGGCTTCGGGATTCTTTTCGTCGGCATCGCCGTGGATTTCGCGATCCAATTCTCGGTGCGCTATCGCGAGATGCGTCTGGCGTTTTCCGAGCCGACACGGGCGTTGGCGGAAACCGGACGCCGCGTCGGCGGCCAGATCCTCGTGGCGTCGGCGGCCACGGCGGCGGGCTTCCTCGCCTTCGTGCCGACGGACTTTCGCGGGGTCGCGGAACTCGGACTCATCGCTGGTGTGGGAATGCTGATCGCGTTTATCTGCACGCTGACTTTCTTGCCGGCGGCGATAAGCCTTTTCCGGCCTCGCGGTGAGAGCACGGAGGTGGGCTTTCACTGGGCGGCGCCGCTCGACGACTGGGTCCTGCGTCACCGGAGGCCGATGTTGGCCGGTTTCGGCTTGCTGGCGCTGCTGGGCATCGTCCTCCTGTCCCATATTGGCTTCGATGCCGATCCCTTGCACACCAAGAACCCGCACACCGAGGCGATGCAAACGCTGTACGACCTCGGTGATTCGCCGCTGACCAATCCCTTCACGATCGACATCCTGGCCCCCAACGCCGCGGCGGCGCAAAATTTGGCGGAGAAGGTCCGGAAGCTGGCGCTGGTTTCGGACGTGCTGTCGATCAACAGCTTTGTGCCAGCGGAGCAGCAGCAGAAACTATCGATGATCGCCGACGCTGCGACTTTGATGGGTCCCAGCCTCGTGCCGACCGATACTCCGCCACCGCCAACCGTCGAAGAGATCCGGGCCGCGGCCGAAAAAGCGCATCAAAAGCTAGGGCCGGCGCTGACGAAGTTGCCTAGCGATCACGTTCTGGCCGCGATCGACGCGGATCTGGGAAAGCTGGCCGCCGCCTCCGACGCGGTGGTGATTGCGGCTGACCGGGCATTGACCCGCTTCTTGCCCGCCGAGCTCGACCGGCTACGCGCGTCGCTCGAGGCCGAGCCCGTCTCGTTGCAGACGCTGCCCCCAGACCTGACCCGCGACTGGCTTCTGCCGGACGGGCGGGCGCGCGTGCAGGTGCTGCCGAAACCCGAAGCGGGCAACACCAAAGGGCTCGCCCAATTCGTCACCGAAGTGGCTGCCGTTGCACCGGATGCGGGCGGCGCGGCGGTGACAATCGAGGCGACCAGCGCGACGATCGTCGGCGCCTTCCGCTCCGCCGCGATCGCCGCAGTGATATCGATCGCGGTCATCCTGTTCATAGCCCTACGCCGCCTCCTCGACATGTCGCTGGTGCTGGCACCGCTGTTGCTTTCGTCACTGATGACCGTAATCGTCATCGTCCTGTCAGGGTTGTTGCTGAACTACGCAAACATTATCGCGCTGCCGCTGCTGCTGGGGGTCGGGGTCTCCTTCAACATCTATTTCGTGATGAACTGGCGGGCGGGTCAGACCTCGATGCTCGGATCGGCGACGGCTCGCGCGATCCTGTTCTCGGCGTTGACGACCGGCACCGCCTTCGGTTCGCTCGCGCTGTCGTCGCACTCGGGCACGGCGAGCATGGGGACGTTGCTGCTGATCAGTCTCGGCTGCACCCTTGTCGCGAGCCTCGCCTTTATCCCGGCCCTCCTTTCCGCGGTCTCGCGGCCTCGTCGTTAGCGGAGACTGGCCGCCGAGGCTACGAGCGTCTCGGCCGCGAACGGATCATTGCGATCTTGAGCCTAAATTCGCCTCATTTTCATCGCATAATGTGTTTTGAGACTGCCCTCGACGGCCGGTTGCTCGCGTGGCCGTCTGCTTCATCTACTCCACGAGCCAGGGAAATTTCGTTGCAGATTTGCTGCTGATCTGGCAACGGGTAAGATATGACTCAATTTGAGATGCAGTTCGAGAGATCACTCGACGGGCTTGGCGGAGCGCCGCGAGGCTAGAATAGGAGCGGACTTTGCCGGCTGTGCCGCTCGCGCCTCTGGTTCCGGCCGTATCCCGAAATGCGCCATGTACCTGGTGTAACGTTCGCGCTCTAGCGCCGGATCGAGACCGTAATCCTCCAGGCGAGAGCCATGGGCGCGATAGCCTCCGTTAGGCTTTGCTTGGACCAGCCGCCCGATCCGCGCCGCCGCCGCGGGCTGCAGGCTCTCACCAAAATGGCGGTAGAGCGCCGCCACCGTGCGCACCGGATCCTGGATCAGGTCCAAATAATGGACATGGAAAATCGGCTCGGCGAAATGTTGCTGCTGGGACGCGGCGATCATCAGTTCTGTCGCCGTAAGCCAGCGGTCGCTGTCCTGGCGCCCGATCTCGACCTTGTCGATGCCGCGGGTGAACGGCCGTCGCAGTGTCTCGGTCAGCCGGGCGACCGATAGCAATACGGCGAGGGGGTCGCGGTGAACGAACACCAGGCGCGCATCCGGATAAACCGTCCGGATCGCGGCGAGCGCAAAGACGTGGTCCGGACATTTGAGCACCCAGCGCCCACCCCCGGCCGCCTGATGCTGCAAATGCTGCAGAAACCGCCGGTGAAAGCGATAGGCCTCGAGGTGGCCGGTTTCGTCGAGCCAGCGGCGATAGCTCGGAACGCGGTAGGTTGTGTCAAAGCGAAGACTCGCAAAGACGTGCGCGGTGATCTCGGAGCATTCTTGCGGCGATGCGGCGTCGATCGGGTGCATCCGCCGGAAATTCGGCGCGAGCAGTCCGAACAGGCGCAACTGCCGGGCAACCCGCTTCGCCCGCAAATCCCGGTGGGTGTCTCTCTTGAGCGGGTACGGATGGATCGTCTGCCACACCCGCGGCACCAGGTTGGTCGGGTCCTCGGCCAACAGGCTGTGCAGAAATGTCGTGCCCGAGCGCGGAAGCCCGGAGATGAAGATGGGATTTGTGACCGGTTGATCGAGGATTTCGGGAGCTCGCAGCTCTTCGTCGTGCAGCCGCAGCAGGTTCGACAGAAAACGGACGATGTCCCAGCGGGTCGCGAGCCTGCCGACTAAGCTCAAATTCGCCTCCTCGAAGCACGCATCGAGGAAGTTCTGCAGCGGACCCCAAAAAGCCGTCTCGCCAAACTCGTCCAAAGCGGTCCGGCGGCGTGCCACACCGATAAGCTGATCGGCACTCGATCGCCCGCGCAACAGCATGAACGCGTTTCCTAACCCGTCAGGCAACTGGGAGATGGATCTCTGCAGCATCGGCGACCTTCCCGGCCGAACGAGCCTGAACGGCCGCGGATATCCAAGAATTGTCAAGCGTTAGCGGAGATTATGCCAGGAATGGCAATCAATGGCGCGGGCGTTTCTGCACCCTTGCGCGCGCGAGGCTGGAGTGCGCTGCCGGCGGCTCGCCGTCGATTACCGCCTCGTCGCCGTCGAGCGCGGCCGCCGTCTTATCGCGCCGAGCGCGTCACAGCGGCTCAGGACATTGCCATTTCGCGAGATGAAGCGGCCGCGACACTGCCCGAGATAGCAGAGGCCCCGGAAGCTGTCTTATTTTGACGTCGAACAGCCAGTCAGGGGCGTCGAACGGCTGTTTCCTCCAGGTCAGTCCGGATCGAAGACGTTCCGGTAGTCGAGCTTGAGTGCCGGGTTCTGCCGCTCCTTGCGCAGGAAGCAATCGCCGGCCACAAGTACCTCGATCTCGCTGCCCATAAAGCAACGAAAGGCGTCCTCCGGCGTGCACGCGATCGGCTCGCCACGTACATTAAAGCTGGTGTTGACGAGGACGGGGCATCCGGTCTTGGCCTTGAACACCGAAAGCAGGGCATGATAGCGGGGGTTGGTTTCGCGATGCACGGTCTGTAGCCGTGCCGAGTAGTCGACATGAGTGACCGCAGGGATTTCAGAGCGCGCCACATTCAGCTTGTCGATGCCGAAGAGCGCGTCTTCCTCGCTGGTCATCGCATGGCGCCGCTCTTTGACGACGTCGGCGACGAGCAGCATGTAGGGGCTATCCGCGTCGATCTCGAACCAGTCCTGCACGTCTTCGCGCAGCACCGACGGCGCGAACGGACGAAAGCTTTCGCGATACTTAACGCGAAGATTGAGGGTCTTCTGCATGCTGGGGCTGCGCGGATCGGCGAGGATCGACCGATTGCCCAATGCGCGCGGGCCGAATTCCATCCGGCCTTGAAACCATCCGACAGCCTTTTCCTCGATCAGCGCCGCGGTTGTGGCGTCGAGCAGCGAAGGCTCGTCCATCAGATCGAACACGGCACCCGCCTCGGTGAGGCGCCGCTCGACATCCGCTTGTGAAAAGGCCGGGCCGAGGTAGCTCCCCTGCATCGCGTCGAGCGTGTTAGCCGGCGAGCGCGTTCCGCTCATGTACAGGTAATAGGCAGCCAGCGCCGCGCCGAGCGCGCCGCCGGCATCGCCGGCCGCCGGCTGTACCCACAACCGCTCGAAGCAGGCGTCGCGCAACACCTTGCCGTTGGCCACACAATTCAAAGCGACCCCCCCGGCAAGGCAAAGGTTCTTCGCGCCCGTCTCGTCGGCAACGCCGCGTGCGAGCCGCGTCACAACCTCCTCGGTGACGGCCTGCACCGAGGCAGCAAGATCCATGTGGCGTTGCGTCAGGAGTTCGTCGGGCCGGCGAGCGGGACCGCCGAACAGCGCGTCAAAGCGGTCGTTCGTCATTCTGAGCCCGGTGCAGTAGTCGAAATAATCTTGGTCAAGCTGGAAGCTGCCGTCCGGTTTCAAATCAACGAGGTGATCGTGGATGGTCTGGGCAAAGCGCGGCACCCCATAAGGAGCGAGCCCCATGACTTTGTACTCTCCCGAGTTCACCTTGAATCCGGTGTAGTAGGTGAACGCGGAGTAAAGGAGCCCGAGCGAATGCGGGAAGTGAATCTCTCTTGCCATTTGCAGCGTATTGCCGCGCCCGATGCCCACCGAGGTCGTCGCCCATTCGCCGACCCCGTCCATCGTCAATATCGCTGCTTCTTCGAACGGCGACGCAAAAAAGGCAGATGCCGCATGGCTTTGATGATGTTCACAGAAGAGAAGTCGGTTCTCCCAGTCATATTCCGGTGCAAAGCGTTCGAGCTCCTGCCGCAACAACCGTTTCTGAAATAGCTTTTCCTTTATCCACACCGGCAGTGCCGTGCGAAACGAACGGAACCCGCGGGGTACGAAGGCTAGGTAGGTTTCGAGCAGGCGTTCGAATTTCAGGAACGGTTTGTCATAGAAGACGACGTGTTCGACCTGTTCGAGCTTGATCCCAGCCTCTTCGAGACAATAGGCCACAGCATTTCTCGGAAACCGCGAATCATGCTTCTTGCGGGTGAACCGTTCTTCCTGAGCCGCTGCGACGATCTGTCCGTCGTCGACGAGAGCGGCTGCACTGTCGTGGTAAAACGCCGAGATGCCAAGGATGCGCATCGAGCGATTAACCTAGAACAGGGTGTAGATGAACGGGGCGATCACCGATCCCTGCGACAGCACAACCAAGCCGCCAAAGACGGCCATCATGACCATGATCGGCAATAGCCAGAATTTCTTGCGGACCCGCATGAAGGCCCAAAGCTCCAGCACGAAGGACATGGGTCGGCCGCATCAATATTGGTGCTTCATCGTTTCGGGCGCCGGTCCGGGTGGCTCACGGACGATCCAATAGCTCGTCGCCTTTGGATCACGCTTCAGCCGGAGCGGGTCTTTACCAAGAGCGCGCATCACCAGCCCGATCGGCACCACGGTCGCAAAGAACAGAAGCGCCATCACGATCGGATTGACCACCTTGTAAAGCACAAGGCCGAGCCGCAGCCAGAGCCGGTTGAACGGCGCGAGGGCCGTCGC
>Ga0318541_10000325_pt1 | contig 15040 bp, 19 predicted proteins | sample GRESIP166b4f26_FD_202503 | JGI IMG/M metagenome (GOLD analysis project Ga0318541, IMG submission 202503) | Tropical soil microbial communities from Luquillo Experimental Forest, Puerto Rico - GRE.SIPMG.166b4f26 | ecosystem: Environmental > Terrestrial > Soil > Tropical forest > Bulk soil...
AGGCGCGTCTGCGCTTGTTCGCGCCAAGCATCGCGGTCACGTCGCATGTCCTCAAGCATCGCTTTCAACTCGGTCAACCGCTCCTCGGCCAGGGCGAGACGGGTGCGCAACTCGGCCACGGTCTCGACGGGAGCAGGGAACGGGTAGACACGCGCCGACTCGGCGCCGTCCATGTTATGACCGTCGTCTTCCTTGCTACCCGCGAAGAGCCGACCAGAGATCGCGCGAGCGAGTATCGTCTTGCCGCGTCCCGTCAGCCGCGCTGCTTGCCCCAGCGAGTGAGTCGTCATGCGACCCCCAGTATCCTCGGAGTGTTCCAAAGGGTCACGCGGTGCGCCACGAGACCCGTCCCGTGACGGTGCGCACGAGATAGTTAACGAATGGTGTAATGACGGCCTTCCATCCCCGCCGTCGCTCACTGCAGGGTGACGAGCTGCGGGCGCTAGCTTTCGCCCGCACATCGTTTGCTGTGAGTTCGCGCCACAGCGCTGGACAGGGCTAGGGTGTCGATGCGGCCCTTTAGGCGTCAATCAGCAGCGCCGTCTTGAACAGCGAGGCCGGAACTCCGGCTCGGAGGTGACTAAATACCGGAGCCGAAAGATCCGTTGCCACTCCACGAGGGCCCTCGCGAAGCAACACATAAGTTTGGAACCCGACTCGTGGCTGCGCGTTAGGTAATCGGCGCGGAATCGGGAGGGAGAAGATGTGGCTTGCCCTTGCGGCCATGACGCTAGCTGCGGCGGTCGGGTTTTACTTTTTAGCTTTGGCAATTCAGTACGAGTAGTACGAGCGCTAGTCAGCGATCGGCTTGTCTGGGGGCGGCCCTCAAGTTGAAGGGAGGGCGCGACCATGTCGCTAGCGGGGCAGGCGAGCGGCCAGCTCGTAGCCGTGGTTCGAACAGCAAATCGGATCGATTACTGGATCCGTCGGCGTGTCCACGCAACCGATCTCGATCCTTCTAATCTCTGGCCTGCACAGGATCGCCCTCATCGATCGAGGGTGAGTGGTGCTCCTCACAGCAAGGTATTTCCCGCTATTGATCGAAGCGTTTGGTTGTCGATTGGGAACTGCCTCAGGGCCCAATATGACGCTCTAGCGCCGCCGATGCCCCCGCATATCGCTGCACTCGTCGAGCAACTCGAAACGGGGAACAGATGGAGGGCGATGATGTCTGTACAGACGATGCATGTACAAAAGCCGCATTGGCTCGATTACGACCCGGTAGCACTTGCTGTGCTGGTGATCGGAATAGGCATCATTGAACTGCTCGCATTGATCATTTGACCCTGCGCTCCAGCGAGATGGAAACTAAGAACTCTCGTCCCAAAGTTCCACTAGAACACTTTTCCGCCACGGTAGAGGTGTGCGCTACGCTCTAGGAGTAGACCATGACCCGCACGGGGAGGCTGCCATGAGCGTAGTTTTCAACGATCTACTACTCTTCTCCTGCTTAACCGCGTTGGTTACCGGGATTGTGATCGCGGCCGCGATACTGATCATTTGACGGTGGAAGCGCGTCTTTGAGCTGTCGGCCCCTTCGCTCGCAGTGTCGTGACACGCTGAGCATGTGTGCGCCGATCGCGCGCCCCCCAGAGGGGGCCTCGAAGGCGCGAGGCGGTATCAGCGAGGATGGTGGGCGCCCCTGCCCAGGAGGAAATCGACGAACCCACCGGCAAATCCTTGCTACCGCGAAGTCACATTGCCCATCTCGAATTTCTCGCGTAACTGAACCGGGCCAACTAACTATCTGCCGCTGTCTCTCGATAATCGACCCACCTTGATCGCAGCGGTGATGGTCCTCCTGCCCAGCCGGCTGGGGCGAGCGGCTTGCCCGAGCGAGATCACAGTCATTGAGCCCCCCATTGAATACCTTCGTGGTCTTGAGGTTCATCACGAACTTTGAATTTGTTCGGAGAATCGGCCGGCAATTGGCTGTCGTTAGATCGATCCCCTGCCGAGATTATCGTGAGTTTTGACCCTCGTTGTAATTCTGCAACAGTTTTCAAACTTTTCTCCTCCGAAGATGATTTTCGGGTTTTTGACGCTGTTGGAGCACATAAGGCTCGAACCGGCTGTTCGAAATGTGGAGGGACATCATGCGTAAGCTATTCCATGCTACGGCAGCGCTCTCGGTGTTGCTGGCAACGTCGATGGCCGCGAATGCCGCTGACGTTTATGCACGTCCGCGTTATGCGCCCCCGCCTCCGGTCTATGCGCCTCCGCCGTTCAGTTGGACCGGATTTTATCTTGGCGGCAACATTGGCGGGGCCTGGGCTCACCGTGACGTGACCGACACCTTCTTCTTGGGCGACTTCGGCGGCGGAAACAACAACGGCGTATTCATTGGGGGAGGCCAACTCGGGTACAACTGGCAGGTCGGCTACGCTGTTCTCGGAATTGAATGGGACATCGACGGGGCCGCGAATAACAACAACACGGGTACCGTATTCATTCCGAGGGTCGGAACCATCCAGGTGACCTCTAACAATAGATGGATCACGACCCTGGCCGCGCGGTTCGGCGTGACGAATGGCCCCTGGCTCTTTTACGGCAAGGCTGGCGGCGGTTGGGTCGGCAACGAAGACTTCACTATCACCAATCTGTCAACCGGTGCATCAATCACCGCCTCCAACAACAGCAATAGCGGCTGGCTAGTGGGCGCGGGCATCGAGTGGGCTTTCATGCCCAATTGGTCGGCGAAGGTGGAGTATAACTTTCTGGGGCTGGACGACCGGACATTTATTGCTCCTTTTGGGTTCCAACGCCTCGCGGGAGACACTTTCTTTGTGAGGAACCGCGACATCCAGATGGTGAAGGTGGGGATCAACTACCGTTTCAATTGGAGCGGCTATGGCTATGGCTATGGCTATGGCTACGGCTACTGATCGGCGAAGCTTCGCAGGGGAGTCAAAAGCCATGTGTTGTTAGTGCGAGGCTCCTAAAGCCCAGCGGCCGCCAAGCGAATGTTTGGAAGCTGTGCGGCGGTCGGTCGTCTCGGATAGCTATGGCGACCCTGCCAATGCCGTCCCCGCGGTCAAAGCCGACAACAGTAAAACCAGCTGAAGCCTTATCGTGTTCATGGGTGAAACTCGTGATTAGGACGTGCACTAATAAATCCGGCGCTGCAACGCGCGTCGAACGTGTCAGGAAGTGCTATGTGAGAAATGGAGGGCCGATCTAAACCTTATTTGCGCCAATGAACCACCCCCGATGCGCGCGCTCGACGCGATTGCATACAACAAGGCTTACGATGCTCTTGGTTGCACCGAAAGCTGGCGCCATGTCTCGCTATGGCAGTGGTTTATGCAACACGTTTACTCCTTCCCAAATGCCGTGTTTGCACCTTCGGCGAAGTGATCTTCTCCACCGGAGAAACCGCCTCGCCAAGCTGCAGCGGTCGCGCCCTTCGTTTTTGTCTCGCGCTCAGGATGCTTTTCGTCGCGATTGTCGCGCATGGCCGCGTGCTGCCGGCATAGGCACTCTCCGGCGATGTTCGCGCACACGCCGCTGCGCGTATACCGGCATCGCTTTTTTTCAGCCATCATCGGCGTTGCGCTGCGCTGCTATCGCGTACCGAAGCCAAAGCCGCGATTGTACGAGGGCGACTTCGACCATGGGCGGCGGCGGCGCATAGGCCGAGGGCGGCGGGTAACCGTAGGCCCAACGGTTAATCTGCAGGCATAAGGATCCGGCAATGGCGGGGCGCGGAAGCCCAGCGGAACGCGCAGCGGGCCGTAAGTTGCCATCGAATGCTCCCAGCCCCATGGCGTCCACTGCGCCTTCGCCGGCCGGATTGCCATGAACACGATGAACACGGCGACGCAAATCAGCGTCATCAGAATCAAATTGCCGATGGTTTTATTCAGGGCTGGCCTTCGCGCAATTCGTCGGCAGCAGCACAGTCGCGATGATCAGAGTTTTCAGCATGGTGATTGTTTGCAGTTACGGCATGCCTCCGTCACAACTCGCCTCCGGGCCATCTCAATCGCCGTCTTGACGGCGTCTTCGAGATTGTCCGTGTAGTAGGCCGTGGTCTCGTTTCCATCGCGGAAGTTCACGCGATAGTTGCCGGAGCGCAGCTGGCGCAGAGTGAGCCCGAGATGGCGCGCGATCGATTTCGCTTCCTGGAGCGTAATTGGTTTTTGAATCGTCATCGGGAAGCAGTTGCTGTCGAGTTGCCAGCTAAGCCTCGCAGTTGAACCGGCTTGCCAGCTCGTGCCTCTTGCTCGGAAACAGCATCACACTTGAATTGCGTCGAGGATCTCGATGGTGTCGACATCCGGTTGTTTGCGCCAGCGATTGGCATTGCGTTCGGCCAGCGCACGGCTTTCTGCCCATTCGGCGTGGCTGCAGGCCGCGATGCCCTTGGGCCAGAGGTTGCTCGGCGAGTGCGCGGCGAAATGGATCACGAGACAGTGCGAATAAACATGGCTCGTGCTGCTGCGCTTGTGCACCTTGCGGCTGGCATCGGTGGCCTCGAACTTGATGCGCACGATTACTCCGTCATGAGATAGCCGGTGGCGCTGAGCCGTTGGCCAACGCACGAAATTGTGCCGCGCCGCCGGGCGCTTCTGAAACTCTTGTCGCTTGGCCTCGTCTCAGCGACTTGTTACTTTGAGCCAAATATTTGCCCGTCGGAGCCATGGTGGCAGTTTTTGCTCGTGCCGGGGATCAAACATGCCCAATGGGACCTCTCAGGTCCTGAATTCCGAACAGGATTTGGCTTCGATCCCGACAGCGCAGGGCGGCCTTTCCCGCCTGGTTATCGCGCGCCTCAAGAGCGCCGGAGTACCAGTGGAGCCTTTTCTTAGACGTGTGGGACTGACGCCCGAGGTGATCGCCGACCCGGAAGAACGACTGAGTGTCCGAAGCCAAATCGCACTTTTGGACGAGGCAGCGATTGCTCTGAAGGATGACTGTCTTGGCTTCACGCTGGCTCGCGATTTCGATCCGCGCGAAATCGGGTTGCTTTATTACGTAATGGCATCGTCGCAGACCTTAGGTGATGGACTGAAGCGGGTTGCTCGATACAGCAGGATTACCAACGAGGCCCTTGTGGTCGGATGTCGTGAGGGAAACAGGCTCGTTGTCAGTCTGAGTTACTCCGGCGTTCCACGGCACTCGGACAGACATCAAATGGAATTTTGCATGTTTGGCCTATTACGGATTTGCCGCATGCTGACGGGGCAGAACCTCGTACCGCAATACTTCTCGATTGCTCATCATCGATCGGGAGCAAACTCCGAAATGGCGCGATTTGTCGGAACGAAAGTGGAGTTCGGCGCTCACACAGACGAGTTCGCGCTAAACGTCGACGCACGTGAGTTGCCGCTTATTCACGCTGATACTTATCTCAATGACCTTCTCCTGAAATATTGCGAAGCGGCGCTAGCCGATAGAAGAGGTGATGTGAACCAGTTGTGCACGAGAGTTGAGAACGCGATCTCGTCGTTGCTTCCTCATGGAAGAGTGCTCGTGGAAGACGTTGCTCGCAGTATGGGAATGAGCAAGAGGACGCTTGCACGAAGGCTTTCGGACGAAGGGTTGAACTTCACTGAAATACTTCAGCAACTGCGGCGCGATCTGGCGGTTCGTTACCTCGATGACCGCAAGCTTCATGTATCCAAGATTGCGTGGCTGCTCGGGTTTAATGAGGTGAGCGCATTCACGCATGCGTTTAAACGCTGGACCGGAAAGACGCCGAGGCGGATGCGGACAGCCGGCGCTTATTGACCAAACGCCATGGCCGCGAGCAGTACTCCTCGTTAACGGTTGCGGAGTTGGGACTGGCTTGGCTAACAGCTGTGCAAACGCCCTGATACCACCTGACTGTTTGCTGCTAGTTCGATATTCTGCAATCCGGCCCTGGGAGGGGACCGAATGCAATTCGATCAGTTGAAACGTCGCGAGTTCATCACGCTTATCGGCGGCGCAGCAGCGTGGCCGCTCGCGGCGCGCGCGCAGCAGCCGACGATACCTGTGGTCGGATTTCTCAATGGCTCATCCGCCTGGGAATATGCATATGTGGTCGGTGCTTTTCGCCAGGGCTTGAAGGAAACCGGCTATGTCGAAGGCCAGAACGTGGCTATCGAATACCGCTGGGCTGAGGGTCATTACGAACGATTGCCGACACTCGTGGCCGATCTCCTTAGTCGCCACGTAACTGTGATTGCCGCGAACGGTCCTGCGGCTGTGGCTGCTAAGGCCGCGACCTCGAGCATACCGATTGTGTTCGCGATCGGTGCCGATCCCGTGAAGTTCGGCCTCGTTGCCAGCATGAATCGGCCTGGGGGCAATGTCACCGGCGTTGCCCTGTTAAGCGTAGAGCTAGGGCCGAAAAAGCTACAGATGCTGCACGAGTTGATCCCGACAGTGAGAACGGTTGGGCTGCTCGTCAACTCAACCAATCCCAACGCCGAGACCCAATCGAGAGATCTCCAGGTTGCGGCCCAGGACCTGGGGCTGCAACTCCATGTCTTGCACGCAAACAGCGAAAGCGACTTCGATAAGGCTTTCGCAGCGATGGCTCAATTACGGGTACGCGCACTGGTGATTGGCACGGATGGTTTCCTGAATAGCCGGAGCGAACAGCTTGCCACACTTTCCATGCGCCACGCGATGCCCGCTATCTTCCAGTTGCGCGAGTTCGTCACGGCCGGCGGCCTGATGAGTTACGGAACGAGCTTAACCGATGCGTACCGTCTGGCCGGCGTTTATGCTGGCCGCATTCTCAAAGGCGAGAAGCCCGCCGACCTGCCGGTGCAGCAGGCGGTAAAGCTCGAACTGATCATCAACCTCAAGACTGCGAAGACGCTCGGCCTTGAAGTGCCGCCTACGCTGCTCGGCCGCGCCGACGAGGTGATCGAATGATGTAAGAGGGAGGTTCAAGTTGAAACTTCCCCGCCGAAATTCCACAGCACAGCATTCCCAAATGGCGAAATTCGCGCATTCTTGGCCGTGCTCGGTCCCATCGCCGGTGCTGGACTGCCCGGCCTGATCTTGGCTAGTGGTGGCCTTCTCGGCTGGTGGCGACGGCGGCAGAACATCGCCTGAGCATCAAGCGCAATCTGTACACGTCGTTTGCGGTAGCCAGCGATTGCCGAACAATCGCGATTTACCTTCTAGGGCGCACTCATAAATCGGCTTTCTGTAAGCGGCTCAGTCAATTTCCGCTTCGCTCCGAAAGCGACGAAGTGCAGCGTTACCGCGAAGTGACGCGATGTGGCATTCGTTCAAACTAGCTGGGCTATGGCGGGGCACAAAACTGCGAGCGTACCCAATCCGAAATCACCTTAGCGCAGTCCTGATGGTCGTAAATTCCGTGGCGGAGTGACTTTACGTAGGTACGCCGGACTAAGGTGACTATCTCCGATAGACCCTTGGCGTCTGGTGTGGACTGGGTATTGATTTGACACTCCATCGGACTTCGAGCGAGTTCTCGGCCATGTGCTGATCGCGCTACCGAGAGCAGACCAAATAGAAAAAGGATTAAAGCAGAGAATACTACCTGTATGGCATCTTCATACCATTCTTGTCGTTTGAGCATGTCTTCTTGTTCGAATGATAGCTTGAAGAACTTTATTACAAAGACCGACAATAGTATTGCTGAAATTGGTCCGAATATAATCCAACGTGTGTACCTTATCGCTCTTGATATGAAAGAGTTAGCAATCGTGCTGAAGGCTAATACTAATGACGCTTCGTCGTCAATCGCTCTGATTATCAACAATCGTTGAGCTTGGGGTGACACTATCTCGCCCAATCGCGTAGCGGTTCTCAGGATTTCAACGTGGTTCTGTCGTCGTCGAGCAGCTATTTTGGAGAAACAATACCACCAACTAAACCCACCAAAAACAAGAGTAACCGCTCCGCCTATGAGCAGAGGTGTCCCAAACTCGTCCATTGTAAAGAATGCTTTCGCCAAAACCCATGATGGCATCCAAAGGGCTATGAAAAGAGCGGCTCTTACCAAATTAGGTACGGCGCCGAAATCTGCATGGTGAACTTCAACAAACGGAGTAGCCAGCGTTACAACAAGCGGGTCCGCCCCGTCTGCGTGGCATAACCGAGAGGCGTCAGGCTGGTGCAAAAGGTGCAGAGCGCGGAGTGCAATATTGCCTCCGTGACTGTGGGCAATGATGAGTTGAGTGGCCTCCTCCGGATGTTCAGCATGTTCAGCGGATAGACGTTCGGCGAGAACGTGAGAGGTTTCATCTCTTGCGCGGATCGAGTTTTTGCCGGTCCAAAGAAGCCGCGTGATTTTGTGAGGAATGTCGCCGAGTTCGGCGCTGAGGCGAGCCAGAAAAGGATTGCCTTCCTCAAACCAAAAAGGGGGTGGCTCCCCAGGTTGGCGCCACCCTATCAGCCCGCGTATCCACTGTTTGAACCGGAAGAGTCTCGGAAAGAATCCACGGGGCCAGGTTCCATGTACGAGCGTGATGAGAAGCTGGTGCCGGACCTCTGACATGGTGGCCGCCTTGGAGCTTGCGAGCTGACGACTGCGCGGCTGCAAAGCCGCTCGATCACATGGCGGCTTGCCCGGCGCAGTCGGTTTGCCGCGCCCTTAGCATACCATCGACTTGGCACGGCGGGTCCCTGGGACAAGCCTGAATTGTTCTGAATCGAAGTGGCTGCCGTTGGCACCTTCTGTGTTTCGGCTGGAGGATAGTCCAACAGGCCGCGCCTGCACCGATGTCCGAGTCGGGTCATTCACCATCCCGGCGTGTCCGGTTCGACCCAAGAGCGGACACTCGGCCAATGCCCGCGTTTATGAGTGCGCGGCCTGGCGGCCGAAAATAAATCTCTTGAAATCAAGACGCTCCGCCCTCGCCGGGTGCCGCGCCGTTAGGACAGCACGCTCGTGGCGTGGTATCGTTTCCTTTACGCACCTCGCACGGGAGGGGCGTATGACAGTCACCATCGGACGGCGGGAATTGCTGGTCGCGCTCGGCGGCGCGGCAGTAGTTTGGCCGCTCGCGGCGTGCGCAGCAGTCGGCCAGATCGCTTTCCCTGCGCTGTGGGGAGGTTCAGCCGGCAAACCATTCGGTGGCCGATGTCAGCGTGAAAAAGTTCCGGGTGCTGGTGCTTCGGGCCAGAGAGTACGCAATTGCGACGGCGCAGGCTGAGATGGCACGGATTGCGGCTCGGCGCCTTGCGGCTTTGCCGCCTGGGTGGAATCGGAGGTCGGTAGTTTCTTCTCAACGGTCTGCTGCCGTTGCACTTTGCTCTTGTCCTTCTTCTTTGATGCCTTGCTTGCCTCCTTTTTCAAGGGTTTCTCCGACGGAATCATAGGGGTCGTGTGCGGCAAGTCGTCGGTAAACACCCCTCCGCGTCCGCCCGGGGACTTCCCGCCATCGAACCATCGGGAGACGGCAGCTTTCAGGTCATCAATCGCACTGCACGCCGCGAGGCCGATGCTCGCGGAGACGGCCACCAAAACGAGCGCGACCCGAGCACAGGCGCGCATTGATACCCTCCTGAACCGCCGCGTTGCGGGCTCCCTCGTCGTTTGGGACGGACTTGAGCGTGGCACCGTATGGTTGCCGCCCGGTTAATGCCGAACCTGTTAGACGCGATGGAGCCGTCCGGCTCACCCGATGAAGGACAGAATGGAATTCCGCCTCGGCAGTGAACAACGGGTCTGCGGCCAGGGCGACGTCGTGATCATTCCGGGAGGCACGGAACACGAAGCATGGTTCGCGAAGACACCGAGGTGATCGATTTCTGCGACGACTTTGTAGTCGGCAGCAAACCAGGCCCTGTGGTGTGGGCATGCCAACCCTTCGGCTGTTGCGTACCCCTCCGACACCTCCTGACTGATCCTCGCTGATCCGATATTCTGCAATCCGGCCCTGGGAGGGGACCGAATGCAATTCGACCAGTTGAAACGCCGCGAGTTCATCACGCTTCTCGGCGGCGCGGCGGCGGCCTGGCCGCTCGCAGCGCGCGCGCAGCAGCCGGGAATGCCAGTGATCGGGTTCCTCGGCGGCGTATCGCCCACGGAGACTGTGCGCGGATTTGCGCAGGGACTGAAGGAGACAGGCTATACGGAAGGCGAGAACGTCACGGTCGAATACCGCTGGGCCGAGAACCAACTCGACCGGCTGCCAACTCTAGCGGCCGATCTGGTTCGCAAGCGGGTTGCCGTCATTGTCGCGACTGGCGGCACCGCGCCGGCCATCGCAGCCAAGGCGGCGACCACGACCATTCCGATCGTGTTCACGGCCCCGGACGACCCGGTCGAGCTCGGACTCGTTAGCAGCTTCTCCCGGCCGGGCGGCAACCTCACCGGAATCTATTTCCTCGTGGGGGAACTGGTGCCCAAACGGCTGGAACTCCTGCGAGAGCTAGTGCCCGCAATGACCCGCGTCGCCGTTTTCGTCAATCCGGCCAATCCTGCGCGCGCGCAGTCTCAGGTGAAAGAGGCGGAATCGGCGGGGCGTCAAATGGGGCTGCGAATCCAAATCTTCAACGCCGGCACCAGCCGTGAGATCAACGCGGCCTTCGCAACGCTTGTGAGGGAGCGACCCGACGCGCTGTTGGTGAGTCCAGACCCGTTATACGTCGTCCGGCGTATACAGCTTGCCACTCTGGCGGCACGCCATGCAATTCCCACGTCGTTTTCGAATCGCGACCCTGTTGAAGCGGGCGGACTGATGAGTTATGGCACCAACATCGCGGATGCCTACCGTCAAGCCGGCGTCTACGCCGGCCGCATTCTAAAGGGTGCGAAGCCTGCGGATTTGCCCATTGTGCAATCGAGCAAGTTCGAGCTCGTCATCAACGCGCAAACGGCACTCATGCTCGGTCTCGACGTGCCTACCCACCTCCAACAGATCGCCGACGAGGTGATCGAATGAACAACCGACGCGCGTTCATCACGCTGCTCGGCGGCGCTGCAGCCGCATGGCCGCTCGCGGCGCGCGCGCAGCAGGGCGAGCGCGTGCGGCGGATCGGTGTGCTCATGAGCTTGGCCGCGGATGATAAGCAAGGACAGGCGCGCCTCGCGGCGTTCCTGCAGGGCCTGCAGGAATTGGGCTGGACCGATGGCCGCAACGTGCGGATCGATGTTCGCTGGGGTACTGGCGATGCCGGTCGCAATCGCAGACACGCGTTGGAACTAGTTGAGCTGGCGCCAGACGTCATTCTGGCCTCAGGCGGCAGTATCGTAGGGCCCTTGCTCCAGGCAACCAGTTCCGTGCCGATCGTATTCACGCAGACCCCTGATCCGGTCGGCGCAGGGTTCGTCGAAAGCCTGGCGCGTCCAGGCGGCAACGCAACCGGATTTTCAATTTTTGACTATAGCCTTGGCGGGAAATGGCTGGAGCTGCTCAAGGAGGTCGCGCCGCGCGTGACGCGCGCGGCGGTTATTCGGGACCCTGCCACGCCGCAAGGGATCGGCCAGTTCTCGGCCATTCAATCTCTGGCGCCGTCGCTCGGCCTAGAGGTAACCCCGCTCAATGCGCGCGACGCCGGCGATATCGAGCGCGCCATCGCGGCTCTTGACCGCAATCCGAATACCGGTCTGATCGTGACGGGGAGCAATTTAGCGATTGTTCATCGCGACCTGATCATCACACTAGCGGCCCGATACAAGTTGCCCGCAGTCTATCCCCTGGGCTTCTTCGTCACCGGCGGCGGGTTGATTTCCTATGGGACTGAGGGAATCGACTCGCACCGGCGCGCTGCCGCTTACGTTGATCGCATCCTCAAGGGCGAGAAGCCGGCGGATCTTCCGGTGCAGGCTCCGACCAAGTACGAGCTGGCGATCAATCTGAAAACCGCGAAGGCACTCGGCCTCGAGGTACCGACGACGCTGCTCGCCCGCGCCGACGAGGTGATCGAATAGCGGTGCTTTTTTGCTGCAATGCGAATGTCTGCTTTTGGCACAAAGCGGACATATCGCGGCAAGCTCGTATGTCCGCTTTCGGGGGTAAAGCGGACATCGCTCCCTCATGACGCTGCGTCAGCTTTTGACCCTCCTGATGGACGCTCCTTCGAGGGGCGCAATCGCATGAACGACCTTCTCGCCTGCCAATCGGTCTCGGCCTATCCTGAAACGAAGAGCGCCTCGGCCAAGCAGTGTGTGACCCGTGACGGCAACGATCCAAACGCTTCTGCTTTTGATCGCGGTCCTTGTCGTCGTGGCCGTTGTGGCACGGCGGTTCAACACCGCTCCCTCGATCCTTCTCGTCATCGCCGGCATAGCCCTCGCGCTTATTCCCGGCCTGCCGCGGATGGAGCTAGCTCCCGAATTGGTTCTGCTCGGCATCCTGCCGCCGCTGATCTACTCGGCGGGCGTCGCCATGAGCTGGCGCGAGTTTCGTTTCAATCTGCGGCCGATCACGCTGCTGGCAGTCGGTTGTGTCGTCTTCACCAGCTGCGCGGTGGCCGCAGTGGCGCATTGGCTGCTCGGCATGCCGCTTGCGGTCGGTTTCGTGCTCGGAGCCATTGTGTCGCCGCCCGACGTGGTTGCGCCGCTCTCCATCGTTCGCCGACTGGGCGTTCCGCGCCGGCTGGTCGTGGTGCTCGAAGGGGAAGGCCTCGCCAACGACGCCACGGCGCTGATCCTTTACCGCTTTGCCGTCGCCGCGGTCGGCACCGGCGCGTTCTCGCTCGCCGAGGCCGCGGGAGAATTTGCCCTCATCGTGATCGGAGAGATTGCCTACGGCATTGGCCTGGGCTGGCTCAGCCTGCGCCTGCGCCGCTGGGCGCATGACCCCCGGGTCGAGATTACGCTATCGCTTCTCATGCCTTATGCCGCGTTTTTGCTGCCCGCGCATTTGGGCGGGTCGGGCGTTTTGGCGACGATAGCCGCTGGATTGTTCGTGAGCTGGAACGGGCCGCTGCTCATTCCGGCCGCTACACGGCTGCAAGGAATCTTCTTTTGGGATCTGCTCGTCTATTTGCTCGAAGGACTGGTCTTCCTCGTGACCGGCTTGCAGATTCGAACCGTACTCGATTGGCTGGATCCGATCTCGTTGCGCGGCCCGTTGCTCGCCGTGCTGCTGACCGTCGCGATCATCATCGCTGCCCGGTTTGTCTGGGTCTTTCCGGCGGCTTATTTGCCGCGCCGGCTGAGCCGCAAGCTTGCGCGCCGCGACCCGGCTCCGCCCTGGCGGCAGGTCTTCTTTCTTGCGTTCGTCGGTATACGCGGCGTCGTCTCGCTGGCGGCGGCGCTGGCCATTCCGTTGACCACGCTGGCCGGCGCGCCGTTTCCCTACCGCGATCTCATTCTCTTCGTGACTTTCGGAGTTATCGTCGTCACGCTGATCGGCCAGGGATTGATGTTGCCGGGTGTCGTGCGCTGGCTTGGGTTGGGGAGCCACGCGGCCGAGGAGCGCGAGCGCGAGCGCGCAGCTGAGCTTTCCGCGCGCGCCGAAGCCTTGAACGTGGTGCAAAACCGGCTCGACCGACTTGCGGCCGAGGGTCGAATTGCACCCGAGGTTCTGGCAATCCTGCGTGCCCGGCATCACGATCGTGTGGGACGGCTGCCGCGAAGTCCATCAGATGGGTTCGAAACTGCTTCGGCTGCCGGGCAACTCAGATCCGACCTGATTGCCGCCGAGCGTGAATTCATCTACCGGCTGTTGCGCGAGGGCAAAATTACCGACGAGGCGCGCCGACGCATCGAGCGCGAGCTCGATCTGGAGGAGGCGGCCATCGCATGCAAGAAAGAGGGCGGAGTGGAACCTCCACTCTAGGATTTCGCTCAAGGTCTTGCGTTTGCAGCCCGTGGGATGAGGTGTGGCATCGATCCACGAGAGCACATCATGATGAGCTGCAAGCACGAGGTTGCTTGCGCGCGAAGCTCTTAGTAGCGGTTATCGTAGACAATTCTGCATCTGGTCGCGGTCGCTGCCGGGCTTTTGGCGGCGTCGTAGATGCGATGACGCCAACCTATGTTCCGGATCGTTTGATGGTTGGCTATGCCGCTGATACTGGACCGAACACATGTGTGGAGAGATAAAATGAAGCGACGCAGCGCTCTGAGTGTCTCTGCTTTGATGGCTTTGGGAGTTGCCTTGTTTGGCGTCATTGCCGGGAGTACGGCAAGAGCCGCTGAGATTAAGCTTCTGTGCGCTGTGGCCCTGCAGCCAGCAATGGTCGTACTGATCCCGGACTTCGAAAAATCGTCGGGGCACAAGGTCACAATTGCCTATGGGACGGCAGGTGCTGTCGCTGACCGTGTTCAAAAGGGTGAGGCTGCAGACATAGTGATAAGCTCTGTGCCACTGATCGACCAACTTCAAGCACAAGGCAGAGTCGTGGCTGACACCCGCGTCAACCTCGCGAAGGTCGGTGTCGGTGTCTTCGTGCGCAGGGGTGCCGCGAAGCCCGACATCAGTTCTGCCGACGCCTTCAAACGTTCGATGTTGGCCGCAAGATCGATCGCTTATCCTGATCCGGCCGGTGGGGGTGCCAGTGGCATCTACGTGGCCAGCTTACTCGAACGATTGGGCATCGCTGTGGAAATGAAACCCAAGACTAAGTTATTTCCGCCCTCGGAAGTACTGTACGCAAGCGTTGCTAGCGGTGACGTTGAGATCGGATTCAATCAAATCAGCGAAATCTTGGCTCAACCGACCGTCGAGGTAGCGGGTCCCTTACCGGCACCCATCCAGAACTACACCCGGTTCGCCCCAGGCATCCTTACCGGCAGCAATCAGGCTGACGTCGGGCGAGCGTTGGTCACGTTTCTTTCCTCGCCTACCGCCCAGGCCCTGCTCAAGGCAAAGGGTTTCGAATAAAGCTGGCGTACCACAAAGGCTCGCCCCAGCCGCGACTATTCCATAAATCCCGATATCGGAATCCGTCCACACGGCCTAGGTCTGGCAACAGGTCGGGCGAGGGTCAAAATGGACCAATGTCCTTGTTGCCACTGAACGGACGTATCGAGGCACGCTCGCGATGTCCGCTTTGGGAGACAAAGCGGACGTGATGTGCTCGTTTTGAGCCTTTCCGCTTTTGATGCTGTGGACGGCGCCCACTCTGCGGCATCAAGGTGCCATAGGGTGGCTTCGTCGAAACGAACCACTGT
>Ga0318541_10000326_pt1 | contig 15039 bp, 16 predicted proteins | sample GRESIP166b4f26_FD_202503 | JGI IMG/M metagenome (GOLD analysis project Ga0318541, IMG submission 202503) | Tropical soil microbial communities from Luquillo Experimental Forest, Puerto Rico - GRE.SIPMG.166b4f26 | ecosystem: Environmental > Terrestrial > Soil > Tropical forest > Bulk soil...
TGAGTTTGCCAGAACGGGACGGTAATCGAGCAGTCGGCCGCGCCGACATTCGGAGCGGAATCGCACTCGGTGATCCACTCGTCGGCCCGGTACCTTGGCCCCGCTGCGGCCAACGATGGGTCGAAGGCTCCCACGCACACCGTCAAAATCAGTCCCAATACGGTACGAACTTGCCTGCCGTGCATTTCAGGTATCTCGTATCGCCGCTCCGGTAGTCGAAAATTCCAAGCGATGCTTGTTTTGGTGGGCGCTCAGTCTCCGTTGGTTTAGTCACGGTCGGCTGGGCTCACATGGCAATTCTGATACTGGAGGTTCAACGTTTTATTAAGGACGATGTCATGGTATGTCTCCGAATTTAACCTTGATTTTCCTTTTCAATCGAGTGAAACGGCACTATGCATGGGAGTTGGAGTCGGCAATCGGTTATTCCTACAGTTTGAATTCGCAACGGTTGGGGTCACCGAGCAATCTGGAGGGCCGATTGGTGTTACCATCGGACGCGCGGGATGAACATCTAATTCCGCTGACGTTACGCCGCTCTTGTAACTGCCTCAGAGATCTCGAATGGCTCGCTTTCTCGTAACTGGCGGTGCCGGATTTATGGGCTCGCATCTGGTGGACGCGTTGCTGAAGCAAGGCCACGCAGTACGGGTCCTCGATGATTTGTCGAACGGCGTCCGCGAGAACCTGTCCCCGCATGTCGATCTCATGGAAGGGGATGTTACCAATTCCTGCACTGTCAAGCAGGCGTTCGAGGACATTGATGGCTGCTTCCACTTGGCCGCAATCGCCTCGGTCGAGCGCTCCAACCGTGAATGGCTGCGCACACACGAAGTCAATCTCACCGGTACGATCAACATTTTCGATCAGGCTCGGCGGCTGCGGTCCCATCGGCAGATCCCCGTCGTCTACGCCTCGACGGCCGCCATCTACGGTAATTGCGCTGCTGTTCCAATCGGCGAGCAGAACCCGGCAGCGCCGCTAAGCGCCTACGCCGCGGATAAAGCCGCCTGCGAGTTACACGCGCGTGTTGCTGGTGCAGTGCACCGCATCCCAACGGTTGGATTGCGTTTCTTCAATCTTTATGGGCCCCGCCAAGATCCCCGCTCATCCTACTCGGGTGTGATCACGCTTTTTGCCGATAGGCTGGTCCGCGGCAAGCCGGTCGAGATCTTTGGCGACGGGGAGCAGGTCCGCGATTTTATCTATTTCGGCGATGCCGTTTCCGCCCTCGGTCGAGCAATCACGGCAGCAAGCACCGCTGCTCCGGTATTCAACGTTTGCACCGGCAAGGGAACGGCGGTGAGGGCCCTCGCTGAAATCATGGCTGATCTCTATCAGACCGATCTCGTCGCCTGTTACCGGCCGGCTCGTTGCGGTGATGTGCGGGTGTCGATCGGAGATCCGCGCCGCGCCAGCGAGCAGCTTGGTTTCAGAGCCGAAACGACACTGGCCGAGGGCCTCGGGCTTGCGCTCGATCTGCCGCACCGCCGTCAAACGCAACCGCTAGGCGTCACCCGACGGGCCTGAAAGCCGCACCAAATTCAGTGACGTAGGTGATCGAGCCTCTGCGGTGCGGTGGCGCGGGAGGCGTACGGTCGACCGGAGCGAGTCCCGGCTGTAATCAGCACCGGACTGGCACTCAGACCGATTCCGATCGGCGCGGACCAAGCCCCCCGATCTTTTGGCGGCGAAGGCGCTTATTTGCCTCTGACGACGGTCGCGCTGTTGTCGGGTGCGATGCGTAGCGCCGACGACGCTTGAATGCCCCGGATAACGGCGATGCCGGTGTCGGGCGTGGTTTGCAGCGCCGACGGCGCTTCTCTACCTTTAATCACGGCCGCACCAATCTCGGATAACGTTGGCTGCGCCGGCGGTGCTTGGGGGCGCCCGTCGACCGCGGCACTGTTCGCGGCTGGGGGCCGCAGAGTTGAAAGCGCCTGGATGTCCTTTTCCGCCGCAATATTGCTCAGAACCGGGGATTGCGGCGCCAACGCTGCTTGCTCATCCTTGGCCGCTACACGGGCGGCACCCGACATCGGCGAGCCTACAGCCACCAGCGCTTTCGGCGAATTCGCGCCGAGCCAGGCCCACAGGGCTATGGCACAGATACCCGCCATGGCCGACACACTCGCTGCGACGGCAGCTCTCCGCAGCCACACATGCCGGCTTGCGGAGTCGCGTCTCGATGCTAAAGCGTCGGGGCTCATTGCGTAGCAACGCACCGGTCCTGCGCGGCTGTCGAGATTCTGTTCTCCGATGTCTTCGAAGGTGTACGGGAGCAGGTCACGAACGGCTTCCCGTATCGAGTCAGAGACGCAAATGCCCGCCGGCTCGGCTAACGCAGCAAGTCGCACGGCTGTGTTGGCGCCGTCACCATAGACCTCGGTGCCGGGCTTGACCAAGGTCGCGAGCTTGTCAACCGGCAACGCAGCGACAGCGCGGCTTACCAAATCCGCGGCAGTTGCCGCCGCCTCACCAGCATGGATGCCGATGCGGAACGCCGGGCGCCGGCCTGGAGCCCTGCTGGTGTTGCGGTCGATCATGCCCCGCTGCATTTCGACGGCACACTGTACCGCTTCGATTGGGCTGGCGAACTCGACGAGCAGCCTGTCGCCGGTCGCCTTGGCGATCCGGCCGGAATTTTCCGCAATCGTGGGATAGATAAACTGACGGCGATGCGCCTCGAGCCGCTCGAGAGCGCCTTCCTCGTCCCCTCCGATCACGCTCGAGCAGCCCGCCGCGTCAGCAGCAAGCGTCACGACGAGACGTCCGGAAGCAGCCACGCGTTTAATCCCCCAAAAATATGCTTCCCCGGCAAGAGGATATAGGACCGAACGTAACCGTGCTAGTCGCACGACTCTGCATGCCCATGCCCGAACCGGCGGCGCCGTTAATCTTCAGCGCCAAATGGTTACTTCGCCTCAAAGTAACTGACGAAGAGCCCACGATAACCGTGGAAATCGACCGAGGATGAGCACCAAAAGTGCCTGAACAGGAAAAGCAAAACGTGTTGCACGTCCGACCCGCCGCTTTCGCTGGCTACAGGCAACCTCTATCATCTCCGCAGCGAATCGGAGGACCTGCGAATGCCTGCTGACACCATTCATACCGCCGCGCGTGCCGAGCCAACTCGGTGGCCGAACTACCAGGAAGGCGACTTTGTCATCAGGAGCTACGTGTTCCGGAACGGCGAGACGTTACCCGAGCTGAGGCTCCGTTACCGAACCCTGGGAATGCCGAGGCGCAATGCCGCGGGCAGGATCGTCAACGCCGTGCTGCTGCTGCAGGGCAATACCGGCACCGGCGCCAACTGGTTGCGCCCGAGCCTCGCCGGCGAGCTGTTCGCGCCCGGCCAGCCGCTCGATGCCGCGGAGTACTTCATGATCATGCCGGACGCGATCGGCCGCGGCGGCTCCAGCAAGCCCTCCGACGGACTCAAGGGGAAATTTCCACATTACCGCTATCATGACATGGTCGAGAGCGGCTATCGGCTGATCACCGAAGGTCTCGGCGTCGCCCATCTGCGCTTGATCATCGGCAGCTCGATGGGCGGCATGCACGCCTGGATGTGGGCTGAGATGTATCCCGACCTGATGGACGGAGTGGTGCCGATCTCTTGCCAGCCGATCGAGATCAGCGGGCGCAACTGGATCAGCCGGCGCGCCGCGGCCGAGGCGATCCGCCACGACCCGGAGTGGAACAACGGAAATTACGACAAGAACCCGAGCTATTACATCTGGACTGCCGCCGCCAACTCGTTGCGCACCGAGAGCGCGACGCGCATTCAGGAATTGGCGCCGACCCGGGCTGCTGCCGACAAGCTCTACGAGGAGCGCCTCGCCCAGGCCGCCAAAGGCGACGCCAACGATGCGCTGTGGGCGATCGAGGCGATCATGGACTACGACCCCGAGCCCGATCTCGACAAGATCCGGGCCAAGGTGCTGCTGATCAATGCGGCGGAGGACGAGGCCAATCCACCCGAACTCGGCACCGTCGAGCGCGCGATGAAGCGGGTGCGCCACGGCCGTTATGTACTGATCCCGGCCGGCCCGCAGACGCATGGGCACTTCACCCACTTCTACGCCGAGGTGTGGAAGTCCTATCTGATCGAGTTCATGAAGACCCTCGACGCCGCGCTCGAGGCGGCCGCCGAATAGGCGAACGGTATCGATCGGAGGTTCGGCGGCGGAGGCGGCCGTGGTTGCGATTATCGACGACAAGGGAGAGGCGGCAGGCGCCCGGTACATCGAGTTCAAGGTCCATCCGAGCCCGGCCGACCCCGATCGCGCTGTGGCGAGTTGGCGCTTTCCCGTCAGGGGAATGGCGATTGAACAGAGCAAGCCCGGCAATGCTTTAGAGACGGAGTTTCGGCTCGCCGTCGACTGTGCGGACCAGCACGGCATACCCTTCGTATGGGTCAACGACCCCGATCAGCTGTTTCCGCCCTGGAACCGTCCGAGATGAGCCGCTCCAGAGGTCGCCCTCCGCCCGCGTAATTCAGGCGGTAGAGCCGGCAAAAAAGCCGCGCAATGCCTGGTAGGTCTCGTCGGGAGCCTCTTCCGGCAGGAAATGGCCGCTGGCAACCGCATGGCCGGAGACGTTTTCGGCATGGTCACGCCAGACGCCGAGGACATCATAACCACTGCCCTGCGAGCTGCGCTCGCCCCACAGCACGAGGAGCGGCATCATGAGACTGCGGCCGCGGTCGGTGCGGTCATGGACGAGGTCGATTGAGGCCCCGGCGCGGTATTCGTCGCAGGTCGCGCGGATCGTTTCGGGGTTTCGGAAGCAACGCAGGTACTCGGCGAAAATTTCGGGTTCGAACGCCGTAGGATCGCGGAGCATCGAGCGCAGAAAGAATTCGGGCTCGGCGCCGATCAGCCTTTCGGGCAATCCGCCCGGCTGGGTCAGAAAGAACCAGTGATAACTGGAGGTGGCGGCCTTCTGGTCGATCGTCTCGAAGCGGTAGAGCGTCGGCACGATGTCGAGCAGCGCCAGCCGCTCGATGCGCTCCGGATGATCCCGTGCCAGCCGGTGCGCGACCCGCGCGCCGCGGTCGTGACCGGCGACCATAAACCGCTCGAAACCGAGCGCCGCCATCACCTCGACCTGGTCCTGCGCCGGCGCCCGCTTCGAATAGTTCACGTGGTCCGGCCCGGCGGGTGGCTTCGAGCTGTCGCCATAGCCGCGCAGATCGGGCGCCACCACCGTGAACTCGGCGGCGAGCCGTGGCGCCAGCTTGCGCCACATCAGGTGGGTTTGCGGGTAGCCGTGCAGCAACAGCAGCGGCGGCCCGCTGCCGCCGGTCACCAGGGTGATGCTGGCGCCCGCGGTATCGATGCGGCGCTGCGCGAAGCCGGGGAAGAACTCGGCCAGCTTACAGCCCTCGGGTTGCCGGGCCCTTCAGTTCGACAGTATTGCCGTCGGGGTCGGAAATGTAGATCGACGGGCCGTAGCCCTCGGCGCCGTAGCGTTCGTGCACCTCGCCGGGATCAACACCGTTCTTTGCAAGATGCGCCCTCAGCGCCGCCGCATCGAAGCCGGCGAGCCGCACGCAAAAATGGTCCATGTTGCGCCCGGTCTTGTCGGCCGCCCCGCCCGGCGAGGCGGAGGCCGGCACCAGATCGATCAGCGCCGTCCCGGCGCGCAGTTGCACGAGCCGCGGCTGCTGCAATTCGCGTTCGACGCGGCAGCCCAGCACCCGCTGGTAAAACGAAATCGCGCGGTCGAGATCGCCGACCCGCAACACGACGTGGTCGAGACCGGCGATCCCGATCCCGGCCTCGCCACTCGCGTTGGCTTTCGTATCAATGGTCACGGCGTCCGGCATTGTCGCCTCCTTTCGCTCATCCCCGGTTACTTTACCGCGGATTCGCCGGAGCCGGCAGCGGGATTATTGCGGCGTTGGTTGGGCGGGCTGAGCCGCGGCACGGCGGGGGTGCTGGCTGCGCCAAGCGTGGATCTCGTCGCGGCCGAGAACGCCGTCGTGGTTCGCGTCCATCTGGTCGAAGCGTGCCGCGGCGCGTTGTCCGGCCCGATCCTTGGCGCGCTGGATGAACTGGTCGCGCGTGATGCCACCGGTAGGCGAATTCATGGACGAGCCCACGGCGGGCGCCGAGGCTGCCGGGGCTGCGTTGTCGACGGCGGCGGTCTGCGTCGCCGTCTGGGCTATGGTCGCGGCGGGAAACAAAACAGCGCGATAAGAGCTGCAGTGAGGGTTGAACGCATTTTCTACGACTTTCAGTTGATACTGCAACGCATATAACATTATATACGTGCCAACACAAGCGCGGGTTGCATTGCGGTCATATCGCATCGGCAAAAAAGCCGGGTCTGGAGGCCGCTTTCCGCGCAATCCGCCGCGGCGACGGAGTACAGTTGGTTGACAAGAGTTTCGACAACCTGCAGCGGGGAAAACGACATGCAATACCGCAGGATCTCAGCCGATTGCCATCTCGACATGCCGTGGATGCCGCCCGACCTGTTCACCTCGCAGGCGCGGCAGGAATTGAAGGACCGCGTGCCTTATGTCGCGGACGGCCCGGACGGGCCGCAATGGGTCGCCAAGAACGGCGCCACTTTCGGCCTCCTCTACGGCGTCGGCCCAGGCGGTGCCAAGCATGTGCCAGGACAGAACGTCCGCGTCGACATCATGGCGGCGCGCGGCCTCTACGAGGATGCCAAGAAAGGCAAGACCCGGTGCAGCGACCCGCATCTGCGCCTGAAAGACATGGAGGCGGACGGCGTCGACGCCGAGATCATCTACGGCGTCCTCGGCACCGCCTCCAGGCTCAACGACACCGAGGCCTCGAACGAGGTTCTGCACATCTACAACGATTGGCTGAGGGATTTCTGCAGCCACTACCCGGACCGTCAGATCGGCCTCGCCTGCCTTCCGTATGGCAGCGTCGAGCTCGCGGTTAAGGAAGTCCATCGCGTCGCGAAGATGGGCCTCAAAGGGCTCGAACTGTCGTGCTCGTGGGACATGGAGCCGATGTGGCACCCGAGTTGGGAGCCGTTCTGGAAAGCGGTCGACGAGGTGCAACTGCCGCTGCATTTCCACACCTTCCCGACGACCCCGCCGCGCGCCCGCCAGGAGGCACCCAAGGTCCGCCGCGCGGCGATGTTCACCGGCGTCTCGGCGTTCCAGATGGGGCTCATTCACATCATCGCTGGGATGATGGGGGCGGGCGTGTTCGAGCGCTACCCGCGCCTCAAGGTCTCGTTCGGCGAGAGCGGCGCCGGCTGGCTCGCCTATGCGCTGCACCGCATGGATTTCGAATTCGAGGACCGCTTTCGCGACCTGATGAAGCTGAAGCCAAGCGAATACTGGCGCCGCCAGTGCAAGGCGACATTCCAGTTCGACCCGATCAGCGCCAAGCTCATCGACGACATCGGCGTCGAGACGATGATGTGGGGCTCGGACTACCCGCACACCGATGGCATCTGGCCCGAATCCTCGAAATATATCGAGGAGCAATTCGCCGGACTGTCGCCGGACGTCGTGCACAAGATCACCTGCGAAAACGCCGCCAAATTCTATGGGCTAATCAATTGACGTTCGGGCCCATAGAGACAATTACTTAATCGTTTGTGGCCGGGCTTGTCCCGGCCACCCACGACTCGTGTCGCTCCCTGACAATTGTCCGTGGATGCCCGGCACATGTGTCCACCAAATAGAGATGTCACTCTTTCTGCCATTTAGAAATGTCACTCCTCGGTAGCTGGGGTCGGGCGGCGGGCGGGCGCGGAGCCTCGGCGTAGCGTAGCGCCCGACCGGCGCCCGAGGCCCGTGTTTGAAACCGCACCGGTTTGTTTACCGAGCGGGCGTGAGCCCGCTCGGCTCGTAGAGAGAAGCTTAGCCGACCTTGAAGAGACGGGCGTCACCTTGGTCGCGCCGGCGCGGCCCGCTACGAGGCTGGGGCCCGCGGCGCAGCTGTTCGTCACGGATCATCGCCAATACCGCCCCCAGGTGTTTGTTGTCAGCGATGGCGCCCTGGTCGACGTGACGAACCTTGTCGAAGGTGCGATAGGCGAGCTCGACCCCACCATGACGGATCGCAAGCCGGCCATCGGGGTAGTCGAAAACGGTGACGTACTTACCGATCGCCGCCTTGGCCGGCTCGCTCGGCTCCAAGATGAAGATCACCTTGTCGTATTGCAGGGTCAGCGCTTGCGAGAGGCGGCGCTCTTCTTTCCAGGCAAACGCGTCCTCCAGATCGTCGCCGGCGCGCAACGGCCGATGCAGGTTCTTCTGATTCGCCGGCGGCTTGGCAAAACGCGCATTGTAATCAGCCATGAACGCCGGCAGCAGGGCGTTTCCTTCAGCCAAGCTGCGGACCCCGGCAAGCCGCAGCTCCTTGACCAACCGGTCCTGCAAGGTCTTGTGCGCCCGCTCGACCCGGCCCTTGGCCTGGCTCGAATTGGCGCAGATGATGTCAATGTTCAGAGCATGCAAAGCGCGCCCAAACTGGGTCATCCCGTCGCCGCCGATCGCAGCGGTCTGGTTGACGCGAAACACCCCATGCTTGTCGCTGTAGAACGCCACGGGCTTGCCCCAGGCTTCGAGGTAGGCGCGGGTCGCATGAAAATAGGCAAAGGTCGATTCACTTTCGACAAACTGGAGGTGCATCAACCGACCCGTCGCGTCGTCGATGAACACGAGCAACGTGCATTGTGGGCCACGATCCTCAAACCACCAGTGCTCGCAGCCGTCAACTTGCACGAGCTCGCCAACGCAGTCGCGCCGGGAGCGGGGCTGATGAACGCGCTTTCGCCGCTGCTTGCGATCGAGCCACAGCCCAGCCTCGATCATCCACAGCCGCAATGTCTCACGACCGAGCGTGATCCCATGAACCTCGCGCAGCTTCTCGGCCGCCAACGTCGGTCCGAAATCCCAGTACCACTCGCGGATGATCGTCAGCACCGCTTTCCGTAGCGGCTCCGGCTTGCGCCGGTTGCTGCGACGACCGCGTCGCTTCGAGATTAAGCCTGTCGGACCCTCGGTCCGGTAGGCCTTCAATAGCCGGAACACCTGACGACGCTCCAGCCCCAGCAGCTGCGCCGCAGCCTCCGTCGTCAATCGCGTCTGATCCACATCTCGCAGCACCTCGAGCCGCGTCAGCTCCCCATCGCTCATTAGCCGAACCGTCACCCCCAACACCCCCTGGAAATCCGCCGGGCAGTGTCATCTCTAATTGGCAGAGGGGTGACATTTTGATCGGGCGCCTACAGCACAAGGCCGGGTAGGAACGATTAGGGAATAATCCAACCCGTTTGAGTGCACCTGGCCATTGCCGCGCGGTGCCCACTGGAAGACCGGCGCGCCGCCGCTGTTTCCGCTGTTATTCCAGCGAAAAAACAGCGAGGAGATCGCCGAAAGCCGCGGAATTCCTCGATTCTCGACTGCCGGATCAGCGAAATAACAGCGACAAATGTCGCTGTTTCCCGCTGAAAAAGACCTAATAACAGCGAAACAATCCATAAAATGGCAGGGGCAAAAGAATCTTTAGCCATCTCCGGCATCGGCGGGCTCCCGGGCAAACGATCCCACCATATAGATTCATGATATGTTCTTTCAAGAGGCCGCGGCCTTCAAGAGGGGAGGGGAGCGACAGTGATACGGTCTCTCACTCCGTAAGCGATCTTGGACCGCTGACGAAGGGACTGCCCCGAAGATAAAATCGCAGGATCCGGTGCGCATCCCGCGCGATGCCGATCCTGATGCTCTGCCCGATTTCGCCGGGTTCGTGATCACAGCGTCCGAGCCAAAGAGGGCCTTCCCGGCAGAGATCGAGATGCCGTCGCGCGGCTTGAGCGCTCTGATGAGGACGCCAGCCCCAATCCCCGCTATCTCGCTCGAGACGTTCAGCATGTATGCGCTGCCATAGACGAGGTACACGTAGGCATGCCCGCACTCGAGAAAGAGCGACCGATTACGCGGCGTCATCCCGCGATAGGCGTGCCCCGCGGCGTCGCCGACGACATACGCCTCGGTCTCGACGATGCGGCCGCTGACGACGCCTTCGGCCATCTCCCGCACCAGAATCTTGCCGATTAGAAAGCGAGCTAGAGAGACCGTATCGACCGGCAGTTCCGCACGAGAGAGCGGTGGATGGCCACCCTTATGCCGGCTAGGTTTCAGTGCATCCGCTCGACCCATTGAGCGCGCGAAGGCCCCGGCTCAAACGGATCGCCGAAATATTGGGTCTCGCGGGCCACCTTCCCGTCTCTGAACTCCATGATGCTCACCGTGTAAGACGGCCGCGCATCGTAGGTGATGACTAATTCAGTGATCCAGAGGTCGGCAGTCCCGAGTATCCGCCGAACTGTGAAACGCTTTCTGCTTGGCTGAACAAAGCGAGACGCCTGAATGTTGCGCCGGCCGCGGATGCGCTCGCCCGATTGCGGGTATTCGAGCACCGCATCCTCTCGGTAAATCTGGTGCTCTCCCTCGAAGTCGTTGGCGTCAGAGGCGGCCCAGTGGCGATCCAGGGCCGCTTTGATGTCGTGGTCTTCCATCTCGATCTTCCCTCCTAGCGCTGCATCACTTCAAAGTCGGCACTCCCGTTCCGATAGCGATCCCCGATGCACACCTCGCCATCGGCCGGTCCCTTGACGGTGAAATTTTCTCCGAATTGCCCATAGCTGAAATCGGCTCAACCGAGCCGGGCTTGCCATGCCGGTACGCGTCGAAAGACCGCCCGATGCTCGCAGCCATGCCTCATCAGATCCCCTTGCCCGTCACCATGGATCTTAAACCGGCGGCGACATGACGGCCCGAAAGCAGGCGAGGCATCGCGCTTTCCCGGTCTTCCGAGACTATCCTCTCACGTAAGCAGTATTGTGCACCCAGGATTGAGCCACTGTAGCGATGGATTGCGGGCGGCAGGCCATCGCGCTGCAGAACCGGAAGGACGGCTTCGGGTCAAACCACCCGTTCCGGGACCAGGGCGGGAAGGTCGGAAATCGGCTTAAAGCGTCATCGGACATGCCGGCGGGCAACATCAATCGCGGATCCAAAACGACTGGCTGAAGGATTTCTGCAGTCACTATCCGCAATGGTGCCTCGATCGGCTCCGAATTTTGCTGCATCTGGGGCGTCTGCCGATTGGCCGCGCTTTGCTGACAGTTCTCTGACCGAAACCGTTCCTGCCAATGTGACGGCGCGCGGCAAGATTTGCGGAGCGCTCCCCGATTGGGCTATGGCCGGCGCGAGGCTGACTGCCACCAAGCTCGCCGCGGCAACGGCACGAGCCGTAATGAAATAGGCCAGAGCATGCTTCATGGGTTACCTCCCTCCCTCGGACATCAATTTCGTTCACCACCGAGCATGCTCTCCCGAGCACATGAAAGAACATATTCGGTGCGAAGTGCCGCTGTATTCTTTTATGTTAGATGATCCATATGCCGTCATTAGCGGCCCATCCGAGGCACTCCTTGACCGAGCTGTTTCGTGATCATAGTTCGCGTCGCCTGGCCCCCGGTAAAACTCGCCGGCACCGTTAGCTCGAACACCGTGCCGCAACCCTGAACGCAGCTCGTACCGGTACCGCCGCCATAGGTCGTGCCGTAGAGATTGCCTGCCGCATCGGCGAGCAGGCCGGCGGGGGGATATGCCCCGTCGCTGCCGGTGAAGATGTGGAGCACGTTCAGGGTCCCCGACGTGTACAGCTGGAACACTGTACCGCAACCAGCTGGTCTATTGCAGCTCTCAGGGGCGCCGCCATTCTGGGTCGTGCCGTAGAGATTGCCTGCCGCGTCGATGTTCAGGGCGGCGTCGGGATTGCCGCCGTCGCTGCCGCCGGTGAAGTTGTAGAGCACGTTGAGGGTCCTCGACGGGTCCAGCTGGAACACCGTGCCGCAACCGTCAATGAATTGGGCCACGCAGTGTACGGTCGCCGCCCGCCGAGGTCGTGCCGTAGAGATTGCCCGCCTCGTCGGCGATCAGGCCGACGACGGGAGTTCCCCCATCGCTGCCGCCGGTGAAGCTGTGGAGCACATTCAGGTCCCCCGACGGCGTCAGCTGGAACACCGTGCCGCAATCCCGAGTGTGTAGCCGGGAAGGGGGCTGAGCTCCCCCCTAGTCGTGCCGTAGAGATTCCCCGCCGCATCGGCGATCAGACCGGCCTCGGGATTTGCCCGTCGCCGGCGCCACTGCCAGTAAACGAATAGAGGGTGGTCGGCTGTTGTGCCGCGGATGTGCTCGAAAAACCGGCGACTGCGACCAAAGCGGCGCCCAGTAGCATCCTGAGGCGGCCCCTTCGAAACCCTCCTGCACTGCGCCTTTCGTGTTCATATGCGCTTCCTCCTTATCCTGCAGGGCATCGACGCGATCGCGCCCACGTTTTCGCGTAGCGATTAGGTTCAGCTGCGTTGGTGATCGGATTCGTCGCGCCGCTCGTGCTTGCGGAGCTTTTCGCGGGTGGCGACGTAGAGGTCTCTTACCCCAAAGTGGGGTGGGCTGGGACGAGTCGAGTAACAGTAGAGAGTCGTGCCGTCCCAGGACAGTGCCGGGGCGCCGGTAATTTCGCCAGCGAAGTTCACTGTCGGACCAAGGTTGATCGGCATCGACCAGGGATCGAGGGTGCTGTCTCGCGTCGACACCCAAATATCATTCTTGCCGATTAGTCCATTGGGGCGGGTGGATGCCAGAAAGAACTCCAACCCGTCCCGCCGGATCGACGTGCGGGTTTCATTGGACGTGCTGCTCAGCTCCGGGACGAGGACGGCCGCGCCGAACGTCCCGTCATCACCCAGCGTGCTCGCGTAAATATGTTCGTTGCTTCCCGCGGGGCGGGTGCTGGCGAAATACATGGTAATGATCCCCGTCTCTTCGTCCTCGAAGTAGTTCGGCGCGTCATCGGCCTGCGGGCTGTTGATCACCGGTCCGAGATTGAGCGGCTCTTGCCAAGCGAAGTCGTCATGCTTGTTGCTTCGCCGAGAAACATACATGTCCGAGCTGCCGGAGCCTCCCGGACGAAGACTGCTGAAGAACAACAGATGCCCGTCGGCCGAGAAATTGGGAGCATAGGTGTTGCTGCCGATGCTATTAATGACCGGCACAGTATTGAACGCATCCAGATTGACCGGCGCGCCCCATGGGGCTTCGAGGCTGGTGCGCTGTGAGACCCAGAGCTCCAGGAAGCCAGTGGGGTTGTTGCCGATATTGGCGCCGTTGACGCCCCCTGGGCGGGTCGACGAGATGTATAGGCTCAGCCCATTTTTCGAGATCCCCGGGTGCGTGTTGAGATCGGTCGTTCTTGACTGATTGATTACCGCGCCGAGGTTGCGAGGCGTGGACCACGGTCCAAACGGGCCGAGCCGTTCATTGTCATCGTCGCGCTCTGCGAACACCGCGGTCGGGCGCAGGATCGCAGCGAGGCCGAGCGCCCCAGCGCCCTGCAGGAGACGCCGGCGAGGTAATCCTCCCCATTCGCCTGCTCGGCCGATCATACTTTGCCGGGGACGTGAATGCATGCGGTCCTCCCATCAGAATGTGCCAGGGGTCGGCGCCCTGCAGACGTAACCTGCTGCTCTTGAGGGCCGCGGCTAATGCCCCTCAACTATCCTGGAGTAGATAGGGATGGTAGTGCCGGGGATCGTTTGGCTGCCGAAGGTGAGTAGACTTGCGCGGACGTCATCGCGGTTGTCCGTCCCGGACACTGCGAACGCACAATACGCATCCGGGCTCGATCCGAGAGGAACTTCAATAAGTAGTGTTGACGTTGCGCCCTTTAGGACCTGAAACTCAGGAGTCGGGTTAGTGGTGGGCACTTCTCCGGGCCCCCGGGTGCATTCGGTGGGGCTGGCGCAGGAGAACGGGTGACCAAAATTGTCAAGAAGCGCAAAGGTTATACCCAGGGTTTTGTCACTGACGTTGACGGCGCGACATATGTGGTAAAACCCAATATCAGCAGGCGTGTAGAGGATGACGCCTTTGTTCTCCTCATCTCGGTCGTCAGCTCGCGCGGCGCCGATCGCTCCCAAAACAACGAGCAAACAAACTACTGCGGGGATTGCATGGATATACTTCATGGTCGCCTCCCTTAAGGACCGGCGCGTGGCACCCGGCGGGACGTAGATCCCCCCATGGAGTTTCCTAACCGCGATCGAGCGCGCAACTAAATCGCTCTTAAATCTTCTTAAATCGCCTGAATCGGTCTAGAATCCGATATCGGGGGGTAGGAGAGGCTCACCCCGGCGGGAGAGAGGATGAAGATGCAGGCTTCATCCGACAGTTTCCTATTCGAGGAGTTTCGGCTCGACCGCCTTGGCGGTGGGCTGTTCCGGCGCGACGACCAAGGCGCCTTCGTCCCGGTCGCGATCGGGTCGCGCGCGCTCGACATTCTTACGGCTTTGATCGAGCGACGGGGCGATATCGTTTCGAAGGAAGAAATCATCGCCGCCGTCTGGCCCCAGACGGTGGTCGAGGAAAATAATCTGTTCGTTCAGATCTCGGCGCTTCGCCGGATCCTCGATAGGGAGCAGTCGGGGCAGAGCTGCATCCAGACGATCGCCGGCCGCGGTTACCGCTTCATCGCACCGGTAACGCTATGCACGGTCGGCACCGACCAGCGTCCGCAGGATTTGTCGCCGACCGGTGCCGAGCCCTCCTTCGCACTGGCGGAGCCGTTGGCAATCGCGGCGCGGCGGGCGGTCGGGGCGCGGATCCACAGCCGGGCAGCGCTGGCTCTGCTCGCGCTCTTCTGTGCCATCGTCGCCATTACCGCCGTCATCGTGCAATGGAGCCGAACCGCAGCGCCCAGCAGTGACGGAACGCCGATCGTCGTTATGCCGTTCCGAAACCAAGGCGATGGAGCGCCGCAAGCAAAGATCGGCGAGGCGATCGCCGAGAGAATTGCCGTTGAGCTCGCGCGGCTGCCGGCGACGCGAATAGTCGGGCAAAACACCGCCGCGGCCCACGCCGACAGGTCGATCGACTCACGCCGGCTGTACCGCGAATTGCGCGTTCGCTATGCCGTCGACGGCAGCATCGCCGCCGACCGGGACATGCGTATGGAGGCCGCACTGGTC
>Ga0318541_10000339_pt1 | contig 14813 bp, 11 predicted proteins | sample GRESIP166b4f26_FD_202503 | JGI IMG/M metagenome (GOLD analysis project Ga0318541, IMG submission 202503) | Tropical soil microbial communities from Luquillo Experimental Forest, Puerto Rico - GRE.SIPMG.166b4f26 | ecosystem: Environmental > Terrestrial > Soil > Tropical forest > Bulk soil...
CAGTCGCGCCTCTATTGCAGCCACGATGTCGTCGCGCACCCGCTCGGCCTCAGTCAGCGCCAACCCGCAGCTCGGCAAACCCGGGCAGGCGAGCGCCCATCGATCGGCCGGTGTGATGTCCTGGGCGAGGCGCACGCCATGTTCGCGCAGCACATCTTCGATGGAGTCACGGTCCTGCGGGCGGATCTCGCTCAGGATGATGTCCTGGCTCGGCATCAGGATCGGATCACAACGGAACCGCTCGACGATCTCGCGCAAGGCGGTTCGAAGTAGCGCACGCTCGTTGTCGACGACCCGTCCGCTCGACACCGGGATGCCCAGATAGAGCCTCCCGTCGCCCTGCTCGTGCCAGCCGAGATGGTCGGGCACCATGAAGGGCGGCATCGCGCGGCATGGCGCAAGCGCTTTGCCGAGATATTCCTCGAGGCGCTCGCGCGCCCACTCTTCGCCATTCTCGGCGATGACGTATTTGAGGCGAGCATGGCGACGGTTGGCGCGGTCGCCGTGATCACGGTGCAGCCGCACCACCGCGGCCGCCGCTTCGAGCAGATCCTCGGGCTCGACAAAGGCGACCGGGCTGGCAAGCCGCGGATAGGTTTTGGGATTGTTGTGGGTCATCCCGTGCCCGCCGCCCAACAGGAAATTGTAACCGGCGAGGTGCTCGCCTTCGAACAGCGGCACGATTGCCAGGTCGTTGGTCAGAACATCGATCGTGTTGTCCTCGGGGATCGCGAGCCCGGCCTTGAATTTGCGTGGCAGATAACGGTCGCCATAGAGCGGATCCGGCTCCTCCGTCGTGCTCTGATCTTCTTGCCAAGGGGCGCCTTCGACCCAGATCTCGTGATAGCCGCGAGTGCGCGGCAGCAGGTGCGTCGACAGCCGGCGCGCATCCGCTTCGAGCCGGCGATGGACCAGGTCGCGGATCGGCGCCGGAACTGTCGTCACGGTGCGCACGACGTCGCCGCAAGCGGCTAGAGTCGTCAGCAATGCCGCGTTAACCTCGGCGATTGTCGCTTTGAGCCCGGCCTTGACGACACCGTGAAATTGGATGCTTTGGCGAGCGGTAATCCGCAATGACCCGTCGGCGTACCGATCGGCGAGCGCGTCGAGGGCGAGATACTGGCCGGCGGTGAGCCGTCCGCCCGGGATGCGCACCCGCACCATGAACTGCCAGATTTTGCTTTCGCCGCGCTGCTTCAGCGAGGTGGCACTGTCGCGGTCGTAGCCCTGATAGACCCCATGAAATTTGAGTAGCGAATATTCTTCCTTATCGAAAGGTACGGTCATGTCGGCGAGATCGCGCGCGATATGACCGCGCAACTGGCGGCTTTGCTGCTTGACCGCTTCGGCCTTTGATATCGATTCGACCTGAGCCACACCGTCCCCCGCGTCCGGGTATGGGTCTAATCCCCATCTGGCGATGTGGTTCAGTTCATTATAGCATATTATCTATGTCAATATAATTCTTTATACATTATATTAGTGCTATATGTGGTTCAGGGCTCGCTCGATGTCATCGAGCAGGTCGGCCTCCGCTTCGAGACCGGCCGAGAAGCGAACCAGCCCTTCGCCGATGCCGAGCTCAGCCCGCGCCTCCGGCTTGAGGCGCGAATGGGTCGTCGTCGCCGGATGGGTCACGAGGCTCTTCGAGTCGCCGAGATTGTTCGAAATGTCGACGAGCCGCAGCGCGTCCATAAAACGGAAGCAGCCTTCCTTGTCGCCGGCGACATCAAAGCAGACGAGGCCGCCGCCTTGAGTCATTTGCCGCCTCGCCAATTCGTGTTGCGGGTGGCTCAGCAGGCCCGGGTAGAGTACCCGGGTAATCTTCGGATGGGCTTCGAGATAGCTCGCGATCGCGGCAGCTGTGCGGCACTGCCGGTCGACGCGCAGCTCGAGAGTCTCGAGCCCTTTGAGCAAGAGCCAGGCGTTGAACGGGCTGAGCGACGGCCCGGTGTGCCGATAGAAAAGCCCGAGATCGTCCTTGACGAATTTCTCCGAGGCTAGGATCGCACCACCGAGACAGCGTCCCTGGCCATCGATGTGCTTGGTAGCCGAATAGACGACGACGTCGGCGCCGAGCCGGAGCGGCCTCTGCAACAGCGGGGTGGCAAAGACGTTATCGACAACGAGGAGGCCCCCGGCGCGGTGGGTCAGCCGCGCGACCTCGGCCAAATCGATGATCTCCATCGCCGGGTTGGATGGGCTTTCGCAAAACGCCAGCGCGGCCCCGCCGGCCAGCGCCGCCTCCCAAGCCCCGAGATCGCGCCCGTCGAGGAGCACGGTCTCGATGCCCCAGCGCGGCAACAAATCGGCGACGATGTAATGGCACGAACCGAACAAGGCCCGGCTCGACACGACCTTCTGGCCGACGCGCAATCGGCAGAGGAGGGCGGCGAACACCGCCGCCATGCCGCTCGCGGTGGCGCGGCAGGCCTCAGCCCCTTCGAGCAGCCGCAAGCGTTCCTCGAACATCGCTACCGTCGGGTTGCGATAGCGCGAATAGACGTAGCGCGACCCCTCCTGGGCAAAGGCCGTTTCGGCCGCGGCGGCATCCGAATAGACAAAGCCCGAGGTCAGGTACAAGGCCTCGCAGGTCTCGTAATATGGGCTGCGAGTGGCACCGCCGCGGACAAGGAGCGTTGCCGGTGAAACGCTAGCGGCGAGGTCGGGGGGTAGCACGGGTTTGGTCATCGGCGGGTCTCTCCGGTTTTGCGACCGCGCCGACCGGGGCAACAAAAAACCCCAGTCCCGCGCGGGCCAGGGCTCCTTTCAGAACTCTCGACCTTTTAGCGGTTTGTTTTACGTGGCCGCAAGCCGGTCGGCTCAAATCACCACGATGGTCATCTCGTAGCCGCCGGGGCTCCGCCTGTCAAGGCACCACTACTTGTCCGGCAGTCAATTCGCTTGCAGTCTAGCGATCGCAGCCAAGGAGCCAACCATGCCGTCGATGTTCAACGCGCGCGATGCCGGCAATTATGAAAGATTGATGGGCCGCTGGAGCCGGCGCCTGGCGCCCCTCTTTATCGAGCACGCCGGTATCGCCGACGGCGAGAATGTGATCGAGATCGGCTGTGGCACCGGCAGCCTAACCTTTACGCTGCTGCAAAAGGCGGCGCTCGCGCGGCTGACCGCGATCGACCATTCCGAGATCTACCTCGCCGCAGCGAAGGCCAAGAATAAAGACCCGCGCATCACCCTCGAGCAGGGCGACGGCTGCGCGTTGCGCTTTCCCGATGCGAGCTTCGACCGCGCGCTGTCGATGCTGGTGTTGCCCTCCGTCGTTCCCCGGCCCGAGCAGATGGTCGCAGAGATGAGGCGGGTTACGCGACCCGGCGGAGTGGTTGCCGCGGCGTTCTGGGATTCGCCCGGCGGCAACCCCAGCCAGCGCATGTTGTGGGACACCGCGGCAGCCCTCGACGATGCAGCTGCCGAAGCGCGCGACCGGACGATCGGACGCCCGATCTACGCGCCAGGCGCCATGGGCCAAATGTGGGCCGAGGTCGGTCTGGTCGACATCGACCAGAGATCGCTGATGATCCGCATCGAGTTCGCTGACTTTGCCGATTATTGGGAACCATTCGCGAGCGGCGAGGGCGCGCTCGGCGCTTATGTCGCGGCCCTCGACCACGGCGCGCACGGCCGCCTGGAGCAGCATCTGCGCTCGGCCTATCTGACCGGCCACCCCGATGGCAAACGCTCGTTTGTTGCGGTCGCCCTGTCTTGCCGCGGCGTCGTGCCGGCGGCCTGACCTCGGTCCGGAGGGAGCGATCGTGGACAAGCAGAGCATGCGCGGGTTTCTGGCGATGGTCGAGCGCGACTTCCCGGATGAGCTACTGCGCATTCGCGAACCGGTCAGGCGCGAGCACGATATCACCGCGACCGTCTTCGAGCTCGAGCGTGCCGGCCGCAGCCCGGTCGTCGTCTTCGAGCGGGTCGAGGGCTTCGATATGCCGGTCGTCACCAATATAGCCGGCAATCGCAGGCTGCTCGCCGCCGCCATGGGGATCGAGCCCGGTATGCTCGCGACGACCTTTCGCGAGCGCTGCCAGAACTACCGGGCGGTCGAGCGCGTTGACCGTGCGCCGTGGCAAGAGGTGGTGATCGAAGGCGATGCCGTCGACCTCGGCATATTGCCGATCCCGGTCCACTTCGCGGTCGATGCCGCGCCCTATATCACCGCCGGCCAGATTTGCGCTTGCGATCCCGAGACCGGGGTCGACACCACCGGCTTCCATCGGCTGATGCTGAACGGGCGCAATCGTCTGGGCGTGTCATTGCATTCGCGGCGGCGGATGTACGAGTTCCATCGCCGCGCCGAGGCGCGCGGCGAGCCGCTGCCGGCCGTCATCACCCTCGGTGTCCATCCGATCCACTACATGGGCTCGATGGCGTTTCACTATCCGCCTGATGTGCGGAAATACGAGATCATCGGCGCGCTCTTCGGCGAGCCCTACCGCGTCGCGGCTTGCGGTCCGGCGGAGTTCGATGTCCCGGAAGGTGCGGAAATCGTCATCGAGGGCAAGATCCTCAACGATGTTCGCGAGCCGGAAGGTCCGTTCAGCGAGTTCACCGGTTACGCCTCGTACCGCAGCACCGAGAATGTCTTTGTCGCCGAGCGACTTCACATGCGGCGTGACGCCATGTTTCACTCGATCGCTTCGGGCACGGCCTCGGATCACATTCTGATCAGCTGTATCGCCCGCGAGGCGGAGATACTGAATTCGCTACGTCGCAATCTGCCACATGTCATTGCTGTGCACGTTCCGACCGTCACCTGCGGCGCCCTGATGGCGATCGTCCAGATCAAAAAGACCGCCGAAGGCCAACCGCAACAAGGATCATGGCTGCCTTCGGCACCGAGACCTATTGCAAGATCGTCGTGGTCGTAGACGAGGACGTCGACATCTTCAATCTCGCCGATGTGATGTGGGCGGTGGCGACGCGCACTCGAGCCGATCGCGACCTTGTGTTTGTCCATCGCGCAATGGGCGCGATCCTCGATCCGACCTCGGACCCGGTTGACAACACCGTCACCAAAATCGGCATCGATGCGACCAAGCCCGGCGGACTTGACTTCGCTGAGCGTTTAACGATCGCCGATGAGCAGCGCAGCCGAGTTCGCAATATTTTATCTGCCGCCGGCATCCGGATCTGACAGGGCGAAAATGCAAAGGGTATCGCGTTTTTGCCCCAGATCGGCGGGTTTTCGTCACAACAGGACGGTGCGCCAATGGAAAACGGCGTCAGCCTCGAGTGCTGCTGCGCGTCCCGATGGTATTGCAGTCGATACGGAGCCGGTTGAATTCCTCGTTTTCGGGCCGGCGCCGCACAAACACAGCGGAGACTTCATCGAGGTATACCGGTATCCATCGACTGCTCGCACAGAATTCGGCGAGCCGGAAGCCGAGCGGACCGCGCACGGCGAGAACCGCATTTATATCGTACCGCTCAGTGACCCATTGCCACGCCGGCGCCTCGGGCGGCAACGCCGCCAACCACCCGAGCTGTTCCAGAACCGCGGGGCCGAACGGGATCGTCCGGGCGTCCGAGTAGTCGAGGTACTTTGGCCAGAGGCGCCAGATGAAATAGGAGCCGAACCGGGTTGCCAGAATCTGCGGCGGAATGCGCTCCCTCTCGATGAACGAGATGGCGCCTTCCGGGTATTCGCGTGACAGCCATGTCCCGAGGAGGGGGACCTTCCGCGAGCCCATGTCAATCAGCAGGCCGGTGAGCACTACCGCCAGAATTGCCGCGGTGGTCGGCCGCGCCCATCGACCAATTGGCATTTTGATCCCGTCCAGGACACTGCCACCCACGATGACCGTGACGATTGCGAGCAATGCCTCGGAACGGACGTGCTGAACGGCGGCTATCGCCGTGCCGAGCAGCAAAACCGCTGCGCCGAACTGCTTGCGCCACGTTGCGACCAGCGCTGTCGCGACAGCGATGATCATTACCAGCACTCGGGCGCCGTCCCCGCTGATGGGCGAGCCGATCAGCAACAGCGTGCTCCAGTTTATCGGGACGGGCTGCCATTCCCACATCAGCTCGAGCTGAGGTGCCGTCAGCTGTCGGAAAACGGCGCTGTAAATCCCGAACCCGAACGGATTGAGCACTGTCGCCGCCGCGGTCATGATGAACCAAGGCCCTGCTTGCCACAATCGGCCGGCTGCCGCTTGCCGCCGTTCCGGCCAGAAAAACTCGAGGCTTTCCACTAATACGTATCCGCCGATCAACCCTAGGCCAACGAAGAACCCGAGATGCGCGTTGACCCATAAAATCATCAACACCGGCAGCATCCACAACCGAGCCCAGCCAGTTCGATGATAGCGCCACAACATCGCGAGATACGCGGCTGAAAGCACCGTCGTGAACATGTCGGCGCGGACACCGGTGCGAGCTGCAATCAAGGGAACCGCTAAAGCCGCCAATACGACAAAAATCACCGATCCTCTTCGCAATAACAGCGCCGTCGTTGCCGCCGTCGCCAATGCGGCAAACCACGATAGCGACGCATAGCCGCCGATCAGCCAGAGCCCGTAGAAAAGGAGGCCACCACCGACCGGGTAGATCCACGCCTGCCCTTGCGCGGTGTACGAGAAATGGTCGACTGAGGGGATCTCATGGTGCTCAACGAACCAGCGCGCGTCGTTCAATAAAAAAAACAGATCGTCGCCATAAACAGGGTGAAGGCTACCCAGCAATGCATACCCGACGACAATCGCGGCGAGAGCGGCAAACCACAGCCGCTCCCAGCCGGCCGATCTGCCGGCGGCGCCCTCCAATAGCCGATCCCTAAAGCGTTTCATATTCGGCAATCAGGGATGCACGCGACCGTTGCCCCAAATAAATCCGCCGCGCGGTATACCAGCTATCGATCGTTTGATTTTTCGAATTTTTCTGTCAGGTGGAGATTTGTATAGCCCGCCTGCCGCGAGCGGACGTGTGGGGCGCGACGTCGTGTTATGCTTCCTGGGATATTCCTGCGCGCCGCGCTAATCCACGGAGCTGCCCCGATGCCTAGCGTCCGCCTCGATGAGGGTCTCTCCCTCCACTGTGCCGTCGACGATTACCTGTGGCCGTGGGATGCGGCAACGCCGGTAATGATGATGCACGGTTTCGCACGCAATGCGACATTCTGGAACCGCTGGGTGCCGGCGGTCGCCGAGAGCCGCCGGATTTATCGCCCCGACCTTCTCGGCTGCGGCGCCTCCGATGTTCCTGCCCCCGGCTACCATTTCACACCCGAGAAGATCGAAGCCGGGATCGGCGCGGTGTTCGAGGCGATGTCTCTCAAGCGGGTGCATTGGGTCGGCGAATCTTCGGGCGGAATCATCGGGCTGCTGCTCGCCGCGGCGCACCCCGAGCGCATCGCGAGCCTCGTCCTGTGCAACACGCCGACGCGGATTTCCGACCACATCAAGGAAATTTACGCGCTCGGTTGGGAGAGCACGGCGGCGGCGATCCGGGCCTTTGGGACGGGCGAATGGTGTCGCCGAACTCTCGGCTACCGGCTCGACATCGAGCATGCCTCCGAACCGTTGCGTGAATGGTGCATCACCGAGATGGACAAGACGCGACCCGACATCGCCGCCGCTCTGCACGAGTGCTTCGAGGCGATCGATACGAAGCCGTTCCTCACGAAGATCGATGCCCCGGTGCTGCTGCTCAGCGGCGACAAGAGCCCGATCGCCTCGGAGCAGCAGAAGATTCTCGCCGCGACTCTCCCACGTGGCCGGCTCGAGCTATTTGCCGGGTACGGCCATGGCGTCAATCTGCTGCAGCCCGAGCGCTGCGCCAGAGCGGCCGTAGAGTTTTGGCGCAGCGTCGAAGGACAGCAGCAGTGAAAGTCGGTGTTTTACAATTCTTCAGCTGGCCGGAGCGGCGGGTCGAGCTGGCGACGGTCTATGCCCGGGCATTGGAGCGGATAAAGATTATGGACCGCACCGGCTATGACGCGGTCTGGCTCGCCGAGCATCACTTCAGCAGCTTCAGTGTTTGTCCCTCGGTGCACATGGTGGGCGTATTGGCAGCGGCGCGCACCAAGCGACTGCGCATCGGGACGGCGGTGTCGCTCGCGCCGTTCTATCATCCGCTGCGGCTTGCCGAGGAGGTGGCGCTGCTCGACGTGCTCTCCGGCGGGCGGGTCAATTGGGGTGCAGGGCGCGGCTTTGCGCGGGTCGAGTTCACTGCCTTTGGCGTGCCGCCCGAAGAGAGCGCCTCGCGCTTTCGCGAGGCTGTCGAGATCGTCTTGCGAGCGTGGACCGACGAGAGACTCAACTTTACCGGCCAGCACTTCCGTTTCGAGGATGTCGAGGTATTGCCAAAACCGGCGCAGCTGCCGCATCCGCCGGTGTGGATGGCGGCGAGCTCGGAGGGGGCGATCGACTGGGCGGCGCGCCGCGGCTTCTCGATCCTTATGGATCCGCACTCGTCGGCCCCGGAGATCGGCGTCAAGCGGCGGCACTACGCCGAGAAGCTCGCCGCGAGCGGGTTTTCCGAGACCGGCCGCGATATCCCGATCGCTCGTCTCGTGGCGATCGCTGGCAATTCTGAGAAGGCGGCGGAGGTCGCCCGCGGCGGCGCCGAATGGATCCTCAATTCCTATCTCGGCGCGCAGCACCGGCCGATCATGCAGGGAAGCTTTACGCCCGCTGGGATCGACCCGATCCAGCGTTATCTCGACGAAGTCATCCTACACGGGACACCCGACAAGGTCGGTGACGAGATCCTGCGGCTGCGCGAGGAGATCGGTCTCGACTATCTGCTGTGTGCGCCGCTCAGCCACCAATCCTTCATGCTGCTGACTGATAAGGTGCTGCCCCGGCTGCCGTGAATCCTGCGGCGTCTTCGCGGATCATTGCGGCACCCATTTCGCCAATCATGATCGACGACGCGTTGGTGTTGCCCGTGGTCACGGTCGGCATCACCGACGCGTCGATAACTCGCAAGCCTTCCAGCCCGCGCACGCGCAGCCGCGGGTCGACGACGGCCATCGGGTCTTCGCCCATCCGGCAGGTGCCGACTGGGTGGCGCAGGTTTGTGCCGGCTTCGCTCAGGAACCCGGTCAATGCCTCGTCCGACTGAATGTCGGCGCCCGGCATCGTCTCCGCCGCGCTGTACCGCGCCAGAGGCAAGGCCGCGAAGATCCGCCGCGCGTGAGCGGTTCCGGCGAGCAGAGCCCGCACATCGCTCGCCGCCGACAGATAGTTCGGGCGAATGGCGGGGCGGGCGAGGGGGTCGGCCGAGGTCGCCATGATCGTTCCGCGGCTGTCCGGCCGGGCAAGGCACACCACGAGCGTCATGCCCGGCTCGCGCTCGAGGCGGCCGATCCCGTTCGGGTCGTAGCTCCCGGGTGTGAATAGCAATTTCCGGTCCGGGCTTTCCAAGCCCTCGCGGATGCGGCAGAACACCATCGCGGTGGTGACGCCAAAGGTCAGGGCACCTCGCCCGGTAGTGGCATACCGGCCGATTTCGCCGACGAGCTTTAGGCCGCGCGCCATTTGGTTGATCGAGACCTCGTCCTTGACCCGATGCGTGATGCGGGCGGCGAAATGGTCGGAGAGATTGGCGCCGACCCCCGGCAGATCGTGCGTCACCGTGACGCCGATCGACTGCAGGTGGACGCCGGGGCCGATGCCCGAGACTTGCAGCAAGTGTGGCGAGTTTACCGTGCCGCCCGATACAATGACCTCGCGAGCTGCCAATACCCGGTTGTCCTGCCCGGCTTGTCGGAAGACAACCCCGATGCAGCGCCCGCGGTTCAATAACAGGCGCGTCGCGATCGCCTTGGTCACGACCCGCAGATTTGGCCGCCGCCGCGCCTCGGCGAGAAAGGTGCGGGCGGTCGAGCCGCGAAACCGGCCATTGCGGGTCATCTGCGAATAGCCGACCCCCTCTTGCACCGCGCCATTGTAGTCGCGGGTCAGCGGGAAGCCCGCCTCCTGTGCCGCTTCAACAAAGCGATGGGTCAATGGCAGGATGGTCCGGTAGTCCTCGACCAGCAGCGGCCCGCTCTTGCCGCGATATTGCGCATCGCCCGACGCGTAGCGCTCGGATTTCTTGAAATAGGGCAGGACATCGGCATAGCTCCAGCCGCGGCAGCCCATCTGCGCCCAGCCGTCATAGTCGGCCGGATTGCCGCGGACATAGAGCATGCCGTTGATAGAGCTGGTGCCGCCGAGCACTCTCCCGCGCGGCCAATGCAATGACCGGTTGCCGGTCTGCGGTTCCGGTTCCGCATAGTAATTCCAGTTGACAAGCGGATTGGCCCGCAGATGCAGGGCGCCAGCCGGGATGTGGATCATCGGGTGCCAGTCGCTCGGCCCAGCCTCGAGCAAAACGACTTGCGCCCCGTCCTCGCTCAGGCGGTCGGCGACGACGCAGCCGGCCGATCCCGCGCCGACGATCACGTAATCTGCACCGAGGTCCGGCATCGGACCCTCCTATCGGGGTGTGTGGCGGTCGAGAAAGGCGGAGACGCGTTCGATCGCAGCCTGCAAATGCTCTGGGCCCTTCCACTGGCGCAATGCCTCGGCATTTGGCGCCAGTTCGATGATCTCCTCGCCGATCTCTTGCGGGTGCGGCGGGTCGTCACCCGGCATGACCAATAGCGGCGTCTTGCATTGGCGTACGAATTCATGGTTGACGCTAAATACGAAGTCGCCGCCGAACATGGTGTCGCCGAAGTTCTTCAGGACGTGGTCCTCGATCTCGCGGCCCTGCTCGCGAATGCCCCTCGCCCAGGCCTGCACGAGATTCGCGAAAACGTCGCGGTTGTCGGCGTGGCCGATCGGGTTCTGCAGCACGGCCGAAACAATCCGGCGCGGGGCGAGCTCGCACAACGTAAGACAGAAGGAAGCGCCGATGCAGCCGCCCATGACGTGAAACCGCTCAAGCCCTAGATGGTTCGCCAACGCCAGGTGATCGGCAGCGTAGACATGCCAGTCGTCGCTGGCGAAGATCGGGGCGCGCGAGCGGCCGGCATTGCGCTGGTCCATCGCGACCACCCGGTATTTGTTGCCCAGTACCGCCATCGGATCCATCCACACCGCAGGAGCCGCCGGGTCCGACGGGCTGTGCCGCCAGAAAGCGAGCTCGGAGCGCAGCCCACCCGGTGCGAAGATCATCAGCGGAAAGCCGTTGCCGTGCACTTCGTAATAGATCTCGCCGTCCCGGATGTTGAGTGTCGGCATCAGCTCTCCCTCGGCGTCGTCCTTCAATTTTCGGACCAGAGAATCGAGGAGTGATAGACGCGAGAGGTCTGCTGCACAAGCAGTAGCGGTTGTTTTAACTGCCCCGAGGAGGCAAGCTCCGCCATCATGCGCTGAGGGAGGTTGCGAGGATGGCCATCGAACAGATGCTGACCGAAGAAATGCCGGCGAGCGCTCTCGTAGCCCGTGTTCTAGAAGAAGCCGGGATAAAGATGGTATTCGGGATTTCTGGGGGTCATACCGGCCGTATCGTCTCCGGGCTCAGCAAATATCAGAACTCGATCCGCACGGTGCTGGTGCGCGAGGAATCGCTAGGCGGGGTCATGGCCGAGATCTATGGACGGTTGACACGGCGGCCGGGTGTCCTGTTGGGGCAGGGTCCCTGGGTGCTCGGCAACGGGCTGCTCGGCACGATCGAGGCGCATCTGTCGAGCTCGCCGATGCTGTTGCTGACCGACTTCAGCGACGCGCCGCGCTTCACGTTGCATGCGCCCTACCAGCAGGCGACCGGCGATTGGGGAAGCTGGGACGCCAGGCGCGCCTTCAGCGGCGTCACCAAGCACGTCATGCAGGCGCACGACCCGATCGGAGCAGTGCAGGCGACACAGCTCGCCATCAAGCACGCGCTCGCCGGGCAGCCGGGCCCCGTCGCCGTGCTGTACGCGCACGATTCATTGGCGGGTTCGGTCGCTCCCGATGCACAGCCGGCGCTCTACCCGACACGCCACTACCTGCCGCCGGCGCCGCCGCCGGCGGATGCCGTGCGGGTCGAGGCCGCCGCCAAGGCCATCCTGTCGGCGCAAAAGCCGGTGGTGATTGCCGGCAATGGGGTACGCATCGCGCAGGGTTATGACCAGCTGCGCCGGCTGGTCGAGGCTGCCGGGCTGCCGGTGGCGACGACCGCGGCCGGGAAGGGGTGCTTCGCCGAGACCCACCCTCTGGCGCTCGGGGTGTTCGGCACCTTTGGCACCGAGGCGGGGAACGCATGCGTGGCCGAGGCCGATCTCGTGGTGGTGGTCGGCTCGAAGCTATCGCCGAGCGACACGGCGTGGGAGAACCGGGCATTGCTCGACCCGGTGCGCCAGACCTTTGTCCAGATCGACATCGAGCCGCGCAACGCGTCGTGGAATTACCCCGCCGAGCACGTGCTGATCGGCGATGCCGCGGCGGTCCTCGGCCAATTGACCGAGGCGGTCGGCTCGTCCGGGACGGGGCGCCGGCAGCAGGCGGAGCGGCGCGTTGCCGGCCACCGCGAGCGGCACGGCTATTTCAACGACCGCGCCTATTTCGCCGACAACGTGCCGATCCTGCCGCAGCGGGTCATCGGCGAATTGGCTCGCAACCTGCCGGAGGATGCGATCGTCACCTGCGATGCTGGCGAAAACCGCATCATGATGACGCATTTCTACCAGACGAAAAGTGCCGAGGGCTTTCTGCAGGCCGCGGGTTCGGGACCGATGGGTTTCGGCATCCCGGCCGCACTCGGCGCCAAGCTCGTCCATCCCGACCGCCCGGTCGTCGCGGTGGTGGGCGACGGCGGCTTTGCGATGACGATGAACGGGCTGATGACCGCGGTCGAGCAGGACATCCCGATCATCACCGTCGTCTTCAACAACAACGCGCTCGGCTGGGTGTTACACGGCTCGGGCCCGTTTGCCGCCGAATTCAACGACTGGGACCACGCCGCGATTGCCCGGGCCCTGGGTTGCCGGGGCGTCAGGGTCGAGGAACCGGACGGGCTAAAGCCGGCACTGCAGGAGGCGCTCGCCGCTCGCCAGCCGAGCGTGATCGACGTCAGGACGTCGCTCAAGGTCACCTTTGCTGACATTACCTCGCAACTGGCGAAAGACGCTTCGCCGCGTCGCAGATAAGCGATAAAGGTCGCAGATAACCGACAAAGGAGGAATCGCAATGACCATTATACGACAAACCCGCCGCGAGATTCTCAGGCGACAGCCGCGCTGACCGCGACCGCCTCGGTAGGGGGTATCATCCGGCGCGCCGCTGCGCAGGGCGGTGCGGCACAATCGCGCCAGATCGACGCCGTGCTGCGCCGCGCAGCCGACACCAAGGAGGTGCCAGGGGTCGTCGCGGTGGCGGCCAACGACAAGGGCGTCATTTACGAGGGTGCGTTCGGCACACGTGACCTCGCCAAGGGTCCGGCGATGACGGTCGACACGATCTTTCGCCTCGCCTCGATGACCAAGGCGGTAACCTCGGTCGCAGCGATGCAGCTCGTCGAGCAGGGCAGGCTGCTGCTCGATCAGCCGATTGGCGGCGTCCTTCCGGAGCTTTCAGCACCCCAGGTGTTGGAAGGGTTCGACGATGCGGGCGCGCCGCGTCTGAGGCCCGCCAAACAGCCGATCACCCTGCGTCACCTGCTGACGCACACCGCCGGCTTTGGCTACGAAGTGTGGGATCCCGGGCTGATCCGCTACGTCAAGGCTTCGGGAACGCCCTCTGGAACCACCGGCAAGCTCGCATCGCTACGCCTGCCATTAGTCTTCGACCCGGGCGAGCGCTGGGAATACGGCATCAATATCGACTGGGTCGGGCGGGCCGTCGAAGCGGTCAGCGGACTGCCGCTTGAGGTCTATTTCCGCCAGCACATCTTTGTGCCGCTCGGCATGTCGGACACCGATTACGTCATTTCTTCGGCGCAGCGGTCGCGTCTGGTCGGCGTGCACCGGCGCAAGGAAGACGGATCGCTGGAGCCGATCGCGCCGCCGGACCCGCCCTGGCGCGAGTTCTGGAGCGGCGGTGGTGGTCTCTATTCCACCGGACGGGACTATCTGGCCTTCCTGCAGATGCTGATGCATCAGGGCCGCTTCAACGGCGCCCAGCTGTTGCGGCCGCAGACCGTGGCGCTGATGGGGCAAAACCAGATCGGCGACATCCGAGCCGGAATTTTAAAGACGGCGATGCCGGATCGTTCGAACGACGTCGACTTCTTCCCCGGGATGACTTGCAAATGGGGGCTGGGTTATATGATCACCCCGCAACCGGGACCCAACGGTCGCAGCGCCGGCAGCGTGACCTGGGCCGGAATTTTCAATACTTATTACTGGCTGGATCCGGCAAAGCGGATCGCCGGGGTCTTCCTGACCCAGATCCTGCCGTTCGCCGACCATAAAGCCGTCGCCCTCTACGGCGAGTTCGAGAGCGGCATCTATGGCGGCTTGAAGGCGGCGTAAGCGCCGGCACAGGTCGCCACGCCCACCGCGCCCCAGCACCTTCCGGGAGCCGCCCACCCCTGTAATAGCTGGGAAACAGGGTGAATTATCTTTTCCGCGCCGGAATTTGTCCGGGTTTTCGGCTATAAGACAAGCTAAATCAGACACTTAGGGTTCGAATTACGATTCGACGAACAGGGCTCACGACGTCGTCAAGCAGGGGTCGTAATCGGTCTATCAGGGTGCGAACAGGGTGGGAGCCTTTTGCGACGTTCATATTACTAAATTGACAAATTGTGAAACGGTGATATATAGGCGGAAACTCTGCCGAGGACAAGGTGTAAGAGACAGAGCGCTAAACGGACTTCTCACCAGCGAGATTAATCCTGATGCTTGGCGCCTGGCGAACGGCACCTCGCTACTTGAC
>Ga0318541_10000353_pt1 | contig 14581 bp, 15 predicted proteins | sample GRESIP166b4f26_FD_202503 | JGI IMG/M metagenome (GOLD analysis project Ga0318541, IMG submission 202503) | Tropical soil microbial communities from Luquillo Experimental Forest, Puerto Rico - GRE.SIPMG.166b4f26 | ecosystem: Environmental > Terrestrial > Soil > Tropical forest > Bulk soil...
TTGCCGACGCTGCTCAAGTCCTCCGCTGTCTTCAGCCCCCTGTCTGGCTGTTGTCTGGTCGGCTTCGTCGCCCGATCCCAACGCCTGAAGAAATTGAGACTTAAACCAGTCCACTGCGACGCGCCGCGAATCGTCTTGGTCGACCCGGACAGCCAGCTCGCGCCCGACCGTTAGGGAACTCCGCGGCCACCCGTCCCGCGCGTACTCGCCGGTGCGTACGGCGTAGGGAGCATCGGCGCCAACGGTGACCGCCAGTTCGAGATAGACCAGCGTTTCGTGAGAGTCGGCATCGTAATTTCCACGCTCGACGTCGGTGATGACGGCGCGCGCTTCTACACCCGTACGCAGGATCTTGCGCTTGTAGGCGGTGTTCCCGCTGGCGAATTTGATCCGATCACGCCTCGACTGGTGTTTTGCGGCCAGTGCTGCCCGTTGCTTGGGCGTGTGGGTGCGCCTGAACCGGTACTCACGTGCGAAAAACAGCACGGCCCCCGAGGACAAGGCGATGGCGAAACACACGGCACGGCCAATGCCAGAGGTGACGTCGAGTACTGCCATCATCACCGCACCGATAATGACGGGGCCGATTATGTACGACGACGCGGCGTCCCACCAAGACCCGCGAAGGTGCCCCCGTCCTTCTTCGCGGCCGGCGCGCGGCTCACCGAGCTGACGTTCGAGGTACTCCGGCCCCCACTCCCCGCGATACACCGGCTCCTGCGGCTCCTCGTGCGGAGGATCCGTTTCCTTCGTCTCGATCAGGTCGTTGGGCAACACCCGGGCGGGCAGTTGGTCGTTGGGCACCACCCGGGCGGGCAGTTGGCCGAACCTGGCGTGCCGGCGCAACGCCAACTCCTCGTCGGTGAACTGCTTGGTGTGCTGACGATCCTGATCCATCGCCGACCTCCCCGTGATCGGGCTCAATTATCCCACGAAAGGCCGGGATTGAACCTGTCGATGACTGCGGCAGCCGGACCCCTCGCCCCGATTGAAGTGTTCTTCACGAAGTCGGTGCCACCAATTGTTGAAGACTTTTTGGACGGCGTGGCACGACGAGCAATGCCCCGATGGCACCGTCATCTGGACTTCCCCGACTGGACACAAGTACGTGACCCGTCCGGGCAGCCGGCTGCTGTTTCCCGCCCTGTGTGTGCCCACCAGCGAATTACCGGTTGTCCCAACGCAATACCGAGGGCCCGGTGATCGCGGGGTGATGATGCCCAAACGCCGGCGCACCCGAGCGCAAGACCGCGACTACCGCATCGACGCCGAACGCGCCCTCAACGACGCCCACGTCGCCGAACGCAACGAGCCTCCGCCTTTCTAACAGCCCATCAACGGTTTACGCAGAGGCGATGTCGCGACGTCCTTCACGCGACGCGCGATAGGCGATGCGCAAGTCACCGTTCAGCGCGTAGCGCGTGTTGGAGAACATCGCGGAAGTGTAAGCAGGTCAGCGAGGTCACTCATCGCCATCGGTACAACGGTCGCGGGCAGGCCCGGGCTGTGCCCCTCGGCGAGTCTCACCGACAGTTAATTGACTCGGCGCACGTTCTGGGCAACTACTGTGGAACCGTCCCAACGCAGGTCGGCCATCATCTTCACGGTCGGACAACAGGCTCCGTCATTCGGACCGTTGGCCAGCCACGTCACATGTGCGACACGGTCCGAGATGGATAGATCGGTCACGACTTCACGGCTGTGGGTGAGGTCGCTGAGGTCGATTCCCCCCAGCCGCTTGGGCCCGGCGGTAGTGAGCTGCGGGCCCGCCGTGTAGAGCTGCACAGTCTCCGGCCACGGAACGTTAACGGTGTTGCAGTCGGTGACCATCACGGCGTCGCCTCCGCCTCCCGTCAGGTCGCCAAACGCCACCTTGTAGGCGCCGGTGTTGTAGTTCAACGCGATCCCGACGTTTCCGGGATGCCCCTCTTGTGGCGGCAAGTGCCCGTTTCTCAGCTGGCCTGGATCGTGCTCGCACAACGCCGGCACGGGCGCGCGCTGCAAGTCTTCGAACGTGACCGCGCGGCTGCCGGTCGTGGGATCGGCGTTGGACATCGCTGTTGTGTGCGCAAAGGCGGTCAGCGTGACGGCCGACAGAAGGCCAATCCGCTTGACGGCCCGGGACTGACGCAGCACCCGCCGGCGCGAAATTGTGGTCATGCGGTTGTCCTTTCGGATCGTTAGCTGTGCCCGGCCAAGACGGCCGTTCGCGCAAAGAGTCTCGCGGACGCCTTGCCTAATCCTTGTGCGATTCTTGCAACGGCCTCGCCAGTACGAACGGTCGGCATCTCTCGCCTGAAGTGTTCTTTAGCCAGTCGGTGCCATCATTTGGTGAAGACGTTTTGGGGCTGGGGTGAGCAGCAGTTGGCCGACGGCACGCTGATTTTGACCTCTCCTGCCGGGCGCACCTATGTCACCACGCCAGGTAGCGCGCTGCTGTTTCCGAGTTTGTGTCGCGCTGTGGGCGGCATGCCCGCCTCCCAAGTAGACCCACCCGAGGACTACTGCGGCGAGCGGACCGCGATGATGCCCAAACGCGCGCGCACCCGCGCCCAGAACCGCGCCGACCACATCGCCACCCAACGCCGACAAAATCGGGTGGCGCGGGAAGCCCGCCGAAGAGTTTGCAAGCCTTGCGATTTCGGGCCGAGCGACGCCATCGGTGACGGTGAGCCGCCGCCGTTTTAGGCGCAGGCTTTTCCAGGTGGACACTCGATAAGTTTAAACGTGCGCCAGCCGTTGACTGGTCAACCGCAGCTGACGGTGCGTGCTGTCGGTGAGCGCGCGGATCTGCTCTGGTGACAGCTGGCCGCACAGGCGGCCCCAGTGAACCGCGACCTCGTCGCCGACGGCGACATCGGGCACCGCGCTGTACCCGTCGGCCCAGACGTCGAGCAGGCGCGTCTCGGGTTCGGACAACGTGAGTGCCTGACCGTCCCAAACGAGCCGCTGACACCTGACCTCGACGTCCGCGGCCGAACGGGAAACGACTGTCCCCCAGGTGATCCGGCAATTGTCGAGCACGCTCAGGGGATGTTCGTCCATGCCGCGGCCAAGGAACCGGGTCCAGGGATACACGCCGAACACGTGGAAGCTGTGATTAGCGGCCGCCTCGCGGGCCAGGTCCGCCGTGAGGTGTGACCAGTAACGGCCCGCCTGCGGGCCGATGATGTGCAGCAGGGCGTCGAAGAACTCGCCTCCGTCGAGGTCGGCGCCGACGCCGCCGCCCAGCCAATACGACTCGACGAGTCGATAATCCAGCGGGTCGGCGATGCCGGTCAGCCGCGACAGCACCCGAAGGTACGGCCACGCCCCGGAAAACCTCGTCGCCGCGCCGCGCACCTCCTCGACCGAACCGTCGCGCAAGGTGGCCCCCAGCGGTGGACCGCAGTAGCCCAGCGCGTTGGGGGCATACGCGTAGCGCGCGAACATCTCTGCGCCCTCCCGAGAGCCGGGCTGGATCACGCTGTCGGTCAAGTCCGCCCCACGAGCTTCGCGGCATCGCGGTGCATGCGGCCGAAGTTGTAGTAGGCGGCACACGCCCCCTCGGGGGACACCATGCACGTTCCGATCGGGGTCTCGGGGGTACACGCGGTGCCGAAAACCTTGCATTCCCAAGGCTTGAGCACTCCCTTGAGTACCTCACCGCACTGGCAGGCCTTCGGGTCGGCGACCCGCACACCGGGCATGGCGAACCGCAGCTCGGCGTCGAACTCCGCGAAATCGTCGTGCAGCCGCAGCGCGCTTTGCGAGATGAACCCCAGCCCACGCCATTCGAAGTGCGGGCGCAACGCGAACACCTTGCCCATGAGCGCCAGTGCCGCCGGGTTGCCGTGCTCGGGAACCACCCGCTTGTACTGGTTTTCTACCTCGCACCGGCCCTCGCGGATCTGACGCAGCAGCATCGCCACCGCCGCCAGGATGTCCAGCGGCTCGAATCCGGCTACCACCAAAGGCTTTTGGTATACGTCCGGCACGAACCGGTAGGGCCGGTTGCCCACCACCGTCGAAACGTGCCCGGGTCCGATGAAGCCCGAGAGCCGCAGATCCGGCGACTCGAGGATGGCCTTGATCGGCGGCACGATCGTCACGTGGTTGCAGAACACGCTGAAATTGGGCAGGCCCAAATCGCGTGCCCGCACCAGCGTCACCGCCGTCGACGGCGCGGTGGTCTCGAATCCGATGGCGAAAAACACCACCTGCTTTTCGGGGTTGTCGATCGCGATCTTCAGCGCGTCCAGCGGGGAATAGACGAACCGCACGTCGGCACCTCGCGCCTTGGCATCCAGCAAGCTGCCGTTGGATCCAGGCACGCGCATCATGTCGCCGAAGCAGGTGAAGACGACGTCGGGTTGGCCGGCCAGCCACATCGCGTCGTCGATGCGGCCCATCGGGATCACGCAGACCGGGCAGCCCGGGCCGTGCACCAGCTCGACATTGTCGGGCAGCAGGTGTTCGATGCCGTGCCGGTAAATGGTGTGGGTGTGGCCGCCGCACACCTCCATGAACTTGAACTGCTCGCCATCGGTCCCGGCCAGGTGCTCGATCGCGACCAGCAGCTTGCGGGCCGCGGCCGGATCACGGAACTCATCAACGAATTTCATTTGCGTTCCTCCCTGGCCTCAAACTATGGCCGACGAGTCGAAGGCTTCGATTTCGGTGTTGTAGGCGTCGCCGAGTTTCTGGATGGCGGCCAGGGTGAGCAACGCCTCGGTCTCGTCGATCTTGGCCATCGCGAACCCGACATGGACCAGCACCCAGTCGTCGGGCTCGGGCATGTCGTCCTCGAGCAACCGCACACTGATCGCGCGCTGTACGCCACTGACGTCGACCTTCGCCAAATAGTTAGCAGGATCGGTGATTTCGACGATCCGGCCCGGAATCCCAAGACACATCCTCGGTTACTCCTTCTTCTCTCGCACGATTCAGCATATTCGCGGCAGCGGATCCCCGACGAGCATGTCGACGATCCGCGTTCCGCCGAACCCGGTTCGCAGCACCACAGTTTCCGCCGGTTCGGGGACGATTTCTCCCACCTCGGCCGCATCGGCCCCCAGGGGATGCGACCGCAATGCCGCCAGCCCGGCCTGCGCTTCCTCCGGCGCGACGACGGCCACGAACTTGCCCTCATTGGCGACGTAAAGGGGATCGATGCCCAGCAGCTCGCAGGCGCCATTCACCATGGGCCGCACGGGTAGTCGCTCCTCTTCGAGCAGCACCCCGAGCTCGCAGGCCTGGGCGAGCTCGTTGCACACCGTGCCGACGCCGCCCCTGGTCGCGTCACGCAGCCACCTGGTGGAGGGGGCGGCCGCCATCAGCAGTTCCACCAACGGGCTCACGCTCGCGGTGTCGGAAGCGATGTCGGCCTCGATGGCCAGATCGCCGCGGGCGAGCATGACCGCCATGCCGTGATCGCCCATCGACCCCGACAACAGCACCTTGTCGCCGGCGCGCACCGAGGACGCCGACAGCGTGCGCCCCGCGGGAATGACGCCGGCCCCGGTGGTGGTGACGAACAGGCCGTCGGCGGCGCCCTTGGGCACCACCTTGGTGTCGCCGGTGACGATCTGGACACCCGCGCACGCGGCCGCGGCCGCCATGTCGGCGACGATGTCCTTCAACTCGGCGATCGGAAAGCCCTCTTCGAGCACGAACGCCGCCGAGATCCAGGACGGCACGGCGCCCGCCATCGCGAGGTCGTTACAGGTTCCGTTTACGGCAAGTTCGCCGATGGAGCCACCGGGAAAACGCCTGGGCTGCACCACAAACGAATCCGTGGACATGGCCAGGCGCTCGCCGCTCGGCAATGTGAGGACCGCACTGTCGCCGAGCGACTCCAGCAGCGGGTTGCGGAACGCCTCCATGAACACCGCGTCCACCAGCGCCGCCGAGGCCTTCCCACCGGCTCCATGCGCGAGGGTCACGTGGTCGTCGAGAAGCCGGGGGCGGCGCCTGCGGAAGGACTCGATCCGCTCGATGACCTCGCCCTCGCCGAACCGCGGTCCCGACGACAGGTAGTCACCCGCTGACTTGCTCATGCGGCCCCCAGACCTTGATCGCCACTGAGATGTCGGTGCACGGCCAACCACAGCTGATAGCCCAGCAGCGCTTGGGATTCCTGAATTCGGTGCACGCTCTGCGAGCGAACGACGAAGCAGGCGTCCACGTTTGGGTTGCCGGCGAAGGCGCCGCCGTCGTAGCCCGCGAAACCCATGGTGTACAACCCGCGCTGGCGCGCCTCGGCCAGCGCGGTGAGCAGGTTGGGCGAATTGCCGCTGGTCGACATGGCGATCGCGATGTCGCCGGCCTTCGCGCGGGCGATCAGCTGGCGGGCGAACACCAGCTCGAACCCGACGTCGTTGCCCAGTGCGGTCAGGATGGCTTGATCGGCGGTCAACGCCCACGCGGGTAACGGGTTGCCGATTGGCGGCCGGGCGAACAGCCGCGCCAGAGTGGTGGAATCGGTGCAGCTGCCGCCGTTTCCGAAGGTGAACAACCGCCCGCCCGCCGCGAAACGGCGCGCCATCTCGGTGGCGGACGCCCCCAGCAGGTCGGCGTTGGCTTCCAGGGTGGAGCGCCGCAGTGCCAGGCTCTCGGCCGCTTTCGCCTGCGCCGACGCGGCCAGGTCGGCGAGCAGCGATTTGGGATCGTCCTCTTCGGCGTCGATGAACGGATAGAGGAAGTTGGTGGGTTCTTCTTGCGCGGGCATCAGACGTCCTCCTCTTCCACCCGGCTGATCGCGGTGCCGGCGTGCACCACTACCAGCTCGCCGACGGCGACCGGATCGACAAGTGCCGTCACCACGCTCTCGACACCGCGCGCGGTGCGCACGATGGCCATTCCAGGCGCCTCACCTTCTTCCGGCGCGCTCACCACCTCGCCGAGACGACCCTCGTCGCTACAGGTGACACAGACGTCCTCAGAGCACTCGGCGTCCGGCTTGAGCAGCCCGGAATGCTCGAAACACACATGGGTCAGCTCCCACAACAGGTGATAGAACAGCACGAAGCCACCGGTTGCGGGCACCCGCGGATCGGGGTCGTCGAGCCACAGCACGTGATCGGCCATTCCCGCCGTCGGCCGTTCACCGCTGCCGATCCAAATCGTGGTGGCGCCCCAAGCCGGGCTGCGACGCATCACCGAGCGCACCTGCGCGTCGTCGGCAGCGGAGACAGCGATGACGATGTCGCCGGGCTGCACCGACACCCGCACCAGATCCACCAGCTCCGGCCCGGTCAGCGCGACCGCCGGCAATGCCCGTTTCCCCATGATCACCGGATGCACGAACTCGACCGCGATATGCAGCGCATGTGGTTCCCACGACGGCGCGATCGACCACATGGTGGCGCCCGCGGCGAAACGCTTGGCCAGCGTGAACGCGGTGGCGGCCAAGTCCTCGGCCAATTCGGCGCCCAGCCCCCGATCGAGAACGGTGTCAGATACACCAGATACAGAAGTCATGAATTCGCCTCCCTCCAGCCCTCTTCCAACCCCGTAAGCATCGAGATCGCAGCCTGACCCAGTGCCAGTCCGCCATCGTTGGGTGGAACGCTGTGGTGGGTAAGCACCTCGAAACCCGCCATCTGCAACCGCTGACGGCAAGCGCCCAGCAACAGCACGTTCTGGAACACCCCGCCGGTCAGGCCCACCACTCGGACGCCGCCGGCCACCCGCACGACCACCTTGGCGACGGCATCGGCGACCGCCTCGTGGAACGCCGCGGCGAGCAGCGCGGGCCGCGTGCCGGCGTACAGGGCCGCCACCGTCGTTTGCACCATGGTGGCCGGATCGATCACCCCGTCGGCCCGCACCGTGAGCGGCAGTGACGGCCCGATCACGTCGGGATCGTCTTCGAGGGCTGACCCCGCGAGCGCCTCGAGCTCGATAGCGGCCTGGCCTTCGTAGTCGATCCGGTGGCGCACCCCGAGCAGGGAGGCGACGGCGTCGAACAGCCGGCCCATGCTCGAACACGGCACGCATCCGGCGCCGCTCTCCAATTGTGAACGGGTGAGCCGCAATTCGTCTTCAGTTGCGGCCGCGACCGGCGCCAGGTCCGGGGTCCAGTCGATGCCGGCCATCCACAACTGGGAGAGCGCCATCCGCCAGGGGTTGCGCACCGCGGCATCACCGCCCGGCAGCGGTACGGGTAACAGGTGGCCAACGCGAACGAATCGGTGGCTATCGGCGCCGAGAGCGAGAATCTCACCGCCCCAGATGGTTTGGTCGCAGCCGTAACCGGTTCCGTCGAACGAGACCCCGACAATGGGTTCGCCGATGCGCCCGTGCTCGGCCAGCAGCGAGACCACATGCGCGTGGTGGTGCTGGACCAGATCCAGCGGTCGATCGCCCGCATGGCGTTCCGCCCAGCTTCGGGTGTGGTATCCGGGATGCAGGTCGGCGGCCAGTCGCGCCGGCTTGCCACGAATTTCGCTGAGTTGGTCCACCGCGCGTTCGAACGCGCGCAGCGTCTCCCACGTGGCCATGTCGCCGATGTGACCGGACATGTAGGCGCGCGAGCCGTCGGTGAGACAGAAGGTGTTCTTCAGTTCCCCGCCCACGGCCAGCACGGCGGGGCCGGTCCGCCCGATATCGACCGGCAGCGGCGCATATCCGCGGGATCGGCGGATCGGCAGTTCCCGGGCCCCTTCCTGGTCTCTGACCACGCGCATCACCGAGTCGTCGCACGGCACGTGGATCGGCCGGTCGTGGTCGAGGACCGAGTCGCACAGCACCGAAAGTCTTTGCGCAGCATCACCATCGGTGAAGCAGATGGGCTCGTCGGAACGGTTGGCGCTGGTGAGCACCAGCGCGTCGGGCACCCGCCCCGCGGCGCCGGGCACGGGCGCCAGCAGCAGGTGATGGATGGGGGAGTAGGGCAGCATCAGCCCGAGCAGCGGGCTGCCGGGCGCGACGGCGTCGGCGACCGGCGCGGTGTTGTTTGGGGGGAGCCGCCGCAGCAACACGATCGGGCGGGCGGGACTCGACAGCACCGCGGCCTCCGCGTCGTCGACGTAGGCGAAGCGCCGCGCGACCTCGAGGTCGCGGACCAGCATGGCAAAGGGCTTGGCGCCCCTCGCCTTTCGGGCCCGCAGCGCGGCGACCACGGCCTCGTCGTCGACGGTGCAGGCCAGGTGGTAACCGCCGATGCCCTTGATGGCGACCACCGCGCCCCCTGGGCCCCCCGCCAGCGCGCGCTGGGTGGCGGCCAGGGCGGCATCCGATCCCGTTACCCGTCCGGCCGGTGACCTGAACACGAGCGACGGTCCGCAATCGGGGCAGGCGATCGGCTGCGCGTGGAACCGGCGATCCGCCGGATCGTGGTATTCGGCCGCGCACCGCTCACACATGGCGAAGGCCGACATGGTGGTGGCGGGACGGTCGTATGGCAACTCGCGGATGATGGTGAACCGCGGCCCGCAGTTGGTGCATGTCACGAACGGGTGCCGGTAACGCCGGTCGTGCGGGTCGAACAGCTCGGCCACGCAGTCGTCGCAGACCGCGATGTCGGGCGGGATAGGTGTTGTCCCACCGGAAACCGTCTGGCTCGCCACGATCCGGAATTCGCGCCCGCAGGTGGTGTCGGCCGCGAGATCAGTGACCGAGACCGCGGTGATCCGCGCCAGCGGCGGCGCCTCGGCACGGAGCCGACGACCGAATTCGTCTAGGCGGGCGCGTTCGCCCTGCACCTCGAGGAAGACCGCACCCGAATCGTTGCCGACGAATCCGGCCAGGCCCAGCTCGCTCGCGATGCGATGGACGAACGGACGAAAGCCAACCCCCTGAACAACACCGGTCACGGTGAAGCGCTGCCGGACATCGTCGGACCGCAGCAGCAGGGGGGAGTCGGTCATCTCAAACGCCCCCCGGGCTGTCCGCCGGGTCGATGCGGCCTCTGCCCATCAGCTCCAGACCGGCCATCGCCTTCTCGGCACCGGCGCGGTCCGTCTTCTCTACGGCGAAACCCATGTGAATGATGATCCAGTCACCGGGCGCGAACGTCTCTTCCGGCAGCATGCCGACATTGACCTTGCGCTGCTCGCCGGTCACGTCGACCAGTGCGAGCTGCCCCTCGTAACCGTCCAGCATCCGGATCACTTGACCGGGAATCCCCAGACACATGGCTCAGCAGTCCTCTCGCACGGTTGCGGCCGTAGATGTCTGCAATGCCGCGACGATTTCCTCCACGGCCCGCGCGGCCCGCGGGACGGCCTTGGCCACGGGCTCGGTGAGCCCGATGCCTTCCTCGACGCTGCCCGCCTCGCACCCGACGACGACCGTGTAGGGCGGACTGCCGCCCAGCGCCCGGAGGCTGGCGAACACCGCGGCCGGATCCATGCTGTGAGCGTCGACACCGGTTGTCGTGAAACCGGATTCACAGTCGGCCGCGACGTCTTCCTCGCTGTTGTGCTGGAAGACGTGCAACGTGCCGGGGTTGCCGCGGCTGGGTACCGCGTCGACGAGGACCAGCGAGTCCCACTCCTCGAGCAGATCGTAGGCCAGGTGCATGCCTCTGATGCCGTAGTCGATCACGCGCACGCGCGGATCGTCCTGCGGTATCTCGGCGTTTCGGACTACTTCCGAGCCGAACCCGTCGTCGCCCAAGAAGATGTTGCCGATCCCGGCTACCAGGATGCGCGCAGTCATTGGGCTGTCCAGTAGTTGGTTACATCCGCCTCAGTTTCAGGTAGCGGCGGGCATCGGGCAGTGATATCAGCCCCAGCCCAACCCCGACCAACACCACCAACGCGATGATGACAAGGAACAGCCAACCCAAGACTTCCATTTCGAACTCCTTTCAGGGGTTTACGGGTTGCTCAGCTTCGAGCGGCTCTATTTCGTCGGGCGAGAAGTACAGATAGCGACCGTACCAATCGTGCAACTCGGCGGCGGGGTCATCGTCGACAACCACCCCGACATGTTTGTTGCCCTCCACGTCCTCATGGACCGACGTGACGCGGGCGGTCCTGCCTGCGATGAAGATGTCCTGCGCGTCGGCGTTGCGCCGCGGCCGCAACCGAACCAGGCTGCCGCGGGCGACCCGGACCCCGTTCACCAGCACCGCGTCGATCTCCGGACGAACGGCGTTGTCGGCCAGCGGATCCCACCAGTCGACTCCCTCGGGAATCTCCGGGACCAGCCCCGGGACCCCGTGCGGATCGCGCAGCACACCGTGCAGGCGCGCCATCGCCTCGGGCGACATGGCGTCGCACTGGTCGACGATCCGGGCGGCCCGCGGATCGGTGGCCCGGGCCTGCGCCTTCTCCTCGTCGGTCATTGTCATCACGCGCAGGGTGAGGATCTCGTCGATCTCCGTGCAGTCATACAGGGCGGTGTCGCTCTGTTCGGCAACCTCGGGGTGGTCGTACAGAATGATCGGCGATATCAACAGGATGTCTTGGGTGCCGACAGGACCCGCCAGCACGGGGAAGCAGCGGTGCTGGCTGCACCGCGACACCGCATCGGTGGCGTGCGGCGGCGGCTCGAGCAATGAAACAAACTGACCGCCAACGACTTCAGCGATGATGTGGGTTCCGATCATGGACCGTGCGATGGCTGAGTCTTTTCCGTCGGCTTTGTCGCCGACGGTGGCGCCGACGGCGTCGCCGACGTTGCTGACCCGCACCGAAACCCGACGCAGATCGCCGTCGGGTTCGCTGCTCACCGCCAGTACACCACGCACCTCCTGTCGTTGGCGCACCAGGCGTCCGCCGTCGAGCAATTCGATTTCGGTTGCCGCGGCCACCTGGATGGGCAACGCGCACGGTTGGTCGTCGAATGCGAGGGGGCCGAAGGACAGTTCACATTCGACCGCCTCATCCCAGGTCAGCCAGGACCCGGCCGAGGTGGTCAGCACGTCGACGGGCTCGAACTCGCCGTGGGTGACCTCGCGCTCGGCGCGGCGGTGCTGCAACTGCAGGAACCGCACCACCAGGGTTATCGCCTGGGCCCCCTCGACCAGAAACTCCGCCGCGAGGGTGTCGTCCTCACCCAGGCCGGCGTCCGCGGCGCCGGGTGGACCCAAAACGCCGAACTGCCAACGTGATCGATTCTTGCTCGACGTCCCCCGGTAGGGGTACAGGAGATAGCCCTCGTACAGCACCGCGTCGGCGACGGTGCGGGCCCGGTCCCACGTGGAGGTCATCGGGCCGTCTCCCGGTCGCTGTCCAACAGCGAGTTGACCGCGTGGTCGAAGTCGAGCAGCCCGCGCGCCGACTTGTAACCGGCCAGCGCCGTTATGGTTTCGTGGCTCAGCCGCACCCAACCGGTGTTCGGATAGTGCTGCGCGATCAGCTCCCGCCAGACCGCGACCGGCATGTCGTAGCGAAACTCGCAGTCCCAGGGCACCTGCTGAACCGAGAACCCGCGCTCGGACTTGACGAAGATTGTTCCGCTGAAGAGGAACTGGAGCGGTAGCGTACCGTCGCGCAGTGCGTGCAGGTACTTGGCGGCGGCGACCTCGAAGTCGTAGGTGCAGTCCAGCGGAAGGGCCACCGTCGTGTTACGCGCGAAGCCCGGAACCATCGCGCTGCAATGCTGCCAGAGGAAGGTGCGTTGGGTGTCGGCCCAGCGTTCGCGGGGGCCGAACAGGTCGATCAGGCCGGCGGCTTCGTCGTCGGTGTAGGAACGTCGCAACGGCTCGATACGGACCTGGCAGCGCAGCGCGATCGCGTGGACCGGGTCGTCTCCGCCGGCGGCGACACTGACGCGCGCGGTCAGCACCGGACTGACGGCATACGGTTCGGGCGCCACGTCGAGAACCGCGAAGTTCACGTCCACGTGCTCTGCGGTCATGGCGGTGTCCCGGGCGGCACATTTTTGGCGCGAGCCTGGATATCCGAAAAGAAGCTGTCGATGAACGCCCGAGCCTCCTGGCCACCGTCGAACCCTCGCCAGAGCATGCGCAGCCGTCCGACGAACTCGTAGCAGGCGTCGATCGGAACGAGATAGGTTTGCGGCTCGCAAGATTCGGCGTCCGCCGAACCCGTGCGCGCCTCGGGGACCCGGACCAGCAGTGCCTCGACGTCATCGACCAGCAGGCCCACCCGCGAGTCCGCGCCCCTGATGGCGTTCCAGGCGTCCATATCGAGTTGGGATTCGGTCGCCCCGGCCGGTCCCGGATAGAACGCGACGGTTCGCTCGAGGGCGGAGTTGGTGAAGAAGAAGGCCACGCCGACCGGGATCTGCAGTGCCTCCCACGCGCGGCGGTCGAGCGCGAAACCGTCAAACGCCAGATATCGATCGGGCACCGCGCGATAGCGCAGGTCGGCGTGGTTGTCGGTGAACAGCAGATAACACGCCCGGCATACGCACATCAGCTGCCGCCCATCCACATTCACCACATGCTGGTGCTCGTCGCGAATCGGCTCCGAGCACATCTCGCACCGCTCGCCGGCCTGCTCGGGGGCCGGCCGGTTGCTCCTGATGCGCGCCAGCACATCGTAAGGCCTGCTCATGCCGGCGCACCCAACTGCTCGCCCCGCAGCGCCACCGACGGCACTCCGTCGCGGGTCAGCAGCGGCAGAGGATCGAGGTGAGCCGCGTCTGCAGCATTCTGGCCGGCACCGGCGTGCACGACGTCGAAGTCCACCTGACAACGCGGACAGCGCAACAAGGCGTCGTGCAATTCCGCCCCCTGAAGCGTGTCGTCACAAACCGGGCAGTGGTCGCGATACGCGAAGACGTCGTCGCCCACCCGGCACACCACAAGCGTGGTGCCGCCGACGCGGAAGCCGGCGACCTCGCCGGGCTGAAGCTCAGTGACCTCGGGCACCGGGTGCCATTCGGTCCCGCCGTGGCCATTCGACCCATTCGAATGCACGTGCGCCAGCAGCGATTCGGTGGGAATCACGCTCGGGCCGGTCTTGGATTCGGCCGTTACGACTTCGATCTGGGAGATCTCCGGCGCGGCCGCCCGGACCGCGTCTTCGACCGCCAGCTCTAACGTCACCGCCGACGACGGGCAACTCTTGCAGCTACCTTTGAACGCCAGTCGCAGCACAGGCCCGTCGGGTCCGTCGGCGACCTCGAGCAGATCGACGTCGCCACCGTGGGAGCCGAGGTAAGGGCGGACCCGGTCCAGCGCGTCGGACACCCGCCGGTGCACGTCGTGCGGGTGCAGGCCGTGGACCAGGAGCAGGCTGGCCACCAGGTCGTCGGTGGCCAGCCGCTCTATCAGGCGAGGGTCTTGCCCAGCATGTTGATCCAACTCGGACATGATGTGTTCGAGCGCGGCCCCGTAAAGGCCGACGACCTCGCGGACCAACTGCTGGGCGCGTTCATACGCGGCGGCCCCGCCTGCCGCGCAGGAATCCAGAAGTGTCTGGATCCGATCGCCCGCTGTACGCCATTGCGTGTCGTTCTCGGGGGTTTCCGGGCGATCCGCCATGTCACTCCCCGACGGGCGACTGCGTTGGTGTGTGCAGTCTTTCGAGGGTCTTGCCCTTCCCGAGGTACATGTGTACGCCGCAGGGCAGGCACGGGTCGAAGCTGCGCACCGTGCGCATGATGTCGATGCCCTTGAAGTTGTCCCGGCTGTTCTCCTCGAAGATCGGCTGACCCATCACCGCGTCCTCGTAGGGGC
>Ga0318541_10000369_pt1 | contig 14426 bp, 10 predicted proteins | sample GRESIP166b4f26_FD_202503 | JGI IMG/M metagenome (GOLD analysis project Ga0318541, IMG submission 202503) | Tropical soil microbial communities from Luquillo Experimental Forest, Puerto Rico - GRE.SIPMG.166b4f26 | ecosystem: Environmental > Terrestrial > Soil > Tropical forest > Bulk soil...
CTCGGCGGCTGGTGCACCCCCGCCGTCTCGGGCAACCGGTGTGCGACCAACAGCAATGGCAGGGCCAACACCGCCAGCCACGCGGCGGCCACCAGCATGGCCTCCCGGACGTAGAGACCGTCGTGAACGGGCACCCGCAGCAGCCCACGGACCGCGCCCGGGCCCGAACCCGATCCGGAGATGAATCCCGTATAGATCACCAGCAGCAGCACGACGCTGCCGAAGTAACCCGATGCCCAGCCCAGGCCCGAAATGCGGCCGGCCGTGTGCGGCGTCGAGAGCTGGCGCAGCATCGCGTTGTACGGGACGCTGGCCAGGTCGCCGCACGCGGCCGTCGCCCCCAGCAGCACCAACCCGGCCCACAGGTAGCTCGGGCGATCACGAATGAAGAACATCGCGCACGTCAGCGCAACCGCCAGCCCGGTCAGCACGCTGAGGGCCACGCGCCTGTGATGCTGGGACTCCACCCACACGCCGATGGCCGGCGCCAGCAGCGCGACGGTCAAGCCGGCGATGGCCCCGGCGCGCCCCAGCCAGCTGGCCGGCGTGGTGGCGCCCGGCAGGCCCGCTCCCACGCTGGTGGTCAGGTAGACGGCGAAGACGAAGGTCGCCGTGATCGCGTTCAGACCGGTGGACCCGGTGTCCCACAGCGCCCACGCGGCCACCTGAGACGGCACAGGCGTGGCCGGACGCGACCCCCGCTGACTCATGCCCGGAACTCTATTGGTTTGCCAGGCGCCCCGCCGCGCAGGCGGCTGTCTACGATTGGCGCATGCCGATCCCAGCTCCCAGCCCCGACGCGCGCGCCGTTGTCACCGGAGCTTCGCAGAATATCGGCGAAGCGCTGGCCACCGAGCTTGCCGCGCGCGGACACAGCCTGATCGTCACCGCACGACGCGAGGACCTGCTCAATGACCTAGCCGCCCGGCTGGCCGACAAATACGGCGCCGTCGTCGAAGTGCGACCCGCCGACCTGGCCGACCCGGGTGAGCGGGCGAAACTGTGCGACGAACTGGCCGCGCGTCCCATCTCGATCCTGTGCGCCAACGCGGGTACCGCGACGTTCGGCCCGGTCGCGACGCTCGACCCGGCGGGCGAGAAGGCTCAAGTGCAGCTGAATGCCATTGCGGTGCACGACCTTACATTGGCGGTGCTCCCGGGCATGATCGAGCGCAAGGCCGGCGGCATCCTGATTTCCGGTTCGGCGGCGGGCAATTCGCCGATTCCGTACAACGCCACCTATGCCGCCACCAAGGCGTTCGCGAACACCTTCAGCGAATCGCTGCGCGGTGAGCTGCGCGGCTCCGGCGTGCACGTCACGCTTTTGGCGCCGGGCCCGGTGCGCACCGACCTTCCGGACGACGCCGAAAGGTCGCTGGTTGAAAGGCTGGTGCCGGACTTTCTATGGATCTCGACGGAGCATACCGCCCGCCTATCGCTGGATGCCTTGGAGCGCAACAAGATGCGCGTGGTCCCGGGGTTGACGTCGAAGGCGATGTCGGTGGCGAGTGGGTATGCCCCGCGCGCGATCGTCGCGCCGATCGTGGGCAGCTTCTACAAGAAGCTCGGCGGCGGGTAGGCGTTACTTCCGCCGGCGGCCGCCCGAGAGGCTCTTTATGATTTCGCGTATCGCCGTGTTGAGGCCGCTTTTCACGGTCGGATCGTGCAATATCTGCTCCAACATGCCCGGGCCCTTGGGCTCCGCGGGCTCCGGCATCGGCGGAACCGGGTCATTCGATGGGACTGGCGGGTAGTCGGACTGGGTTTGCGGCGGCTGCGGCCCGGGTTGGGCTTGCTGGTCCTGCGGGCCGGCCTGGGGCTGCGCCGGTTGTTGAACCGTTTGGCCGTACTTGGCCTGCAGCGGACTGCTTTTGACCGCGTCATCGATCGCTTCCCTGTCGATGGCGGCCATCAGCGACCGGGGCACCCGCATACGCGTCCACGCCACCGGCGTCGGTGCGCCCTTCTCGGACAACACCGTAACGACGGCCTCGCCGATTCCCAGCGAGGTCAGCGCCGACTCCAGGTCGTAGACATCGGTTTTCGGATACGTGCGGACGGTCTTGCTGAGCGCCTTCTGGTCGTCGGGGGTGAACGCCCGCAACGCGTGCTGGATCCGGGCGCCCAGCTGGGACAGCACGTCGTTGGGTATGTCCGTGGGTAGCTGGGTGCAGAAGAACACCCCGACACCTTTGGAGCGGATCAGCTTGACGGTTTGTTCGACCTGCTCAAGGAAGGCCTTGGACGCGTCGGTGAACAGCAGATGCGCCTCGTCGAAGAAGAACACCAACTTGGGTTTGTCCACGTCACCGACCTCGTCGAGCCCGGCGAACAGTTCGGCCAGCAGCCACATCAGGAAGGTGGAGAAGATGACCGGACGCAGTGACTGCCCGCTGAACTCGAGCAGCGAGATGATGCCCTGGCCTTGGCCGTTGGTGCGCTGCAGGTCCTTCGGGTCGAGCTTCGGCTCGCCGAAGAACGTGTCGCCGCCCTCGCCGGCAAGGTTAACCAGCGCTCGCAGGATGACACCGGCCGTCGTCGACGACACCCCGCCCAGGTCTTTGAGGTCGGCCTTGCCCTCGTCGCTGGCCAGGTGGCTGATGACACCGCGCAGATCGTCCAAGGTGACCAGCCGACGATTGTTTTCATTCGCCCAATGAAAGATCAGACCGAGCGTCGACTCTTGAGTAGCATTGAGGCCCAACACTTTCGACAACAAAACCGGACCGAAGCTGGCAACGGTCGCGCGCACCGGCACACCCACTCCCCCCGTGCCCAGCGACAAGAACTCGACCGGGAATCCCGTTGACTGCCAGTCATCACCGGTGTCTTTCGCGCGCGCCGCGGTCCTGTCGTTGCCCTCGCCCGGTCGGGCCAGACCGGACAGGTCGCCCTTTACGTCGGCCATCAGCACCGCCACACCCGCCGCGCTGAGCTGTTCGGCGATAAGCTGCAGCGTCTTGGTCTTGCCGGTTCCCGTGGCCCCGGCCACGAGCCCGTGCCTGTTGATGGTGGCCAGCGGGATGCGAATCTGCGCGGTCGGGTCTGCCGCCCCGTCGACGACGACCGTGCCCAATTCGAGGGCCTGGCCTTGGACGGCATAGCCGTTCGCGATCCGCTTCGCGGGAGTTTCTGCTGATTCGGTGGTCATCGTTCTGCGCCCCTCTTCCTCAGTCGTTCCCCTTGCGATTCACCACGCTCACACTACTTGCCAGGGGGTGGCGGGTGCATCGGCCGACGTGCGCCTACGGCAGTGGAACAGCCCGGATCGGTCGAATTGTGCGCGTAAGAGGGCAATGCGCACCCAGGCAGCGGCATTGATCGGGTCGCTACCGCCACGACAATCGCCGCTTGGCTCAGATGACGATGATGGTGATCGCATTGTCAGCCACTCAGGCCAGCTCGGGTGTTGTCAGTGGGTAATGGAATGCTCGCCGTTGAGATGAGCCGCCACACCACCTTCAAGTTTTGCCTCGACCCCACCGTCGAGCAGTGCCGGGTGCTCGCCCGGCATGCCGGGGCTGCGCGGTTCGGGTTCAATCAATGTCTGCGGATGGTGAAAAGTGCTCTAAACCAACGCAAAAACGACGCGGACACCGATGTGCCGTGGACGGGGTTCGATCTGATCAACGCATTTAACGCGTGGAAGAAAACTCCAGACGCCGGCCGGGCGTTCGCCGTGGACGTGACGGGTAAGGCCACGATCGTGGTGACGGGACTGCCGTGGCGTGGCGAGGTGTGTCAGCAGGTGTTCGAGGAAGCCGCCGTGGACTGCGCGCGGGCGTTGGCCGCATGGTCGGATTCCCGGTCGGGCAAGCGCAAGGGTAAGCGGGTCGGATTTCCGCGCTTCAAGAAGAAGACGGACGTGGCGAAGTCGTTTCGGTTGCGCAACAAACACTCCAGGAGCGGCCGGCCAGCGATCGGGGTTGGAGAGAACAACCGCGCCCGCTCAGTGACGCTGCCCGGTATCGGCCAATTCGGGGTGCGGGAAGACACCCGCCGGTTGCGCCGCATGATCGCCAAGAACCGCGCCAAGATTCTGTTCGCCACCATCAGCCATCATGCCGGGCGGTGGTGGGTGTCACTCAACGTCGAGGCCGCCGAACTGCACCCCGTCCACCAGCACACGCCGCGCGATCGGCGCGACGGCAGTGGCTGGGTCGGCGTAGACCGCGGTTTGGCGGCGTTTGTGGTCGCCGCCGACGCGCAAGGCCGCGAAGTTGCCCGGGTTAGTGATGCCCCCAAGGCGCTGGCCATCGGGATGAAACGCCAACGACGGCTGGCGAAATCGATGTCCCGCAAACAGAGAGGATCACACAACCGCCGCGACGCAACAGCTAAGCTGCGTCGCCATCACAACCGCGTCGCCAACGTACGCCGCCATTTTCTGCATCGCGTCTCCAACGCGCTGGTCAAGACTCACGACCGGCTCGTCATCGAGAGCCTGAATGTGTCGGGGATGCTGGCCAATAATCGCCTGGCCTCCGCCATTTCGGATGCGGGCTGGACGGAGTTCGCCCGGATTCTGGCCTATAAAGAGGCTTGGCGTGGCGGTACGCTGTTGGTCGCCGATCGCTGGTATCCGTCCAGCAAACTATGTGCGGCTTGTGGTGCCGTTCACAGCGATTTGACCCTGGCTGACCGGATGTTCACATGTGATTGTGGACATTGCGCAGACCGCGACTCCAACGCTGCGGTCAACCTGGCTCGCTGGGGCCAGAACCATCATCAAGAGCACCACCCCGATCCCCGGACCCCCAAGCAGCGAGGCCGGGCCACCAACGCCCGCCGACGGGACGGCGCTGACCAGCACCCATCGTGTGCCGGTGAAACCAGCCCGGATGACGCGGGAACCGACGTTCACCCCGCACCAGCGGCCTGAACCGACGACGCCCGAGAACGGCGGTGCCGACCGACTCGTTAGAGTTGTTCCCCACGCTTTACGCTGGCGCTGTGCGCGACGAATTGGTGTGGATCGATTGCGAGATGACCGGGCTCGACCTGGGTTCGGACAAGTTGATCGAGATCGCAGCCCTGGTCACCGACGCCGACCTGAACGTTCTCGGCGATGGAGTCGATGTGGTTATCCACGCCGACGACGCCGCGCTGTCGTCGATGATCGACGTGGTCGCCGAAATGCACTCGCGCTCTGGGCTGGTCGACGAGGTCAAGGCATCCACCGTCGACCTGGCGACTGCCCAGGCGATGGTGCTGGACTACGTCGGCGCGCACGTCAAGCAACCCAAAACGGCGCCGCTGGCAGGCAACTCGATTGCTACCGATCGTGCGTTCATCGCTCGCGACATGCCCAAGCTCGACTCGTACCTGCACTACCGAATGATCGACGTCAGCTCAATCAAAGAACTCTGCCGGCGCTGGTACCCGCGCATTTACTACGGTCAGCCAGCCAAGGGGCTCACGCACCGGGCACTGGCCGACATCCACGAATCCATCCGCGAACTGCGCTTCTACCGCCGTACCGCATTCGTGCTCCCGCCAGGGCCTTCGACCGGCGAAATCGAGGCGGTGGCAGCCGAGCTTCAGAACGGCGAAGCCCCAGCTCAAACAATAGATTCGGAAACCGAGCCGACGACCGGCTAGTATCGACTCCGCCGCTCGTTGCCCCCGTTTGGGGACGGCCCGCGGCCATGGTGAGTGTAGTTCAGTTGGTAGAGCACCAGGTTGTGATCCTGGGGGTCGCGGGTTCGAGTCCCGTCACTCACCCCACAGGTCAGAGGTGGTAATTAGCCCCTCTGACTTTTCTCTTTATAGGGGTGCCGTGCGATTAGCATGCGACTCACCGCGCTCCCCGGGCGGCGTGGCCCGTAACAGAACTTCTCCCATCGCCTAGACTTCTGCGTTCGGTCCACTAGTGTCACTTCTGTGATGGCGTAGACATCACCTGATTCCCCACAACGGGCTATCCACGTTCGTCCGGAAGTGCACCTCCCCCAAAACCGTGGAGGCATGCACTATGAGGAATAGGTATGCCAGAGACACGGAGGAAGTTCGATCCTGAGTTCCGGGAGGGGGCGGTCCGCATTGTCCGGGATACCGGCAAGCCGATCGCCCAGGTGGCTCGGGACCTGGGTATCAACCAGGGCACCCTGGGCAACTGGGTCGCCAAAGACCGTGCCGAGCGAGAAGGCACGCAAGGTCTTTCGACCGGCGATGTGGCCGAGTTGAAGCGGCTACGCGCGGAGGTGGCCGAGCTGCGGATGGAGCGTGATGTCCTCAAGCGATCCGTGGTCCTGTGGGTGAAGGAGGCGACGAAGTGAGCGTGGCCCGCTTCATCGCCGACCAAAGGACCTTCTACCGGGTGCCACACGCGGCGTGCTGCGCCATCCTGGGCGTGAGCATCTCCTGGTTCTACAAGTGGGCACACCGCGAACCCACCAACCAGGAGTGTCGCCGCACCGAGCTGGACACGCGGGTGGCCAAGCTGTTCGCGGCCTCCAAGTGCAGCTACGGTTCGCCGCGCATCCACGCCGACCTGCTCGAGGAGGGCTGGAAGGTCAGTGTGAACACGGTCGCGGAGTCCATGCGCCGGCAGGGCCTGCAGGGTCGAAAACCAAAGCGGAGTAAGGGCTTGACCCGACAGGACAAGAAGGCGGCGAAATTTCCTGACCTGTTGAAACGCGACTTCACTGCCGCGGCGCCGAACCTGAAATGGTGTGGCGACATCACCGATATCCCCACCGACGAGGGCAAGCTCTACCTTGCCTCGGTGTTGGATCTGTGCGGACGCCGGCTGCTGGCCTGCCCAATGTCGGAGCATCCGGACGCCCAGTTAGCCAGCGATGCGATGAAGATGGCCGCCGCGGTGCGCGGCGGGCGCGCCGTGATCGATGGCGTGATCTTCCATAGCGACCGCGGATCTACTTACACCGCAAATGAGTTCATGAAGCTATGCCGAAGGCTAGGGGTACGGCAATCCATGGGACGCGTCGGGTCGTGCCTCTTAACCGGCTAACTTAGCTAACCCTGCTGGCAGGAGGCGCGACACGCGGTGTGTTGATACTTGCTTCGCTGCGACATCGCGGATACACCTGTCGCTATGAAACCCGCGGATTCCGGTCTGAGGCTCGAAGACTCGGTCGGCTGGCGACTGGCCGGTCCTGCCGCCGGTCGGTACGGACTTGTGAACGAGTATCTGGCGTATCTCACGGATCGGAACTATTCACCGAAAACGGTGCGCGCGTACGGGTTCGACTTGTTGGCGTTCTGCCGCTGGCTGGAGGGCGAGGACACCGTGCTCGGTGAGGTAAGCGCGGATACGTTGCTGCGGTTCCTTGCGGCGTGCCGGGCGGCGCGGCTGCCCGGGCGGCCCGGCCCGAACGTGGTCACCATGGCGGGCCGACCGGCGGATGCGTATGCGGCCACGACGATCAACCGCCGGTTGGCGGCGATCTCGGGCATGTTTGCGTTCCGCGCGATGCGCGACCCGGACCAGCCGAATCCGGTCCCGAAAGGCCGGGAGGCCCAGCGGGTGGTGCCGGGTGAGAAGACCGGGCTGCTGGGTCATACGGTGCGCAAACCGCGGCCCCGGTCGGCGCTTCGGCTGCGGGAACCGAAACGGCTACCGCGGCCGCTGACCAGTGCGCAGGCAGGCGAACTGCTGGGAAGCCTGCGCACGTGGCGGGATCGGGCAATCGCCGGGTTGATGCTGTACTGCGGGCTGCGCTCGTGCGAGGTGCTCGCCCTGGAGGTGACCGACGCCGACATCGGCGGGCGGTGGCTGCGGGTGTGGGGCAAGGGCAGCAAGGAACGCCGGGTGCCGCTGGATGTTGACGTGGCCCGCGCGATCCAGGTGTATCTGCTGACCGAACGCCCTGAATCCGACAGCCGCCGAATGTTCCTCGTCGCGAAAGGCCCGAGTCGCGGGCAGCCGCTGACCGCGGCCGGGCTGCGCACGATCTTCCGCTACCACCGACAGGTCACCGGGATCGTCGGCGGGAATCCGCACGCGCTGCGGCATTCGTTCGGCACCGCCCTGGCCGAGGCCGGCGTCGACCTCACGGTGATGCGGGATTTGTTGGGGCACACCCACATCGACACCACGGCGCGTTACATCCATTTGGCACCGACCCGGGTGAAGGAGGAGTTCGATGCTGCCCGCGCGCGTATCCGAGATCGCGACCGATCCGCAGGAGGTGTATGACGCCTACTGGGCGCATCTGACGCGCACCGGCCGCGGCAACACCGCGTACTACCAGGCCGCGCGCAGCTTCCTGCGGCGCTGGCCCGATCCCCGAGCGTGGGTGGCCGAACCGCTGGCGGTGCGGTGCTCGGCGAACACCTCGACCCGCCCGTTGATCACGTTCCTGATGCTGCACGGGTATCTGCGACCGGGCTACGACTACCTGCTCGAACGCAAGATCTCCAGCCTGTGGCGCGAGATCGACGCGTCCCCGATCGGCACCGATCTGGCCAGATTCACCGCGGCGGCAACCCAACTCGGGTTCACCGAACGAGTGCGGTCGGCGACCGGTTCGCAGGCACCAGCGCGGCTGCTGATTCAGACCGGCAAACGCCTCGACGGTCTGGCCGTCGCCGATCTCGAGGAGTTCGCCACCGCGTGCCGAGCTCGCCAGCACCGCACCGGGAAAGGCTGGCAGCACTATAAATCCGCGCTCTCGAACACCCATCTGGTGCTGTTTCACCTGAACATCCTGCCCGAGCCGCCACACACCGGCGGACCGGTCGATTACGCCGTGCGGCTGGACGGAATCACCGAACCCCTCGCGGCAGCGATGATCGCCTACCTGAACGCCAAGAAGGCGACCTGCACCCGAAAGACAGTGTCCAGCCTGGCGACTCGGCTGACGCACTTCGGCCGGTTCCTCACCGCCACCGACCCCGGCCTGACTCGACTATGCGACCTAGACCGGCGCCGCCACATCGAACCGTATCTGAGCGGCCTCGTCGAGACCGTCAATACCAAGACCGACGGCGTGATCACCGCCGCCGAACGCTCCCGCCGAGTGCTGGCAGTGGGAAACTTCCTGTCCGACATCACCGAATGGGGCTGGGCCGACACCCCGACCCGGCGGCTGGTGTTCCGCGGTGACATCCCTCGTCTGCCGCAGCCGTTGCCGCGGTATCTGCCCGTCGATGCCGACCGCCGCCTTACCGAGGCCCTGCGAGCAAGCACCTATGCACTGGCAGCATCAGCGCTGCTGCTGCAGCGGGCCTGCGGGCTGCGGATCGGGGAACTGCTCGACCTCGAACTGGACTGCGTGCACGAGATACCCGGACACGGAACCTGGTTGAAGGTGCCGTTGGGCAAGCTCGACACCGAGCGGATGATCCCGCTCGATGAGGAGACCGTCGAGTTGATCGACCGGATCACCGAGATCCGGTCACAGGGGCGACCGTTGCCACATCCCCGCACCCGCAGACCGGCTCAGTTCCTGTTCACCCGGCACGGACACCGCCTCTCACAGAACGCGATCCGTGCAGAACTCGACCGCGCCGCCGTTGCTGCCGGACTCGACCACATCACCCCACATCAACTGCGCCACACCTACGCCACCGCACTGGTCAACGCCGGAGTGTCCTTGCAATCGCTGATGGCGCTGCTCGGTCACGTCTCCGCGCAGATGAGCCTGCGCTATGGCCGCCTGTTCGACACCACCGTCCGCGCCGAGTACGAGCGCGCCCTGACCCTCGCCAAAGACCACCTCAGCGCCCTGCCAGTCACCTCGATCGTCACCGCGGGCCGAGCTCTGCCGCTGGCCGACATCACCGGCGGCACCGCCTGGCAAGATGCCCCAGCGATCAAGTCCCGCCTCGCCGGCGGCTTCTGCCTGCGCGCCCCCGCCCAGGGCGCCTGCACCTACGCCAACATCTGCGAACACTGCCCCAACTTCCGCACCGACACCAGCTACCTGCCCGTCCTCGCCGCCCAACGCGCCGACTCCGAAACACTGGCCAAAGACGCCGAACAACGCGGCTGGATCAGCGAAGCCAACCGACACCGCAAACTCATCGAACGGCTCGACGCTGCGATCGCACAGGCCCAAACCGGATGAACGACATACCATCTCGCGTCGAGCAAGCCTGTGTCGATCTCGCCGACAACCACCAACCGGTGACCTTCACCGCCGTCGCCTATGCCGCGCACGTCTCCCGCGCGACCCTCTACCGCAACCCCGCGCTGCGAGCTCTCGTCGAACACCACCGGCGATCCAGCACACCAGCCAGCCCGCTCGACCGGCTCCACGAAGACGTCGCCACCCTCCGCATCGCCATCGAGCAACTCGGTGACCGCATCCGCCGCCACGACGAACAAATCCGACGCCTTAACCGGTTAACCACCAAACTGTCCACCGATTAGCCGGATAATGCTTCGACAACGCCGCTTCCGAGGCATTTTTCTCCACCCTCGAACACGAGGTGCTGTCCCGGCACCACTTCGCCACGAAGGCAAAGGCCCGCGAGGTCATCACCGCCTGGTGCTACGACTTCTACAACACCCGACGTCGGCACAGCTCGGCCGGGTTGCTACCACCCGTCGACTACGAGAAGATCGCGACCATCCGACCGGAGGCCGCATAAAGGAAGCCTCCACGTTTTCGGGGGAAGCCCAGTAGCACAGCCCAGCTGTACGCGGGAGTCAGGGCGCTAGAGGATGCGTGGGGGGTGCGGCCGGCTCCCAATGGTGTGCGGGTGCGCAACCTTTGTCTGATGGCCGAAGCGGTGATGAACGATGTCAGGCAGACCTTTGTGATGTTCTGTCCGGACTTCTGCCATCCCGCCTATCGGTGTCACCCGCTTTACCCGGAAATCGTTGCGGCTTTTGAGCCTCCGCTGAAAGGCTACTTCGCCCGCCAGGCAATCCTGCGCCCGAAGGGAATGCTCGGCGTGATCACCGCCTTTGCCGGGCAGTGGCCGCACGCAACCTACATGGCGCCGGGAGGAGTCACCTGTGAAGTGACCGCGGAGAAACTGGCCAAGTGTGAATCCGCGATTGACGAATACCAAGCTTGGTACGAAACAGAGGTGCTGGGCTGTTCGAGCGACCAGTGGCTGAGCCTTGAAACGACCGAGGATTTTCTGGGCTGGCTCGACGAGCATCCCCACACCGGCGCCGGACTGTACGCGGGCTTTGGACGTGCCATCGGCTTACAGCACCTTGGTCAAGGGACAGCGCAGCTGTTGAGTTGTGGCTGCTACCCCAGCCCGAACCACGACGGTTTTCTGTCGCGTGGCGGATATCTCAACAAAGGACGTGTCGAGCCCTTTGACCACCGTCAGGTTCGGGAACACACCCGCTACTCGTGGTTTACCGACAACGGACCAACCCACCCGTGGGATTCGATTACCAAGGCTGAGCACGGGCAAGACCGAGGGCAATACAGCCACGCCAAGGCGACACGCTACGCCGAGCAGGTTGTCCAATTAGGGCCAATGGTCGATCTCTTCTTAGCCGGTGATCCCCTCGTCGTTTCCTGGATGCAGGCCGAGGGTCCCAACGCCTGGCTTCGTCAACTCTGCCGTCTGCATAGACCCGTCCCCGTCATGCAACTCATGCGCCAGACCATTGCCGAGCTGCGGGCACAGCTAAACGAGCCGGCCATCGTTTGGCCGACCGAGGTCCCCGACGAGGCCAGAGGATTCGGCGTGGTCAACGCAGCACGCGGAACCTTGTGTCATTGGATCTGTATCCGCGAAGGCAAAATTCGTAATTATCAGATCATCACGCCAACTACCTGGAATGGATCACCGCGGGACTCCAACGGTCGCCGGGGCCACTGGGAGGAAAGCTTCGTTGGGCTCACCGTTCCCGACCTGGAGAGTCCATTACAGCTTGGTCACATCATTCGTTCACACGACGCGTGTCTGGTTTGCACAACACACATGATTCGCACCGGTCAACGCAGAAACTTTATTCCCTACTGACATTGGCCTAGGTGTTTCGACCCTGTCTGCGATCCGCATCCACGTTCCGTCCCGGATGATCGCGGCGACTTTGGGCATCACCGACACGCCGACCCCCTGGAAAGGCTTGGGCACCCGGCGGTTAACCCACGCTGCTATGGCCGTCACCCGACCCTCCGCCAATCCGGCCCCCGCGTTAAGCGTCCTCTAAAGATAGCCGGTTGAACACTTTCACGAGAGGCCGTCGGCGTTCACGGTGATTCCGATGCAGAGTTTTGAGACTCTCGAATGTCGTCTATTAAGAGACAGCCTTCAACTCTGTTCGGGCCTGGTCGATTTGGTCATAGGCGTACGTCACCATGGCGGCGGTGGTCATCGTCTCACCCTTGCGGGCGAGCGATTCGTAGGTCTTCTCGCCGAGGACATCGCGGAGGTGGGCAATCGCGGCGGTGGTCTCAGGGGCCGATATCGCGGTTATGGGACTTAGGGCGAAACCGGCGATGGTAGCCGCCGGTTCGCAGCGTCCGAGCCGATCGAGAAAGGCGGCGAGGACGGCCAGGGCGGCCCGGATCAGGCTGGTACTGCCTGAGTCGTGATAGTTACGGATCGCCACAGTGAGGTAATCGAGCGCGGCCTGCGGGTCGCCGTGTTCGGCTTCGAGTCGGGCCAGGCTGCCCGACAGGTGGGATTCGTTGCCGCGATTACCGCTGCGTTGGGCGATCATCAGGCCCCGGCGCTCGGCGTCCATTGCACGGACGGGATCGGCGTGGCGGAAGGCGAGGCCGTAGGCGAGGAGTGCGAACGAGAGCGCATAGGGGTTGGGGGTGGCCTCGGCGGCTTCGATCAGCCCGTTCGCGGCGGCCCTCGCCTCCTCACCGGCCCCGGCCATCATCAGTGCGACGACCAGGGCTGCCTGGGTGAGTGTGTCGCGGCCGCGCGTCAGCTCGACGCGGCACAACTCGACCGCCCGTTCCGGCTGGCCGAAGTACAAGTATGAACCGCCAAGCCTCTCGAGGCCGTAGTGCACCTCGCCGCCACTGCCGATCACCGTCTGGCTGGCGTCGGCATAGCCGACAGCCTCCTCGATCCGTCCGGTCGCGAAGCACTGCGACGCCGCCACGTAAAGGTCCGCGAGGCGGGAGTGGTCGACGGCGTGGGCGGGTTCGATGAGTTCTTCGGCCCAGGCGATCGGCTCGTGGTTTTCGGCGCAGAAGCCCAAGAACGCTGCGTATGTGGCGATGGTGGCGGCCACGTCGAGGTTGCCGTGGTCGGCGGCCCACCGAAATGCGGTGCGCAGGTTGGCGAGTTCGGTGGTAAACCAGGCGTAGGCCTCGCGTTGTCGGGGGCTGTCCCACAGGGCCAGGATGTCGGTTTCGCGCCCGGCGAAGTAGCGGGCATGGGCGGTCCGGACCTCGGTGGCCTTGCCGCTCGCGACGAGTTGTTCCTCGGCGAACTGGCGGATCGTCTCCAGCATCGAAAACCGGGCATGCCCAGAGGAGTGATCTGCCAGGAGCAGCGACTTGCGCACCAAGGCATCGAGCAGATCGAGAATGACATAGTCGTCGGGGTCGTCAAATCCTGCTACCGCGCAGGCACTTTCGAGGTCGAAGCCGCTAGCGAACACCGAACATCGGTCCAGCAGCACCTTCTCCGCGTCGTCGAGCAGGTCGTAAGACCAGGCCACCGCATGACGGAGCGTCTGGTGGCGTGCCAGACCGCGCCGCGAGCCGACTAGCAGCCGGAAACGGTGATCGAGGCGATCACGTACGTCGTTGGCGGTCATCGACGCCATCCGCGAGGCCGCCAACTCGATGGCTAACGGGATGCCGTCGAGTCTGCGGCAGATTTCCACTACAGCGTCCGCCTCGCCGGGCTGGGCCAGCGAGAAGTCCGACACCACACTGTGGGCACGGTCGACGAAAAGGTTCACGGCGGCGGATTCGGTTGCGGAGTTGACGTCGAGCGAGGGGACACGCCATAACTGTTCTTCGCTGACCCCCAAGCCTTCGCGGCTGGTCGCCAGAATCGTGACGGTCACCGAGGCGGCCAGGATCGCCCCGACCAGATCCGCGACACTGTCGACAACGTGCTCGCAGTTGTCGAACACCAGCAGCCGGACTCTGCCCTCCAAGGCGGAGGCCACCGACTCAGTCACGGTCTTACCCGGCTGCTGGGTGATGCCCAGCACTGCTGCCACCGCGTCTGGTACCGCCCCGGGATCGGTCACTGCGGCGAGCTCGAAAACCCAGACGCCGTCGGGAAATTCATCGACGAGACGCGCCGCGACCTCCAACGCCAGCCGGGTCTTGCCGACCCCGCCGACACCGGTCAACGTCACCAACCGATGAGCCTTGACCGCCGCTTGCACCTCGTCGAGTTCGGACTCGCGTCCAATGAAGCTCGTGGGCGCGGGGCCGCAGATTCCCCGGACCCGCATCCAGCGCCCGCAACGCAGGAAAGTCTGTGCGCAGGCCCTCTGCTTGAACCTGGAACACCTGAACCGAAGTCGGGAGATCCCGCAACCGCCGCGGTCCCAGATCGAT
>Ga0318541_10000382_pt1 | contig 14242 bp, 16 predicted proteins | sample GRESIP166b4f26_FD_202503 | JGI IMG/M metagenome (GOLD analysis project Ga0318541, IMG submission 202503) | Tropical soil microbial communities from Luquillo Experimental Forest, Puerto Rico - GRE.SIPMG.166b4f26 | ecosystem: Environmental > Terrestrial > Soil > Tropical forest > Bulk soil...
CATATGGTACTTGCGCCAAGTGCGGAGAGCCTATCGACCCAAGACGCCTGAAGGCGCTGCCAACAGCAGCTACGTGCATTTCCTGTTCGGCTTGATCTTCAAGCATGAGGCGACCACCGAGCAAGGGCATAGGTCTCGGGGTCCCAACGACACGGCTCGCCGCGCTGACGAGGTAATAGTAACGCTCGGTCATGTCGGCTTATGGCAGATATTGTTGCAGAAGGCTGCGATTATAGCAGCGAGGCTGCTGCCTCGATCCCTCGGAAGGGTTCTCACCATCCGCTCTTTTGCGGAGCGGTGACGCTGATCAAAGGGCACTGATACATGACATCGGCTACGCAAGACATGCATCGGCCGCTGGTGGCGGTCGAGCGACCAGCTTCGCAAGCCGGCGTAGGTTCTGCGCGATTGCGGCGAGGGTAAACTCATCTTGCGCACCGCATGGGCCGCGCAAGCGAAGCCGCCCAAGCCGCAAGATGCGTTTGAGATGAGCAAACAGCATCTCGACGGACTTGCGATGGCGGCGCGATCGCTCGAAAGCCTCGGTCTTGGCCAGGGCACGAGCAATGTCGCGAGCATCCTCGTTCACATCGCGCACGGTCCGGCGCGAGGGCATATTCGGACAGCATTTTGGTTTGAGCACGCAGGCACGGCAGTCAGGCAGCGACGCCTGGTAGCGGAGCGCGTGGTCGGGGCCGCATGGCCGGTGGTGGTGAGCACTTTGTTGGCTGGGCAGATATAAATGTTCCGTTCTGGGTCGAATCTGAAGTCTTCTCGCGAGAAGGTCCCATCCTCGCGCTTTGACTTGTCGATGACCGGGATGTGCGGCGCGATCTTCTTCTCATTGACGATCCAGTTGAGCGTATCTGCAGAGCCATAAGCCGTATCGGCGGCGAGATAGGCGGGCTTGATCTCGAAACGCTCCTCCGTCCGCTCGATCATTGTTTTAGCTGCACTAACCTCTGCCTGGCATATCGCACGGGTGGCTTTGACATCCATGATGATGCCGAACTTGACGTCGATGAGATAATTGTCCGCATAGGCGAAGAAAGCTGGCCCTCGCATCGCGCCGGTCCATTGCGCGGCTGGATCCGAGGGCGAGACAAACTTCGGCATCACCTCGCTTGCTGCGCCAAACGCGGAATCGTCGAGAGTTGCCAAGTATTCCCTCATGGCGCGACTCGCGCCGTGAGGATCACGCGCCTTGTTCCACTCCGAGCCGGGGATTGATCGCTGGTTATTGGCGTCCGCCGCGATCAGGCTCGCATCGACCGCGAACCCTTCACCGCCGACCAATCCGGCCGTAATACAGGCTTCAACAACACGCTCAAACACCCGCCGGAACATATCGCTGTCGCGGAACCGCTCATGACGGGCACGTGAAAACGCCGAGTGATCTGGGATTTTGTCCTCGATCGAGAGCCCACAAAACCAGCGATAGGCAGGGTTCACCTGTACATCCCGGCATAGCGCTCGCTCCGAGCGAATTGCGAATACGTAGCCGATGATGAGCATCCGGATCATCAGCTCCGGATCAATCGAGGGACGACCCATTTTGGGGTAAAAGGGCGCGAGCTCGGAATGAACCCACGATAGATCGAGAACCGCAGCAATCTTGCGGACCGGGTGATCGTGCGGAACTGCTTCATCAAGACGAAATGAATAAAACAACTGCTCTTGGTCCGGATTGAGCCGCCCCATCATCGCTCGCCTCCACAGCGAATCGCATGACAGCGACGGAATCACCGTTCTTCGGGACCATCAACGACTTTTGCAACAAAATCGGCACTAAGCGGACATATCGAGGCAAGCATTCGCTTGTCCGCTTTTGAGGCGAAGCGGACATGCACCATGCCGGAAATAGTTGATTGAGTTTCTGCGATCTAATCTTCTATTCCCGTTCTCAATGCCGCTATTCTGCTCTTATCGGTGCATTTCCCACTGCGTCCGCCGCAGGTTTCTTGCCTAAAGGCAGGTCACGGCCACGGTCTGCGTCGACCGGCGGAGGTGCTACGGCCCGCTCTGTCCGGTCCCCCAGCGGATGCATGATGATGCCGCTCTTCGCGCTGATGAGATTGCCGCCGGTTTGCCACAAGTCTGCTTCCTTGATCATGGGCGCGATACTTTTGAGCCAACGTGTTGAGACCCCGGCGGGGGCGTAGTATTTGCGAAACAACCGCCACGTCTCCGCCGTGTCGGTTCGCTGCTGGCCGTTTGCCTGGCGTTGGGCGACTTCATGGAAGATCCAGACGCTTGCCCGCGCCGCAAGACGGTCCTCGCCCTGGAGGAAGATCGGTATGCACATTGACGCACACAGCTTGCCGTGGGGTACCACGGTGACGAGCTGGCGCCGTAGTTTGATCTCGTTGAGGGCCTCGATGACACGATCGCCCTCCTCGACCTGACCACCAGCCGAGTCGAGGAAGAGGACCACTCGGTTCAAAGTTGTTTCATACTTACCCAGCGCCGCACGCAGATCGTCCGCCATTCCGGCCACGATCGGTCCTGACCAATCGATGTAAAGCGTGCCGTCCTCCTTGTTGAACTCCAATGACGCGCCGGCTACTGGTCGCTCTTCGCCCGGCGCTGCGTTGGCGGACGCAAGCAGCAGCGTGAGCACAACAACTGCAACTGCAGCGACAAGACAGGCGCCACCAGCGGACAAAAACTGAGGGATGACCCAAGCTGACAGGGTGTGATGATTTTCGCGGAGGTAGGCATTTTTGCATGTCTTCTTGCAGAACTTGTCACCCCACCAACGATGCGTCACCATGCCGAAACGCCCGCCACAATAATCACAGACTTGATGCTTGCAGACTTGCGACAGTCTCATCACGCCCTCGCATACTTTTGGAGCGCTGGGACGGCAACCTTGCGGTTACCGGCATAGCACTTGTCATCGCAGTAGGAGAGCCGCGTTGTTAGTTCTCGCAGATAACTCTCCGCGATTGGCTTACAGCACAACGCACAGAAAGATTGCGGGCGGGGTGTCCTGCCATTGACCAAGACGAATTTCATATGTCGTTTCCGCGTTTCGTTTCTTGAGCCCATCTGGCGCATTCAGCTTGTTCATAGGGCCGCGCTTGGTATTTCGTCATTCTCGCGAGCGCCTGGGGCGGTCGAGATCAACTGCATGACCTGCTCGACACTTTCCTGCACGCCTTGAAATTTTCCGCTCGTGAAATCGAGTTGAGCCCTGGCTTTGGGAATTAGAGTGGCAGATCTGATGGAAGTTATGTGTTCCAGGTTGATATGAATTAGGTTGCCGCCGGGTTCAGTCAATTTGATCCAAACGATCGTTTTGCCCGCGATGCCACGACGGAACGGGACACTCTGTGCGACGGCGGGCTCTGATGCCGCGAACGAAGCGTTCTTCTCGGTCGTGACTGGCTTCGCGGCATCATTCACGGCTCCGGTGCGACCGTTGGACATCATCGACACCGGGCGTTGGCCGAATGAACCTAGATAGTCGGTCCGGTCGTTGGCATCCGCCAAAACGGCTGAGGCAGTGCCAAAGACGAGTAGGGCGGCCAGAGTGGTGGCGGCCTTGCGAGACATTTTTGTTCTCCTTGCTTAAAGTGCTTTCGGCCGATGAGACGGCATCAGGTCGCTGCTCGGCCTCATGGGGTAGCCCGATCAGAGACCTTCGGCTGCTGATCGGGCTTTGTCGTTAGTCAGTAGCCGTTAGAGCCGAATGAGGAGCTCGCCGGGGACATCGGAGCCGCGTTCGCGGGTTGAGCGAATGTCGGGGCTGCAATCAGCGTGGCCAACGCGAGAGCTGCGATAAGTGCCTTCATGATACGTCTCCATGTTTGGACCATCGTCACGGATTTGTGCATCAGCGCAGAGGCCGATCGGCCGACGCTTGCAGCGGTCCATCGCCGCCTGAGACTGCATCAGGTCGCTGCTTATTCCGGCCAGAGCGGGTGCAGTCAGGAATGCGCGGTTCTTTTTGCGCAGTTCGGAAATAAAAAACGCTTTTTTGTGATGGCCATCACATAACGAACGCAGTGCCAGCGCGGCCCAACATCGTTTGCACCAATCACGATTAGTTCAACTGTGGAATAGCGATTACTGGGTGCGAGTCCTGATCACGCGCAGGCACGAGCTTGGCTTTGTGACGACTCGGTGCGCCCTGCATATCGTAACGGAGAAATGAGATGGGCATGTTTTCAAGAAGATCCGCTGGCTATCTAGTTATGGCTGCTGGCTTGGCATTGACACTGACTGGACCGTCTTTGGCGCAATCGCAGGGTCAAGAGGTCACGATCCGAGACCACAAACAGCTAGTCGAGTCGCTGCGTTCGGGCGGATACGTGATTGTTGTCCGGCATGGCGCGACCTTCTCTGATCAAGCCGATACCGACCCCTTCAATTTCGATAACATCGCCAAGCAGCGAAACCTGAACGAGAAGGGCAAGGAATTGGCCAAAGCATTTGGTGACGCAATCCGCCAAGTTGGCATCCCTGTTGGCGAAGTCTATACGAGCAATTTCAATCGTGCGTTTGAGACGGCGGTACTCGCCGGATTTAAGGACATCAGAAAGACCGCCGACCTAACCGAGGGCGGTCTCGTCGTGTCACCCGACGAAAATAGCCGGCGAGCTGCAGCCCTTCGCAAGATGCTGGCGCAGATGCCCGAAAAGGTCAAAAACACTTTTCTGATCACGCACAAGCCCAACATCATCGATGCCTTGGGCAAGGACTGGTTCGATGTGAAGGAAGGCGAAGCATCGATTTTCAAGCCCGAGGATGGCAAATACCGGCTCGTGGCGCGCGTGCAAATGGAGGACTGGCCGAAGCTCATTGCCGTCAAATAGAGGGAGCTCGTGTCGTGATCGTGCCGCTGCTGGCTCTTGCGCTTTACGCGGCAGCGGGCTTCGCGGTCGCGGTCGCGTTCCTCGCGCTCGGCGTGACGCGCGTGCTCCCGGAGCCTGCCCCAGTGACGTTGGGTGCGCGGATTATGCTCTTTCCCGGCGCCGCTGCGCTCTGGCCCTACGTGCTCATCCGTTGGCTGAGATCCTCCCGATGAGGCGGTCGCAGCGATCGGTTCACCGCGCGCTCTGGCCCATCCTGGCCTTGGCGGTCGCATTGGGTTTGGCGATGGCACTGGCACTGCGGCCGCCGCCCGATGTGCAAGCTCCACAGGCAACGGAAGGACTTAAACCATGAGTGCCGGGTTTCGCGCCGTGCAGTGGAACCGGACGAAGCTCGTCTATGACGGCATCTTGCTTGCGGGCGTGGTGCTCTACATCGGCGCCTATTTGACTCTGATGTATTGGCTTGACCCACCTAAGGATCTGCCGGCAGCGATCGATCTGCGCATTCGTGCTTTCGGCAGCTGCGCCTTCTTCATGCTGACGATGATCCTCTCGATCGGGCCGCTGACGCGGCTCGATCGCCGCTTCCTGCCGCTGCTGTACAACCGGCGCCATTTCGGCGTGTTGACCTTCTTCGTTGTGCTTCTGCACGTTTCCTTCATGGTCGAATGGTTCGCAGTCCAAGACGCGTTGCCGAGCCTCTACGACGAACTGACCAAAGTCTCCGACTATGGCAAGTTCATCGGCTTTCCCTTCAAGGCGCTGGGCCTCGTCGCGCTCCTCATCCTGTTCCTGATGGCGGCGACCAGCCACGACTATTGGCTCGTCTTCTTGACCCCGTCGGTCTGGAAGGGTCTGCACATGGCGCTTTACGTCGCGTATGGGCTCGTCGTGATGCATGTCGCGCTCGGCGCCATGCAGTACGACCACAATCCGTTTATCCCGGCGATGCTGGCAGGCGGCTTTGCCTGCGTGACGGTGCTCCATCTCGTGGCCGGCTGGCGCGAGCGGGCGGGCGACCGCGCCGGCGCTCGGGGCAGCGAGGGCTGGCTCTCGGTCGGACCGCCCCTCTCGATTCCGGACAAGGGCGCCCGCATCGTCGCGGCGCCGGATGGCGAACGCATCGCAGTCTTCCGCGACGGAGTGCAGATCGGGGCGCTTTCGAATCTTTGCGCCCACCAGCATGGCCCGATCGGCGAAGGGCGCATCATCGACGGCTGCGTGACCTGCCCCTGGCACGGCTACCAGTACCGTCTGCAGGACGGCTGCGCGCCGCCGCCGTTCACCGAAAAGCTCGTCACCTACCGCGTGCGCGTTGCGCATGGCGTGGTCGAAGTCGACCCGCGCCCGCTGCCACCGGGTACGCCCGCGGCGATCAGGTATGAGTGACATGAGCCCGATAGTGGAAAAGGAAGAAAGCCATGAGTGGGATGAGCATGCGTGGTCCGGATTGGATGCCACTTCGCGGCGTTGACCAGCGCCGGCTGAGCGAGGCCCGCCTGCAAGCGCATTATGCGGTACAATGGCTCGCGCGAGCCGCGCGGGCCTATGTCCCGCCGCAGCCGGACGATGAGCACACGAATCTCGGTTGGGACGGCGCGCTTGACGGCTTTACAACGCATCCGTTGAAAGACCGCGCGTGGCTGAGCTTGAAAATTACCGATCTCACGCTCGCATTGCATGTCGGCGAGGAAAGGACGCACGTCCAGTCCTTTTCTCTCGACGGCCGCTCGGACGCGCAGGCACGCCAGTGGTTGAGCGAACAGCTCGGCGCACAAGGGCTCGATGCGCACGCTCTTGACGCGCCTTCACCCTACGACATGCCCGCGCACGCCATCTCCCAAGGCGCGGCCTATGCCCCGGCCGGCTTGAGCGATGCATTGGAGGAGCTTGCGGCATGGTTCGGCAATGCCGCACTTTTGCTCGGCCCGATCCAAAGACAAATGATTGGGCGCAAATTGGCGGCCTCGCCCCTGCGCTGCTGGCCGCACCACTTCGATCTCGCGACTTTGACCACACTCACGGCGCGGAACCCTGACGCCACCAGATATGTCGGCGCCGGGCTTTCTCCCGGAGACGAATACTACGACGAGCCCTATTTCTATGTATCGGTCTATCCCGAGCCCGATCCTGCGGCGCTGCCGAACCTGCCAACGCTCGGTCATTGGCATCTGCGCGATTTCGTGGCGGCCGTTGCGACGGCTCACAAGATCGTCAGGGCCAAGAACCAACAGCCCGAGACCGATAAGTTCCTGCGGGCCGCGGTCGACGGCGCGCTCAAGGTCTTGAGCTGAAGCTATTCGCGAATGCGCAGAGGGTCCTTCGCAGGGTCGGCGTTGAACCTGCGCTGGACCACAAAACACAAAAGAAGTGGCAACGGCAGCGCGCGGCCATCGGGCAGAACCTTGTGATGCCGTTCCGCCTGGGCTCCTGGCGATCGCCGACGGAGTGATCGAATAGCGATGTGTTTTGCTGCAGTGCATGAGTCCGCTATTGGTACAAAGCGGACATCGAGAGGCGCCCCACTGACACGCCCAAGGCGATCGTCAGCAGGTTCGCTAACGAGCTTGCCGCGTCCTTGCGCGACCCGCGCGTCGCCAAGTAGCTCAATGAGACACAGCAGGTGACGTTCGCGCTGGGCGGCCCGGAAGAGCTTCGGAAATTCGTCAGCGAACAGATGCGATTGTGGGGTCCGGTCGCGCGGGACGCGCCAGGAGGCGCGGGTTCTGTTCCCCCTACCTCGTGAGCCGCTGCCTCAAGGGCTCTCGTCACGCCCAATGGCCGCCACAAACACGACGCCGAAGAATTGCGCCGCGATCAGCGCGGCAAAGGCTGCGACGAGCCCATGCCGCGATTGGGGAGCTCATCGCGAATCTGCGGCGGCAGCTTGTACCAGTGGCGGTGCAGGTATGAAGCGACTTCTTCTTCGGCCTTTCGCCTTCGCGCTTCGATCATCGCATTGAGAAAGCGACTCCACCTCGAGGGGGCCCGTGCCGTCGTTTCCACGAACGGAAAATGAGCGGTCATTGCCATGGCGATCTCCCGTGCAGTCGGCAACCTCTACAGGGGCGCATGATGAACCCGCAGCGCGCATCGTGCCTGTGACCTATTTCACAGGTCGCGAAAAATTTTTTGTTGGCAGGTCGAGGAGTCCAATCGCGTCTGCTGCTTAAATATTTTGCGCTTTGCCTAAATCTGCGCCGGACCGCCATAGATGAAAACTATTGGAACGCCATAGATGAAAATTATGTGACTGGCCATATGACGTACGGCGTACGCGCGCGATCGTTTCTTGTTGACTGTAGCTTGTGTGGGCGCATGATCGAGACTCAGTCGGGCATCGATGAGTTCGATCGCGCGCGCAAGGACGACGCCGTGGGCGCGGACAATAGGACGCTAAAGGAAGCCGGTCAGCTTCTCGCGAATTGCACACTGTTTGGCGGTTTGAGTGCCGAGGAGCGGGCTGCGATCGTTGCGCTCGCGCGCATCCGCATGTTCGACGCCGGTGAAACGATCTTCGCCATCGGCTCTCCCGGCGACCAGATGATGGCGCTGCTCAGCGGAACCATCCGCATCAGCGTACCGTCCTCGGACGGCAAGGAGTTGCTGCTGGCGATGATTCAGCCCGGTGAGGTGTTCGGCGAGCTTGCACTTTTGGATGGCAAAGAGCGATCCGCAGATGCCGTTGCGGAGACCGCGTGCATGGTGGCACTTCTGGACCGGCGTGACATTCTATCGTTCTTCGACCGAAACCCCTTAGCCTGGCCCAACCTGGTCAAGGTCTTGTGCCAGCGATTGCGCCACACCGATCAAGTGTTCGCCGAAGTTGCGTTGCTCGAGCTTCCTGTGCGGTTGGCGAAGACGATGCTCCGGGTAGCAAATTGGGAGGCCGATCTTACGCCTGCGGAATCGTCGAAAATTCAGTTCAACCAACGGGAACTGGCAAACATGGTGGGCGGCTCACGCGAAAGCGTGAACAAGTGTCTACGCAACTGGCAGCGCACCGGGCTCGTTCGGATCTCAGAAGGCGCGATCGTCATCACCGATCGCCGTGCGCTGGAAGATATCGCAGACGCGGCCTGACGCGGAGTTTGCGCGTTATGGCGTGTTCGAAGGGCCCTTAAGTCTCATTCCTCAATACGGACCGGCTCGCCCTTGGGGTGATCGTGTCCGTGCGCTGGCTGCAGGCGCCGACCAAGTATGAGCTCGTGATCAACCTCAAAACCGCCAAGACGCTCGGCCTCGACGTGCCGCCCACCTTGCTCGCTAGCGCCGACGAGGTGATCGAGTAGCGATGCTTTTTGCTGCACTGCGCTAGGTCGCTATTGGCACAAAGCAGACGTAGAGAGACGCGTGCTATTTGTCCGCTTTCGGAGCGAAGCGGACATGGCGCGACCGCCGCTGGCGTATCGACCGGTCGCAGATGACCCAAAGCGGACATAGGCGGGCCAATTTTGCGGTGACGCACAACGCTCCCCTTTGGTAGGCTTTGCCCTCGACGGGCATTGCATGAGACGGCGCAACTTCATCGCACTCCTGGGCAGCGCGGCCGTCGTCTGGCCCCTCCCGGCGCGCGCGCAGCAAGGCGAGCGCGTGCGCCGCATTGGCGTGCTCATGAACCTCGCCGCGGACGACCCCGAAGCGCAGGCTCGTCTCGCAGTGTTTCACCAAGGGCTGCAGGAGGCGGGCTGGTCGGTCGGGCGCAATCTACAGATTGATATCCGGTGGGGTGCGGGCGATGCCGACCGCTTTCGCAGATATGCGCCGGAGTTGGTCGCTCTTGCACCGGATGTCATTCTGGCAACTTCCGGCACGACGGTCCCGTGGTTGTTACAGGCGACCCGCAGCGTGCCGATTGTGTTCACGCAGACCCCTGATCCGGTCGGTGCCGGCTTCGTCGCAAGCCTCGCTCACCCGGGCGGTAACATCACCGGATTCACCCAGTTCGACTACTCGATCGGTGGGAAATTTCTGGAACTGCTGAAGGAGATCGCGCCTCGTGTGAGGCACGCGGTGGTACTAAGGGATGCTGGCGACCCCGCTGGGATCGGCCAGTGGGCCGCAATCCAGACGGCAGCTCCGTCATTTGCGGTGGAGTTGCGCCCGGTCGACGTGCGCGACGCCAGCGAGATCGAGCGCGGCCTCACAGCATTTGCGCGCGGGTCGAATGGCGGACTTATCGTTACTGGGAGCGCTCCGGCGACGGTTCATCGCAACCTGATAATCGCGCTAGCGGCCCGGCACCTGCTGCCGGCGATCTACCCGTTCCGCTACTTTGTCGTAGGCGGTGGCTTGATCTCCTATGGGGCTGATCCGGTCGATCAGTTCCGGCGTGCGGCCGGATACGTCGACCGCATCCTCAAGGGAGAGAAACCGGCCGACCTGCCGGTCCAGGCGCCGACCAAGTTCGAGCTGGTCATCAACCTCAAGACCGCGAAGGCGCTTGGTCTCGAAGTGCCGCCGACGGTGCTCGCCCGCGCCGACGAGGTGATCGAATGATGAGGCGCCGCGAGTTCATATCACTGCTCGGCGGCGCCACGGCGTGGCCATTATCCGCTCGCGCACAACAAACTAGACGACTGCGCACCATCGGGTTTTTGGGCGCGGCTACGGCTGTCGTTTGGGCGCCATGGACTGCTGCTTTTGAGAAGCGATTGGACGAACTGGGATGGATGAAGGGCCGCACCGTCGCGATCGAGTATCGCTGGGCGGAGGGGCGAAGTATACGGTTTGCTGAGATCGCCAGCGAGTTCGTCCGGTTCAATGTTGATGCTATTGTCACGGCGGGTACCGAATCCACCATCGCGGTCAAGCAGGTTACATCGGAAGTGCCGATCGTCGTCGCGCTGGCAACTGACCCGGTCGCCGCCGGATTGGTCGCCAGTCTGGCGCGACCTGGCGGCAACGTTACCGGCTTCTCACATCAGGGGACCGATATTGCCGCCAAGCGGCTTGAGCTTTTGCGCGAGATTCTCCCTAACCTCCGCAGGTTGGCCATCTTGGTCAATGTCAACAATCCCGGCAGTGTGCTGGAAATGCGGGAAGCTGAGGCAGCGGCACGCACGCTCGGCCTTGATGTCACGAAACTCGAAATCCGCCGAGCGGAGGACATCGCGCCCGCGTTTGAAGCCATTAAGGGGCGTGCGGATGCACTGTATGTTCCGCCCGACGCGCTCGTGAATGCCAACAGGGTTCGCATTCACACTCTGTCGCTCAGCGCGCAACTCCCGGATGTGTATGGGTTTCGTGGCTACGTCGAAGTCGGAGGCCTAATGTCCTATGGAGCAGACTTCACCGACTTGTTCCGGCGCGCAGCGGAGATCGTCAATAAGATTTTGCGCGGCGCAAAACCGGCCGACATCCCGGTCGAGCAGCCGACCAAGTTCGATCTGGTTGTTAATCTCACCACCGCCAAGGCACTTGGCCTGAATGTGCCGGATAAGCTGCTCGCGCTCGCGGACGAGGTGATTGAATGAAGCGCCGCAATTTTATCGCGCTGGTTGGCGGCGCGGCGGCGTGGCCGCTCGCGGCGCGCGCGCAGCAGCCAGTAATGCCGGTGGTCGGCTTCATCAACCTCGGGGTGGCCGATGCCTCAGCGAACCGTGTAGCCGCATTCCGCAAGGGGCTCAGCGAAGCTGGTTATGCCGAGGGTCAGAATGTCATAGTCGAGTATCACTGGTTGGAGGGCCATTATGAACGCTTGCCGGCGCTGATGACCGACTTAATTCAGCGTCGCGTGGCTGTGATCGCAACGCCCGGCTCTACTGAGGCTTCGCTTGCCGCCAAAAATGCAACCACAACGATCCCAATTGTGTTTGGTGTGGCTGAGGACCCGGTGGCGCTGGGCATCGTTGTGAGCCTCGCGCGGCCAGGCGGTAATGCGACCGGGATCAATTCTTTTTCCGTAGAAATCGACGCGAAGCGACTTGGACTGATGCATGAGCTCCTGCCCAACGCGACCCGCTTCGCTGTGCTGGTCAATCCAGCCAATGCGACACCCGCTGAGTCCACGTCGAAAGCGCTGAAGGAAGCCGCGCGCGCTCTCGGGCTAGATGCTCTATTTTTCAATGCCAGCACTCCTGCTGAGATTGACGCGGCATTTGTGGCTTTTGGGCGTGAAAGGGCCGATGCCCTTTTCCTCGGGGGCGATGCCTTCTTCTTCAGCCGCGCTGTGCAGTTTGCCACGCTGGCAGTACGCGACCGGATACCTGCAAGCTATGCTACCCGCGAGATGGTCGAAGCCGGCCTGCTGATGAGCTACGGGACGAGCTTTCCCGACATGTTCCGTCAGGTCGGCATCTATACCGGCAGCATCCTCAAGGGCGCCAAGCCCGCAGACCTTCCGGTCCTGCAATCCACCAAGTTCGAATTTGTCCTCAATTTGCAGACGGCGCGCTCGCTTAACCTTGACATTCCACCCATGCTCCTCGCCCGCGCCGACGGGGTGATCGAGTGAAGCGCCGCGAGTTCATCACACTTCTCGGAGGCACAGCGATCGCTTGGCCGCTCGCGGCGCGCGCGCAGCAAAGCGTGGTACGTCTTGGCTATCTCGCGCCTGCCCGCCTCCCCAACCTCATTGAGGCGCTGCGAGCTGGCCTCCGCGATTTTGGTTACGTCGAGGGTCAGAACCTCGCGATCGAATACCGATTCGCGCTGGGTCAAACCAAGTCATACGACGAGCTTGCGCAGGAGCTGATAAGCCTCGATCCCGTTGCCATCGTCCTCACTGGTACCCCAGCAGCGCTCGCGCTGAAACGGCAAACCACGACCATTCCCATCATCTTGGCGCCGATTGCCGACCCAATAGCGTTGGGACTTGCAAGGAGCCTCGCTCGTCCTGGCGGCAACGTGACCGGGGTCACGATGTATGGCACGGAACTCGCCCACAAGCGGATGGAAATTTTCAAGGAGGCGGCCGCTGGAATCCGACGTGTGGCAGTGCTCGTCAATACCGACAATCCTTTACATCCCTTCCTTTGGGACGACGTCCAGCCGATCGCTCCTTTACTCGGTTTGGAGTTCCGCCTGTTTACCCTCTCCGACTTCAACGAACTTCCAACGATGTTCTCCACCATGGCACGAGATGGTTTCGACGCGCTGACGCTCTTCTCCGATGCGCAGTTCTTCTCGGCTCGGCGGCGGATCGCGGAACTGGCTGCAATGCATCGCCTTCCCGCAATGTACGAGTCGCGGGACTTTGTAGATGACGGCGGGCTGATCTCTTACGGCCCGAATGTCCCTGATCTGAGCCGGCGAGCGGCGGCGTTCGTTGTCAAGATTCTCAATGGAGCAAAGGCTTCCGAGTTGCCGATTGAACAACCTACGAAATTCGAGCTGGTGATCAACCTCAAGACCGCCAAGGCGCTGGGCATTGAAGTGCCGCCAACGCTGCTCGCCCGTGCCGACGAGGTGATCGAATGAGGCGCCGCGAACTCATCGCATTACTCGGCGGCGCGGCCGCGTGGCCGCTGGCGGCGCGCGCGCAGCAGGCCGGCAGACTACCGATCATTGGCGTCTTGGGTGGTGCTACAGCAGCAGCTGAGAGCCAACGCACGGCCGCGCTTGTCCAACGCCTGCGCGAGCTGGGCTGGAGCGAGGGCCGTAGCGTCGCGATCGAGTATCGCTGGGCCGAAGGGCGCAGCGCGCGATTGGCCGAGATCGCGGCTGAGTTCGTCCGCCTCAGGGTCGATGTGATCCTGGCGACGGGCACGGCGCCGGCGCTTGCAGCGAAGCAGGCCACCTCGGTCATCCCGGTAGTTTTCGCGTTCGCAGGCGATCCTCTCGGTACCGGCCTGGTGGCGAGCTTGACACGGCCCGGCGGCAACGTGACCGGCCTGTCGAACCAAGGGACTGATCTTGTCGGGAAACGAATTGAGCTATTGCGCGAGATTGTTCCTCATCTGCGCCAAATGGCAGTCTTGGCCAATGCAGGATATCCCGCCGCCATGCTGGAAATGGAAGAGGTTCAAGCGGCGGCCCGCATACTCGGGCTCGAGGTTGCCGCTTTCGAGGTCCGTCAGTCCACCGAGATCGCTTCCGCCTTCGAAGCGCTCAAGGGCCGGGCGGAGGCGCTGTTTCTCGTTGGCGATCCGCTCATGACTAGCAACCGGATACGAATCAACACCTTAGCGCTCGCGGCCCGACTGCCAACCATTTACGTGCAGCGCGAATATGTCGACGCAGGAGGTCTCGTCTCATATGGGGCGAATTTCCCGGACTTGTTCCGGCGCGCGGCCGAAATAGTGGACAAGATATTACGTGGAGCGAAGCCGGCCGACATTCCGGTCGAGCAGCCGACCAAATTCGAACTCGTCATCAATCTAACCACCGCCAAGGCGCTAGGTCTCGAAGTGCCGCCAACGCTGCTCGCCCGCGCCGACGAGGTAATCGAATGATGGGGTGGATGGCCCCCTTGCGGCATC
>Ga0318541_10000403_pt1 | contig 13950 bp, 14 predicted proteins | sample GRESIP166b4f26_FD_202503 | JGI IMG/M metagenome (GOLD analysis project Ga0318541, IMG submission 202503) | Tropical soil microbial communities from Luquillo Experimental Forest, Puerto Rico - GRE.SIPMG.166b4f26 | ecosystem: Environmental > Terrestrial > Soil > Tropical forest > Bulk soil...
CGTTCCCGGGGCGAAGGTCACGACGATGGAACAGTTCAACGACCGCTTTGCCGAGGGGGTCACCGCCCCCGGCCCGTTTCTCGTCGAGGTTGTGCTCTGAGGCGCTGAGTTAACCGAGCGTGTGTCGACGTCGGGGCTGAACCTCTTCAGCATCCTGGACCCTGGACCGACCCAGGATTAATCTCGTTGCGCATCGGGTAAATTCTCGCAGTACGAGGGCCGGCTTCAATGACCAAGACCACGAGCCCTGCGGGCCGAACCACGCCGAGCACGCGCGCGGAGGCGGTCAAGGTGCTCGAACGGGAGAAATCGGCCGCCGAGCAGTACGCGGTCATGCTCGACCGGTTTGGCAAGGCCGACACCAACCGCTACGTCCGGGGCATCAGCGCTATGCCGAGGCCAAGGCAGAGTTCGACGGGCTGATCGAAGGGCTGAAAACCGACTTGGTACAACGGCGGGACCCGACCGGCTCGTCCGCGTTTGGCGAGGCGCTGCAGCTCGCCGCCGAAAGGCGCATCGCGTTCACCAATTTTGTCGACGAGGTGATCGGCCACAAGGAGGGCGCGAAGACGTGGATTTATGACGTGGTGCGCGTCGTGCCGGACCTGGTCAAGGCGCTGACCGAGGCCGGCATCAGCATCTGGCGGGAGTTTCGCGACGCCGGCAAGGCGCGGCGTGATCAAATACTCGACCAGCTCGACCACCTCAAGTGGAAGGCGTTCGCGGATCTCGCGAAGACCTAACGGCGAATTGCCTCTGAAGGCGACCCATGGCAACGGGGAGCACGCAACCGCAGGAAGATCAGCCGTCGGCCGAGCCGATCCTGCGCCTCAACACGAGCACGCATACGGCGCCGATCCGGAGGATCGCAACAGATCGCGAAAACCGATACGCGGTGACCGCCTCCAATGACAAGACCGCGCGCGTGTGGTTGTTGCCGGATGGCCGATTGGCGACCCTCCTGCGCGTGCCCATCGGCGACGGCAACATGGGCAACCTGAACGCGGTCGCGATGACGCCCGATGGGGCAACGGTCGCGCTCGGCGGATGGACGAGCGTCTCAGGAACCCGAGAAAACATTTACTTGTTCGATCGGGCCTCGGGCACGCTGTTGAGGCGTCTTTCGGGGCTGCCAAACGTGGTCATTCACCTTGCCTACTCTGCAGACGGAAGCGTCCTCGCGGCAACATTGGGTTCCAACGGTATTCGAGTATACAACACCCGCGGAGCTTACGAGCAGCTGCCGAGCGACGCTGCGTACGGCGCCGATTCTTACTGGGCCGATTTCGACCCGCAGGGCCGGCTCGTCACGACCTCGTTTGACGGTTTTGTCCGCCTTTACGCAGCCGGCCGATACGATGTCCCGCTTGCCAAGGTGAAAGGACGCGGCGGCGGCCGGCCCTACTCGGCCGTGTTCTCGCCGGACAGCGAACGGGTGGCCGTCGGCTACAACGACAGCACCGCTGTGGATGTGCTTTCCGGTAGGGACCTCGCGTTTCTAAACGCAGCGGATACGAGCGGTGTAAGCGCCGTGAGCTTGCATGTCACCGGCTGGTCCGCCGACGGCCGCAATCTGTTTGCCGGCGGGGTAGGGAACCAGGTCGGGATCCGTCGCTGGGAGAATGGCGGAAGCGGTCCATACATCGATATCGAGGCCGCCAACGACACGGTGATGGCCCTGCTGCCGCTGAAAGACGGCGGCATCCTGTTCGCGGCCCAGGATCCGGCGTTCGGTATCATCTACCCGCAAGGCCAGGCGAAACTACTCGAAGGTCCGGGCCAGCTGGTTTTTCGGAATAGTCTGGGGAGTCTCAAGGTTTCGAAGGACGGTCAGACCGTCGAGGAAGGAACGAATTTTCCGCAACACATCCTTCGGTTTGCGCTCACGGAACGGCGGCTCGATATCGATCCACCGGCGGACGGCAGCCTCATCGCGCCGGTGACCGAGGATCGAGACCTCACGGTGACAGACTGGGAGGGCGGCTACCATCCCTCGGTCAGCGGGCGAGCTATTGAGCTGGACCGCGACGAGCCGTCGCGCAGCTTAGCTTTGTTGCCCGGAAACGACGGCTTCATCCTCGGTGCGGAATGGTCGATCCGCCGTTTCGGCCACGAAGGACAGCTGATCTGGCGCACACCAGCGCCTGGTATCACTTGGGGTGTAAACGTCACGCCCGATGGCCGGCTCGTTGTTTCGGCCCATGGCGACGGTACGATCCGCTGGCGGCGGGGGCGCGACGGGGGGGAGCTGCTGGCGCTTTTCATTCATCCCGATGGCAAGCGCTGGATCGCATGGACCCCGCAGGGTTATTTCGATGCCTCAGTCGGGGCCGACGAGCTGATCGGTTGGCACGTCAACCACGGCTTCGATCAGGCGCCCGACTTTTTCCCCGTGTCGCGGTTTCGCGACAGGTTCTATCGCCCTGACGTCATCGCCAGGGTGGTCGATACGCTCGATGTCGATGCGGCGGTCAGTCTGGCCGACACGGCCGCCGGACGAATAACGACGAGGGCAGCGCCGATAACCCAGCTGCTTCCGCCGGTCGTCCAGATCCACGAGCCGGCGGAGATGGCGCGCGTCACCGAGACGAAACTCAAAGTAACCTACTCGGGTAGGGCGGCTGCCGACAATCCGATCACCCGCGTAGAGGCGCAGATCGACGGACGCAGGACCGACGCGAGTGAACGGGTGCTCACCGCCACCGGTGACACGCGTGTCGGCATCCTCACGATCGACCTGCCGCGGCGCGACGCAACGGTTTCGGTCATTGCCTACAACAGGCACGGCGCCAGCGAGGAGGCGTCGGTGCAGGTTATTTGGGCCGGTCGCGGCAGCGAGCCCAAGCCAAAGCTATACATCCTGGCCATCGGGGTCGCGAGATACAAAGACGCGGAGCTGAACCTGCGTTTCCCCGCCAAGGACGCCGACGATTTTGTCAAGACCGTGCGTGATCACGCGCCAGGCCTTTACGATGGCGTAACGGTCTGCCCCCCACCACGCGATGGCAGGTGGACGCGCGATGCCGTGCTCGACGGTCTCGATTGGATCCACGAGCAACCGACGAGCAAGGACGTCGCGATGATTTTCATCTCCGGGCATAGCGTCGTCACCCCCGATCAGATCTACCGATTTCTGCCGTACAACTTTGATCCGGGGAGAATCGAACGCACGACCGTGCGCAGCATCGAGTTTCAAGACTTCCTGTCGAAAGTCGGCGGCAAGGTTCTGGTATTTCTCGAAACCGGCTATTCGCGCGATCTCTTCCGTGGTGCCAGGGCACCGCTGCAGACGAACCTCGACAGGTTTGCCAATGAGCTGGCGGCAGCCGAGAACGGCGCCGTCGTCTTCGCCTCGTCGAGCGGCAACCGATTGTCCTGGGAGAACCCGGTCTGGGATAACGGTGCGTTCGCGAAAGCGCTGGTGGAGGGGCTCGGCGGCAAAGCGGACAAAGCAAAGGAAGGCGTGGTGCGCGTTTCCGCTCTGGAAGAATATGTCTACGAGCGGGTCAACGACCTTACCGGCGGCAGGCAGAAGCCGATGGTCGCGAAGCCAAGGATGATCGAGGATTTCCCGATCGTCGCGGTCAAGCAGTGATGCGGCTGCGTCGACCCTCGCCTTCCGGCGCGCGTTCTCGACCAAACCGTAAGGGGGCGGCGCGAGCCCAGGTCGACGTGGTCGGCGGACAGCAGGGCATAACAAATGAGCCATCCGTAAGGCTCCGCCCGAACGTAAAAATAGCCGAGCCTGCGCAGCGGACGACTGTCAAAACGAGAGAGCTGAAAATAACCTACTCGGCTCAGACGCTTTCGGGCGACCCGGTTACTCGGGTGGAGGCGCTGATAGACGAGCAGAAGACCCAGGGCTCGGAGCGTGTACTCACTGCCAACGCCGACGCCCGGGTCGGAATCATCACAATCGATCTCCCTCGACGCGATGCGATCGTGTCGATTATCGCTTACAACAAGCATGGCCCCAGCGAGCCGGAGTCGGTCGAGGTTATCTGGACCGGTAGCGGCAGCGACCCCAAACCGAAGCTTTACATCCTCGCGATCGGGGTTAGCACATACAGTCGAGAGAAGCTCAACTTACGCTTTCCTTTGAAGGACGCAGACGACTTCGTGAAGACCGTAACGGAGGGCGCCGCGGGTCTTTATGAAAGCGTGATCACTTGTCCTTTGCCGGCGGAGGGCAAGTGGACGCACGATGCGGTTCTCGACGGGCTCGACTGGATCAAGAAGGAGCCGACTAATAAGGACGTCTCAATGGTCTTTATCTCCGGGCATGGTGTTGTGACTCCCGATCAGGTCTACCGGTTTCTGCCGTACAACTATGATCCGGACAAGATCGAGCGAACCGCGGTGCGGGACGTCGAGTTCCGGGACTTCCTTTCGAAGATTGGCGGCAAGGTGCTCGTCTTTCTCGACACCTGCTCTTCGGCTGCTGTCTTGAAGGGCGCCAAGGCGCCGCTACAGGTCAGGATCGACCGGTTTGCCGACGAACTGGCAGCCGCCGGGGAGGGTATCGTCGTGTTCGCATCCTCGACCGGTGATCAGCTATCGTGGGAAAATCCGAAGTGGGGCAACGGCGCCTTTACTAAGGCGCTTGTGGAAGGACTTCGCGGTGAAGCGGACAAGGCGAAGATTGGCGTCGTACGGGTTTCCGCGCTGGAGGACTACGTCTACGACCGGGTCAAAGACCTCACCGGCGGAAAGCAGAAGCCGATGGTCGCGAAGCCTGGTATGGTCGAGAACTTTCCGATCGTCGCAGTGTCGACCTAAATATTCGTACGACCTTTTCCCTTGACCGCGTCGCCGGCCAGGAAGATTTCGATCCCGCCGGCCGGATCGCCGCCAAGACCGGGGCCAGGCTGATCGCGCAGGGCTCAAACGCGCGCACCCAGTGCGGGCGCGGGCGGGTGTTTGTCGAACGGGTGCCCAATGTCGTCGACCAAGCGGTCAAGGTGCTGGCCGGGCTCAAGCACATCATCCTGATCGGATCGAAAATGCCGCCGGCGTTTTTCGCCTATCCTGACAAGCCGAGCCTGCTCTCGCCGCCCGATACGGTCGGCCATGTGCTCGCTCGGCCAGACGAGGATCTGATCGGCGCGCTCGAAGCCTTGGTGGACGAGGTCAGTGCGTACTCTACCCTGGCGCCGGTCACCAACGGTCCGGCGCCGTCGCCGGCCACAGGTGCGATTACCCCCGAGACGCTCGGCTCCTCGCTTGCCGCACTCTTGCCGGAGAATGCGATCGTCGTCGACGAGGCGGTGACGACTGGCCGCGGTTTTTTCGCGCCAACGCGCGCGGCGGCCCCGCATGATTGGCTGTCGAACATGGGCGGCTCGATCGGCATGGGCATGCCTGTCGCGACCGGCGCCGCCGTCGCCTGCCCCGACCGCAAGGTCGTCTGCCTCGAAGGCGACGGCAGCGGCATGTACACCTTGCAGGCCTTGTGGACGCAGGCGCGCGAGGGGCTCGACGTCACCACCTTGCTGTTCTCGAACCGGAGCTACGCGATCCTGAAGGGCGAGCTCGCCAATGTCGGCGCCGGCAATCCCGGCCGCAAGGCGCTCGACATGCTCGATATCGGCCACCCCGATCTCGACTGGGTGGGTCTCGCCCGCTCTATGGGCGTTCCCGGGGCGAAGGTCACGACGATGGAGGCGTTCAACGACCGCTTTGCCGAGGGCATTGCCAGCCCCGGCCCGTTCCTCGTTGAAGTGGTGCTTTAGCAGGTCGCATGCTCTAGAAGCACAGGGTTAGTTGCAATTGGAGCAGCACGATCCATACGCAGTAGTATGACGCCGCAAGAGTTTATCGCCTTTCGCAAGCAGCTCGGCTGGTCCTTGGCGACCTTGAGCCGTCACATCGGCATCACCGCTTCGCGGCTCGCCGACTATGAGACGGGGCACACCCGCGGCAAGGACAAGAAGCCGGCACCGATCCCCCGGGTGGTCGAGCTCGCCTGCAAGTGGCTCGAGCACGAGCACCGGCCGCTCACCCCGGCCGAGCGCGCCGCGCGGTGGTGCGACAATTCGCGCTGGCCGCAGGTCGACCATGTCATCGACGACCGTCGCGAGGCGATATACGAGCCCGACCGCGGCTTGTGAGCACGCTGGTCGACACCAATGTGCTTTGCGCCGGCTCGAACCGGCGCACGATCATTATCGCGACGGCGTCGCAGCCACGTCGCGGCTGATCGAGCGCGGCGAGCCCCTGCATATCGCGGCGCAGTCAATCGCCGAATTCTGGGCGGCGGCGACCCGGCCGCCGGCGCAGAACGGGCTCGGGCGCGAGATCGCTGCAGCGGCCTCGGCGGTCGAGGAGATCGAGCGCACCTTTGGATTGCTGCTCTCCGACGAGGCGATGGTCTATCGGCATTGGAAGCGCCTAATCGTCGACCAGCGGGTGACCGGGCGGCGGGTTTTCGATGCGCGGCTCGTCGCGGTGATGCTGGCACGCGGTGTCGGGCGCGTGCTGACGTTCAATGGTGCGGACTTTGCCGGCCTCGGGGTCGTGGTCCTCGAGCCTCGGGCCGAGGCCTGCCCTTGATTTGGCGAGCGCGCGCTCGTCGCCTTGCCGAGGCCAAGTTTCGGGGATATATGTGCGCTCGGTTGTCTTGTCAATATCGTAATATAATTATCCACAATGCCCTCCCTTCGAAGCCATGAAATGGATGTCTCGGCGCCCCCCCGTGTTGCCACCCTGATAGACCGATTCCGCCCCCCGTTGGGTGCTCGTTCTACCCCTGTTCGGGTCGAATCGCCGCGCGTGTGTAACTATTTGATTTGACTGGTTTTATCCAGGATAACCGGGTAAATCTCAGCTCCGAATCGATAATTCACCCTGTTTTCCGGCTTTTGCAGGGGTCGGAGGGTTGTGCGTTGCCGTCGCCGGCATCGGGACGTTTATCGCTCTTTGCCAAGCTCGATCCGGCCGTGCAGCCAATCCTCGATCAGCCGGCGGGCGATCGAGTCGAGCCGCGGCATGCGGAACGTATCGTCGTCGATGTGGGAGAGCAGCCAGCGGCGCTCGAGCCACCTCGCATCCTCGAGCTCGCCGTAGTCGATCGTGATCTCGGTGGTCAATGCCCGGGCGTGGAAGCCGAGCATGATGTTGGCCGGGAACGGCCAGGGCTGCGAGGAATGATAATAGACCGAGCCGACCTCGATCCCGGTCTCCTCGCGCACCTCGCGGGCAACCGCCATTTCGAGGCTCTCGCCCGGCTCGACAAAGCCGGCGAGGGTCGAGTACATGCCTGGCGGGAAATGCTTCGAGCGCCCCATCAGCGCCCGCTCGCCGTCGCTGACCAGCATGATTACCGCTGGGTCGGTGCGCGGGAAGTGCATCGTGTTGCAAGCGGGGTCGGTGCAGCGGCGCATGTGCCCGGCCTCTTCACTGCGGGTCGGGTTGCCGCACAACCCGCAGAAGCGATGGCGCGCATGCCAGAACATCATCGCTCGCGCGAGCGCCAGCAACGCGCCTTCGCGCCGCTCGATCCGTCCCCCGAGCTGGCGCAAATCGGTGAACCGCATTCGGTCCCCGTCGATCCCGCTTGCTGCCAGTGCCGGGGAGCGCAACATCTCGAGCGGTGCGTCGTGCGGCGACAGGTCGAGGGCGAAATGCGCCCGCTCCTCGATCAGCCCGAGAAACACCACCTCGCCGCAGGCGAGGCGCTCATCGGCAGGGGTGAGGCTCGGCGCGACGGCGGTCGAGGCGAGTGCGACGGCGCGCGGTTCGGCGCCTTCGAGCTCGATGACAAGGTTCTGGTTGCGCCACACCGGGACGAAGAGGCTCGCCGGGTCGGCGATGCGTTCGAGGATCCAGCCGGTGTCGCGCCGGCGCAGACCGGCACGTTCGAAACCGGGATGGGCATAGAAATTGGGCGCTCGCATAGGCCGAGACTGGCATATCGTCAGTCACCGCCGCAACCGGCGAGCGGTCCTCACAGCGCAGCGAGGCGGCGCTCCAGAAACGTGCGCTCGACACCGTTGGCCGTCAGGACGAGAGCCTGCCGATAAGCGTCGGCGGCGGCACTTCGCGACCCTAGCCGGCGCAGCATGTCGGCGCGCGCGGCATGAAACAGGTGATACCGGTCGAGTGCTCCGGAGGCTCCGAGCTTATCGATCAGGGTCAGCCCGCAGCCCGGTCCCTCGCTCATGCCCACCGCAACCGCACCATTCAGCAGCACGACAGGCGACGGATTGATTCGGGCAAGCTCGCCGTAGAGTGCAGCGATTTGCGCCCAATCGGTCTCCTCCGGGCTCTTGGCATCGGCATGCAAAGCGGCGATCGCCGCCTGCAGCTGGTAGGGCCCGATCCGGCTGATGTGCAGCGCCTCGTCGACGAGCGCCATGCCTTCCCGAATTTGCCCGCGATCCCACAGCGAGCGGTTCTGCTCCTCTAGCGTCACCAGCCCGCCTGCGCTATCGACCCGTGCGCGGCGCCGCGAATCCTGCAGCAGCATCAGCGCCAGCAGGCCGAGGCTCTCGGGCTCTCTCTGATCGAGTTTGCACAGCATGCGGGCGAGACGAATGGCTTCGGCGCAGAGCTCGCGGCGGATCAGCGCCTCGCCCGTGGTCGCGAGATAGCCTTCGTTAAAGATCAGGTAGATTACAACCTGCACGGCGGCGCGTCGCTCGGCCAAGGAGTGGTCCGGTGGCACCTCGTACGGGATGCGTGCGTCGTGGATCTTGCGCTTCGCGCGCACCAGCCGTTGCGCCAAGGTGGGTTCCGGCAGAAGAAAGGCTCGCGCGATCTCGCCGGTCGAGAGACCGCCGAGCGTGCGAAGGGTGAGAGCGATCTGTGCCTCGCGATTGAGCGCGGGGTGACAGCAGGCGAAGATCAGCCGCAACCGGTCGTCGGGGAGCGCGGAGAAAGCAGGCATCGGGTGCTGATATCCCGCAGCCTCCTCCTCCAAGAGGCCGCGCTTCTCCCGCTGCGTGCGCTCGCGCCGCGCCATATCGATCAGCTTGCGATGGGCGGCGGTCATGATCCAGGCGGCGGGATTTTGCGGTACGCCCCGCTCGGGCCAATGCATCAGCGCCGCCGCCAGGGCGTCCTGCATGACCTCCTCGGCTCGATCGAAAGAGCCGCACAGCCGGATCAGGCTAGCGATGATCCGGCCGTGCTCGTGCCGAAACACCGACTCCGCGCAAGCGCGGACTTCGGTCGGGCTTACCGCGAGGGCAGGCCCATAATCGGGCGGATCTCTACGCAGCCCTCGCCGCCCTTGCACGCCGTCGGAATCTTGGCGGCCCATGCGATCGCCTCATCGAGATCCTTGCAGTCGAGGATGTAATACCCCGCGAGCTGCTCTTTTGTCTCCGCGAACGGCCCGTCGAGGACGAGCGGCTTGCCGCCTTCCATGCGAACCGTAGTCGCGGTGGCGGTGGGATGCAAAGGCTCAGCTCCTTGGAAGATGCCATTGGCCCGCGTCTCGTCCATGACCGCCCAGTGCGCTGCCTTCAGCTCATCCATATCGGCGGCCGACATCTCGGCCATATCGGTCTCGCGGCTATAAATCAGGAACATGTAGCGCATGGCTCGTTCTCCCGCCTTAGGCCGCCACCTCCCAGGAAGAGCGGCCGGGGAACGGCGGTGGGATGGTATCCTTGATGCTCGCTCGTGCCATATGTCGTTCGGCATAAGCCTTGAGGCTTGCGGACCGGCCCAACATGGCGCGGCTTTCCGGCGCCTTGTCCATGAAAAACAGAATCGGCAACAGGTTCATATCGGCGAGCGTGAAGGTGTGGCCGACCAGGTGGCCGGTCTTCCCGACGGCGTGGTCGAGCACCGCAAAATGCTCCTCCATCTTCGGCAGCGCCACATCGATGGCCGCGCGGTTGGGACGGCCGTCTTGGGTCCGCGGGAAGAAGTAGGCGGCGAGATATTGGCGCACCAACAGCGGGTCGATATGGGTGTTGACGAGCGAGATCCACTCCTCCGTCCGCGCGCCGTCGACCGGGTGCCGCGGAGTCAGGGGCGGGCCCGCGAAAGTGTGGTCGATATAGAAGCAAATCGCACGCGACTCGCTGAGCGTTACATCGCCGTGCCGCATGACCGGGATCTTACCGAATGGGTGGATGGCGTCGACCTCGGGGCTGTGCGGCATCACCGGGACGAGGGTGTACGGCACACCCTTCTCGGCGCAGGCGATGCGTGCAACCCGAACGTAATTGCTCTGCGGTCCGCCGATGATCCGAAGCTCCGGCATAATTCTCCTCCTCAACGAATGGTTGGCACTCTGACGACGCACGAGGAAGGTAGAATCGACAGCGCGGTCGATTTTTTTGCGAATGACCGAGTATAGTGCCTGCGGGAGTCCGGCGGCGGACAGGCCCCTCGCCAACCCGGTCAGGTCCGGAAGGAAGCAGCCGTAACGAGTTCCGGTCTGGGTCGTCCGTCCGGTCTCCCGCCTCGACAGGTCCGCGCATGAACGAACCGGCGACCGCCTATCGCGTCCTCGCCCGCAAATACCGGCCTTCGACCTTTGCCGAGCTGATCGGGCAGGAGGCGATGGTGCGCACCCTGTCGAACGCGTTTGCGGCCGACCGGATCGCTCATGCCTTCATCCTGACCGGCGTGCGCGGTGTCGGCAAGACGACGACCGCGCGGATCCTGGCGCGCGGGCTCAATTGCGTGGGTCAGGACGGATCGGGCAGGCCGACCATCGCCCCCTGCGGGGTGTGCGCGAATTGCCGTCAGATCGCCGAGGATCGCTACAGCGACGTGGTCGAGATGGATGCCGCCTCGCGCACCGGGGTCGACGATATCCGCGAGCTGACCGAGGGGTTGCTGTACCGCAAGCCGGATTTGGGACGGTACCGGGTCTACATTATCGACGAAGTCCACATGCTTTCCCGGAGCGCCTTCAACGCGCTGTTGAAGACGCTCGAGGAACCGCCGCCGCACGCCAAATTCGTGTTCGCCACGACCGAGATCCAGAAGGTCCCGCTGACGGTCTTGTCGCGCTGCCAGCGGTTTTCGCTGCGCCGTGTGCCGGTCGAGCTGCTCGTCGAACACTACCGCCGGATTGTCGAGGCGGAAGCAGTCGAGGCTGAGCCCGCCGCCCTGGCACTGATCGCCCGAGCCGCGGATGGGTCGGTGCGCGACGGGTTGTCTCTGCTCGACCAAGCGATCGCATCAACCGACGGCCGGATTACCGAAGAGGCGGCACGCAACATGCTCGGCGTCGCCGATCGTGGCGGTGTCCTAGATCTGTTGGAGAGCGTGCTGCGCGGCGGCGCGGCCGACGCGCTCGACCGGATGGACCGCCTTTATCAGGACGGCGCCGATCCCCTGATGGTGCTGCAGGAACTGCTCGATCTCAGCCATTTCCTAACTCGACTTAAGCTCGCGCCCAATGCCGGCATCGGCGATCCGATCGCTGAAGGTGATCGCAAGCGCGCCTTGCCGCTCGCTGAACGCCTGACCTTACCGGCGCTCGCGCGGGTTTGGCAGATGCTCCTGAAGGGGCTGGAGGAGGTGCAGGCAGCACCCTCGCCGATACAAGCGGCGGAGATGGTGCTCGTACGCCTCGCGTATGTCGCCGACCTGCCCCTTCCGGCCGAACTCGTCCGATCTTTCGTTACCTCACCCGCTCCCGGCAGCCGCCCGGTTATGGAAGGGACACGAGGGCCCTCCGCGAACCGCGTGAGTGTCGCGGAAGCTCCGCCGGCTTCGGAGCCCCTCTTGGCCGTTACACCCGCTTCGACCGTGACGGGCTCGTTGGCTGCCGCCCCTCGGATCGAACCCGACGAGCTCAGAGATCCCCTGCCGACGAATTCGGTCGAATACGACCCGATGCCGCGAAGCTTTGCCGAAGTCGTGGCACTTTTCGACAAACGGCGCGAAGCGCTGATCCGCTCGCATTTACGAGAGTATGTGCATCTGATCGCTTTTGAGCCGGGGCGCATCGAATTTCGCCCTGCCGACGGAGCCCCGAGCAATCTCGCCAACCGCATCAGCCAGCTGCTCGGTGAGTGGACCGGCGAGCGCTGGCTCGTTGCCCGTTCGGAAGCGGCTCCGGGAGAGCCCACGCTGCGCGAGCAGGAGGAGCGCCGCGACCGCGATATGCGGAACGCGGTAGAGCAACATCCGTTGGTTCAGGCGGTGTTCGAGGCGTTCCCGGGAGCGACGATCGCCGCTGTGCGGGAGCGCTTTTGGCCTGCGGGGTCGGAGGCAGATGATCCTCCCCCGGGGTTGGACCCGGGGGATGAGACGACTATCGAAGAGGATGGAACATGAAAAATCTCGGCCAGCTGATGAAGCAGGCGCAGGCGATGCAGGAAAAGATGGCCGAGATGCAGTCCCAGCTCGAGGCTGTCGAGATGACCGGCGTTGCCGGCGGCGGTACCGTTCAACTAACGCTGAACGGCAAGGGTGACCTCAAGAAAGTAAAGATCGACAAGACGCTGATCGACCCCCAAGAGGTCGAGGTGTTGGAGGATCTGATCGTTGCGGCATTCAACGATGCCCGACGAAAAGTATCGGCTCACGCCGAGCAGGAGATGCATAAGCTCACGGGCGGCCTGCAGTTGCCGGGCGATATCAAGCTGCCGTTCTGATCAGGACGGCGCGCTGCCCAGTCGACCCTCGCCCCGATGTCCGAACTTGATACGCTGATCCAGCTGCTGGCCAAGCTGCCTGGCCTCGGCCCGCGCTCGGCGCGGCGCGCCGCCTTGCATTTGGTAAAGCGTCGCGAGAGCCTGCTCGAGCCGCTCGCGGCCGCGCTGGCGAGGGCGGCAGAGGCCGTCCGATCCTGCCCGGTTTGCAGCAACCTCGACACGATCCAGCCGTGTGCGATATGTCGCGACCCGCAACGCGATGAGACGGCAATCTGCGTCGTCGAGGATCTCGCGGACCTTTGGGCGCTGGAGCGCACGGGGGCCTTTCGTGGCCGTTATCACGTGCTCGGCGGAACCTTGTCTGCGCTCGACGGCGTTGGCCCCGACGACCTCCACATCGAGCGTCTCGTCGGCCGGCTGAAGCCCGGTCAGGAGCTGATCCTTGCGCTCAACGCAACGGTCGATGGGCAAATCACGGCTCACTACATTGCCGATCGTGTCGCCGACAGCGGGGTCAAGGTATCGCGGCTCGCCCAGGGCATCCCGATCGGCGGCGAACTCGACTATCTCGACGACGGCACCCTGACAGCCGCGCTCAGAGCACGGCGCACACTGTAATCAGGGCCGGCCCGGCTTGACGCTGCTTTGACGCAGCCCCTGCGACGATCGGCCGGGCGGTTTACAGACCGCCGCGAAATCTTCGATCCCCTGACACAAAGCGGTCACGCTTTGCGGCGATGTTGCCTACATCTGAAAGGTAAGGAGGGGAATCATGGACGAGCGCGCCGAATGCTGCCGCTATGAGCCGAGCCTCGAAGATCTTCTCGCGGATGAGGTGATGGAGCCTGTTCTGCGCAGTGCCGGTCTCGAGCTGCACGAGCTGCGTGAAATGATGATCGAAACCGCCCGCCGCATCGAGGATCGGGCGCAGCGGAACGATACAGAAGGGGATCCGGGGCCCGAATAATCACGTCACCAGCTCAGGGAACTCGAGGCGGATCCGCAGCCCGGGCCGGTTGTCGACTAATTCGATGGTGCCTTGATGGCGGCGCACGACCGCTCGGACGAGACTGAGCCCGAGCCCGTTTCCCGGAGTGCTGCGGCTCCGCTCGAGACGGACAAACCGGTTGAAGACGGTTTCCCGGTCGGCCTCTGGAATGCCTTGGCCGCGATCGGCTACTTCAAGCACGGCCCGGCCGTCGCCGTGCGAGACGCCGATCTGAATTTCGCCGCCGCCTGCATATTTGAGCGCGTTGTCGAGCAGATTGGCGAGCGCTTGCGACAACAGATGCCGCGAGCCGCGAATTCTGACCCCGGTCTCGGTCGCAAGCGACAGGACGAATCCCTTTTCCTCGGCGACCGGCTCGTACAGTTCAGCAGC
>Ga0318541_10000417_pt1 | contig 13789 bp, 10 predicted proteins | sample GRESIP166b4f26_FD_202503 | JGI IMG/M metagenome (GOLD analysis project Ga0318541, IMG submission 202503) | Tropical soil microbial communities from Luquillo Experimental Forest, Puerto Rico - GRE.SIPMG.166b4f26 | ecosystem: Environmental > Terrestrial > Soil > Tropical forest > Bulk soil...
CTGCGGCATCCTGTGGCGCCTCTACAACTGGACCTTCGCCGCGGTCATTTTCGCGACGATCCTCGTCTACATCACCTTCACGTTCTCGGTCACGGATTGGCGGGTGCGCGTTCGGCGCGAGATGAACGAACGCAACACCGAGGCCAACAGCAAAGCGGTCGATGCGCTGCTGAATTTCGAGACAGTCAAATATTTCGCCAACGAAGAATACGAAGCGCAGCGTTACGATACATCGCTCCAGGCTTATGAACGCGCCGCCGTCAAAAGCGATACGAGCCTCGCTGCCCTCAATCTCGGTCAGGCCACCATCATCGCGACCGGCCTGGTCGGCATCATGATCCTGGCCGCGCGGGGGGTGGCCGCCGCGCAGATGACGATCGGCGACTTCGTGCTGGTCAACGCCTATCTCGTACAGCTTTACACGCCGCTCAGCTTTCTCGGGGTGGTCTATCGCAACATCAAGCAGTCGCTGACCGATATCGAGCAGATGACGGCGCTGTTGGCGGTCAAGCCCGAGATCGAGGATCGGCCGGGCGCGCCGGCATTGATCGTCGGGCGGGGGACCCTCGCCTTTCGCCGGGTCAATTTTCGCTATGACGTCAGGCGCCCGATTCTTTCCGATATCGATTTCCGGGTGCCTGCCGGCAGCCAGATCGCGATTGTTGGCCCGAGCGGCGCCGGCAAATCGACGATCGCGCGCCTGCTGTTCCGCTTCTACGATGTCGAGGCCGGCGCGATCGAGATCGATGGCCAGGACATCCGCGAGGTGACCCAGGAGAGCCTGCGGCGTGCGATCGGCGTGGTGCCGCAGGATACCGTGCTGTTCAACGACACGATCTACTACAACATCACCTACGGGCGCCCCGGTGCGACACGCGAGGACGTCGAAGAAGCGGCCCGGCACGCGCACATCCACGATTTCATCATCGCGCTGCCGGACGGCTACCGTACAATGGTCGGCGAGCGTGGTCTCAAATTGTCTGGCGGCGAGAAGCAGCGGGTGGCGATCGCCCGGGTGATCCTGAAGGCGCCCAAGATCCTGGTTTTCGACGAAGCGACCTCGGCGCTCGACACCAAGACCGAGCGCGAGATTCAAGCGAGCCTCGCCGAGATCTCCGCCAACCGCACGACCCTGGTCATAGCGCACCGGCTGTCGACGGTTGTCGAAGCCGATGAGATCCTCGTGCTCGACAACGGCCATATCATCGAGCGCGGCCGCCATCGCGAGCTGCTGCTGCGCCGCGGCGTCTACGCCGCGATGTGGGCCCGCCAGCAAGAAGCCTCGCGACGCGAGGCCGCGCTCGCGGCGGATTGACGAGGGTGTGACCACCGAGAAGCTGATCGCGGCTTTACGGCAGGGCGATCGGCGGGCGCTCGCGCGCGCTATCACGCTTATCGAGTCCACGCGCCCCGATCATCGTGAAGCGGCCGAGCGGCTCGTCGAGGAGCTGCTGCCGAAAACCGGAGCGGCCGTTCGTATCGGTATTTCCGGGCCGCCGGGTGCCGGCAAATCGACCTTTATCGAACGCTTTGGCCTCGAAGGAATTGGGCTTGGCCGGCGGATTGCCGTGCTTGCCGTCGACCCTTCGTCGAAGCGCGGGGGCGGCGCCATCCTCGGCGACAAGACCCGGATGACCGAGCTGGCGCGGTCGCCCGCGGCTTTTATCCGGCCGTCCTCGGCCGGCGACAGGGCCGGCGGTGTGGCACGTCATACGCGCGAGGCGATCCTGCTGTGCGAGGCGGCCGGGTTCGACACAGTGCTGGTCGAAACGGTCGGCGTCGGCCAGGCCGAAACCGCGGTCGCGGAGATCGTCGACATGTTCGTGCTGATCCTGCCGCCGGCAGCCGGCGACGAACTGCAAGGGATCAAGCGCGGTGTCGTCGAGCTCGCCGATTTCGTCCTCGTCAACAAGGCGGACGGCGAGCTCGCGGCGGCGGCGCACCGTTCGACCGCCGATTATGCAAGTGCCTTGCGCTTGCTCCGCCCACCCGTGCCCGAGTGGGCGGTTCCGGTACGCGCAATCTCCGCGCTCGAAGGGATCGGCATCCCCGAAGTGTGGGACGAGGTCGCGCGCTTCCGCGCGGCACTCGAACGGTCGGGCGCATGGTCGCGACGGCGCGCCGAGCAGGCGCGCGCCGCGCTTTGGTTCGAGGTCGGCGACAGCCTCGTCGAGCGCTTCCGTGCCGCTCCCGCTGTCTCTGCAAGGCTAGCCGCGCTCGAGCAGGAGGTCATGGCCGGCACCCGCACCCCGGCCGCCGCCGCCCGCACCCTGCTCGCGGCATTCCTCGGGAAGGGTTGACTAGGGGTTCGCCCTCTTCCGACCTATCAGAATACAGCGAAAATCGCGATCGCACATCTCAAACCTCTGGCCTTTTGTCGATAATATCCCGTCAGATCAACAAGTTAGGCCTAAATGTGCCGCGCCACGGAACAACGGAATCTGCCTCACTGATCAACGGAAATTGCACAGCCCTCAGGGAGCGAAAAACAACGAAAGAGAATGCGGGGGCGGTTCAGCCCGCCATCACACCGCGGACGTAGGCCCCTCCCGCCTCGATCGCCCGAAGGCCGGCTTTGAGCTCCGGATGAAAGAGGTGCCAGACATGCACCATCTCCGGCCAGACCTGCAGATCGACGCGCACATCCGCGGCCCCCGCCACCTTGGCCAGCCGGATCGCGTCGTCGAGCAAGGTCTCGGCCGCACCGACCTGGATCAGCAATGGTGCCAGACCGCGCAGGTCGGCATAGATCGGCGCCGCCAGCGGCGAGCGCGGGTCGGCGCCGTTTAGATACAGTCCAGCCATCTCGAGGATGCCCGCCCGCTGCACCGTCGGATCGGCCTCGGCCTTGGTCGACATCGTCTCGCCGATCCCTTCCATGTCGACCCAGGGCGAAATGCACCAGCCGCAAGCCGGCTGCGCCAACCCGGCCTCGCGGATCGCCAGCATCGCGGCGACGACGAGCCCGCCGCCGGCGCTGTCGCCGGCGATCGCGATCTTCCCGGGCCGGATGCCGCGAGACAGCAAATAGCGGTAGCCGGAGACCGCGTCCTCGACCGCCGCCGGGAACGGGTGTTCGGGTGCCAGCCGGTAATCGAGCGCCAAGGCCCAGGCTTTTGCGGCGCGGCCGGCTTCGCTGACCAGGTGGCGGTGACTGTTGAGCGAGCCGATCACATAGCCGCCGCCGTGGAGATAGAGTATCGCCGTGTCTCGGTTGTCCTGCGGCGTCGAGGTCCACTCGGCCCGGACGCCGTTGGCGGCGACCGGCTCGACAGTGACGTCGCGCGCGATGCCGTATTGCAGGAAACCGGCATCCATATCCCTGCGGTGCTGCCGGTAATCGTCCGAACGCACCCGGCTGGCCAATTTCGCGCGCAGTGCGCCGATTTCGCTATCACTCATGTCCCTCTCCCGAGCCACACTTGGTGATGCTGATCCGCCACCCTATCATGGTCCAGACTGCTGATATACCGCCGGCGGGCGGTGCGGATAGAGGGAGGGGACGAGATGGCGAGTCAACTGGATCGACCGGAACAGATCGAGGCCGATTTCGTCGTCGTGGGCGCCGGATCCGCCGGCTGCGCGGTGGCAGCCCGGCTCAGCGAAGACCCGGCAACCCGCGTCGTGCTGATCGAGGCCGGCGGCGAGGACAAGAACCGCTGGATTCACATCCCGTTGGGCTTTGGCAAGACCTTCGCCGACCCCAGCGTCAACTGGTGCTACGAGACCGAGCCCGACCCGGGTGCGGCCGATCGCCGAGTGTTCTGGCCGCGCGGCAAGGTGCTCGGCGGCTCGTCCTCGATCAACGGCATGGTCTATATCCGCGGCCAAGCCGAGGATTTCGACCATTGGCGCCAGCTCGGCAACACCGGCTGGTCGTTCGAGGACGTGCTGCCATATTTCAAGCGCTCGGAGCACCAAGTGCGCGGCGCCGACAGCTTCCACGGCACCGCCGGACCGCTCTGCGTGTCGGATGTCGCGCAGCACCCGATCTGTGAAGCCTTCATCGCGGCGACGACCGAGCTCGGCTTTTCCCGCAACGACGATTTCAACGGTGCGAGCCAGGACGGCGTCGGCTACCACCAGACGACGACGCGCAACGGCAGGCGCTGCTCGACCGCCGTCGGCTATCTGCGCTCGGCGATGCAGCGCGCCAATCTCCGCGTCGTTACCGGGGCGATGACCGAGAAAGTCTTATTCGACGGCCGCCGCGCAACAGGCGTGGCGTTCCGCCGGGGCGACCGCCTCTGTACGGCGACCGCCGCGCGAGAGGTCATCCTGTGCGGCGGTGCAGTCAATTCGCCGCAATTGCTGATGCTGTCCGGCATCGGCTCGGAGCAGCATATCCGAGAGTTCAATGTCCCGGTCGTGCACCATCTGCCGGGGGTCGGCCAGAGCCTCCAGGACCATTACTCCGCTCCGATCAAGCTGCGCTGCAAATTGCCGATCACCGTCAACGACGTGATGCTGAGCAATGCCAAGAAACTGAAGGCCGGTCTCGAATATTACATGTTCCACCGGGGCCCCTTGGCGATGATCAGCTCCCCGGCGGCGTTGTTCGCCCGTACCCGGCCCGAGCTCGCTTCGCCCGACGTCAAAATCTCGATCTCGCCGTTCAGCGCCGAGCGGCCGCAGGACGGGCTGCACCGATTTTCGGGCTTTACATCAATCGCATATCAGCTGCGCCCGGAGAGCCGCGGCGAAATCAAGCTAAAGAGCCCCGACCCGTTTGACGCCCCGGCCGTTCATCCGAATTATCTCTCTGCCGAGACCGACCAGACGACGATCGTCGCCGGGCTCAAGTTGATCCGCCGGATCTTGGCGAACCCGCACATGCAAAGTTTCATCGAAGCGGAATTCCAGCCCGGTCCGACGGTCGAGAGCGACGATCAGCTGTTGGATTACGCGCGGCGGCGCGGGGGGACAGTCTATCACCCGACCAGCACCTGCAAGATGGGGAGCGACCCGCTGGCGGTGGTCGACGCCGAACTCAGGGTGCACGGGATCGGCAGCCTGCGCGTCGCCGACGCCTCGATCATGCCGACCGTGGTCTCCGGCAACACCAACGCCGCGACGATCATGATCGGCGAGAAGCTCTCCGACATGATGCGCCAACCGCTGCGTCTCGCCGCGTAGCAGCCGGCCGCCGAGACGCTCCTCGGGCAGGCTGCGCCCACGGCTGTCCGCCGCCCTCCGCGGCTCCGAATCGATGTTTAGTGGCCGAAATCTGACGCTTGGTACCCAGTCAGGGCAACTCTCGATCCCTCCCGGCCATTACAGGTCTCACCCATGGATGCCGCTTCGCGCCTCCATTCCGGCCCTTCAACGGCGCCACAGGGATTGGTGCAGGAGGGTGGAGGGCGTGTGAAAACGCCCTAACGTGATAGCTTAGTGTCCTGCTATTGGGGGATGGCGGGATGAAACGTTTCGTGGAAGGCGAGGACCGGCTGCAGGGCGCGTTGCTCCCTCACTGCCTGGATGACTACGTGACGGAGAACAACCCGGTCCGGGTTATTGAAGCGTTCATCGACGAACTGGATCTGGCGACACTGGGCTTCGACGGTGTAGTCCCCTAGACCACCCGGCGCCGGCCAGGCCATGAAGGTCGGTTCAGGGTCGACTCACCGCGCCGGTAAAGCAGCCATTCGCGGCAGCACGGGGAGTTAAACAGTCGCCGGCTCCACGCAACTGCCGCAGATTGGTTCCTTCCTCACCGTAAACCGCGTGTTCGAAGAGCACCTGCGCCTTCGCGATGTTTCGGACGAGCCTGCCCTCGACCTACGACATCAGCATCGGGTTGACCAGCCGCCCGTAAAATCGATTAATTTTCAACTCGTCGTCCTCATCGGGGCGATGCATACTCCGCGATATCGGCGCGGGTTCCACAAGCGTATAGTGGGGCTGGTGAGGGTCACTTAGACGCGGGATTGCGAGGGCGCTCACCACCAAGCGGGAGGGGCAAATCATGGCGAATTATCGGGTCATATCGTCGGACAATCACGTGTTTGAGCCACCGGACCTGTGGACGAGCAGAGCCAAGCCGGCGTTCAAGGATCGGGTCCCACAGCTTGTGCGCGAGTATGATGGCGATTGGTGGTTCTGCAACGGCCACCGGGTGATCGGGCTGGCCGCCGGGTCACAGACAGGTATGCGGTTTGAGGCGCCGGAACAGCTGGTCCGCACCACGACCTTCGATAAAGTCCGGCGCGGGGGCTACGACCCTGCGGCGCACCTCAAGGATATGGATGCCGATGACGTGGATGTGAGCATTGTCTATCCCACGGTCGGTCTGCTGCTCTACAGCGTGCCGGACAGTGCGCTGCTGTCGGAAATTTTTAGAGGATACAACGACTGGCTCGCCGAGTTTTGCGCCGGGGAGCCCAAGCGCCTCAAGGGCATCGCCATGATCAACGTGGACGATGTGCAGGAGGGCGTCAAAGAGCTGAAGCGCTGCGCCAAGATGGGGCTGGCGGGCGGCATGATCACCGTGTATCCGCCGGAGGGGAAGGGGTACGACAATCCGATGTACGAGCCGCTGTGGGCGGCGGCCCAGGATATGGATATTCCCGTTGGCATGCACATCGCGACCAACCGGCCGGGCCCAGGGCAGGATTTTGCGCTCGAGGACCGCAACCGTGTCCGCAACTCCTTCCTGGCCAACGCCGACCACTGGGTGCGGATGTCCCTCGGTGAGATGAGCTTCAGCGGCGTCTTTGAGCGCTATCCAAAACTCCAGGTGGGCACCGTGGAGCATGAGCTGTCCTGGATTCCGCACTTCCTGAACCGCATCGACTACACCTACACCCAACGCGTCCAGCAAGAGCGCTATCGGTTTAAGGAGGCCATGCTGCCCAGCGACTATTTCCACCGCAACGTGTTTGCGGGCTTCCAGGAAGATGCGATAGGCATACGCGACCGCAATGTGATCGGTGTCGACAATCTCCTCTGGGGCTCAGATTATCCCCATGTCGAATCCACTTTCCCCAGGAGCCGGCAAATCATTGAGGAGATTCTGAAGGACTGCACTGAAGAGGAGAAGGCCAAGATCGCCGGAGGCAATGCTGCCAGGATATACCATCTCAATTAAGTTCCTGCGTCTTCCTCTCGTCAGCTGACGCCGCAGCCGCTGGGTCCTCCCGGGGAGGACCCAGCGCGGTACGAATAAGCGACGACTTCTGCTCTGTGCTTTTGGAGAGCATTTCGATTTTATTGAGTTTACTTCCAATTGGCCTGTCCTGCTCAAGGTAGCCCGTAGTGAAATCTCCTTCGATGATGGCCCGTGGGCCATCATCCGAACAGATGTTAAGCGCCCGAGCATCTCGGCATTGAAATGGCGCTGCTGGAACAGCCGCTTCGACCTCCGGTGAGCCCCGGCAATTTTTGGCGTTCCGGGGCAAGGGCGCGAAGGCCAGGAATCGGCCGATAGGCGACACCGGCGCCCCTCACCTGGGATGATCACCTTCCACCCTCCTCGAGACAATGCCGCTGCCGGGGCATCGGAGGCCTATGCGCGGATGATGCGAGGCGACGCGCGGTTCCGGATGGTGCTGACGATCGAGTGCCGCTCAGGCGGCCTCGCCGCGAGCGCAGAAGCAGGACACCGACACGGGCAGATCGGCGCGGGCGGCGGCGAAGTCCACGCGCTGGCGGATTAAGGCGGCCTCCGCAGTCTCGTCGCGCCGCTGGAGGCAATCCAGCAGCCCGCGCAGGGCCCACAAATTGTCCGGGTGAATCTGGGCGCGGGGCAGTGAGCCACCGAGGCCGAGATCCTCACGATAGACCGCCTCGGCTTCCGCCGTGCGGTCCTGCTCCAGTAGCAGCGCTCCGAGCGCGTGGCGGACCGGCTGCATCCAGCCCCATGGCTCGTCGTAAGGCAGGTCGTCCTCCAGCGCGATGGCCGCGCGGAGACGGGCGAAGGCGGCGTCGTGATCGCCGCGACGGTAAGCGATCTCACCCGCCAGCATCTCCTCGGCCACCGCCAGCAGCTGCAGGCAGGGCACATTGTGCAGGTAACGCGACTTGGGCACCCGCTTTACGGCGTCCCGGAACAGCGCCTGTTCGGCCGCCGCCGCCGGCACGTCGCCCAGTGCCGAATGGGCGACGCCCTTGGCGTAGCGCATCATCGCCACGGTATTGCGGTAGAGGTCGCGGTCGGCTGGCAGATCCTGCGCGATGATTTCGCGCCATTTGCCGAAGCGGATCAGGACGTGCTGCCTGATGGAGACGTAGCTCTCGAAGAAATCGGCCATCGGCGGCGAGGGGGTGCGCAGCACCTCCTCGGGCATGGTCTCGATCAGCTCGTCAGCGGCCGCTATGGCGGGCGCGTATTGGCCGAGGAACATGGCGCCATAGGCAGCGAAGTGGTAGTTGTGCACCCGGTATCCCGAATAGAAATTCATTGGCCCGGCGCGGTCGTAGAATTTACGGTCCGCGATGATCGCCTTCTGGTTCCAGTGCATCGCGTCGCGGTAGTGGCCGCATTGCACGTCTATATGCGTGGGCATGTGCACCAGGTGGCCCATATCGGGGGTCAGCTCACGCAGGCGGTCGCCGGTGACCAGCGCCACTTCCGGATGCGGCGACATTTCCATCAGATGGACATGGAGGTGCAAAAGGCCGGGATGGTTCATCGCCCCGGGCAGATCGCGGAAGGCGGCCTCGAGCACCTCGCGCGCCTCGAGTGTGCCGGCGCCGGGCGCCGGATCGCCGGTACGCAGGTCCCACATGCGCCAGGGCGTACGGTTGAGGATCGCTTCGGCAAAGATGAAACGCAGATCGAGGTCGTCGGGGTGCGCCTGGTGCGCGAGGCGCATCGCATCGGCAAAGGCGTCGTTCCAGGGGCGCTGGTCGTCGATGGGATCGCGCTGCGGATAACGGGCCGGCAGCGCCTCGATCAACGCGCGTTCGGGCGCGGTCGCGCGACCGACTAGCGCGAGCGCAGAGCGGGCCGAGTCAAGGGCGCGGGCCAGGGCCGCGGCCTTGCCGTCGGGGTCCTGCAGTTCCCAAGGGTAGTTGTAGTTTGGCCCGACCGCGTAGGCGATGCCCCAATGAGCGATGGCACAGTTCGGGTCGTGCTCCAGCACCTTCTCGAAGCAGCGGACAGCTTCCTCGTGGTGGTAGCCAAAGCACCAGTTGAGGCCGCGGTCGAACCAAGCCTGGGCGCCCGCCGAACTGGTGGTCACCTTCCGGGAGTAGGCACCGAGTTTATAGGGATAGTCCATGTCGCGTCCTCGTCCACCTCCATGTGCTAGACTCGCGCCCGACGCTCCTCGCATCTGTCGAGCGCAGCACCGGTCGGCCGGGCGCTAAGGCCTATTCGTTGGCATTATTACACGAACCTTACTCCACTCGCGTGTCAATTGAAAGCACCCGGCTCGGCCGCATTTGAGGGCAACGGTCGGATTTCCATCAATCGCGACTTCACCGGCTGAATCGACTCACGAGTATCGGCGTGCAAAAATGCCGCATCCCGTTATCAGCCTGCAGGGAGAGCAGCCCGATGACCGAGAATACCCAGCAATCCGTCGCGAATTTGGGCTATCACGCCCACATCTACTACGACCCGACAAAGACGCGCACCGTCGCCGAGCGAGTGTGCGCCGCGCTCAGCGAGAAGTTCCCGGTCGAGATCGACGGCTTCCGCGACACGCCGGTCGGGCCGCACCCGATCGCCAATGTACTGGTCATTTTCAAGCCCGACCAGTTCGAGCATGTCGTGCCCCATCTGATGCTGAACCGCGACGGGCTCGACGTATTGGTCCACCCGCTGACCAAGGACGCCGTCGAGGACCATAGTGCTTACGCGATGTGGCTCGGCAATCCGGTTGAGCTGAAACTTCACACGCTGCCCCACCGCCGCGGCGGGCGGCTGCCGAGCGGGGTAAGCGCTTAGGCGCTTACGAAGGCCGCAGTACGTCCTGCGCGGTTTGGTTGAATAAGATGCGCCGCTCGGCGTCGGTCGGCGGGGCCGAGCGGCGCAGCTCCTTGCCGAGATCGACGCCCCTTTTCACCGCGGGGCGCTGCTTGACGGCCTCGCGCCAACGCGCGACGTTGGGGAACTCGTCGAGCGGCTGGCCGAGCGGCTTGGCGATCAATACCCAGGGCCAGGACGCTATATCGGCGATCGAGTATTCGTCGAGAATGTAGTCGCGGTCCGCGAGCTGCCGCTCGAGGACCCCGAGACAGCGGTTGTACTCGTCGGCATAGCGCTTGTGTGAATATGGGTGCTCACCTTGCGCGTAGTTGACGAAGTGGCTCAGCTGTCCGGCCATTGGGCCGAGATTGCCGACTTGCCAGAACAGCCACTCGAGGCACTCCTTCCGGCCTCGCTTGCTCTGCGGCATAAACCGCCCGGTCCGCTCGGCGAGATGGATCAGGATCGCGCCCGACTCAAAGACCGGCAACGGCCCGTCGCCAAACTCCCTCGCGGAGCCATGGTCGACGATCGCCGGCATCCGGTTATTGGGGCTGATCGCCAGGAATTCGGGCTTGAACTGGTCGCCGCGGCCGATGTTGACCGGGATCACGCGGTATTCGAGGCCGCACTCCTCGAGCATGATCGCGACCTTCCAGCCGTTCGGCGTCGGCCAATAGTAGAAGTCGATCATGCCGATGCCAGCTTCATCAGGCTGAGCGCCGCCCGACCGTTGGGACCGTACGGATTGCCCAAGCTTTCGACCATCTCGATGTGGTTGAAGCTGACCGCCTCGACCAGCCCGGCCGGCTTGCCGGCAGCCTTGACTGCAGCGGCGAAGTCGCGGCTTTGCCGCTGGAATTCCGGGGTCTCGTTGGTGCCGTAAGTCACCACGATCGGGGCGCGAAGCAAGTCGACGTGGCGTTGCGAGCTCATCGCCTGCTCGATTTCGTCCGTGAACTTGAGGTAAGAGCTGCGCTTCGACAGGCGCACCGCCTTCAGATCGAACATGCCGCTCATGCATAGCCCGCCTTTCACGGCATCGGCCGGCAAGCCGAATTCCTTTGCCCAGTCGGTCACCAGGGCAATACCGCAGAGATGTCCGCCGGAAGAGTGATCGCCGATGTAGAGGCGGTCGCGGTCACCGCCGAAGCTTTCGGCATTCTGGTAGACCCAGGCGACGCCGCGCCGCACCTGGTCCGCCATCACGCGCAGATCGCCCTCGGCGTCTTTGATCGCAATGAAATCGAGTGCGACGTAATGGGCGCCAGCATTCAGGAACATCTCCGCCGGGAAAGCAAAATTCTTTGCTTCCCCACCCAGCCAAGCGCCGCCGTGAATGAAAATAAAGATTGGCGCGTTCGGAGGCTTCGCGCGGTAGATGTCCAGCTGCTCGAACGCGGTCGGACCATAGGGCCGGCTCAGCGGCTGCCCTAAGCGGTCGCGCGCCGCCTCGCTAGCGGCGGCGAGCCGCTTCCAGATCTGCCCGGCAAGTGGTGCGTAGAAACTTTGGTCGTAGGCCGCATCGAGCTCGACCTGATCATAATCCATGAAGACGAGCGGACCCTTCTCATGCGCCGGCGGACCTACACGGCACTCTTCTGCCAAGGCGGGCGCGACCGCCATGGTAGCAGCGCTGCTCAGCACCATTCGACGCGTGATCTGCTCGCGGCGTGACGCCCTGTCCAACTGCATCGTTTCCTCCCTACTCAGTCCTATCGTCGGTATTCAACCGGCCATCCGTGCGCAGCCCGGCGATCTCGTCGCCCGAATAGCCGAGTTCGGCAAGGATCTCCTGGGTGTGCTCGCCGAGCCGCGGAGCGCCGCGGCGGATCTCCGGCGGCGTGCGCGAGAACCGCGCCGCTGCCCGTGCCTGCCGCAGCCGGCCCGCGGCCGGGTGGTCGGTCTCGACGACCAGACCCAGCGCTTCGACATGCGGATGGCGGATCAGCTGGTTGCGGGTCTGCACCGGCGCGCAAGGCACCCCGGCCGCCGTCAGGCGTTCGAGCCACTCGGCGGCGGGCCGCTCGAGCAACGCCTCCTGGGTCAGCTGGAGCCGCGCATCGATGTTTTTCTGGCGCAATGCCGAGGTCTTGAACCGTTCGTCCTCGAGCCATTCGGGCCGTTCGGCCACCCGCGCCAGCGCGGCCCAATGGCGGTCGGTCAAAGGGGCCACGGTCATATAGCCCGCGGCCGTCTCGTAGATCAGGTCGAAGGCGGTCGCCGCCTCCTGCCGCGCCGGCTCGTCGCCGACAAAGGTCTGACCGGCCATATCCGAGCTCCACAGAAACGCCACTATGGCTTCGAGCATCGACAGCCGGACATGCTGGCCCTCGCCGGTGCGCTCGCGCGCCAGCAGCGCCGCGGTGATCGCTTGCGAAGCGGTGATGGCGGTCAATTTGTCCGGCAGGATTGTGCGCAACAGACGCGGACGCGCCTCGTCCGAGCCGGCCTGGATCGTCGCTAGCCCGGAAAAGCCCTGGATGACCGGGTCGTAGGCCGGCTTTGCCGCATAGGGGCCCTTCTCGCCAAAGCCGCTGATCGAGACATAGACGATCTTGGGCGATGCCGCGCGGACGGCCTCCTCCCCTACCCCGAGACGTTCGGCGACGCCGGGGCGAAAATTCTGGACAAAGACATCGGCGCCGGCGACGAGCCGCATCAGCGCCTGCAACCCGGCGGGGGTCTTCAGATCGAGGACGATCGAGCGCTTGTTGCGGTTGTTGTTCAAAAACGACGCCGTGAACCCGGCCCGCCGGTTGCCGCCGGCACGCGTCGCGTCGCCGCCGTCCGGCGCTTCGACCTTGATGATGTCGGCACCCTGGTCGCCGAGGATCATCGTGCCGAGCGGCCCGGCAACATTCGAGGTCAGATCGACGACGCGAAAACCGTGCAGTGGACCCGGCATATTTCGGCCTTTCAGGGGTTATCGTCACCCCCGCGAAGGCGGGGTCCAGGGCAGCGATTCCGACGTGGCCTGGATTCCCGCTTGGCGCGGGAATGACCGAATGAGATTTCTAATGAAACCGCGGCATGACCTCTTCACACAGGAGGTGCAGCGCGGTCATGACGCGGCCGTGGGAGACGAGCCCGCCGCAATTGATTTCCGCCAGGATGCCGTCGATGCCGAGCTCGTCCTGCAGCGCGCCAAGGCGATCGGTCACCATCTGCGGCGTGCCGACCAGGACCTGGCCGCCGAGCGCCTCCTCATAGGTCAGGTTTTCGATGCGCTTCAGCCGCTCGGCGCGGCCCTCAATGGCGCGGGTACCCGCGCGGCTCAGCGAATCCCGCAGCCGCTGAGCCTGCTCTCGGTAAAAATGCATGAGGCTCTCTTCCGGCTCGGAGTGTGCCCGCTCCTCGGTCTCGGCAAGATAGGTCGGCACACGCAGATAGACCTGCCCCCGGCCGGGATGGCCCGCCGCGGTGTAGGCTTCCCGGTACTTGCGGATCTCAGGGGCAAATTCGGAGAACGAGCCGTAGCGGGCATTGATGAAAATCGGCAGCCCACGCTCACCGACTTGGGGATAGGTGTCGGGGCTGGCCGCGGCTATCCGGATCGGCGGCAGCGGTTCCTGCAATGGCTTCGGGGCCACGGTGATGTTCTTGAAGGTGTAGTACTTCCCCTCATAGGAGACCGCCGGTTGCGACCAGGCCTGCTCGACGATGTCGAGGACTTCGACAAAGCGCTCGCGGCTCTCGGCATAGGAAACGCCATAGTCCTCGTAGGTCCGCGGCAGCCCGCTGCGGCCGACGCCAAATATCAGCCGGCCGCCGCTGATTTGATCGACAGTCGCACCCTCCTCGGCGATACGCAACGGATGGCACAGCGGCAGGACCTGCACCGCGATGCCGATCTTGATGCGGCTGGTGCGGGCA
>Ga0318541_10000419_pt1 | contig 13770 bp, 14 predicted proteins | sample GRESIP166b4f26_FD_202503 | JGI IMG/M metagenome (GOLD analysis project Ga0318541, IMG submission 202503) | Tropical soil microbial communities from Luquillo Experimental Forest, Puerto Rico - GRE.SIPMG.166b4f26 | ecosystem: Environmental > Terrestrial > Soil > Tropical forest > Bulk soil...
AAGCACACGGCCCAGGAGGCGGGCGTTCCGATTGTCACCGGCCTCGGCCCGCGAAACAGTTGCAAGGATCGTCATCCGCCCGATGCCATCGTCCCTCTGTTGAATTGGCCTATGCCGGCGGCCTTATCTGGGAAGCTTCGCGTCCGGGTCTACCACCAGCGGCCGATCGCGTGCAGACTGCACGACCACCCGAAATGTGATCGGAGCGTACGCCATGCTGTACCGCGGAATGGACCGTGCCCAGCTCGATGTCGCTTACAACAACTCCGCAGCTGTCCCCGAACGCGACGCGATTGTCGCCGATTGGGCGGCACGAAGCGCGAAGGTGCGGCGCGAAAACGCCGCCGGCCTCGATCTTGCCTACGGCGAGACGCGGCGCGAGCGGCTCGATCTGTTCCTCGCCGTCGATCCGAAGGCGCCCATTCTAGCGTTTATCCATGGCGGGTATTGGCAGATGAACGACAAGGAGAATTTCGCCTTCTTCGCCGAGGGCCTGCTTCCGCTCGGGATCAATCTCGCGGTCATCGAATACACGCTGGCGCCGGCGGCCCGGCTCGACCGCATCGTTTCTGAGGTGCGCCGCTCCGTGCGATGGCTCGCCGAACATCTCGGCGAGTACGGCGCAGACCCGAACCGGCTATACGTTGCCGGACATTCGGCCGGCGGTCATCTGACCGCGATGACGATGCCGCTACCTGAGGTGCGCGGCGGGATCGCGATCAGCGGCATCTTCGAACTCGAGCCGATCCGGCTCAATTACCTCAACAAAAAACTGGGTCTCGATGTGGCGGAGGCCGAACGCAACAGCCCGGTCCGGCATTTGCCGCCAGCGGCCGGCGAGCTGGTCGTGGCCTACGGCTCCCGCGAATTGTCCGAATTGTGCCGCCAGTCGATCGAGTATGCTCGGGCGTGGACCGAGCGGGGTCTTCCGGGACGCCTGCTGCTGGTAGACCGTGCTGACCACTTCACCATTTTGGATGCGCTGGCGCGACCGGAGGGCGTTCTGACGCAAGCGCTTCTGGCCATGCTCGGTCGTTAGTCGCCCGTCGGCCTCAACCTAGCTAGGCTTTGGCGATAACGGCCATGGCTTAGCGATACGAAACAGCGGCGAGGACACCATGGCGCAAGACAATCGATTTGATCCGGCGCGGCTCGAACGAATTGAGCGGCGGTTGCAGCTGTTGGAGGACGCGGAGGCGATCCGCAATCTCAAAGCGCGCTACGCGGCGTTGTGCGACAACCAGTACGACGCCGACGGGATCGCAAATTTGTTCACCCAGGACGCAGTTTGGGAAAGCCCTGGCCTCGGCCGATTTGAAGGGCGGGAGGCCATCCGGAGTTTCTTCCGGGGAGCCTCCGCGATCTTCTCATTCGCGATCCATTACAGCCTGAATGGTCACATCGAAGTGGAAGGCGATACCGCGCGAGCAAGATGGTATCTGTTCATGCCTTGCACAGTGGCCGCCGGAAACCAGGCGGTGTGGCGTGCCGGTATTGATCACGAGACTTACGCCCGCCTGAATGGAACTTGGATGATCCGCCACAAGCGATCGGAGCCGGTGATGAGCGTGCCATTCGAGACTGGCTGGGCCAAGACGCGTTTCGCGTGATCGGCGTGTCTGCGGGGTTATTGGAGGGTCGGCATCGCCCTGGGTTACCCTACCCTCTCGTCGAGCCCGGTCGGCTTTTAGCAAGACAGGAGAACGCGGCATGACCGTGAGTGATACGCATAACGCGCCCGAGTTCAAACACGCCGGCGACATGGAATGGGAAATGGGACGATTTGGCAATGTTACCAAATTCCTGTTTCACCCGCGACCGGAACGTCCGACGGAGCCCAATGCGGGATTTCTCAAATACGCGCCGGGCGCTTCCTTTCCGCTGCACCGGCACGACTTCGCGCAGGTCTGGTACATCATCGAGGGCGAATTCACTTTTGCCGGAAAGCTCTACGGCCCTGGCACGATCGCCTATATGGCCGATCCGCACTTCGAGCATGAAATGCACACGGCGACGGGCGGGACGATCTTCTTCATGCAATACCCCGGTCCGACGACCGGCGTCCCGCCGATCTATGACGGCCGCATGAACCTCAAAGAGGCGCCACCGCTTGCGCAGCAGGACCTGGAGCACTGATACGAGTGAGCGACCGAGAAGCGCGGTAAGACGGCGAGGAATTACGGATGACATGGCAGATCGGCGTCGATGTCGGCGGCACGTTCACCGATCTGCTGGCGCTCGATCCCGAACGCGGCGTGTTCCGCGTCGCCAAGGTGTTATCGACCCCCGAGGACCAGTCGATCGGCTTCATCGCCGGGCTCGCCGAACTCGAAACTGATCTCGCCGGGGTAGCCGCGCTGGTCCACGGCACGACGGTTGCCACCAATGCCGTGCTCGAACGCAAGGGCGCGCGCTGCGGGCTGATAGCCACGGCCGGGTTTCGCGATGTGCTCGAGCTCGGCCGCCGCACGCGCCCCAATCCCTACGGCATGACCGGGAGCTTTGAGGCACTCATCCCGCGCGATTTGCGGGCCGAGGTACCTGAGCGCGTCGATGCCGCCGGTCGGGTCCTCACCCCGCTCGACGAAGCGGCGGTGCGGCGGGAAGTGCATCGCTTGCGCGAGCGCGGCGCCGAGGCATTGGTGATCCATTTCATCCATGCCTACGCCAACCCAGCGCACGAGCAGCGCTGCGGCGAAATTGCTCGGGAGATCTGGCCCAACTGGTTTGTGACCTTGGGCAGCGAAATTCTGCGCGAGGTGCGTGAATTCGAACGCGGCAGCACGGCAGCGCTCAACGGCTATGTGCAGCCGATCGTGTCGCGGTATCTCGGCTGACTCTCACAGAACCTGCGCAGCGCAGGGCTCAGCAACGAGCTTCTCGTCATGCAGGGGAATGGCGGCATGATGGCGGCCAGCACCGCCGCCGATCTCGCCGTGCACACCGTCATGTCCGGCCCGGCCGCCGGAGCGATCGCCGCGGCGCGGATCGGCGTGCAGGCGGGCTATCCCAACCTCGTCGCCTGCGACATGGGCGGAACCAGCTTCGATGTCTCTGTGATCGCCGCCGGCGAGCCGGCGCTGAGCGCGGAGAAGGACATCGCCTACGGCGTGCCGTTGTGTATTCCGCTGGTCGACATCCACACGATCGGGGCCGGCGGCGGCAGCATCGCGCGGATCACACGGGCCGGCCTGTTGCAGGTCGGCCCCGAAAGCGCCGGCGCGCGCCCCGGGCCAATCGCCTATGGCCGAGGCGGCACTGCCGTTACCGTCACCGATGCGAACCTTCTGCTCGGGCGTCTCAACCCCGATCGTCTGACCGGGGTCGAGGAGTCTGCGCAGATGAAGATGATTGCCGCCGCCATCCACGAGCAGATCGGCGCGCCGCTGGGCCTGGATGCGACCGCTGCCGCGGCGGCGGTCCTGGCCGTCACCACCAATCAACTGGCGCACGCGATCCGCTTGGTCTCGGTCGAGAAGGGCCATGATCCGCGCGACTTCGCCCTCTTCGCCTTTGGCGGCGCCGGTCCACTACATGCCGTCGAAATCGCCCGCGAACTCGGCATTCCGACGGTGCTGGTGCCGCGTTTTCCCGGCATCACTTCGGGCCTGGGCTGCGTCCTCGCGCCAGTGCGGCACGATTTTGTCCAGAGTATCGGCCAACCGCTCGCCGATGCGGCGACCGGACAGATCGACGGCCGCTTCGCCAATCAGGCTGCAGCGGGACGCCGGCTTCTCGACCAAGACGGAGTGCCGCTCGCCGAAATCGTAGTTGGCCATGAGGTCGATCTGCTGTTCCGCGGTCAAAGCCATGTATTCCGGGTGCCGGTGACCGCGCCGGGTTTTGATCCCCGCGCGGTGCTGGCCGATTTTCTGGAGCACTACAAGGCGCGGTTCGACATCGAATTGCCTGAGATGACAGCGATACTCGTGAACCTGCGTACCACCGTGATCGGCCGGCGCGCTCCGGTCGATCTGGCGACTTTTGCCCCAGCGATTGGCGGGTCCGAGGCGCTCCGGCCGAGCGGCGCGCGGCAGGTGCGCTTCAACGGCGGCTGGTTCGATACCCGGCTCTTCGACCGGGCTTCTCTCGGCAGAGGCGCGAGGCTCACCGGGCCTGCGATCGTCGAGCAGCCGGATACGACGGTGGTCATCGACCCCGGCGCAACCGCCGTCGTCGACAGCCTGGGCAATCTGGTGATTTCGGTAGGTGAGACATGACGCTCGATCCGGTGACATTGGCGGTCATTCAGAACGGCCTGCGGCAGGTGGCCAGCGAGATGGATTTAGTCCACGAGAAAACCTCGTTCTCACCAGTCATCTCCGAAGGCTTTGACCGCTCGAACGGCATCTACGATCGCATGACCGGCGAGGTCGTCGCTCGGGGGGAACTCGGATTGCCGATATTTGTCGGGGTCATGCAGTTCACCACTCAGGCCGTCATCGAGCGGCGCCGCGACCTCGAACCGGGTGACGTGATCCTGATCAACGACCCCTATCTCGGCGGCACCCACCTGATGGACGTCAAGATGGTACGGCCGTTCTATTATCGCGGTCGCCTCTGGTGCTATCTGTCGAATACCGGCCATTGGCCGGATACCGGCGGCATGGTGCCGGGCGGTTTTTCAGCGACGGCGACCGAGATCGTGCAGGAGGGCCTGCGCCTGCCGCCGGTGAAGCTCGTCCGCCGCGGCGAGATTTGCCAGGACATCATCGACATCGTGCTGAACAACATTCGGGTCGCCGAGGAGCGGATCGGCGACATCCGCGCGCAGCTCGGCGCGCTCAGCGTCGGCGAGAAGCGACTGACGAAATTGCTCGACCGGTATGGCGTCGAGACCGTGGACGCCGCCATCACCGAGCTGAAGGCCGGCTCCGAACGGCTGATGCGCGCCCACATCGACAGCATCCCAAACGGGACCTACTCGGCGACCGCGATCGTCGACAGCGACGGCATCGTCGACCGTCCGCTCGAAGTGGTGCTGGATATGACGGTTTCCGGGTCCGACATCCATTTCGACCTGTCGCGGTCGAGCCCGCCGTGCCGCGGCCCGATGAACTCCGTCTGGGCGACGACGCAATCGTCCGTCTATGTCGCGATGAAGCACATTTTCCCCGACGTGCCGATCAATGCCGGCTGTTTCGCACCGATCCACATTGCCCCGCCGGACGGCACCTTCCTCTATGCCCACTACCCGCGACCGGTTGCCGGCTGCGCTGCCGAGGTCGCGCAGCGCATCATGGAGGCGGTGTTCGGGGCGATGGGACAGGCGATCCCGGAGCGTCTCTTCGCGGCGCCGGCCGGCACCAGCGGCAATTTCGGGCTTGGCGGCTACGACCCCGAAGAGAACCGGCATTACATCATGTACCTGTTCAGCGGCGGCGGGTACGGGGGCTGGTGGCAGACCGATGGACTGACCAACGGCTGCTCAAGCGTCGGAATTTCGAAGACACAGCCTGTGGAGATTCTCGAACAGCATTACCCGATCCTGTTCGACCGCTTCGCCCTGCGCGAAGGTTCGGGGGGTGCCGGGCGGCACCGCGGCGGTTTTGGCGTCGACTACCAGATCCGGCTGTTGCGCGGCGAGGCGAAAGCGTCGTTCCTGATGGATCACGGTCTGGTCGGACCGCCGGGCCTGCTCGGCGGCAGCCCTGGAGCGGTCAACGAGATTGCCGTCAGCCAGAGCGGCGCATCGCATCTCCCCCGCATCTCTCGAAGGGTGAAGGTTACGTGCTGGCCCCCGGTGACTGGATTGCCGTCAAGACGCCGGGCGGCGGCGGGTACGGACCCGCCACGGAGCGTGACCCCGCGATGGTGGAACGCGACATCGCCCGAGGTTATTACACCGATGTGGAGGCCGTCAGGTTGTTCACTCGCACCCATGCGGCTGCCGCGGAATCCCGCATTTCGCGGTCAGGGAGTTGCTGGCACCTGTTTGGACTGAGTTGTGCGGCGCTTCGGCGTCGCAAGCACGTCAGCAAACGGAGATCAATAATGGACGAGCGTACCATTCCGAGCGATGCAGAGTTTTGGACACGCGCTCGCCGTCACCTGCTCAAATATGGCGGCGAGTTCGTCGATTTCGTGCCGGTTCGGGCTGAGGGCGCGTTTCTCTACGATGATGCTGGCCGGCGCGTGTTGGACTTCACCTCGGGCCAGATGAGCGCGGTGCTCGGCCATTCGCATCCCGAGATCGTCGCAACGGTACGCGACGGCATTGGGCGGCTGGATCACCTGTTCTCCTCGATGCTGAGCCGGCCTGTGGTCGATCTCGCCGAGGCTTTGGCCCGGCTGGTGCCGCAACTGCCGAAAGTCATGCTGTTGTCCACCGGGGGCGAGGCTAACGAGGCGGCCATCAAGCTCGCCAAACTGGTCACCGGCGGCTGGGAGGTGGTGGGGTTCGCGCAATCGTGGCATGGCATGACCGGCATGGCCGCGTCGGCCACCTACAAGGCCGGTCGCCGCGGCTATGGGCCAATGGCGATGGGTTGCTTCGCGATCCCTGCACCGAACGCCTATCGCCCCCGCTTTCCCGGCGTCGATTGGCAAACGGAGCTCAATGACGCGTTCGATCTATTGGACCGCCAAAGCACCGGCAACCTCGCCGCGTTTATCGCCGAGCCGATCCTGAGCAGCGGCGGGGTGATCGAGTTGCCAGCGGGATATCTTGCCGCCCTAAAGCAGAAATGCATCGAACGCGGCATGCTGCTGATCCTCGACGAAGCGCAGACCGGGATGGGGCGCAGCGGCACGATGTTCGCCTTCGAGCGCGACGGGGTGGTGCCGGACATTCTTGTGCTGTCAAAGACGCTCGGCGCCGGGCTGCCTTTGGCAGCAGTAATGACCACCGACCAGATCTCGCAAACGGCCGACGATCGCGGTTTCCTTTTCTACACCACGCACGTGAATGACCCCCTGCCGGCAATGGTCGGATTGAAGGTGATCGAGATAGTACGGCGCGACGGGTTGGCGGCGCGCGCGGGCGAGTTGGGCGATCGCCTCAAGCGGGAGCTGCTGTCACTGAAGCAGAGGTATCCCTGTATCGGCGACGTGCGCGGGCGGGGTTTGCTGCTTGGAGTGGAATTCAGAGCACTCGATCGGAACGAAAACCACTCGGCGCGCTCTCTTTCGGATGCGGTGACCGAGAAGGCTCTGCGTCTCGGACTGAGCGCCAACATTGTGCGCACCGGCGGATCCGATGGGGTGATGCGTATTGCCCCGCCGCTGACGGCCACCGAAGCCGAAATCGATCTCGGTCTCGACCTATTGGATGCAGCGCTCGAACAGATGCTCGAGAAACTGCCCCGCGTTCATGCAGCGGAATAACACGGCAGCTCGGATCTATAACCGGCTCACCTGGGAGATTGCGGGGACAAATGATCGCTGGTGGGATATTGAAACCGATGTCGTTGTCGCCCGGCTCGGGACGGCCGGGTTTTCCGGCACGCAACGTCTGATCCCCTTCGGGCCGTCGGCGCGTGAACTAGTGGATGAAATCTGACGATTGGTACCCGAACCGGAGGCCGTCAGAATGTCTCAGCAAACGGACCTGCTGCGGGAAATTGCCGCGGCTATGAGCTCGGGCGCTCCCGATCGCATTAGCGATTGGTTTACCGAGGACTTCCGGCTGCACGAGCCGGGCAAGCCCGCCCTGCCGGTGGGACACGGGGGCGCCCGCCAAATGATGGAGGCGGGCCGCCAAAATCGCATGCGGGCGGGAGTACAGACGCCTGCAAAAGTAGAAATCCTCGATATGATCGAGGAGGGCGATCGAGTTGCCGTGCGCTGGCAGGTGACCGCAACTGCCCACAACGGCAACCCTTATGAAGGGTCGTGTGTTGCAATCTATCGTTTTGAGAACGGACGCATCGCTGAGGATTGGGGAATCGTTGCTCCGGCACTTTGGCCCTGAAGACGCGGCGTGGACTCAAGTGTTTGGGTCTGACCACTAGGTGAACGAGGAACGATCGAATGCCGAATTCATGGCGGGCTGATCCGCTTGTGTGGGGCACCGGCCCTCGCGTCTTGGAGATGTTCCTGGAACCGACCTGCCCATTTTCCGTGAAGGCATTCGGCAAGCCTGACGACCTTCTCGGCCAGGCCGGCGAGGACCAAATCACCATCAAGCTCCGCCTTCAGTCGCAGCCTTGGCACATGTACTCGGGCGTGATCGTGCGCTGTATCTTGGCCGCCTCGACGCTCGAAAGCGGAAAGGCAGCAGCAAAGTCTGTTATGGCGGCTGTAGCCGCGCATCGTGAAGAATTTGAATTCGACCACCATTGCGGCGGGCCGAATCTTGATGCCACGCCCAACGACATAATCGGGCGCATAGAGCGCTACAGTGGCGTGAAGCTTGCCAAGGCCTTTTCGATCCCCGACCTCGATCGTGAGGTGAAGTGGCACTCCAAATATGCCCGCCAGAACGGTATCCACGTGTCGCCCACTTTCATGATCGACGGGCTGGTTCACGCGGATATGAGCAGTGGCGACCCCGTGGTCGATTGGGTGTCGCGACTTTTAAAGCAGTAACTGTGTCAATTTAGCGGTGGGAGGCTTTCTCGGTTCTGCTTTTTCGGCTTACGCCTTTTAGAGAGAACAGCTCGTTTTAAAAGCGCGTTTTCTCCGGTTGTGGAATCGCTCCACTCAGATGCCGCTTGTCCGACACGACGCGGCCCTCTTTCAGGACCAGCTGCAGTCGCCGTACATTGGTGACGTCGTCGAGCGGATTGGCGGCAATCACAATCAGGTCGGCGAGCTTGCCCACCTCCACCGTGCCCAGGTCGGCGCCGACGCCGCACACCGCAGCGCCATGGCGCGTGGCTGCTACCAGCGTCTGCCACGGCGTCGCGCCGTCGCGGACCCACAGCCCCATCTCGAGCAGCGCGGCGTCCTTGAGAGGGCGAATGTCGGAGCCCAATGCCATTCGTACACCGGCATCGAGCGCCTTGCGGAACCACGTGGCGTGCACATCCGAGGCTGCCTCGGCACGGCAACACAGCGCAGGCGAGAGCCCGCGTTCTGCAACCCAGTCGGCTTCGAACGGATTGGTCGCTTGGCTCGCGGTAAGATGGCTGATCGCAAGGGTCGGCACGTACCAGGTTTGGTGCTCGAGCAGGAGCGCGATGCACTCGTCATCCATGATGTAGCCATGCTCGATACTATGGGCGCCGAGCTGGATCGCATTCTTCACTGCATCCGGGTTGGTGGCATGCGCCATGACCTTGAAGCCACGTTTCCGGCAGATCTGGAAAGCAGCGCGGATCTCGTCGTCGAGCAGGAACGAATGGGTGTGGAGATCCCATGCCGGCCCCATGATGCCGCCCGAGAGGTTGAGCTTGATGTGGTCGACGCCGTTCTTGATCTGGTCGCGGATGGCTTTCACCCAACCATAGGGGCCGTCAACCCAACGCATGACCCGAGGTCAGGAAATGTCCGCCCGTGGTGGTGAGGAAATAACCGCTGGCGAACAGCCGAGGGCCGACATGCTGTCCGGAGTCGAAGGCCCGTTTCCATGCCACGTCCATGAAGTGATGGGCGCCGGCGCAGCGCAGTCCGACAATGCCAGATTCGGTAAGCGCGGCCGCAAGCCGGTGGCCAAACAGGGTCACCTGATCGGCGAGCGGCATCTCGTCGAGCGATAGGTAATCGGGATGGATGTGCACGTCCCACAGGCCGGGCATCAGATACTCGCCTTTGAGATCGATCACCTGGACGTCGCTGTCGCTGCCCGCCTCTCCGCTTGGCAGGATGGCGCGGATGCGGCCATCTTCGATGAGCACCGCACAATCCGGCCGTACCTGGGGCTCGACGCAATCGATCAGGTTTGCATGGGAAAGGATTGTCTTCATGGCGGGCTACTCGGACTGAAATCGGATATACCCAGTTTACGGCACCGAAGCGCAGATCGGCCTCTCGGCGGCAAGCGGGGATTGGCGCCGCCCCCTGCTTGCCAACCAAACAACCGCCCGTCAGCCGGGCGCCACGACACGAAGGTAGTGTCCGGCGCCGCAGTCAAGGATTCCCATTCGTCCAGTTTTGTTCGACACCTGCGGCACAGGCGGAGCCGTGGGCGGCACTAAGCCCGCTGCAGCAATGCGCGCACGTAAGGGACAGGGTCGGGATCACCTTCCAAGCCGTCCGCATCCTGTTTGGTCTTCAATTCAATTTGCAACCGGATGCCGTTCGGATCATTGAAGTAGAAGGTCTTGCCATACCCCCGTTCGATAATTTCGGTCACGCCGACCCCATGGTCCTTGAGCCGTTGGTAGGCGGCGTCAAATTCCTCAAGCGTATCCACCGGTAGTGCCAGGTGATTCACATGCTGGCGCTCGCCCGCCGTTGGGAGCTCGGCACCGTCGAACACCGCGAAGGCATTGCCGCCACCGATCTCGACGTTGTAATGCCGGCGCCCATCTGGCGTACGCGTGGTGCGGACTAACCGCATGCCCAATATACCGCAGTAAAACTGCAGCGTGGCTTCCGGTCATTCGTGTTGATGCCAACGTGATCGATATACATGGGTGTTGCTCCTTCGCAGACTTAGTCGAAGTCAGAGCCGTAGAGTTGAGCGACGTTCTCTCTGACGATCGTGCGCTTCTCCGCCTCGCTGGCGTCCTTGAAGTGACGCCCGATAAGTCGTTGTAGAGCGGTTGTACGCCTGCCCGCAGCGATGCACAAGCCGGGGCGGCCGCACCCGGCGGGGTCGCAAATCCCCTCCGCGATCGGCAAAAGGCGGATCTCGCCGGTAACCCAGCCCGCCACGGTTCACGCTGCCAATGCCATTTTGGCGAAGCTGAGCCTCGGCGCCAACGCCGCCGGCGGTCAGCCGCCGACGCCCAGCATACCGAGCGGGCGCAGTACAGCGACGGCAGGGAACGTTATGAACGGAGGCGAAACGATCAGTAAATAAATACGAAGTATTTATAGGGGGCAATCATGTGCAAATATCAGAGATTTTATACCCGGATGAAGGACCCCATCGTCCCTGGATTTGAACCCTCAACGAGACACTAGGGTGGTGTACTTGTACACCAAGCTTGGGTGTAATATTTAAGAATTGACAAAGATTTTTCCTCTTTCTCTTGAACTGATCGCCTCGTTGGCCAATGGCAAGGTGTTGACCGGGCGCGACATGTTCGTGACCGAGGCGGTGCAGGCCAGTGCCATTGATGCAACGGTGAAATCAGACAAAGACTGAGCTTTCGTCAAATTCGGCTGCCAACCTATAACTGGTGGGGTTCCCGCTGATTTTGACGAGGCATTGGCGACGGTCGCCAAATATTTCCGTTGGAGCCGGTCGGATTCCTGGGGTTGCACGCTGCGCGAGCTAATCTGGTGGACTGACCAGATTCAGCGGATCGAGGACCGTAAGAAAGAGGATTAGGGCGGCACCATTACAGCGCCGCCCTCCTTTCGTCTTAGTGCAGCGTGGAAGCCGGTCGAGGGCCGGGTACGATCTCCAGTTCGGTGTAGCCAACCTGGGGCGGGGCAATCTCGTAAACCTCCTCGAACATGGCGGGGGCATCGGACCGAGGATGCGGATGAGTGTGGCATTCTTCCGCAGTGGGTCGCCATCCCAACCGTCTGGCTCCTCCCAAGCGCCGGGTGCCAGTGCATCCACTTGCCAACCGCAATCCTCGACCTTATAGAGTGTACCGATCCCGAATCCGTCTGCCGGCGGCTCGTCCTGAAACACGAACTGATCGACAAGACCCTGGATGTAGGAGCGCGGCCAAATCTCATCCGGCCAATCGCGGTTGAACAGACGAGCCTCCCAGCCATCGGGGCCGGTAGGTGTTTTTACAATAACCTGATAATTAGACCAACTCATTACTTTACCTCCTTTGTAGAGGTAGAGATATAGGTCAGGAATGTTTTGCGCCAAGGTTTTGTAATCTGAAGTGATGAGTCGGGGACTGGTGCGACAGTTTGTCCACCACGCGGCTTTACTCGCGAATGCTTGTGCGTCGTCAGATGGATTGGGTTGCTGTCGTTGTATGCGACGACCTCGCCTGTGCATTCAAATCCCCCTCTACCCTCACCTGGACGTTCTGGTTCTTGCCAGTGATCGTAATCATGGTTGTCCCGTTGCTGTCCTTGTGCGCACCGATCTGGATCGTGTCGTTATCGCCATCGCCGATAAAAATCTGCTTGCCTAGCAAATTGCAAACCCACCCCTGTAATCCTTGCAGAACGCGCCGCATGGTGCCGCCCGTGCCGTCTTGGTCGGAGCGCTTGTCCACCATGTACATCTGCATCTCGCCTTGCTTGAGGCCGGTCGGACGATAGCGCGGATTGTCAATGGATTGGATCGTACCGTTATTCATATCGCCATGGCTGTGCAGTGGCGTGCCGGCGGAGATGATGGCGGAGTGTCAAGCATTTCTCGGATTTGAACACATTGGAACGTCGGGCTGCTGGGCTGGCGCTACCCAATGCTGGTACTGAGTTGATCCCACCGCCAACTCACTGCCGAGCACCGCACCTGAGAGGGCGAGCCTTTGCATATCAAGCATCTGCGTCGGCTCGGCCATTTCGCCGTATCAGGCAACTGACTTGGCGACTCAATCGAGACGATCGCCCGACATCGGGCTCCGCACGCTCGGTACTTCACCCGGTCCCTAATGTCGAGCGCTTTGCGCCGCGGATCAGGGCCATGCCGCGATAAGAATGCCGTAGACAGCAGCGCCAGTCGGGGGCAACGGAGTTCTGCCAACTCCGTTGAGCCTTCGACAGCATTGGGTGCAATCGATCTTTACGAAATGCGCCCCGGCCCGAGATCCTCAATCCGAGCCAGATATAGCGGCACCAGCCGTATGTTCCTAGTATGTTTCTGGTAATCGGAACATCACGAGTTGCCCTCGTCGTCAACGTCAATTCTGGAACAGCGCCTTCGCTTCTCTACTCGTTGACATCTAGACGAAGAGTGCGGCAGCCGATCGCATCCAAACACTGGACGAAGAAAGCCGCCGTAAAAGTGCCGCGGGACAGTTTATTGGCGATGTTCTGCTCGCTTTCCTTCACGCCAACGGCTGCGAGCCGGTTGACAAGCTCGGTGTAGGTAACATTCCGCCGTGCAAGCTCCACCTTCAGCAAGCCGCGGACCCGCTGTTGCCAGTGCTCGGATGGGCGGACCATCTCTCTTCCGTATAGTTCATAAACGTCTGTAGTAGCTTTATCGCTTTTTTAACCACGAATCCAGCTTGCATTTGAAGGGATGATATCTTATACGTGTATTTTCTACCTCATTCGTGAAAGGTTCCTTTATGGCCATCCAGACCACCAGGCGAGTTAATGGGCACACCATCCACCGCAACCTCGGCGCGAGGGGGGCCCGATGTCCATATTGCGGTCAACAAATCGGCCAGGACGTCGAGAAAATCAGTGCCCGCATCGCCAAGGCCGAACAGACGCTGAAGGACAAAGTCGCCCGTGAACAGCAACAGGCCATAGCCAAGGCTCAAGCCGAAATGGAAAAGGCGAAAACGGATGCCGCCGCACAGATCGAGAAGACAAAACGCGAGGCGGCGGCGCAGGAAGCGGCGATCCGCCAGCAGGCCACGAAAGCGGCAAATGCGGCGGTCGCGCCGAGAATCGTCGAGGCCGTGAATGCGGAAAAACAGCGGTCGTACGCTGAAAACCTTAAGCTGACCGAGCAGCTAGAAGACATGAATGCGGATTCCGATGAAGTCGCCTGGGCGATACGAGATGATGTCGCCCGGGATTACGAGATGATGTCGCCCGGGTTCGGCGCTCGCTGGCATCAGTATT
>Ga0318541_10000420_pt1 | contig 13744 bp, 12 predicted proteins | sample GRESIP166b4f26_FD_202503 | JGI IMG/M metagenome (GOLD analysis project Ga0318541, IMG submission 202503) | Tropical soil microbial communities from Luquillo Experimental Forest, Puerto Rico - GRE.SIPMG.166b4f26 | ecosystem: Environmental > Terrestrial > Soil > Tropical forest > Bulk soil...
GCCCCCGGGCCGCCAATGAGCGTTAAAGGATAAAACTCAGCTTGCCGTGCGGGCGCAGGGTTTCGAGGTCGAGCACCGCGCGGCGCTCGCGGAACAATAGGCCGGAGGGGCCGCGCACCAGCACGTGCACATAGCGACCGACATAAACGTCGGCGTGTTCGTGCTGAAAGCGCCACACCGCGAAATTGGCGGTGGCGCGGACTTCGCCGCCTTCGGCTGCGAGCAGTCGCACGTTGGTAATCAGCCGGCGCGTGCGCGAGCGCGGGTTCTCGGCCCAGGTAATCCCGCTCAACAGTTGTCGGACGCGCGAGGCAAGCGTGCGCCGGTCGTCGGCGATCAGGAACAACGTGTCGCGGTGATCGGCGTCGGGAGTATCAAGCGGCGGGACGAGATAGCGCACCTCCGGCGTCATCAACGCCAGCCATTCCTCTAGCCGCCATTCGTCGAGGAGTGCTGCCTCGTAAATGAGGAATTCTTCGATCTCGCCGACCGTGAACAGTCCGGCCGTCGTTGCCATCGCCGCCGCCTTACTCGGCGGCTTCGCGCTGCTCGGGGCAATCCGAGCAGTCGGTTGGGCCGCGCAGCCCCTGCATCAGCGCGTGCCAGCGCCGCCAGAATGCGCGCATCTGCAATTCATCCTGACTCGACGGCCGCGCGCGCCCCATGCCACGGGAAATGTCCGACCACGACACTTCGCGCCACGCCGCAAAGCCGCGCTGACAGCCTTCGAGGGCATAGACATCATCCGGCGTGCCGAACCCCGCGGGCCCCAGAAACGAGATGAAGTTCTCGAAGCGCCGCTGCCGCAATTCCCCCGACTCGCCCCGCGGCAGGTTGGCCCACGCGTCGATCTCCATGTAATCGGGGGCCAGCGGATAGAAGGTGCGGATCGTGTGCCAGGACGAAATCAGGATCAGATTGGGGAAGATGAACAGGTTGCGGCTGTAGTCGGCAATGCGGTGCGCGTGCTCGGCACCGACCCGTTCGACGAGCCGGGCGCGGATCTGGTCGAGCTCCTCTTTTGCGGTGCCGGTGATCGGCAGCGCTCGCGCACGATTTTCGATAACCGCGTGTCCGCTGCCGAGTGCGAGGCCGATGCCTTGGATGCGGTTGGGGCCCGCCCAGTTCGACGCGTCCATGCCGATATCGGCGAGATACTGGCTGAAATAGCGCTGGTGGGTGGGCAGCGCGTGGTAGCCGTCCATGCTGTTTTCGACCAGCAGCTTCCAGTTCGCCTTCATGCTGTAGGCTTGCGAGCCGGGCACGATCTCGACCTCGTCGCCGCCGAAATCGAGCATCAGATCGAGATAGTCGCGGGCGTTGCCGAGATAGCCGACCAAACTCTCGATTTCCGGGTCGTAGCTGACGAACATCATCCCGCGATAGCTTTCGAGCCGCGGCACCGGCTTGAGGCCAAGCGCATCACGGTCAAAGGCCGGCGTGTAGGCGTCATCGTCCGGAACCCCGGCGAGGCGTCCGGTCAGGTCGAAGGCCCAGGCGTGATAGAAGCAACGCAGCAACCGGGTCGAGCCGGCGCGCTCGCGGCAGACAGTGTTGCCGCGATGCGGACAGGTGTTGAGAAAGGCGTGCGGCGCGCCGGCGTCGTCGCGCACGAGGATCAGCGGACGCCCGCCGACCCGGCGGGTGACGTAATCGCCCGGATCGCCGATCTCCGATTCATGGCCGGCATAGAGCCAAGAGCGATCGAAGACCTCGCGCCGCTCCTCTTCGAGGATCTCGGGGTCGGTGAACACGCGACGGTTGACGCGAAAGATGCCGCGCACGCGGTCGTCGACGATCAAATCGTGCATATCCACCCTGTCCATCAGCGTTCCTCCCAGCTCGCGCAACCGGCCCGCGGGTTACCTGGCGTCGAGAACACTATACAGGCGCACCTCTTCGGGCAGCCCCTTGAGTGCGCGGACGCCGCGGTCCTGGAAGCGCAAGCCCGAGCCTGCTACCAGATCGCGGACCGTGCTCGACACGACCGTCTCCCCGGCCTCGGCCTCCGCCGCGACGCGCGCCGCGATGTGAACGGCAATGCCAGCGACATCGTCGCGCTTCAGCTCGATTTCACCGGTATGGAGGCCGCTGCGTACCGCGATGCCGAGCTGCTTTACCGTGTCGGAGATCGCGGTGGCGCAGCGCACTGCGCGCGCAGGGCCGTCAAAGGTCGCCATGAAGCCATCACCGAGGTTCTTGACCTCCTGTCCGCGGAAGCGGGCAAGCTGCTGCCGCACCGCGTTGTCGTGCCGGTCGAGCAGACTGCGCCAATGTCTGTCGCCAAGTTCGGCCGCGCGTTTCGTCGAGTCGACGATGTCGGTAAAGAGGACGGTCGCCAGCACCCGATCGATCTCGACCTCGCTGCGCGATCCAGTCAGGAATTCCTCGACCTCGTCGAGGATCCGGTCGTAGATGTCAAAGGGAACGTGATCCTCGCCAGGCAACTCGACGTATTTCGCGCCGGGGATGTGACGGCCTATATACCGACCGGCCTCGACATTGATCCGCGGGTCGCCGGTGCGATGCAGCACCAACGTCGGCACGCGGATTGCGGGGAGGATTGGGCGGACGTCGATTTCGGTGTTCATTCGGGTCAGCGCAACCGCTGCAGCGGGGCTTGCACCTTGCCGCTCCCGGCGCGCCCATTCGCGGCGGAAAGCCTTGTCGGACACCTTGCTCGGCATGAAGAATTCTACGGTGTCGCCTGTTCCCCAGCCCCGCTCGATCACGTCGATGAAATTCTGAAGCCTCTCGCCCGACAATACCCAGGTCGGGTAGTGCGCGTAGGTCCCGTAGAGCATGAGAGCGCGGGTGCGCTCGGGATACGTGGCGGCGAAGAGCATGCTCATTGCGCCGCCTTCCGACATCCCGAACACCGCCGCTCGCTCGGATCCAGCGGCATCCATGACTGCGCGCACATCGTCCATCCGCACCTCGAGATCGGGTGCGCCGGTGACGCGGTCAGAAAGCCCGGTGCCGCGCTTGTCGAACAGGATAAGCCGCGAGAACCCGGCAAGGCGCGTAAAGAAATCGACCGAGCTTGTCTGCTCCCAGATCAGGTCGAGGTTGGAGACGAAGCCCGGGACGAAGACCAGATCGAGCTCCCGCTCCCGACCACCTGATGGGCGATGCTGACATCGCCGCTTTTCGCATACCGCGTCTCGGGCGGCGTCATGGCATCCTCCCCGCGTGTTCGCGCCCAGGTTACCGTTTCGCGCAGAACCGCGCGATGGAATTCAAATCGATAGCAGGCAGCACGATCGCGATTACAGCATCGCCACGCCGCCGCTCGCGCCGAGATGCTGGCTGGTGACGAACGACGCCTCGGGCGAACCGAAAAAAGCCACCGCCGCACCTTGGCATGCGCCGTGACGGCCTCGGCATAAGCCAGCAGACCCTACCACATCGATTTGATGTCGGCGGAGAAGGTCGGAAAGCCGTAGACCAGGTCTGCGACCTCGCTCGCCGTGATGCCGTGCTTCATCGCGAGCGCGAAGATGTGGATCAACTCCTCGCCGGCATGCCCCAGGATATGGACGCCGATGATGCGGTCCGTCCGCTTATCGATCAGCACCTTCGCCCACGCGGCGGTCTCGGCGTAGGTGCGTCCCGACAGCCAGTTATGCATCTCGTTCGCCGCGACACGGAACTCGATCCCGCTTTCCTCGGCGGCAGCTTGGGTGAGCGGATCAAGACCCCGAGAAAGCAGATCACCCACCACAACGTGATGGGAATGTGGCCGTTGGCGGCCTCGTGGCGGTCATGTTAGGCATTGAACAGGTTGTTCAGCACGCACAGCATTTCCTCACGATGATGTCGCCCGCCGTCTGCGGTTTGAGCGCCGCCAGCGTCATCCGAATACGCCTCGGATCAGGCTCTGCCGCACCTGATACATGGCCGGCTTGTTGATCCGGCCACTCGCGCTCCTTGACGGTCAAATAGAAGGCTCTTGAACGTTTTCCTGCGGCATTGGGGAACGCGCGGCCATTCCCTTGACGAGCGGGTTGGCGGTCACGCCATGGGCGATGACACTGAGCAGCACGGTCCAGCCGGCCGCGAGAATAATCGTATCGCTACCAGGCAGCTTCTCGTCGAGGACGAGCACCGCGAACACGATGGTGGCGAGCCCGCGCGGGCCAAACCAACCTATGAACAGTTTGTCCGACGTACTTGTTCGCGTGCCGATAAGGCACAGAAACACCGGAACCATCCGGATCACGGTCAGGCTGAGCACAGCGTAGATGAACGCCGGCCAAGTGACACGGTCGATCAACTTAGCGACCACGATGCCCCCGAACACCACCCAGGTCAGTAGCGCCAACGCCTCGCCCATATGCTCGGCGCCACGCAGCAAATCCTTCTTGTGGCTTGCGCCAAGCCCGCTCAGCAGCAGCCCACCGACAAAACACGCGATAAAGCCGCTGCCGCCCGCCGCCTGCGCCGCTGCGAAGCACGCTGCGGCCAACGCGACGATCGGGATTTCGACCCAGTGCTCGCTAATCCAGCCGTGCCGCTGGGCGAACCGCAGCATCAGAGTGGTCAGCCAGGTCAGCGCAAGGCCGACGATTAGCCCAATGCCGATCTCTTCGACGACGACGCGGGCGACATGCAAGATGGGTTCGCCCTCGATCTGGGTGCCGACTGCCAGCCCGAGCAGAATCACCACGATCGGCACGCAGATGCCGTCGTTGAGACCGCTCTCCAAATTGAGCGCCTCGCGCATAACAGGCGGAACCGTCTGATTCGTCACGACCGGCTTGCCGAGCGCCGCATCGGTCGGCGCCAGCAGCGCTGCCAGCAAGGCTATTTCGAGTGTTTCGAGCCGCGGGAGCACAACCAAGCCAGAGAGGAAACCGAGCACGATCGTCAACGGCAGTCCGATCAGCAGCAGCCGCTCGGGCATGCCGAGGTTGCGCCGGACGATGCCGAAATCGGCGTTGGCGGCGTCGGTGAACAACACCATCGCGAGCGTCAGTTCTGCGAGAAGGCGCAAGCCCTCGCCGCTTATGTTGATGTGCAACATATCCAGCCCATCGGGGCCGAGGATAAAGCCGACCCCGGTGAACACGATCGGTCCGCTGATCCACGACCGCTCGATCCGGCCCGCGATCGCGCTGTAAATGAGAAGGAACGCGGCCAGCATCGCGGCATTCTGGTACATCCGGGTCCCTTCTTCCGAAATGCGGTGAGACGACTTGATAGGCAGGCTAAAGGATGCCAGCCTTGATTTAGGTCATCGGCCGCAGCGCATCGATAGCCGATTTTGAATCTGAGCTAGGCGGCGGCGACAAAACTGCTCGAGCCGGATCTGACTTGGTTTCGGGTCGATATTGTCGAGTGATCGAACCGCCAATCGGCAGAGGGTGGCAAACCATGCCCGATGAATTCCGTCAACAAGCCTACGAGGGAACCCCCGACGATAGCGGGAGGGTGGCACTGATTGAACGCAGCATTCTCGTGCTGCTTGTTGTCGGCCTCCTTATCGGCGTTCTGGCGATCGTGAAGCCGTTCACGACCGCGATCCTGTTCGGCGCGGCGGTGGCGACCGCGGCTTGGCCGATACGTCAGGCTCTGGTTCGTCGCGGGCTCGGCCACGGCTCTACCGCTGCGCTGCTGCTGGTGCTCTCGCTCGTTGTCGTTGTTCTGCCGATGCTCGTCATCGCGCCCCACCTTGCCGACCAACTGAACCTGGGGGTGGAAGGGGTAGAAACCTACTTCGCCGCTACGCCGCAACCGCCGGCCTGGATGAGTGGCGTGCCGCTCGTCGGCCCCCGCCTGGCAGCGGGATGGCAACGGGTGGTCGAGGCTCAAGGGAACGTGCGCACGCTATTGGAGCCCTATACTGCGGACGTAGGGCACTTGATGATCGCTGCAGCCCGAGCGCTGGCCGACAGCCTGCTGCAGGTACTCCTGTCGCTGATCGTGGCGACCATGTTCTGGACCAACGGCGACGGATTGATTTCCGTGCTGCACGACGCGCTTCGACGCCTTGGCGGCCCGGTCGCGGAGCGGGCGCTCGACGTCGCGGCGGGGGCAATCCGTGGTGTCGCCTATGGTGTGGTCGGGACCGCCGCGATCCAGGCCGTTCTGCTCGCGATCGGCCTCGCCGTCGCCGGGGTGCCGGGCGCCGGGACGCTCGGCTTCGTCGCTCTGCTGCTCGCGATCAGCCAGATCGGCGGCCCGCTGCTCATTCTGATCTGGGGTGGAGCGGCGTGGTGGCTGTTCGCGCAAGACCAGCAGATCTGGGGCGTGGTGATGATCGGCTGGGGCCTATTCATCGGCATGATCGACAACTTCATCAAACCCTGGCTCATCGGCTTTGGCATCGAGATGCCGATGTCGCTGACGATCCTCGGGGTCTTTGGCGGCTTTATCGCCTTCGGCTTTTTGGGCCTATTCATCGGGCCGACCTTGATAGCCATCACGTTCACGCTCATACAAGCGTGGCGAGCCGCCGTCTCCGGCCGTCCCGCCGCAGAGGTGATGAAGCCGGCTGCATAGCGTATCTTGATCTCGGTCAACGCACAGATCGACGAGGTTGGTTAAATGGCTGACAAGAAGAACCACGAGACTGAAACCGGCGGCAAGCTGAAGCTGAAGGAATACGAGCGCGAACTGACGCGCCTGCACGTCGAGTTCGTCAAGCTCCAGCAGTGGGTGGTCCACAAAGGCCTCAGGGTCTGCATCCTCTTCGAAGGGCGCGACGGCGCCGGCAAGGGCGGGACGATCAAGGCCATGACCGAGCGCGTCAGCCCGCGCATCTTCCGGGTCGTGGCGCTCCCCGCGCCGACCGAGCGGGAGAAGACGCAGATGTACTCCCAGCGCTATACTCCACATCTCCCCGCGGCTGGGGAGGTCGTAATTTTCGACCGCAGCTGGTACAACCGGGCTGGTGTCGAGCGGGTCATGGGGTTCTGCACCGAGGAGCAGGCCAAACGCTTCTTGGAGATGGTGCCCGTGTTCGAAAGGGTGGTCGTCGAGGACGGGATCATTCTGCTGAAATACTGGCTGGAGGTCAGTCCCGAAGAGCAGACCAGACGGCTCGAGGGGCGCATCGATGACGGGCGCAAGATCTGGAAGCTGTCCGACATGGATCTCAAATCATATTCGCGGTGGTACGACTACTCGCGGGCACGCGACGAGATGTTCAAGGCCAGCGACACTTCATGGGCGCCGTGGTACGTCGTGCATTCCGATAACAAGCGGCGGGCGCGGCTCAACATCCTTACCCATATCCTCAGCAAAATCCCTTACGAAGACCCGAAGCGCTCGAAGGTTGAACTCCCGAAACGGCAACACCGCGGCGACTACAGGGAAATAGACTACCCGTTCAGGGTCATCCCCGAGGTCTTCTGAGCGAGCGTGAGCGCCCGCATCCGGCCAATCTGAAGCCGGATCCCCGCGCGGGGGGATGCACCCTAATTCATGCCAACCGGCATGCACATCACGAGACGATTCGATGACACGCGACGTCTCATTGCGCGCTCACTGGGCAAGGTAGACGGTCTTGACGATCGGCAGCTTGTTGAGGCCAAGGCTTCCACACCCCGATGTAGCGAAACCAGGATTTCCCTGCATCGACAATGTATTGGTGACTAGTACGAGGCATTGCGGACCCGTGGCTGACGGTCCGCCTTGGAAGGTCACGTCCGCCTGAGGGAAATAAACCAGCCCGCTCAGCGTCTCGGTACTGTTCGCCTGCGCGCTGACGGTGTCTGGGTTGGGCAAATGGTCCGCAGCCGGCAAGCCGTTCGAGTCTTGGATCAGCACCATGCCGGCGAACGGGCAATTCGAGCAGCTCGAGGCGGCGGGGGCGTTGAGGTTGAGATTCGCGTTGGAGGCCAAACTCATCGTGCCGACTGTACCGCCGCCCGGCGGCGCCGTCAGGACGATCGTGACACCGGCGCCGCCGTTGGTGCAGGCCGTGCACTGGAGCACGGCGCCGCTGCCGCTCTGCAAATTGAGACCGCCAGTCAGCCAATAAGTACCTGGCGACAGGTTGACCGTGCTGTTTTTTTATACTCAACCCACCGGCGATCACGCAGCCGGGCTTGTAACTGCCGGGGTTGGTGTAGGTCGTGATCCCGCCCACCGTCGACGATGTGCAAGGCGATGCCGTTGACAGGCCGTTGGTCAGAAAGTTCGCGTGGGTCAACGTGCTAGCATAGGGGTCGGGGACCAAGTTCGCGCCCGTCTGCGCCGGATAACCCAAATTGATCGTATATGCCGCACCGGTGTGGGAGATCTCGCCCGGCGTGATCAACGTCGCCGCGTTGATCGTGGCACTGCCTTGCAAATGAAACGCGCTCGAACTGTCCGAATCCGAGACGATCGTGCAGGTCGGCGCGTTGATCGTCGGATTGCCCGCCAGATTGACGGCGTCGTTAAGGTTGGGGGTCCCGTTCGGGGGCGGGTTCCGGCCCAGCGCGATCATGCAGACGGGCGGCAGATTACTGACGGCGGCGACCGCCTCGTTGGCGATCGTGAAGGCCGAGAAGGCGGGGAACCACGACGAAAACCAGGCATTCTGGGTCTGCGACAGCGTGACCTTCACTCCGCCGGTGACGACGGCGTCGCTGTAGGGATAGGTGACGACAGGGGTCGTGCCGCCATAGTTGTTTCGCGTTGCGGCTTCGCTCGCCGCCGGCGTCAGGTTGGTGGTCACATCCGTGTTGCCGGCTATCACCTCATAGGCGGCCGAGAGCGCGGCAGCATCGGCGGCCGACTGGTTTTGCCGCTTGATTGTGTACCAAAGGCCGGTATCGATGCCGAGCCCGGCGACCCCGAATAAAACCGGAAGTGAAACCGCCACCGTGACGGCGCTCAGACCGCGCTTATCGCGAAGCAACCGCCGCAGCAATGACATGGGTTTACGCATTGCGGCGGATCCCTACGGCTGCACGAACTCGATGCGGCCTTGGTAATCCGTCGCGAGCAATCATGGGGTACCTATTCTGAAGTGCCACAAATAGTCGGCGTCAAGGTCGCGGCATGCTCTGCAGGTTTGTTAATCTCGTCCGGCGTGCTAAGGTTTCGTTAATGCAGCCAAACGACAGATTCCACATCGCCTTTGACGAATGCTTTCGACCTACCGATAGTTTAATTATCAGCGAAGTGGAATATCTCAAAAAATCTTTGGTAAACTTTCGTTAACCTAGACTCGAACCCGTCATGGGGGCCCCCTCGCGCTTTCCCTCGCCTCGCTAGCGACGGCACCGGTCAACACCCCTCCCCGCCCCTACAAATCTTCGCTCGCGCATGCGCGAGAGCCCGCCGCGGGCGGCCGCATCGCCTCACCGGAAGCCCCTCGATCAGCGCCCCCGCCGGTTTCCGGGTCCTCTGGGACGCCCGGCCAACACCGGCTGCCGGGGGACCCCTCAGCCGGGGTCATGGGACCCCCAAAGCGCCCGCCGGCCCCAAGGAGACCCAAAGGGTTAGTTATGGTAATCAGATCAATAGATTAGACGCAACGCGACCGACGGCTTGTCGAGAACCCTCCTGCGTTTCTCCGGGGAGCTAGTCTAGTTTTCGCCCGCCGTGACGGCGAACCCCTACAGCCGCAAAGCCTGACGCATGAATTTCCCCGGGTCCTCGCCCGGTAAAGGACTTCTGGCGGGTGCGGTTCCTCGTCACAGCCATGCGACGGAGCTGTTGCTCGCCGGGGTTCATCCAAAGGTCGCTCAAGAGCGGCTTGGGCATTCGACGGTGACAACCACGCTCGACCGTTATAGCCCCGTCACCCCAGCGATGCAGGAAGATGCGGCCGACAGCCTCGACGCCGCTCTTCGGGGTGCTATGATGGCCTACGCTGGCCCAAAGAAGCGTTCGGTAGCAATTTCGGTAGCAACGGCGGTTTCGGGGCGCCAGAAAGTGCAGGAAAAACCAATAGACTGAATTACACACGCCGGGTTAGCACAGTGGCAGTGCAGCGGTTTTGTAAACCGAAGGTCGGGGGTTCGAATCCCTCACCCGGCACCATAATAATTGATAAGTTCCGCGATACTGATAAGGTAGCGGTGCCGGCTTGGCAACCAATTGGCAACCAAAGCGCCGCGTATGGCCGCCGGCCGCAACCACGGAGGAGATGAACTAGCGCCGGTCACGTCTCGCCTGCGGCACGCGCCGTCAACCGCACGCCTGCTCCGACACAGCTTCCCGATGAAACAGCCGGCCACCTCGACCTTTCTGAACTACCCCCGCCATCAGCTTCTGGGTAACCGCGCTGAGCACCGCGGCCTAACTGCTCGCCAGCCTGCCGTGGTCCGCTAGGCGGGGTTGAAGCACGAGGCGCAGGTCGCCTCGATCTCGATGATGGCATTGTAGAGGTCATCGGTTCGATCTCGGTTGGCTTCACCAATAAGATGAAGGGTTTGGTGGGCGACCGCTAAGCCCTTTTCCATTTTAGGGTACCTACCCACTGGAACGATTTTATATCGACAAGCGGCGCGATGTGGTCCGCGCTGCGGTTGAGTGCGATAGTACCGTCTGCCCGCAACGCGACTCATGCGCGGACGACCAGCACTCCTAACTTGACTAAGCCGGCGCTTGGGACCCCTCAACTTGGGACCGCCCGGTCCCGCGAGCGGCTGGCTCGGGTGTACCTTTCTGCGCTGCCAACGCCGGTGCCTCGGCCCGCATCGCTCTGCGGCGGTCGACCGCCCGCTGTTCGGAATAGGATCTTGTGGATCGAGGCACCGTTCTCGGCGACCTTGGTCGGAGGCATGGAGATGGCGGCGAGCGCAGCGTTGATCGCTCCGGATCGCGGGTAGCGGTATGCGTCGCGCCGGAAAATTCGGGCTGTCGAGCAGGGCTGCCTCCAGCATCTGATGGCAACGATGAAGGTGGTCGAAGGCCCGCTCGCGGCCTTTAACCTCCGCCACCAGCATCTCGACCGTTAGGGTTTCAGCGTCGCGCGATGAGGCGGTGTCCGCGCAACGTGAGGCCCTTCTCAGCGAGGATCTGCTCCCGCTGATTGCGCGTGCCGATGCGGTTGCCTTCGTCCAAGAGGCCTTCGGATTCTTCCGACGCAGTCAGCCTTGCAAACTTGCCTTGCAAGCGATGTTCGGGAGGTAAGAAGGTTTCTTTGCGGTGAAAGATCGGAGGATTGCGGAGTCGCGTGATCTGACCCGAAATGTTTGGAGATGGACTAAGAGCGACTGCGCGAGCGCCGGACGAGGGTCCTCTTCGAAGCCCGGGTAGGTTAGGTAAGAAATCCTGGGCTCAAGCCGGCTAAGCTTGACGATGTTGGCGCCCTCGACGCGGCCGATATGCGCGCGCGCAACCCTCGAAGACGCGCAGGCTGGCCGGCAACTGATCGATCGCGCTGACGTGAATATAAAGCGCTTCGGGCGTCTTCTTGCCGATGGACGAGTGGGAACACGCGACATTGACTTCTTGGGTCTTGCCAACCGAAAAGAGTAAGGCGTCGGCCTGCTTGCAGGCTTGGCATAGGACTGGAACAACGCCCGAATGTCGCGATGGAGGGCGAGAGGCAATTGGCCGAGGGCAGGGCGTCGGTCAAAGCGGGCGAGGGCGAGATAAATCAGAAGATCCTGGGCGCGGTTGGCGGCAACCTCCGCCCAGGCCTCGGCGCCGGTTGCGTTCTGGATCAAGCGAAAGGCCCGTTTGAGGCTGCCCAAGGCGCTGATGACAGTCGCTGTTTCCGGGAGTTCGTCGGCATTGGGCAGGCGGCCGCGCGCCGCAAAGAAATCCATCAGCGGCTGAAGGAGCAGCTTGTAGTTCTCGAAGCAATCAACTGATCGGGTGAGGCGCGGGACGGCAATGTGGCGGCGGTATCGCGACGCTAGGAAGGCCGCGCGCTCATCCAGATCCCGAAAAGCATAAAATACGCCCGGGCCCGCCGGGACCGCGGCTATATCGAGGGCCTGGTCGATCCAGGTTTTGAGCTCGTGCTGCTCGAACAACTTTTGGAGGTGCCGCGCGAGGTGACATAACCGTCGGCAAACGCCGCCGCCTCCCACATGAGGGTCGATTCGGCATTCAAACGAGCGCTGACGATGAGAACGCGCTCGGCTAGCTCCCACGCGCGCCGCAGCGTTTGCTGGCGCTCGGTGGGGTTCTCGATAACGTTGACGACGTAACCGAGATTGACAATGGGAGCGGGCACAAGGGAAGTGGCGGGTCGGTGCACAGGGTCCCAACCGTCTCTTGAGTAGCCCATGACGGACAGAATGCGGAGATCGTCGCCGCGGCCGCAGCCGTAATCGAACAGCGGGGTTTCGGGATCGATAAGACCGTCCGCAAGGGCGAGCTTGACCGGCCGCGACAGGGTCGTGCGGCCGATTGCCGTTTTATGGCGGCGAATATCCTGAACCGCGGGCAGTTAAACCAAGGATCGGCAGACTATGCGTATTCACGAACTGCAGACTGCGGCCAGTGTAGCGGTGCCAGCGAGGCGGCGCCTTCAGAGGCCAGGTCGCGTTGAAGGCGCGGGAACGTCCGTGGTGGCGTCTATCTGTCTCTTGGCGGCGGCCCCCTCGGCCCGCAGGGCACGCAGGTGAGCGTCCGCCTCTTGTTCCCGCACGATGTCGCGGATGAGTTCGCCGTTCTCCCCCAAGGCCCGGTCGAGCGCGGCGACGTGGCGAGAAAGGGTCTTGTTGATTGCAAGCGCCCGAAGTCGTTTCAGTGCCTCGGGTCCGAAATGCGGGTTGTCGAGCTGCGCCGTCTCGAGCGCGTGACGGCAGGCGATGAAAGTGTCGATGGCCTGCTCGCGGTCGCACCGGGCGGCAGCCAGCAGGTCGATTCCGAGCGCCTTGTAAGGCTTGCGGGACATGTCTTCGGCGACGCGAGCCCACAGGTCGTCTGGAGTGATCGGCGTGATGTCGCCGAGTGCTTGCCGGTACCGTTCGGTTTCGTATACGGCCGCCTCGGAAATGATTGTCCAAGTCGTGCCGCGGCTGCGGCTTTCGGCGCTGTAAGTGGTGAATGCGGTGACACCGGACGTCCCGCGGGGCAGCGCGTTGATGTGCTCGTCCGACGTGATTCCCTGGGCGGCATTGATCGTCAGTGCATGCCCGAAACCGAGCAACAGCCGGTTCGTCTCGCTGTCGCACAGGCGCCGCCATTCGAGGTCGGCAACGCGTCCGTTTTTTGTGCGGAGGCGCAAACCGTCAGCGGTTCGACCGAGCACCTCGATGATGTCGCCATTGTCGCCGACGTGGCACGCCCGCCCGTCAACCACGCCCCAGGTGCGCCGGAAGAGGCGCACCCGATCACCGGTGGCGATCGGCAGATCATAGGTCCGTCCGTCCTGGTCGATGGCGCGGTAGATGATTTCGTCATCGCCGATTTCGCCGCGGTGCTTCAGCCGCTCGCGGATTGCGCGGCTGATTTCGGCGACATCGTCGTTGGTCGGTGCGCTGACAGTGATCCCATCTTTCGCGCCGCACGCTCTTAGTATGTCGCGCCGCGCGAGGTAGAGGTCGGCGATCCGGCCAACCACCTGGTCGCGATCTCCGCCGACCAGCATGGCGTGGCCATCCTGCCGCTTCATCGCCAGCGCCTTGGCAGCCTCGCCTTCGCGAAACAGCCCCGCGATGTCGCGGCCGCGCCGGGAGACCTGACGCATCGTGGTCAGCAGCTCGGGCAGGGCGTCCGGAGGCAGCGCACGAAGCAGGATTTCGATCGCATCGCCGGCCTCGATCGCCTGCGCCTGCTCGCGGTCGCCCAGCATTTTGATCGTCATGCCGTTGCGCGCCTGCAGCTCCAGTAGCTTTAGCAT
>Ga0318541_10000425_pt1 | contig 13715 bp, 10 predicted proteins | sample GRESIP166b4f26_FD_202503 | JGI IMG/M metagenome (GOLD analysis project Ga0318541, IMG submission 202503) | Tropical soil microbial communities from Luquillo Experimental Forest, Puerto Rico - GRE.SIPMG.166b4f26 | ecosystem: Environmental > Terrestrial > Soil > Tropical forest > Bulk soil...
CATTGTCGGCGCTCTTCATGGAACCCGGCGCCGTGCCGGCGGTTCCGAGCGCTGCAATGGCAACGCCGCTCGCAGGCCTCGCGGCAGATCGGGCGCAGGAGGCGCTCCAACACTACAATCAAGCAATTGCGCACTTGAAATCCGGAGACTGGGCCGGTTTTGGCACGGAGCTCGACGCGATGCGGCGGCTTTTGGAGGACATGAGTCCGAAATCGGACGGCCACTAGTCGTACGGCGTCGCCGCCCCGCACTGGTCGAAGCCGGTATCAACGGGTCGGTGCCTATATCAAACCGGGCATCGATGAGGTCTCATCGCTGTCTGTACCCGAGAACCCGCGTGTATTGATTTGGTGCCCGCGCGGCGAGCGGCCATGCCGTCGAAACAGTTATTGCTTTGATGAAATCGCGTCGTCGCATCGCCGCCCCCAAGGCTCAGAGCCTGTGCGGACTATGCTTTGGAACGACGCAATTACAGCAGGGATTTACCCCGCGTGAAACGGGGTCCGCCCTTCATTTTGCGTGGCAACAATCCCGGTGACCGAATGTCCGCTTTGGGTCAAAAGCGGACATTGAGGCGTGTCTGCGTGATGTCCGCTTTACCCCCGAAAGCGGACATCACACGAGGCTGGTGCTAGGGAGCACCGTTATTTGACCGTTGGGGTTGCTTTAATGGGACGACGGTCAATGAGGGCGGCGGCGATGGCCTTTCCTCTGCGACAGGCGGCGGCTCGACCTCAAGCTCGGCTCGGCACTTCGCGCACAACTTCGCGACCTGGATCGTGAACTGCACACCAGCGGGCTCGCCCGTGGGCATGTACTGGCGCAGCGCCTCGTCGATCCGCAACAAGGCGGCGGGATCAATATCGCGGCCAGCGACCAATCGCTCAGCGTACGTCGATCTGGCCAAGCGCAGCGTTGCGACGTGCCGCGCCAACTCGCTGGTCGGCTTACACCTGAGCTGCTTGGCCGCTTCCTTGACGAGCTGGCGATATTGGGCGACACGGGCGACGCTCATTCGTCGATCTCCCGGAGCATTTGATCCAATGTTGGCAATTCTGGCTGCGGGGGCGCGTTCAAGCCCAAGGCAGCCCGCAAACGGCGCGCCGTGCCTTCGAGCCTATTTAAGCCGAGCAAGTCCGTTGGCTCGCCACGCAGCGCTTGTGCACGAAGCTGCTCGCACAACGTTTCGCACTCGGCCAATCGCGCAACATCGGCCTGGATAAGAGCGTCGGCACTGTTGTTTAAGCGCTCGCTATAGGCCCGAATGAGAGCTTTAACGCGCCGACCAGCTTTTGATCGGCCATCAATCCGCGCAAGTCGGCGACGTACCGGCGCAGTATCCGCAGATGATCGAGTAGCTATCGGTGCTGTTAATAAATGAACAGCCATCGGACAGCGACCTTCGGCCGGAATCACCGGACCATTGAGCGCGCCATCCCCTGTGCTGCCGATATGCCACGGATCGGCTGATGGATACAAGATTTGCCGCTTATACGGCAAAAGCGGCACGGCAAAATAAGCGCGTAAATCCAATGCCGCGATTCTGCGGGAATCGCGGATATTTTGGCCGACTGCATCCCGCATGCATCCCGGCAGCCAAAATCCGAGCATCCGGCGCAGCATCTTTTTTCCGAAGGTTATTGCCGAGCGCGAGCGGCGGCGGGGACCTCAGAACGCCGGTGGATCACTTACCGGCAGCGGATAGGTTGCCATGACGACTTCGTCCCGCGCAGCCTCGATCATCTCTCTGATGCCCTCGCTGCGGAAATCGTCTACATGACCGGCGCAGAACTTAAGTTCGCGCACAGGAGTGTGCAGCAAGACGTCGGCAATGTTCACGCCGTCAGTACGACCTCTGACCTGTCCGATGAGCCTGTCGAGTTCTTCTGTGAATCGTTCGCAGATGTATTGAGCGGTAGACATGGCTTCTTCCCTATGTTGCTCTACTTCCATCGGCGCGCCATTGCGCCATTGATGCGCCGTTGGGAAAAAGGCAATGGCGCAGGCGTTTGCGCCATTCCTTTTTCCTTAGGGCATCTTCTATCAATGGCGCAAAATGGTTTGCGCCATTGGTGCGCCATTGGAAGTGGTCTAATGGCGCAATTCATGACGGCCTCTTTGCCGGGTCGAGCCGCAGGCCTTGGCGGGACTTGCGGTCAATCGGATCGTCGTATTTTTCAGGGTACAGCACGCCGTTATCGAGCCATGCCGAAATGATCTGTCGGCACTGGGCTTCGCCATGGCTAGGGACATGTTTCTGGACGAGGCGCCAGACAGCGCGAGCCGGTGCCGCCGCTGGCGCGTTCGTGAACCGCTGGCCGTTGGGCAGACCGGCCTCGATATCGGTTAGCACGGCGTTGAGCGTTGCTGCGGATATGCTAGCCCAAGTATCCGGCGGCTTCCATGGTTGGACGGTCTGCACCTCGTCGCCAGCCGGATAGTCCTTGGTGGCGTTGCCGATGTTGACCGAGACCAGCTTGAACCAAGTCGCGGCGCTCGCCGGTCTGGCGATATTGACCTTGGCGCTATCGAGACGAACGAAGCTGCGGCGCTCTGTCTGCTCGATACTGAACTGCCTGGCCTCAGCCTCGTCCATGGGTGTCAACGTATAGACCAAGCGTCCGGCATCTCTGATGCTGCTGCTGCCGCGCCCCATATCGGCATCGCCCGGGGTGATGATGCCTTTGCGCGAGTGGTGCGGCGCGTCGACGGCAATGTTGAATTCATCCGCGAAGGTCGCCAGCAGATCACAAACGAAGTCCATCGAGCCACTGTTGTTTTCCTCGAGCGTGTGGGTTTTTACGAATGGATCGAGGCAAACAATGTCGGGTTGAAGTTCTTCGATCCTGGTCCGCAGCTCTTGTTCCAGCATGCCGCGGTGCGGTGAGCCGTTTTCCAGTTCGGCGAGCTTGATGTTTTTCGGCGTAGCATAATAGAGCCACCCCTTTAGCTCGCTGCGATTGATGTTGTGGTGAAGCAAAGCGGCGGTGAGGCGGCGTTGCAGTTCGTCGCGGCCATCCTCAAAGGACAGCAACAGGACGCGGCACCGCACAAATACGTGCTGGCCGGTCAGGCTGCGAGCGGTGGCGAGTGAGAGCAGTTGCGCAATCCGCAGCGCAGTCTTACCGCCGCGCCGGGAGCGACGAGCGACGACAGGAAGCCTCGGCAAAATTGATTGCCTAAAAGCCATCCCCGCGGCGGCGGCAGCTCGATATCATCACCGGCATCAAAAACATCGAGGTGCGGGACTTCTGATTGCTCTGGTTGCTCTGGCGTTGCATCGGTCGTGGCGCTCGGTGTCCAATCCGGCGCTTTGGCAATCTCGGCATCCAGTTGTTCGCGGGTATGGCCAACCTGCGCCCAATTAAGAATATCGCCTTTAGGCGACAGATTCGGCAACGCTAGGCGGCGAATCCGTTTGGCGATGCCGGTCAGAGAGCGGCCGACAACATCGGTATGCTCGAATCCGGCGCTGTCATTGTCCGGCAGAATTATTACATCGGCGTCTTTGAAGAATGCGCTGTGTTCTGGTCCCCAATGTTTGGCGCCGCCAGCATTGCAAGTGGCGCAAATGTTCCAAGTCGCCAACAGATCGGCCTTGGCCTCGCCTTCGACGATTACAATTGGATGATCGTTGGCCGCCGCCTCGATCATGCCAGGCAGGTGGTACGGCACATTGCGAACGAGCCGATTGCCGTCCTTGTCCTTTACCCCCTTGAGCCACTTGCCGGGATGAGCTGGATCGGGCCGCTTCTGAATAAAGGATTTCTGATACTTGCCGTCCTTCATAACGAAGGTGCCATCGGCGTTCTGATAGTGAATGCGGTCGACACCGAACAAAACGACGCCGTTCTCGTCGTGATAAAGATACTCGGCCACGACAATCGGTCTAGGTTCGGCACTGTGGTGCTTGCCGTTGGATTTGCTGTTGGTCGGCGGTCCCGCTAGCGTGGCGATGTTCTGGTCAAATGTGCCGCCGTCGAGGTGCTGAACGAGGTCAATAACGTCACCCCCGATTCGACAGCCGCGGCAGTTCCAGACTTTCTTGTTGGCATTAACAGAGCCGTGCCGCCGCAGAGCGGACACGGACCGATATATTCGGCACCGACACGTTTGAGCTTGATCCCACGGCGCTCTATCTCGTGCATGATCGGGACAGCACGCGCACGATCAATCCAAGCCTGGCGGTCGAGATTCATCGTTCCTTCCTCAGAAGGGAATCTCGTCGTCGTAGTCTGACTCACCCCGCGGCGGCGGCGGCGAATCATCGACTGGAGGCGAGCCATCGACTAGCGGTGGCGAGACGTCAGGCGGTCGCAAGACAGCGATCGGCTGGCCATCTGGCGGCGAGAGCGGCTTGACTAAGACGGCATCGTGATAAGTGCCGTTGTATTTGAGCTGGCCGAGATAGAGTTCAATCACCTTACCGACCAAGCTCTCGCTGTCGTCGCCGTATACGTCGCGCAACTTGTTCACGTTGGTGCCGTTGAGCGAGAGAACGTCGCCGTTCTCGAAGGTCAAATCCGGCTTTTTGAACTTGCCTTCGATGATGCCGGCGATCTTCCGGCGCAACGGATGGTTACGAACGTCATCGGGTTTGATGAACTGTTGGCCGGCGTAGTTTTTCAGATTGAGTGCCATGGTCCTGTCCTTTCTTGTCAGGTCATGTCGTGAGCCGCCAATGCAGACGCGCGCGAACGCGGCGGTGATTGCTCGCGCGGACTCTCTTGCCGATTGGACTTTTTGGGATTAGCTGTCGGGTGGTCGATCAGCCGTCCAGCATGATCACCCTTATGAGGCTCACCACTGCCAGCGCAGTGCGTGCGCCTCAACGCTTTTTGGCGCGCCACGGATCACGCTACGCCGCACCTTGAGCGCGGCTGGCAAGCCAGCGGACATGATCGCTAAGGCGCACGCCGATTCTTCGAACAGATAACTGAATCAGCGGCGGGCCGTCGCCAGCCGCAACGATGCGGCGGCCGGTATCGAGCGAGAAGCCGCATAAGGCACACCAGTCGCGGAAGGAAAGAACGCGGTAGTCGTCGAGCGGCGGGCCGCTATTGCCCGCCCCGGCGACGCTTTGTTGCGGGGTGGCTTTTTGTTGCGGGGTGGCTTTCCTGCCTGCAACGGCGCGGGGACGATAAAGCCCCTCTGCGCTGGCGCGTCGAAGTAGTTCTTCTGCTTGGGCTTGGATGCTCTGGCGCTGGCGGCGCAGGCGCTCTGGCTCGGTCACGGAGTCCTCCTGTTGCGGACTCGCTTTTCAAAGCGAGTCCGTTGGATTTCCCCGTTTCTCATCGGCTAGTGCGATGCGCGTGCCGCCGGTTCCTACCAAAAATCCCCCAGAACCGAGGCGGCAAATTATTTGTATACGAAGCCGCAAAAGACGGCAAGCGGAAGCAAACAAACGAGAGCAGAACTTTTGCTCTCTTAGGCGCCGCGCTGTGGAAAAGTCAGAACCTTGCGCCGACCGCCTTCGATGAGCGAGCGCAAGTGATCATTCCACAAAGCGAGCGCGGCGCGGATTTGCGTTGGATACTTCGCGTAATTGTATCTGCCAGCGATTCCTGCGCGATGGCCGCTGTAGTGATTCAGCACCGCCTCAACATAATGCGGCTCGACACCAAGCTCATGCATCTTGGTGCTCACAGAGCGGCGAATATCGTGGAGCCGAAAAGGCGCCACCTTGCCTTTGAGCCGCTTATCAAGATCGGCCTTGGCCGCCGACCATGCCGTGAACCCTGCCGATGAGCGATCACCGAACAGGGAATCGCGGCCGTCACGTTTGGGAACGGAATCGATGATCGACTGCGCCAGAGGCAGCAGCGGCAAGATGTGGCTGCGCTTATTCTTCGTGCGATCTGCCGGTAGCATGATGACGGGCTTGCCATCCCTGTCCTTGCCAATCTCACTAAAGCGCAGGCCTCCGATTTCCTGTCTGCGCTGGCCGAGGAGGATGAGTAGGCGAACGACCCGGCCGTGGTCGTCGTCGCCGCAAGCATTCCAGATCGCGCGCAGTTCGGCATCCGTCAGAACACGCTCGCGGCTTTCGCCGGGACCGGGGTCTTCAGTTCCGGCAACGACATTTTGCTCGACGATTCCTTGCTTCATCGCCCAAGTGAAGAACGTCGAAAGTGCAGCACGAGCGGTGCGAGCCGTGATGCGACCCCTATCGCGGATGATGGTATTAAGGCGCAACGCAATATCGGCACGCGTGATTTCGGTGATGGCGGATGTGTGCAGCGGTCTGAAATACGGCCCGAGCAAGTAAAGCCGCGCACCGCGAAGGCTGGCGGGACGAAGCACGGACTCCTTCATCGCTAGATAATCATCGATGACGGCGCGCAGGTTTTTAGCGGCACCTAGCCGCTCCCGCTGCCTCTCGGCCATTGGATCTTCACCCAAAGCAACCCGGCCGAGTATTTGCTTCGCCGCAAGGCGAGCCTGTTCGGCGGTGAGCTTCGCATAGTCGCCAATCGTCATGCGTCGGTAGCGACCCTTTGCTCGATAGCCTGCGACCCAAGTCCGGTGCAGCCGACCACCTTCGCCGCGCAGCCGCAGAGCAAATCCGGTTAGATCATCGTCCCAAAAGAACTTCTCTCGCTTGCCGGATGGCAATTTTTGAGCGTTGGCGTTTCGCGCATTGAGCTTCATTGGCAACCCCCCTAATTTTAGGGATGCACCGGGGATGCGGTCGGACACTTCCCAATGCTTCCCAAAGCTAATTCCTGCGGTCAATTATAAGCAGAATCTATGCAAAATGGTAGGAAAGATGCGGCTTATGCGGTTTCCCGCTTGCCTATGCGGTGTCCGTGCTGCTTTTGGGGGTAAAGCGGACATTGATTGAACGTGCCCTGATGTCCGCTTTTGAATCGGCAAGCCCTTAGACTGCTCTTCCGGTCTGCTGCCTTGACCCGCTACGATGCGCTGTCTGAGCCTTGGGGAAGGCAATGAGACGGCGCTCCAGTTCAGGCAGCGAACGGGTTAAACCGCCAAAGCGCAAAGCTGCGAGCCTAAAGCGCAGCAAAGCGCCAAAGGCCACGCGCAATCGTGGTGTTTCCATTCTCGGTCAGGAAACGTTCGTCGCGCGGCTTACCCGCGAGCGCGACGAGGCGCTGCTGCGGGAAACTGCGAATTCCGAGATATTACGCCTTATTTCAAGTTCGCCTGGCGATCTGGAATTAGTATTTCGAACGATCCTCGAGCACGCCACTCTCATCTGTAATGCCAAGTTCGGCGTTATGCAGCTTTCAGAGAGAGATGGCTTGCGGGCTGTGGCGCTTCACGACGTGCCGCCAGCCTATGCCTTAGCCATGCGGCGCAACCCCGTGTTTCGTCCTATCGTCGGACATCCGCTCGATCGCGTGGCCAGCGCCAAGCAGGTCGTTCACATTCTCGATGCCAGGGCAGAACAGAGGATGAGAGGATGGATGGTTGAGCTCGCTGGCGCGCGCACTTTACTCCTCGTTCCGATGCTAAAGGATAATGAGCTGGTTGGTGTAATCAGTATCTACCGTCAGGAAGTATGCGCATTTACTGATAAGCAAATTGCGCTGCTGCAAAACTTCGCCGCCCAAGCTGTCATCGCCATCGAGAACGCGCGGCTGCTCAATGAATTGCGACAATCCCTAGAACGGCAGACAGCGACTTCCGAAGTTTTAGGTGTCATTTCGAGATCGCCCGGCGAACTTGAAACGGTGTTTCACGCAATTTTGGAAAATGCCACGCGAATTTGCGAAGCTAACTTCGGTATATTGCAACTTCTCGAGGGTGAAGCGGCGCGTATTGCAGCGATGCACAACGTGCCCGCTGCATTTGTTCAACATCGTCAGCGTGAACCGCTCCTTCATGCCAGTCCGGCTAGCGCGATTGGACGAGCAATCGCGACAAGAAGGCTGGTCCACATCCCGGACTATGCGGCGGACGCAGCTTACAGCACACTCGATCCTGCGGCCGTAAAGTTGGTTGAACTCGCGGGAGCGCGAAGCCTAATAAACGTTCCGATGCTCAAGGATGACGAACTGATCGGGATCATCAGTATTTATCGCCAGGAGGTCCGGCCATTTACCGACAAGCAGATCGCGCTGGTGCAGAATTTCGCCGCCCAAGCCGTCATCGCCATCGAAAACGCGCGATTGCTCAGCGAACTACGACAGAGGACAGCCGAGCTCAGCGAGTCATTGGAGCAGCAGACGGCGACCTCCGAGATTCTCAAAGTCATCAGCTCGTCGCCCGGCGAGTTGCAGTCGGTATTTCAGACCATTCTGACCAATGCGACACGCATTTGCGACGCAAAGTTCGGTGCCGTCTACCTGTACGACGGCAACTTGTTCCACTGCAGCGGGGAAGTCGGTTCATCGCCGGATTACGCCGAATTTCAGCGAAAACGCGGGGCGTTCCGCCCGCAGCCGGGCACGCACATGGATCGCATCATACGGACCAAACAGGTCAACGTGACGGCCGACGCTACCGCTGAAGCTGTTGTCGGCCCGGTCGCGACCATAGGTGGTGCACGCTCGGTTGTCAGTGTGCCGATGCTGAAGGATGATGAGTTGATCGGAGTGGTCGGTGTCTACCGCCAAGAAGTCCGTCCATTCAACGACAAGCAAATCGAGTTGGTGAAAAACTTCGCCGCGCAGGCCGTGATCGCTATCGAAAACGCGCGCCTGCTAAACGAGCTGCGCCAGCGCACTTCCGATCTCACCGAAGCGCTGGAGCAGCAGACGGCCACGTCGGATGTGCTGCGCGTCATCAGTTCGTCGCCCGGCGAACTAGAGCCAGTGTTCCAGGCAATGCTGGAGAATGCGACACGCATTTGTGAAGCCAAGTTTGGAACTTTGTTCCGCTTCGACGGCAAGAACCTTCATCCGGTAGCGCATTCCAATACGCCCGCGGCATTGCTTCACGCGCATACGCAGCGCGGGCCGTTTGAACCGCTACCAGGCACCCAGCTCGATCGCGTTATCCGGACAAAGCGAGTGAGCCACACCGCCGACGATGCCGCTGAACCTGTTCACGGCTTGGCAACAAAGCTTGCCGGCGCGCGATCACTTGTCGCCGTGCCGATGCTCAAGGACGATTCGCTGATCGGTGTCATTGTCATCTATCGGCAGGAGGTGCGTCCGTTCACCGACAAGCAGATCGCATTAGTCCAAAACTTCGCCGCCCAAGCCGTCATCGCCATAGAGAACACGCGGCTGCTGAACGAACTGCGGCAATCGCTAGAGCAGCAGACGGCGACTGCGGATGTGCTGCGCGTTATCAGTTCTTCGCCGGGCGAATTGGAGCCAGTTTTCCAAGCAATGCTGGAAAACGCCGTGCGCATCTGTGATGCCAAATTTGGGACGCTATTCCGCTTCGATGGCAAGATGTTCAACTTTGCCGCAGATGTCGGTAGCACGCCGGAGTTTGTCGAATTTGAAAGGCGGCGCGGACCATTTCAACCAACACCGGGCAGCCATCTTGAGCGCGTAATGCGAACCAAACGGGTCAGTCACACCGCCGACTATGCCGCTGAAGGTGTGGCGAGCCCGCCCGTGACGCTCGGCGGGGCGCGATCGACGGTCGACGTGCCGATGCTCAAGGACAATGAGTTAATCGGCGTCTTGTCGATCTATCGCCAGGAGGTGCGCCCCTTCACCGACAAACAGATTGAACTGCTGCAAAATTTCGCCGCCCAGGCCGTTATCGCCATCGAGAACACTCGGCTGCTCAACGAACTGCGACAGCGCACGAACGATCTGAGTGAATCGCTAGAGCAACAGACAGCCACGGCGGAAGTGCTCAAGGTCATTTCCAGCTCAGCCGGCGATCTGCAGCCCGTGTTCGATGCGATGCTCGCGAACGCAACGCGGATATGCGAGGCGAGCTACGGGACTATGTGGCTTCACCAGGACGGCCAAATGCGTGTCGCAGCGCGGCACGGAACTCTGCCTGAGGCGTTTGGTGACAAATGGCGTGTCGGCACATTATTTCAGCCGAGTCCTTCTGTACCAACGGCGCGCGTTTTTGCCACTCGCAAGCCGGTCCACGTAGTCGATCTCAAAGAGGATCGCTCCTATTTGGAGTGCGACCCGCTGGTCGTGTCCGGGGTGGAAGATGCTGGTATCCGTTCGTTGATCTCCGTACCGATGCTCAAGGACGGCGCGATCGTCGGTACTCTCAACGTCTATCGCCGGGAGGTCCGGCCGTTCACTGACAAGCAGACCGCGCTTCTTACGAATTTTGCAGCCCAAGCGGTCATCGCCATCGAAAACACGCGACTGCTCAATGAATTGCGCGAGTCCCTCCAGCAGCAGACTGCCACTGCCGATGTGCTCAAAGTGGTCAGCCGCTCGACCTTTGATTTGCAGACTGTGCTCAACACACTGATCGAATCGGCAACTCGGCTGTGCGAGGCTGATATGGGATATATTGCCCGCCCGAAGGGGGACGATTCGTTTCGACACGAGGCGAGCTACGGTGTTTCGCCTGCCCTCAAGGAATACATGGACCGCACTCCCATCAAAGCAGGACGCGGGAGTGCAGGTGGTCGTGCGCTGCTTGAACGCGCCGCGATTCACATTCCTAATGCCCGAACTGATCCGGACTACGAGCTGGCTAGTCCCCACATCGGCGGATTTCACACCTTGGTTGGTGTGCCTCTCATGCGGGAAGGAACGCCGATCGGCGTGTTGGTATTGGCGCGGCGTTTAATGCGCCCGTTCACCGATCGCCAGATCGAGCTGCTCACTACCTTCGCAGACCAGGCGGTGATCGCCATCGAGAACGTGCGGTTGTTCGAGGCAGAACAGCAACGTTCTCGGGAGCTTGGCGAGTCACTTCAGCAGCAGACGGCGACGTCCGAAGTGCTGCGCGTCATTAGCTCGTCGCCAGGCGAGTTGGAGCCGGTTTTCGAGGCAATGCTGCAAAACGCCGTACAAATTTGTGAGGCCCAAATCGGGATACTGGATCTCTATGAAGACGGGGGCTTCCGCTTAGCAGCAGCACACAATCCGCCACCTGCTTGGGCCGAAGCCCGACAACGCGACCCGGTACTTCGGCCCGGACCACTAATGCCTCTCGGTCGCGTGGCTGCGACAAAACAGTTGGTTCACATCGTCGATTTAGCTGAAGACGCAGCCTATATGGCAGGCGCTACGATCAGCTTGGTTGTACTCGCAGGAGCACGAACCCTCCTGATAGTTCCAATGGTCAAGGAAGGGCAACTGATCGGCGTCATTAGTATCTATCGCCAAGAAGTTCGTCCGTTCGCCGAGAAGCAGATCGAGCTACTGAAAAACTTCGCCGCCCAAGCCGTCATCGCCATCGAGAATACGCGGCTGCTCAATGAGCTTCGGCAATCGCTGGAGCAGCAGACGGCGACTGCGGATGTACTGGGCATCATCAGTTCGTCGCCAGGTGAGCTAGAACCAGTTTTCCAATCGATACTGGAGAATGCGACACGAATTTGTGCCGCGAAGTTTGGTTCATTGTGGCTATATCAAAGTGAAAAATTTCGTCCGGTTGCCGTCGCGGCAAGCGCGGCGCCTGAATGGGAGGCATATGTTAGACAACGCGGGGCGTTTACCCCGCAACCTAATCAACCGCTCGGCGAGTTATTGACGACAAAAAAAGTTGTCCACGCCTTTTCTGACATTGAAGGCGATGCCTCGATTGCCGCCTTCCGGTTAGGTGGTGCGCGAGCATTTATTGCGGTGCCCCTGTTGAAGGAAAATACGCTTGTCGGTGCGATTAATATTTTCCGTCAGGAAGCACGCGCGTTTGCGGATAGAGAGGTTGCATTAGTTACGAACTTCGCCGCTCAAGCAGTCATCGCAATAGAGAACGCGCGACTGCTCAACGAATTGCGCGAGTCACTACAGCAGCAGACGGCGACTTCCGAAGTGCTCGGCGTCATCAGTTCGTCGCCTGGTGAGCTTGAGCCGGTTTTCCAGGCCATGCTGGAAAATGCTACTCGGATTTGCCAGGCTAAATTCGGCTTCATGTTTCGTTATGACGGAACGATGTTTCACACCATGGCGCAGCGCCATGCCGAGCCTGCGCTCGCCGAATTCTATCGGGAGCGTGAGGCGCGCGCAGGGGGCGCGGGCTTCCTGCCTGGTGAGGGAACGCCGCTGAGACGGTTGCTCAATACAAAAGAGGTAGTATGCACCGTCGACGAGTCGGACCGCGCCAATCCTAGTATATCGGCCAAACTTGGCGGCGCGCGATCGCATTTGGCAGTGCCGATGCTTAAAGAAGGTCAGTTGGTTGGCGCCATCGTGATTTATCGGACGGAAGTTCTACCTTTTACGGAGAAGCAAACCGAGCTGGTGAAGAACTTCGCCGCCCAAGCCGTCATCGCCATTGAGAACACGCGGCTGCTTAATGAGCTGCGGCAATCCTTGCAGCAACAGACTGCGACCGCTGATGTACTCAAGGTGATCAGCCGTTCCACCTTCAATCTGCAGACCGTGCTCGACACGCTGGTCGAATCGGCGGCGCGGCTCTGCGAAGCCGATATGGCGTCCATCAATCGCGAAAAGGGCGCTGCATATCAGCAGGTCGCAAATTACGGCCATTCCCCTGAACTACAGGCATACATGGATAGTCATCCAATTCCGGCGGGGAAGGGCTCGGTCGTCGGCCGTACAGTGATGCGCGGTAGAATTATTCACATTCCCGACGTTCAGGCCGATGCGGATTACAAGATGACAGGCGCGGCAGTTCTTGGCGGTATTCACACCATGTTAGGTGTCCCGCTGCTGCGTGAAGGAACGCCTATCGGGGTGATGGCCTTGCAGCGCAAAGCCGTGCGGCCGTTCACCGACAAGCAGATCGAGCTCGTTGAGACCTTCGCCGACCAGGCAGTTATTGCGATCGAGAACGTGCGTTTGTTCGATGAAATCCAGGACAAAAGCCGGCAGCTTGAAGAGGCGAGCCAGCACAAATCGCAGTTCCTCGCCAATATGAGCCACGAGCTGCGCACCCCGCTCAATGCCATCTTGGGCTATACCGAATTGATGGTGGATGGCGCTTACGGCGAGCCATCCGAGAAGATGCTTGGCATCCTCCAGCGGCTTGAGGCCAACGGCAAGCACCTCCTCGGACTGATCAATGACGTGCTTGATCTATCCAAGATCGAGGCGGGCCAACTCGTCCTCGAACTGTCCGATTACTGTGTTCAGGACATTGCCCAGACCGTCCGCAGCACACTGGAGCCGCTGGCAGCGGACAAGAAGCTCGCGTTCAAGCTCGAGCTTGCTCCCGGCTTACCGCCGGGCCACGGCGACGGCCGCCGCTTGACCCAGGTCCTGATCAATCTCGTCGGCAACGCCATCAAATTCACCGATGCGGGCGAAGTCGCCATCAAGGCTGAAGCGCACAACGGGTCGTTTCATGTATCGGTCTGCGACACTGGCCCTGGCATCTCCGCAGCCGATCAGGCCAAGCTGTTTCAGGAGTTTCAGCAGGCCGACAATGCCATCACCCGCAAGAAGGGCGGCACCGGCTTGGGGCTGGCCATATCGAAGCGCATCATTGAGATGCACGGCGGCAAGATCTGGGTCGAGTCGCAGGTCGGCCAAGGCTCCACGTTTGCGTTCACGCTGCCAGTGATCGTTGAGCGGCAGGTGGAGCCGGCGGCATGAGTAAGCGCATTCTGGTGGTCGAGGACCAGGAGGACAATCGGCAAATCCTCCGCGATCTCCTCGACAGTGCCGGTTATGAAATGACGG
>Ga0318541_10000432_pt1 | contig 13661 bp, 13 predicted proteins | sample GRESIP166b4f26_FD_202503 | JGI IMG/M metagenome (GOLD analysis project Ga0318541, IMG submission 202503) | Tropical soil microbial communities from Luquillo Experimental Forest, Puerto Rico - GRE.SIPMG.166b4f26 | ecosystem: Environmental > Terrestrial > Soil > Tropical forest > Bulk soil...
GACATAGAAGAAGATCGTGAAGGCGAGCAGCGCGCCCGCATACCAGTTGACGAGAATGCCGAGCGTCATCACGGAGAAGAACGCGAGCGTCGTTCCGAACGCCATCGCCTCGGCGCGCGTGACCCGCCCGCGCGGGATCGGCCGGTTGGCGGTACGCGACATTTTTGCGTCGATATCGCCCTCGAGCGCCATGTTGAGCGCTCCGGAGGCTCCCGCTCCGACCGCGATGCAGATGAGCGCGGTGATCGCCAGCACCGGATGCACGTGGACCGGCGCGATCAAAAGCCCAACCAGCGCGGTAAAGATAACAAGCGACATCACGCGCGGCTTCAACAGCACGAGATAGTCGCCGACCTCGGCCTCCGAGATGTGCGGGGCGGCGAAATCGATGTTTTGGTCGACGACCGACAAGGCGTTGCTCGCTATATCCGAAACGGCGCGGCGCCCTTCTCGAGGCGCCGCTTAGGACCTCGTTACTGCACGCGCGGCAGCACTTCGAATTGATGGAACGGCGGCGGCGAGGGCAGCGTCCATTCCAGTGTGGTGGCGCCGGCACCCCACGGATTGTTCGCCGCCTGCTGCTTGCGCAGGAAGGCGTCGATCACGCCGTAGATGAAGATCAGCACGCCGAAGCCGGAGATGTAGGAGCCGATCGAGGAGATCAGGTTCCAGCCGGCAAAGGCATCGGGATAATCGACGTAGCGGCGCGGCATGCCGGAGAGACCGAGGAAGTGCTGCGGGAAGAACACCAGGTTGACGCCGACGAAGGTGAACCAGAAGTGCCATTTCCCGATGGTCTCGTTGTACATGTAGCCGGACATCTTCGGGAACCAGTAGTACCAGCCGGCGAAGATCGCGAACACGGCGCCGAGCGACAGCACGTAGTGGAAGTGAGCGACCACGTAGTAGGTGTCCTGCAGGACGCGGTCGACGCCAGCATTCGCCAGCACGACGCCGGTGACGCCGCCGACCGTGAACAGGAAGATGAACCCGATCGCCCAGAGCATCGGCGTCCTCAACTCGATCGAGCCGCCCCACATCGTGGCGATCCAGGAGAAGATCTTCACGCCCGTAGGCACCGCGATCACCATCGTAGCGGCGACGAAGTAGGCCTGCGTCGCCGACGACATGCCGACCGTGTACATGTGGTGTGCCCACACCACGAAGCCGATGCCGCCGATCGCGACCATCGCGTAGGCCATACCGAGATAGCCGAACACGGGCTTGCGCGAGAAGGTCGAGACGATCTGGCTGATCATGCCGAAGCCCGGCAGGATCAGGATGTAGACCTCGGGGTGACCGAAGAACCAGAACAGATGCTGGAACAGCACGGGGTCGCCGCCCTGGTCGGCGGCGAAGAAGGCGGTGCCGAAATTGCGGTCGGTGAGCAGCATGGTGATCGCACCCGCAAGCACCGGCAGCGCAAGCAACAGCAGGAAAACCGTCACCAGGATCGACCACACGAACAGCGGCATCTTGTGCAAGGTCATACCGGGCGCGCGCATGTTGAAGATCGTGGTGATGAAGTTGATGGCGCCGAGAATCGAGGAGGCGCCGGCCAGATGCAGCGACAGGATCGCGAAATCGACCGCCGGTCCCGGATGGCCCGAGGTCGACAGCGGCGCATAGATGGTCCAGCCCGCACCGACGCCGTTGGCGCCGGGCTCGCCCTCGACGAAGGTCGAGATCAGAAGCAGCGCGAAGGAGGCCGGCAACAGCCAGAACGAGATGTTGTTCATACGCGGGAACGCCATGTCGGGCGCGCCGATCATCAACGGCACGAACCAGTTGCCGAAGCCGCCGATCATCGCCGGCATCACCATGAAGAAGATCATGATCAGACCGTGCGAGGTCACGAACACGTTGTAGATGTGCGTCTCGTGGAAGATCTGCACGCCGGGATACATCAGCTCGGCGCGGATCGCGATCGACATGGCGGCGCCAATGATGCCCGCGATGATCGCGAAGAACAGGTACATCGTGCCGATGTCCTTGTGGTTCGTCGAATAGACCCAGCGCCGCCAACCGGTTGGATGGTCGTGGGCGTGGTCGTCATGCGCGTGATCGTCGTGCGTCGTAGCGTTCGTTGCCATGGTCTAATCCTGCCTTGCAGTCCCTTTGGGACCTCAACCGGTCCTCGCCCTTGTCCCTCGCGCGGCGCCCTCAGCGCGCCGCGCTCTCCGCGGCCGACGCGTAGGTCGTATCCTTCGCCGCCGCAAATTTCTTCTTCGCGGCCTCGACCCAGGTCGCGAACTCCTGATCGGTCACCACATGCACGACGATCGGCATGTAGGCGTGATCCTTGCCGCATAGCTCCGAGCACTGCCCGTAAAACTTGCCGGTCTTGGTCGCCTTGAACCAGGTCTCGTTGAGGCGGCCGGGGATCGCGTCGATCTTGATGCCGAAGGCCGGCACTGCGAAGGAATGGATCACGTCGGCGCCGATGGTCTCGACACGGACCACCTTGTCCACGGGCACCACGATCTCGTTGTCGACCGCAAGCAGCCGCGGCGCATCGCATTTGGTGCGTTCTTCGTCGCACGCCAGCAGCGAATCGAACTCGAACTTGCCGTTATCCGGGTATGCGTAAGACCAATACCACTGCTTGCCGGTCGCCTTGATGGTGAGGTCCGCCTTCGGCAGGTCGAGTTGCAGGAACAGGAGGCGGAACGACGGCACCGCGATCCCGACCAGAATCAGAACCGGGATCAAGGTCCAGGCCACCTCGATGAGGGTGTTGTGGGTGGTGCGCGACGGCGTCGGGTTGGAGCGGGAGTTGAACTTGACCATCACGGTCACGAGCAGCGCCAGCACGAACAGGGTGATGACGGTAATGATGATCAGGAGCACCCTGTGGAACCAGATGATGTTGTCCATCACCGGCGTAGCGGATCCCTGCAGCGTGTATTCCCACGGCGCCGGCTGCCCTAGCTCGGCAAAGGCCGCCCCGCTTGCCGCCAGCGCCCCGCAAATCACCGCCAACCCCAGCAGGTGACGGCCAATTCGGCCTTTCGACATCTTCATGCCGTTCGTGCTCCCTAAATCGAAAATCATCCCCACGACGCCCGCTGATGCAGCGAGACGCCATCGATCCGCCCCCGCCAAACGGCCTGAAGCGCACCTTCAAGGGGGTGCCGGGCCAGATCGTGAGACACGCCGAAATCCAGCCTCTCAAACCATAATTCTTAAGCCATCGCAATGCACTCTTGGGGGGCAGGCGGCGGCTTCTTCCGTGATGGCGCCGCTGTAACATTTTCCCGTGAAGGAGCGTCCAAACGCATGTTTGGACGCATTAGGGCGCTTGACAGGTGTTTACCCCCATGTAGGCACAGGTACGACGATCCCGACCGCGCTGATTCGTGGCAAAAAACGAGAGGACGCGGCGATCCCGGCGCAGGTTTTGCTTGGAAAGACCGCCTTCAAGGCGCCGTCATTGCCGTACTCAGTCGGTTGCGCGAAGTTCAAGGACCGTCCGAGCGACTGGTCATACAAGGGACTTACAAGGATCCGACCCCGATGGGGCCTTCGAAATACCTGATCAAACCCGTCGGCGGCCGTGCCGGCTTACTGGCCGGCGCGATCGCCACAATTCTGCTCTTGGGCTTTGCGGCCGCGGCGCATGCGCAGGGGGCCGTGCGTTCGGTGCATGGCGATTGGCAGATCCGCTGCGACACCCCGCCCGGTGCCCAGAACGAGCAATGCGCCCTGATCCAGAGCGTGGTCGCCGAGGACCGCTCGAATGCCGGACTGACGGTGATCGTGCTCAAGACCGCCGACCAGAAGAACCGCCTGATGCGGGTTGTGGCGCCGCTCGGCGTGCTGCTGCCATCCGGGTTGGGCTTGAAACTCGACAATGTCGATGTCGGCCGCGCCGGTTTCGTTCGCTGCCTGCCAAATGGCTGTGTCGCCGAGGTGATCATGGACGACAAGCTGCTCGGACAGTTGAAGTCCGCCAAGACTGCGACCTTCATCATCTTCGAGACGCCGGAAGAGGGCATCGGCTTCCCCTTGAGCCTGAACGGGCTCTCGGACGGATTTGACAAGCTGCCGTGACAGGAACCGGCGCGGCAAACTGCTGCGCCGGCTCTCCCTTTTGCGTGCTTTCGTGACTATCTTTGCTGGACGAGCCGAGGACGAGGTTACCACTCTGTAAGACGACCGCCCCGCTTGCAGTCGATAGAGTGGCCCGGCCCTCGGCATTTGCGTTGGAGTCTTCATGACCGATCCCGCCACAACCTCGCTTCTCGATCGCGCCAATCTCGATCGCGATGCCGTCCGCCGCGAAGTCGGCCGCGGGCTAAACGGCGCCGACGATGGCGAGTTGTTCCTGGAATATAGTCAGAGCGAAGCGTTGACCTTCGATAATGGGCGCCTGAAACAGGCGACCTACGACACCAGCCAGGGTTTCGGCCTGCGGGCGGTGAAGGACGACGCGGTCGGCTATGCGCATTCTTCCGATGTCTCGCTGCCGGCCTTGATCCGCGCGGCGGACGCCGTGCTCGCCGTGCGCGGCGGCTATTCCGGCTCTTTCGCCGCTCCCCCGCCGCACACCAACGTCCGGCTCTATCGCGACGACAATCCGCTTGATGCACCCGGTTTCGAGAGCAAAGTGAAACTGCTCGCCGAGATCGACGCCTATTTGCGCGACAAGGATCCGCGGGTGCGGCAAGTGACGGTGAGCCTGGGCGCCACCTGGCAGGTGGTGGAAATCTTGCGGCCTGACGGCGAAAGCTACCGCGACATCCGCCCGCTGGTGCGAGTCAATATTTCCGTGGTGGCTGGTCAGGGCGACAGGCAGGAGACCGGCTCGAAGGGCTATGGCGGCCGCGAAGGCTATGCGCGCTTCATCGAAACGAAATCCTGGCGCGAGGCGGCCGACGGCGCGCTGCGCGAGGCGCTGGTCAATCTGGAATCGGTGCCGGCTCCCGCCGGCGAAATGGACGTCGTGCTCGGCTCGGGCTGGCCCGGCGTGATGCTGCATGAAGCCGTCGGTCATGGGCTCGAAGGCGACTTCAACCGCAAGAAGACCTCGGCCTTCGCAGGCCTGATGGGTCGGCAGGTCGCAGCAAAGGGCGTCACCGTGGTCGATGACGGCACCATGGCCTCGCGACGCGGTTCGCTGTCGATCGACGACGAGGGCACGCCGACCAACCGCACCGTGCTGATCGAGGACGGCATTCTGGTCGGCTACATGCAGGACCGCCAGAACGCGCGGCTGATGCAGATGAAGCCGACCGGCAACGGCCGCCGCCAGGGCTATGCCCACGTGCCGATGCCGCGCATGACCAACACCTACATGCTCGCCGGAGGCCGCGATCCCGCGGAGATCATCGCATCCGTGAAGAGAGGAATTTATGCCGCGAATTTCGGCGGCGGCCAGGTCGACATCACCTCGGGCAAATATGTGTTCCAGTGCACCGAGGCCTACAAGATCGAGAACGGCAAACTGGGCGCGCCGCTCAAGGGCGCGATGCTGATCGGCAACGGGCCGACCGATCTCAACCGCATCACCATGATCGGCAACGACCTCGCGCTCGATACCGGCATCGGTACCTGCGGCAAGAACGGCCAGGGCGTGCCGGTCGGCGTCGGCCAGCCGACGCTGCGTATGGAAGGCATTACCGTCGGAGGAACCGGCCGATGAGCCTGGAGAAACTCGTCAGCGCCAATGGCGGCACCAAAAGCAGCAGCAACTGGCGCGGACAGGCCATGCAGCTTGTCGCTGTCGTGCTGGCCGTCTTCCTCGCCAAGGGCGCGATTGCGGAACCTTTCTACGTGCCCTCGGGCTCGATGGAACCGACGCTTTTGATCGGCGACGCGCTGCTCGCGTCGAAATTCCCCTACGGCTACGGCACAGCCTCGCTGCCGATGCAGATCAACCTGCCGGAGACAAGTCGGGTGTTCCAGGAGATGCCGAAGCGCGGCGACGTCGTGGTGTTCCGCTGGCCGGGCGACACCTCGCAGGCCTGGGTCAAGCGCGTCGTAGGCGTGCCCGGCGACCGTATCCAGATGCGCCAGGGCCAGCTCTTCATCAACGATCACCCGGCGACGCTCAAACCCGACGGCACGGGTGATGCGGAGGACGATAACGGCAATGTCGAGCGCGCCTGGCGCTATGTCGAGACGCTGCCGAACGGCGTTTCTCATGCGATCTACAAGCTGCGCGACAACGGCCGGCTCGATAACACGGTGGAAGTGACCGTGCCGCCGGGAAAACTCTTCGTACTCGGCGATAATCGCGACAATTCCGCCGACAGCCGCGTCCCGGTTCGCGAAGGCGGCGTCGGGCTGCTGCCGATCGACAATCTGGTCGGCCGCGCGGACGCGGTGGTGGGCTCCTGGGATCTCGGCATGCGCAGCCAGCCGGTATGGACATGGCTGTCCGGCTTTCGCCTCGCACGGTTCTTCACCGCCGTGCATTGAACGGAAGATGACGACCTTCGGATGTTTCGCGCCTAACGCACGACGCCGGAGATATATCCCGCCTTCCGCCGCGGCGGCTTGATGTCTTTTTTCAGATAGCAGTGCGCGTCCTTGCCGACATAACCGGCGCGCGCAAAGGTCCAGGCCCGGCATTTGTTGTCGGCAGCGCAGGCTGCCTGGCAATTCTCCTCGGCCTCGCCCATCTTGATCTCAAAGCTCTTGTAGTCGCCGCCCGGCCGGTCGATCGAGGTCTCCAGCGCGGCGCTTCGCGGTTCAACCACGCCGGCACCGCGCACACCGGAGACACAGCAATTGTCCTGTACGCGCGCCGGCACGGTGTTCTTCAGCCAGCACACGGCGCCGATTGCGGGATCGGTCGGATAGTTGAAGCTCCACGCCCGACAGCGGCGGTCACGCTCGCAGGCAAGCGCGCAATCGGCCGGGTCGCCGGAGGGAACGGGCGAACTCATATAGTCGCCCCCGGGACGGTCGAAGTTGGTCTGTGCCCATGCGGATAGGGGCGCCGCCAGACAGGCGAGGGTCACCAACCACGCCCCAATAAGACGGATCCCCATGCGGCAGTGCTTTCGCGCGATTCGATCGCGTTTTCAGGTTTTCGACGCCGCCATTTGATCGCCATGAACCTGTACGGCGCATGAACGGCGGAAAAACGTTACCGGCGCCCGCCCCGCATCACGTGCGGGGAATGCCTTTCCGGATCATGCTCCTAGAAGGCATATTCCACATAGGCCGGTTCAACCGAGCCGCGCCAGGGACCGTTGAATTTCTCCAGCATCTCCTCGGCCGGCGTGCGCCCGCAATCGATGATGCGATCCAGCGGCTCAAGATGCCGCGTCTCGTCGCGCCCGGCATGGTCGATCCGGCCACGGCGGCGCAGGCCAGCATGCGCCAGCGCCAGGCATTCCTTGGCGACTTCAAACAAATAGCGGTTACCGATCCTCGCCTTGAAGCCGAGCCGCGGGACATCGTCGCGCAGCGCCTGGCGCTCATGCGCGTTCCAGCGCTTGGCGACGTCCCAGGCGGCGTCAAGGCTGGTGTCGTCATAGAGCAGCCCGACCCAAAACGCAGGCAGAGCCGGCAAGCGGCTCCACGGCCCGCCATCCGCGCCACGCATTTCCAGATACCGCTTCAGACGCACCTCCGGGAAGATCGTGGACAGATGATTGGCCCAATCCGACAAGGTCGGACGCTCGCCGGGCAGGGAATTGTTGCGGCCATCGAAGAAGGCCCGAAACGAGGAGCCGGCAACATCGATGTAGCTCTCGCCGCGCTTCACAAAATACATCGGGACATCGAGCGCGTAATCGACCCAGCGCTCGAATCCCATGCCTTCGTCGAACACCCATGACAGCATGCCTGCGCGCGCATTGTCGGTGTCGCGCCAGATCTCGGAACGGAACGATAGAAATCCGTTGGGCTTGCCCTCGGTGAAGGGCGAATTGGCGAACAGCGCGGTGGCGACGGGCTGTAGCGCCAGCGAGACGCGAAGCTTCTTGACCATGTCTTTTTCGGAGGAGAAGTCGAGATTGGTCTGCACCGTGCAGGTCCGGTACATCATATCGAGGCCGTAGCGGCCGACCTTCGGCATGTAATTGGTCATGATGTTGTAGCGGCCCTTGGGCATCACCGGAATCTCCTGGCGCGACCAGGACGGCGTCATGCCAAGCCCGAGGAAGCCGATCCCCAGGGGAGCCGCCACCTCGCGCACCTGGGCGAGATGCGCCATCAATTCCGATTGCGTCTGGTGCACGGTTTCGACCGGCGCGCCCGACAATTCGAACTGGCCGCCCGGCTCGAGCGAGATCGCCCCGCCGCCGGTGACGTCGTAGAGGCCGATGATATTGCCCCGCTCCATGATCGGCTCCCAGCCGAGCAGGAGCTTCATGCCTTCGAGCAACGCCCCGATGCCGCGCGCGCCCTCGTAGGGTACGGGTCGATGTCCCGACAATGTAAACGGCGTCTTCTCATGCTCGGTGCCGATCCGGAATTCGGATGGCGGCTTCACGCCCGCTTCCAGCCACGCGACGAGTTCGTCACGCGATTTCAGCGGCGTCATATCGATTTGGTCACGCGCCATGCAAAATCCGGATCAAAGGCGCCTGTCCCGGGCGCAGGGTGTCGGGGTCGCGCCCCGCGGAAACCAGAGGCGCCGCAGACGCAACAGGGGAATGGTAGGTCATCGGGCCGACGCACCCTCGCCCACGGCGGTTGAGGCCGTGTCACCGCACGAGCAGCCGAGCCGGTCAAGCAGGCCGCAGAGCTTGGCAGCGTCCGCATCCGACAGTTTCGAGCCGACATGCTTTTCGATCGCCGACGAATAGGCGCTCCACATCCGCTTCTGCAGGTCGCGCCCGGCTTCGGTGATCTCGACGAACTGGCCGCGCTTGTCGATCTTGCACTCGCGCCGTGCCGCGAGCCCTTCGTCGACCAGCCGGTCGATCAGCCGCGAGGTGGAATATTGCGGAATCAGCATGTGCTTTTCCAGTTCCACCGGCCGCAGTTCGCCGGAGGGCGCGCGCGACAGCTCCAGCAGCGCGTCATACCAGGCGAGCGGCGGAAAGCCGGCCTTCTTCAGATCCTGCTCGACGGCGTCCAGCACCCGGCTCTGCACCCGCATCAGACGGATCCAGGCGGCGGTCGCCTCGCTCGACGGTCTACGCTTCATCGGTTAGCCCATTGATGCCCTACCAGCGCTCAAGTGTAGCCCACTCGATGCATCTGCATCAATCTTGACTATTGTATGCAATTGCATTTAGGCATTTGTCCGCCTGACCCAAGATGTCACAGGAGGAAATTCCCGATGAAGCTCTACTACGCCCCCGGCGCCTGCTCGCTGTCCCCGCACATCGCGCTCCTGGAAGCCGGCCTTCCCTTTGACCTGGTCAAGGTCGATCTGAGGGCCAAGAAACTGGAAAACGGCGATGACTTTTTGAAAGTCAACCCGAAGGGCCAGGTGCCGGCGCTCGCACTGGATTCCGGCGAGCTCGTCACCGAAGGGCCCGTGATCGTGCAGATGATCGCCGACCGCGTCAAAGACAAGGGGCTAGCGCCTGCGCGCGACTCGGCCGACCGCTACAAGCTGCTCGAATGGCTGAACTACATCACCACCGAGCTGCACAAGAATCTGGGCCCGCTGTTCTCGCCGGTCCTGACCGATGACGCCAAGGCCTTTTTCAAGGACCGCGCCATGGGCAAATTCAAATATCTGGAGACCCAGCTTGCCGGTCGCGACTACCTGATGGGCAAGCAGTTCACGGTCGCCGACGGCTATCTGTTCACGATGCTGATGTGGGCCACCGACCGGCTGAACTTCGATTTGTCGGGACTGCCGAACCTGCTCGCCTACAAGGCCCGCGTCGCCGCGCGACCGAAGGTGAAGGAGGCGATGCAGAAGGAAGGCTTGCTGAAGGCGGCGTAAGGCACCTTCTCTCCAACCTCTCCTTGAAAAGGAGGACAGATCGCGGTGAGAAAGCCAAACTCGCCGCTCGCATCAATCCGCACGACGGTGCCCATGGGTTGATTTTCGTGCCGCTTGGTCTGTCCTCGCATCAACCGCGCCTGATCCTGCAATCGTCTGCGGGCGCGCCTGAAAGCGTTGTCGACAGCGAAGGTCAGGTCGGCGTAGCGTTCGTCCTGCTTGGGCGTACGCCCAATATTGATCTCACGACCATCAGGGAGTGCAAGCCGAACGCTCACCTGATATTGACCGCCGGTTTGGTGGTGATTGCTGGGCCCCTTCACCACGACGCGACCTGCGGTGACCCGGCCAAAACGGCCCTCGTGGCAGAAGCACTTTGGAGAAACTGTACCCGGACCACTGGGTGAGATGAAGCAATGTTGGCGCAGCGGCTTCGACGGTGGCGCTGCTCTGAGCGCGCAAATAGCTGAAGTTGACGTTCGGTGACATCTCGTCGATGAAGGTTCCAGTCGTCACCCCTCCCCGCAAGCTGTCGCATAGGAATTCGAAGCGGTAGCGCTCTGGCGAGGAAAACACGCTCAGTAAAGGGATTTCAGGAAGCGGGAAAGGATTGCGGCATTGCATGATCTTGCTCTAAAACCTGCGCCGAACGATCAAACCGAAATCCTAGATCCTTCTTTATCAAGGCTCCCTTGATCTTTATCAAAATCAAGCCGGCCAAGGTGGTATGCGGACCTCATCGCGGCGAGACGCAGATCACCGGATCACCCAATCACCGGAAATCTCGCCAGGCGGCAGTGGCAAAGCGATGAATGGCAGCAGATCAGCCAGAAGAGATCGAGTTCTTCTGGCAGACATTGGGGGTACCAACGCTCGCTTCTCGCTGGCGGAGCGCGACGAAATCGGACCGATCGAACACTTCAAGGTTACCGATTTTTCGAGCGTGACCGATGTGATCGCAGCTTTCCTGACCCGTCATGCAGGCGGCTCGCCTGAAGCCGCAGTCCTGGGCGTCGCGGGACCCGTAGAGAATAATCGCTGCACCATCACCAACAGCGGATGGATGATCGACGGGTCTGATTTGCAGACCAGATTCGGGTTCAAAGTTGTTCACCTTCTCAACGATTTCGCGGCCACCGCCTGGTCGCTTCCGGCGCTTCAACCGTCCGATCTTTTGCCAGTCGGACCGCAACGTCCGATCGCCGGTGCACCCATGCTTGTGCTCGGGCCGGGTACCGGCTTCGGTGCAGCTTGCCTCTTCCCAGGCGTGCCATTCGCAGCGGTCACCGAAGCCGGCCATGCAACGTTGTCCGCGACCTCGGAGAGCGAGGAGCGCGTCATCGGCCAACTGCGCCAGCGCTTTGAGCATGTATCGGTAGAGCGAGTTCTGTCCGGATCCGGCCTTGCAAACCTCTATCAGGCGCTGGCGGCCATCGATGGTGTGACCGTGCCCTGCCGAGATCCCGCGGAGATCACTCGAGCTGCGCTCGACGATAGTTGCAACGTCAGTCGCGCCGCACTCGATTTGTTCTGCTCCCTGCTGGGTGCCGTTGCCGGAAACCTCGCACTGACTTTCTGCGCCCGAGGCGGGGTCTACATTGCGGGCGGCATCGTGCCACGCTTTGCCGGTCGCCTCGCCGAATCCAAATTTCGAAAGCAGTTCGAGAGCAAGGGACGCTACGAGCCCTATCTTCAGAGCATTCCAACGAACATCATCCTCCATCCTGATAGCACCTTCGTAGGGCTCAAGGCATTCTTCGAGCGAAACGTGGCGGCAACAGAGCCATGACGGATATTGTGACGATTACGCCTCGTCCGGCGGTCGATCTGTCGACGTGGGTTGAGAGGATCGTCCCGATTCACAAACTAAACTACCCGGAAATCGCGAGATTCTTGACCGAGCCTGGCATCGATTCGATCAGCGTCAATCCATCAAGCATCCTACGCACGATGGCGATCGTCCATGAAGCTGAACGGAGCATGGCCAAGGTGGTTGCAAGCTAGCCGCCCTTGTCGCGCTCACGGAAGAATTTCAAGGCTTCTCGAACCTCATCATCTTCCAGAGCGTCCTGAATCCGTCGCTCCTCCTCTTGCTGCCTTCTCTTGACGCAAAGGGTCTCGCTGGTCTTCGCAGATTGCGAGTCAACCTCCTCCTGCTTATTCGTCACACCGGCCATCTTGGCCTCCTGAAGCGGAGATTTTCGGCGAAAATCTATATCCAGCCTCGGGAGCGCCCTTTGACGAAGATCAACGGCCTTCCTCACAAACAAACATCTTTACGAAGGTTCATGAGTGCAGCTTCCGCTCACGCCGCTCTGGGAATAGGCCGTTGATTTGGGCCAACTCTTGACGGAGACCAATCACATCGTCGCAAGGGCATGGTCTAGGGGTGACCATTGCGCGACAGGCCTTGAAGTTTTCCGAAACCGCCAAACGAGTTCACGGAGCCTTAGGCGACCTCCGCGACTTCGGATATCTGAGGGAAAAGGACCTTTCCCACCTACTCCAGGGCTCAAGCCGGTAATATTGGGCTTATTTTCACCTTCTTGGGCCAATTTTCGCCGCCTTTAGGCCCTAACTAAGGGTGCGATTTAAAAAAAATATTTAGTGGGGTAACCGTCATGGCAACGCGGATTGTTGAGTTGCGCGCACATCAGACGAACATTGACCGCTATGAAAACATGCTCAAAACCCAACTGAGCGATCTTGAGCGGGAGTTTGTTCAAAAGCGACTTTCCGAAGAGCGCTTGACGATAGCGATGATCCAGTTCATGAGCCCAAGCGCCCCATCAAGGGGACAAGGCCTTCCCTGAGAGCGCTGAAATAGGAACCGGTCGCGTCGGGGGCCGTGCCTCGTCCGCCCCTCCGGTTGTGCAGAGACTGCTCACTGGTGAACTAACCAAATCAGAAAGAAGAGGATGACGATGGGCCCCACAGCCCACAGCATCCGCCTCATATCCTGTTCGTATTCTCTTCGCTGTCGCTCGATTTGCTCCGGGCTGAACGTGTCTTTCCTGGCATCAAAGCGCGGAGTGCGGCTCGCCCTGCCTCTCGAGTTTTGCATTTCTGGAGCACAGTGGAAAAAAGGGACCCCGAGGTCGGGGTCCTAGTGTCTGTAGCAATGCACGGCGGAGTTCGGGCGAACCCCGCACGCGCCAACTCGACTGAGTCGAGTGGCTCAAATGAGTCCCCATTGGGGAGACGAAGGGGATCAAGTTTGTCGTCATTGCGGACTGCGATTTTTTGCCGACCCCCTTTTCTCGCGCGCCGCGCCTCACGCTTAAACTTAAGCAATGACCAACAGTGCGTCTGAAGTCTCATTTACGAGGCGGCTCCCTCATCTTTGTCCTTCAATCATTCCTCGTTTGCCGTCGCGCTGTCGAATCCGCCGATGCGTTTTTCAGCGCCTCGGAAAAAGGCACGCTAGCAGGCGTTTCTGAGTCAGCGGGGTACGACGTCGGCTTTTGCCTTTTCCTCTTGCTCCTGCGCCAACTTAGTCCACTCCAGTCGGCCGCCTAACCGCTCATCGTTGTGGCCTGCTTTTCTTGCGTCCTTCCGAGCCAACCAACGCGCTCGAATCCGTTTCAAGGCGCGAAAGATCGATGGGGCGACCGCTTGAAGTGCCAGAGAAGCACCTCCCGCTACCAGCCCTTTGACCAAATCAAATGCTAAATCGGGCCCAAAGTACTGCGACATGACCCTGCGTCCTTCTTCACAGGGACACCGCCGGGAGCAGTGGGCAGAAAAAGAAAAGCCCCGTCCGTCGCCGGCGGGGCCCAGAAAATCCTTGTGCGCGAAA
>Ga0318541_10000436_pt1 | contig 13572 bp, 16 predicted proteins | sample GRESIP166b4f26_FD_202503 | JGI IMG/M metagenome (GOLD analysis project Ga0318541, IMG submission 202503) | Tropical soil microbial communities from Luquillo Experimental Forest, Puerto Rico - GRE.SIPMG.166b4f26 | ecosystem: Environmental > Terrestrial > Soil > Tropical forest > Bulk soil...
CCCCGACAGCCCCCTGGTGGAAGCTTTCTTCGTGTCGACCATCGTCGTCGGCCTCGCCGAGATCGGCGACAAGACGCAAATCCTCTCCCTGATGCTCGCCGCGCGCTTCCTGCGCCCGGTGCCGATCATTTTCGGGATCTTTTTCGCCACAGTCGCCAACCATGCGGCGGCGGGCTTGGCCGGCACCTTCTTCGGTGACGTACTCAGCGGTCCGGGGATGCGATGGATACTGGGACTTTCATTTCTAAGCGTCGCGGTATGGGCGCTGCTCCCGGACAAATACGAGAGCGGCGATCGGGCTATAAGTCGGTCGGGGGCGTTCAGCGCGACGCTCTGTGCTTTTTTCATCGCGGAAATCGGTGATAAGACGCAGATCGCCACGGTCGGTCTCGCCGCACGGTTTGAGCAGTTCTCTCCGGTCGTCATCGGCACGACCCTGGGCATGTTGCTTGCGAATATTCCGGCTGTCCTCATTGGGGACAGGATTGCCCAGAAGCTGCCGGTGCGAGCGATCCGCATAACGGCGGCAGTGGTGTTTGCGGCGCTCGGTATTTTGACCCTCGCTCCGGGCGATAGGTGAGTGGATCATCGATGACGAACGAAATTGGTGCGCCGAGCGCCGGCGCGAGTTGACCTGGTATCGGCTCGTCCCTACGATCGAGGGCTGTTATATTCGTACGGATTGGGGGGTGCCCATGATCAACATGCTCGCGGCTTCCACCAAGGCCGCTTCCGGCGCCACAGCCGTTCTTCTGCCGGCCGTGCTCGCCATCCTGCTCGGGGCGATCCTCGTCTATGGTGTCGGGTTCGCCAGTCCGATGGCCATCCACAACGCGGCGCATGACGCAAGGCACGCCTTCGCCTTTCCTTGCCACTGACCGTCCCGTCGGTGTTTCAACGGATATTCCTGACCGCGCTGATTGCCGGAGCGATCGCCGGACTGACCGCCGCCGGCGTCCAGCGGATCAACATTATCCCGCTGATCGAGCAAGCCGAAGTCTATGAAGCCGCCGAAGCCCATGGCGGACATGCCGGGCCAGGCCCGATGGAAGCATGGGAGCCGGAAGCGGGCTTCGAACGGACCGCGTATACGGTATTGGCAGATGTACTGGCCGGAATTGGTTTTGCGTTTCTGCTGACTGGGGCAATCGCGCTCGCCGGCCTGCGCGGGTATGTGGTCGATGCCCGCCGGGGCATTTTATGGGGAGCTGCCGGTTTCGCAGTGTTTGCGCTCGCCCCTGCGCTCGGGCTTCCGCCGTTGCCTCCCGGAATGGAAGCCGCTGAACTCGTCCAGCGTCAGGCGTGGTGGATCGGTACCGCAATCACGACTGCATTCGGTCTCGGTCTGATCGTCTTTTCGAGGAGGGTTGTCTACCGGGTGATCGGCGTGGGGGTGTTGACACTGCCTTACATATTCGGCGCACCGGAGCCGCGCGAGATCGGCGGACAGGTGCCGCCCGAATTAGTCGCTGAATTCGTTATCGCCTCATTAGCGGCCGCTGGGCTGTTTTGGCTCTTGCTTGGCGCCATTAGCGGGTGGCTGTACCACCGGCTCGGTCGCGCATGAGCGCCATCAACCCGTAATGGCACTGACCTCCTCCGGTGGGCGCACCTTCTGGAACTTGATTAACAGCAGAATGTCGTAGGTGCCTTTTACGAACCCGGCGATCAGCAACGGCCAGCCAAAGGTTGAGTGGGTCAACAGATAACCCGAGATCATCGAGCCGGCGGCCCAGGCGAAGGTCTTGGGAACAGCAGTGACGCTTGCCGCCGCCGGCCGCTCCTCGGGGGTGACTACCGCCATGACGTAGGAGCTGCGCGTCGGCACGTCCATTTGCGACAGCGCGCTGCGCGCCAGCAACAGGACGATCGCGGTCGCGAGATTGGGAGCGAACGGGATAAGGATCAGCAGGATGTTCGACGGCAGATGGGTAAACACCATTGTGTTGATCAGCCCGATCCGCGCGGCGATCGGGACCGCGACGAGATAGGAGATTGCCGAGCAGATGCTGCTCCAGAACAGGATCGAGGCGGCGGTCGTCACCGAAATCGCGAACGCCTGGTAGAGCCACAGCGCGAGCAGCGACTGAACCAGAAACCCGGTGCCGAACGAATCCATGCCAAAGAGCGCCGCCATCCGATAGATAAGCCCGCGTGACTGATGCAACGGCGCGTGAGAACCTTCGGAGGTCCTCTCGACGGCTGGCGAGAGTGGCCGGTAAAGCAGCAATGCGACGATCCCCAGAGCCCCATAAAGGCCGAACATCAGCTGTGTCACGGCAGTGCGGCTGGAGCCAGCCCAGTTCGTGGCCAGATCGGGTGTTGCCGCCGCAAGGATGCCGAGCGCTCCCGCAACCGAGCCGATCAGGCTGTAGCGCGCAAAGAGCGCGGTTCGCCGATGCGGTTCGACGGTCTGGGTCAACGCGGTCTGCTCGAGCGGAAGAAAGACGCTGGCATCGCCCGAGGTCGGGTTCATCGTGCCCCACAAAAGCGATGACCAGGAGCGGCCAGAAGGCCGTCGTGGCGGCAAACCCGAGGCCCGTCGCCGCCATCAGCAGGCTGGCGGCAAGCAGCAGGCGGCGCAGGGAATGCCGATTGGCGATGAGCCCGACCCATAACGTCAGCAGCGCGGTGCCGACCAGAGTGCCGCAGACGATGGCGCCGATCGCGAGCGCGCTGAAGCCGCGGTCGAAAAGATAGATCGGCAAGAGCAGAGCGACAAAGCCGTCGCCAAAAGCCCGTACCCCGCGCGCGGCGAGGATTCGGATCGCGTCGGTCGATGCTCCCTGCGGCATCGGTCGCCACCATTCGCTGCCGGCTACCACAGCTATCCGCACACTGCGTCAGGGCAGAGGTCGAAACACGAGGACCGCTGAATCCGACCCTAACAGGCCGGCACGGGCGGCAATGTACAACCGGTCGAGTTCGGGCACGAAGAGAGAAGTCCGTGCACCCGACGATGTTTCGATGCGCGCCAGGGAGCGGTAGCCTGACGCCTCGCCCTGAAAAACGTCGACTGCCCCGGCGCCGCAGGTGACATAGATCCGCCGGCGCTTCGTGTCGAAGAAGAGATCGTCCGCGTCACCACAAGTGTCCAGCTGCTGCATCGCTGCGCCGGTCTTGGTGTCGAGCAGGACGAGCTTTGGCGGATGGCGGAAGACTACGGCGACCGCCGTGCCCGAACCGTCGATCGCAAGAGGGAAGTTCGCGCCCAAGCCAGGGACCGTCCAGTTCGCGATTTGCTTTGCTCCGGGAAGGTCGACGACGGCGACGCGGCCGGCATCCGGGACGTTGACAAATATCCGCCCGGTCATTGCATCGAGCTGAAACGATTCTGGGTGCGCAGCGAGCTTCATGTCGCCGATCTTCGCTTTTTTCTCGGGATTGATGATTGCCAGCCCGCCACTGCCGTAACCGACAATGATATTGCCGGTGCGCGGATCGATGCGAACATTGTCGGCGTCACTGCCCAACACCAGGCTGCCGGCAGGCGCGAGATCCTCACCGCGGTAAAAGCGTACCGAACCATCGCCGGCGCTGGCGACGGCCACGAGATCCGGTCTCGGCGCATAGCCAACGCCCTGAGGCTCGTGGAGCCCGGGCACTTGCTTGACCCGATGCCCCTCTGCGAGATCGACGATCTCGAGAGTACCGTTGCCGAGCGCGGCCACCAACAGTCGTTTTCGGGCTATATCGATAGCCATGTGATCGATCCGCCCGGCCACCCCTGGAAGCGCGATCTTGCCTTCGAGCGACAGGGCTTCTTCCGCTCGTGCGGCAGCCGGATAGGATAGCAGTCCGAGCAGTAACGAGGCGATCACTGCTCGAAGCAGATTGTGCTCCATCGCCGTCGCTACCATAGCGGGAGGCCGAACGTCAGCCCGGCCCGCAATTCATTGACCGTATGGCCCTTGACCCGAGCGTCGCGCAAAGCGATGTCGAAGGCGAGCTTATCGTTGACCTGCCAGATTGCGCCGGCGAGCCCGGACACCGTTTCTGCGACGCCCCATTCGCGCTCGTAAAACACTTCTGCGACCGGGCGAACGGGCCAATCCCAAGGACCCTCGACGATTGTGCTGATGAAGCCGTCTCCGTGATGGCTGCGTGTCACGGTCGCGGCGGCGTTGAAGTGCGCCGTCAGCCATCCCCAGCGATTCGACACGATCCCGCCCAAGGTCGCGCCGGTGCCGGGCTCGCCGTTGATGCCCGGCAGCAATGGGCCAATTCGACCGCGATGCTGGGGCCGTCTTTTTCCTGGAGAATGCCGTGACGGATTATTTTTTTGAGGGAAAATTCGTTACCGAGGAGGCTTGTCTGCAAGGGCCCGGGGGAGAGCAGCGTCACCGCCTGCCCCGGCAGGACCGCCTCCCAGCCTTCGGCAACCCCAAGATTGAAGACCGTGTCTGCCGAGGTCAGTAAGCGCTGGGACCCCGCGCGCATGGGCTCGGCCGGACCGAACTCGGTCTCCAACTCGCCGAGGTCGGCGACGGCCGCGTCGGTCCCTACGAACGGGCGGTAGGCCCGAGCGTTATCGCCGTACAACAAGGCGCCGAGCGATACCAACACGACGGTGGCCCACCTTCCGGAAAGCATCCCCGGACGGTCAGCTTTTCGCGACGTTGATGAGTGCGAGCGCTGCTTTCAGCCCTTCAGTGAGCTTCTTCGCGTCGTCGTTTGCCCAGAAATGCATGAAGAACAGGCGCGGCTCGTCGTCGAGCATGTGGTTGTGCAGCGCCGTGACTTCGATTCCGTGCTCGCGCAGCGCCTTCATCACCGGGTTCACCTCCCTGGCGACCAGCACGAAGTCTCCGGTGATGGCCGCCTTGCCACCGCCGGTGGGTTGGAAATTGACCGCATTGGCAGAGCCCATCGCCGGCGGGACCGCCATAACACCGTCCTTGATCGGTTCGGCGCGGGGGATGCCGAATTGGTACACACCGCCATTGTTTGCGCCTTTGGCGCCGAGCGCTTGATCGATCGCGGCGGTGTCGAGATCGATTGGCGGCGGCGTTGCGGCCGGCGCGGCAGCACCCGCGGAGAGCGGTGTCTTGCTTTCGGCGAGCGCGGTGTGAAGCGCCGCGGCAAGCTTCACCGGGTCACCGCGGCCGAGTACGTGCATGTACATAGTGAAGGGCTGGTTGCGCAGCAGGTGGTTGTGCAAGGCCGTTATCTCGATACCGCCCTCGATGAGCTTTTTCATGACCGGGCTCACCTCGTCCATGGTCAGCACCAGATCGCCCATGACCATGCCGTTGTCGCCCATCGTCTCGAACGCCAGCCAGCTGCCGAGCGCAAAACCGGCCTTCAGCTCGACGCCGTCGAGCGTGACCTTCAGATCAGTGCGCGGCAGGCCGACGCGGTATATCCCGCCGGGCATTGTCGAGCCGGTCTTGCCGAGCGCCTCGCCGACCCGGGCCTGCCAGCCGTCGTCTGCGGCAATGGCCGGAACAGACAGCACCGCGACGAACGCCAGCACCGAGCAGTTCATCGCTGAGTTTTTCCACATCATGGCCTGATCCTTTCGCTGAGTGGTGGCAGCCCGTCTCGGCGTGCCGTTCATCGAAAATGAACAAGGGAGCGCACGCATCGGACCCGAACCGAGCCCGGAGGTCCGCGCTGAAAATGAAATCGGCCTCCACCATCCAACTAATGCGCCCTCCTCGCATAACGAGCGGCGCAGAGCTTGGACGGGAGGCCGTCTTACGGGGCGTCTGCTCTGCCCCGGTATGGTGGTCCTACCACGTTGGGCAACGACCCACAAGCCGCGGATCGGCGGTAAAGATGCGCTTAACTTCAGCGACCCTGCCGCAATTTAATCGAGCTTCTCGGTAACTTTCTTGAAGGAATTCCCCGCCAAAAGGGTAACCTCGGCTGTCGCCTGTCCGTTCTTCAGCTCGGGGACGATGCTAACTGCCCGGGACCCGGCATTCGTATTCACCGCCGTCTCGGTTGCGGTCAGCAAGGGCACCTTCGCTTTTGCCATAGCTGCCTTCTGCGATGCCGCTTCCTTGAGATCGTCGGCATCCGTGATCTTCTCGGCCTTGCCGATCGCCCCGGTCTTGGGATCGGCGACGACCTCAATGAAGTCGTTGCCCTTCATCGTATAGATCGACAATTGCAACTTTCCGTCCTCGATCTCGAACTTGGCGGAGATCGGGGTTCCCTGCGCCTCACTGGCCTTCAGCCCTCCCTGCAAGGTCGCCGACGCGCTCTTCATCGCGGCGGCCAACGCCGCCGAGTCGCCAGCTTCGGCCCAGACGCGGCCCGTTTCGGCCCGCCAAAGGACGATTGCCACGAGAAGCAATACCACTCGAACCGTTCTTGCCTTCATCGCCTCGCTCCTGTCCTCAAGGGGCGCCACGCCCCGTCGCAGGAGCTGTGACCCGGATCCTTTAAGGCAATGTTAACTGTTTCACGGTGAGAGCTCATTAGAACTGGTCGGAAGCATTGCTCATCCGAGATCGCTTCGCGCCGCCTCTGGCAAAATTGCTGGAACACGGCTTCTCGAAGCAGGACTCTCGCTGCTTTGCTGTTTTTTGCAGGAAATTTACAGCGAGTGAAGTTTCTCCTCCGCAGAAATCCTGGCACGCCGACGATGTCACGATCCAAAAAAACGGCGGGCCGGAGCCCACTTGTAGAGCCGCCAAGCGACTATGAAATTATCGTAATATTAAAATCGCCACCATGCCACAATCTCACATATATTACAATTTGTCAAAGTATAAATGCCAACATAGGAAGCTCAGGTTGTCGTCCCACCTCGCTGGCGTCGGATGGCGGGCAGCCAGGTAATGCATTAAAACGGTGTTGTCTTGCCGACGCGCGGTTAGGCCCGCTCAGCCCGAAGACCTCGCCCGCTCGAGACGTCGGCTGCGTCTCACCGAAAGCTTTGCCATTCCCCGCACCGAGATGCCCCCAATATCACGACGTTCCGGGCCGCCGGCCGGGACCACTGATGACTGGCGCCACCTCGAAACGGTCGTTCGTGAAACCACAGCAAGCGGCTATGCCGCTCGATGACGCTTGCTGTCGGCGTCGGCTTGGCGGTGCCGGCACGATTCGTCGGCGGGCCGTAAGACTGCCTTAAACCAGGCGATCCAGTAGATTGAGCTCAGCGGAGGCGAGCCTTTGAGGCTATTAATAATCGAGGATGAAGATCGGCTGTCCGGCATATTGAGGTCGAAGCTCGGCGACGCCGGGTTTGCCGTCGACATTGCCGGCTCCGCAGCGGATGCCGAGGCCGCGCTCGAGCTGATCAATTATGATAGCGCGGTCCTTGATCTCGGTCTGCCCGACGGCGATGGTCTCACCGTCTTGGCGGCCGTACGGCGGCTCGGCAAAACGCTGCCGATCCTGATCCTGACTGCCCGGGATGCGGTCGAGGACAGGGTCGGAGGCCTCAATGCCGGAGCCGACGATTATCTGACCAAGCCCTTCGCGATGACTGAGCTCATCGCCCGGATCAAGGCTCTCTTACGTCGGCCTGGTGGTGCGCTGGGAATAACGCTCGACGCCGGCAATGTCAGCCTCGATACGGTCGGACGGGAGCTTGCAATCGCCGGGACGGCCGTCCGCCTCTCCCGCCGGGAATTGGCGATCCTCGAACAGATGATGCGGCGGTTCGGGCGCATCGTGCCGAAAGCCGTGCTGGAGGAAAAACTCTATGGCATGGACGAGGAACCGGACTCGAACACGATTCCGGTGCATGTCCACCACCTGCGTCGTCAGCTGCAGACCGCGAAAGCCAGCTTAGCGATCCATACGATCCGCGGTGTCGGTTACATTCTTACCGAAAACAAGGAATGAGCCGCCACATCAAGTCGCTCCAGTTCCGCCTGATTATTGAGCTCGCCGCCCTGTTCCTGGTCGCGAGTTGCTTGGCTATTGGAGGGCTGATCTACAGCGCGTCACTGACCACCGGCTCTCTGGCCGACCGCGAGCTCGGACTGCGCGCCGAGGACTTGGCCCGTCATGTTTCGCTCGACGAGGCCGGCAGCCCCGGCTCGAGCTCCCGTCCGACTTGAGGGACGCCTATAACGCGGCGGCTCAGCAATCGGTCTTTGCGATCCGGGACAAGGAAGGGCGCCTCCTCGAGGCGTCCACTCCAGAGCTGGGAGCGACGGTCGCCCGATGGCCAACCGCGGATACCGAACCGAGTTATTTCCAACTGAGTAAGTTTGGGCCGTCGGGGCGCGACTATTCCGGCATAAGCGTACAACTAGACAGTGCGGCCGGGTCACTATCCGTGCTGGTCGCCCAGGTTTCCGGTGGCAACCAGCTGGTTCACTCGATCTTGCGGGAATTTGTATTCGATGTCGCGTGGTACGTGCCGCCGTTCGTCGCCGTTGCTTTGCTGCTCGCCGCCTACAGCGTTCGCCGGAGTCTGCGGCCCTTGCGGAAAGCATCCGCCAGAGCCAGCGCCATCGGTCCGGGATCCATCTCGATCCGCCTGCCGGAAGCCGATGTGCCGATCGAGGCACTGCCGCTTGTTGTTGCGGTGAATCATGCGCTCGACCGGCTCGAACAGGGCTTTGCCATCCAGCGCCGATTCACCGCCAACGCGGCGCATGAGCTGCGAACGCCACTGACCATCATTACGGCCCGGCTCGACTGCCTGGAAGGCAATGGCCAGCTGTCCGCGCTGAGGGAAGAGGTCGCGCGGATGAACCGGCTGGTCGAGCAGCTCCTCTGCGTCGCACGTCTTGACTCGGTGGCGCTGGATGTCTCATCGCGGGTCGATTTGCGCGAGATCGCCGAAGAGGTAATCGGCTCTATGGCGCATCTGGCGCTAGCCACCGGTCGGACGATTGCACTGGTCGGCGCCGACAAACCCGTCGTCATCACCGGTAATGCTGCCGCGATTGGGGACGCGCTGCGCAATCTCGTCGAAAATGCGCTGACGCATACGGCACCCGGAAGCGAAGTGATCGTTGAGGTTGGTCCCGACTGGGCGCTCAGCGTTCTGGACAGTGGACCGGGCATACCAGTCGAGGACCAACCACGCATCTTCGATCGTTTCTGGCGTGGTCGAGGGGTCAGATCCGAGGGCGCGGGGCTCGGATTGGCGATCGTCATGGAGATCGTCAGAGCGCATGGCGCCAGCATTGCCGTGAGCGACCGCGTTCCGAGAGGGGCTCGCTTCGAACTTCGCTTCCGACCCGCCTGACACCGCCGACGAGAAACAAGATGCCTCCGACGCGCGAGACATGTCCGTCTGCACCGGTTAGAGTTCCTCGTTAAAAGATTAGGACGGTTATGACCCAGACCATAGAGTTGGGTAGCAGCATCGAACGAGTCACACTGGCAGCGCTGTTTCTCGGCTTTCTCAAGGTCTCTCTTCTCGGGTTCGGCGGTGGACTCGTCTGGGCACGACGCATCGTCGTCGAACAACGGCGATGGGTGGATGATCAGGAGTTCGCCGAAATCTTGACCCTGTGCCAGTTCATGCCGGGACCGAATATCGTCGGCATAACGACTTGCGTCGGATCGAGGCTCCGCGGGGCGGTCGGGGCAATCGCCGCCGTAGCGGGTTTCATTCTGATACCTTGGACAATAGGTTTGTCGCTTGGCGGCCTCTATCTCCGCTTCGCTCACCTCGCGGTCCTGCGAAACATCCTCGGCGGGCTTTCCGCCGCTGCGGCAGGCCTGATGATCGCGACCGGGATTCGCCTGCTGATGCCGCACCGCAATCGTCGGGCGGCGTTGCTCTTTGCCGCCCTCGCGTTCGTCGGCCTGGCGTTTACGAAACTCTCCCTCCTTGTTGTTCTACTCGGCTTGGCGCCGATCAGCATTGCCGTCGCCGGTATTGCAACCGCAAGAGCGTCATGAGCAGTCGTTCCGCATCAGTTGTCTTGGCCGCGCATCTTGCGCTGCTCTCTTCGATCAGCTTCGGCGGATTCCCGTCGGTTCTTCCCGATGTGCACAACTTCGTCACGGCCAACGGCTGGGTGACCGACCGGGAGTTCGCCGATTTTTTCGCGATCTCGCAAGTCGTGCCCGGACCAAACATGATCTTGATGATGAGTTTTATCGGATTGAAGGTGGGCGGGATACCGGGTGCGGTCACCAGTGCATTGGCGACCTTCGGGCCGCCCTGCGTTATGTATTACACCGCTTACCGTTTGTGGGACAGGTTCCGCGATCGGCCGTGGCAGCAGATTGTGCGCCGCGGCCTTGTGCCATTGACGATCGGGCTCGTTATCGCGGGCGGCTATGTGATCGCCCGAGCGGCGGATATCGGGTGGCAGAATGCATTGGTCACTGCAGCCGCGATGGGCGTGATGTTAGGGACGCGCCTCAATCCACTGTGGGCTCTGATGGCCGGGGGAGTATTGGGCGCCATCGGCTTCCTCACTCCAGGGGAGTGATTGCAATCGCATCGAAATAGATCACGCTGTCGGCCTTCGTCCAGAGCCCCACTCTGCCTGCGCCGGAAAACGTATCGTCCTGGGCCGTGTAGAGTTGCTTGCCGTCGAAAGAGACCGTGAACCGGTCACTCTCGGCCCGCAATTCCAACGTGTGCCATTCATGGGTCGCGACCTTGATGTTGGCGCCCTTAAGCTGCTCTCGCTTGCCTTTTACCACGCGGTAAAAGCGGACATTGTCTTCGAGAGCATTGGCCCGGACCACATAATAGTCGTCCGGCGTGGTCAGCCGGATGACGATCCCGCCCGCTTGGTCCACTTTTCCGCCGACCGCCTTGAACCGCATCCTCACATCGACGTTCTTCGCCGAAATCCGCTGGTAAACGGCGAGTGGAAAGCGGTAGTCCGTCGTGTCTGTGCTGATCTGTGCGATGACGCGACGACTGCTCACGGTTGGGTCATCGATGACGCGCCATTCCCCGACATCGCCGCTTCCGGTCCGCGAGAAGGCAAAATCTTCGGGAGCGATCCCAGCCTTCATTCCGGAAAGGTCGATCTGCATCGTTGCACTACGCGCAGGAGAAACCGTGGACATTACAGCGCCCCCAATAGCCAACAGAAAGACGACGGTAGGCGACCAAGGCCTATGCATGTGTAACTCTCCCACTGCCTAGAAGAGCAGCGTGACGCCCGATGCCAGCAGCAACACCAGCACAACCTTGCGAAAGCCGGCTTCGTCGAGACGTCCGAACAGCTTCAGCCCGGCCCAAGTGCCTAGCAGCAGGGCGGGCAAGCCGATCATGAACAACCAGACGATATCCACGGAGAGCGATCCGCTGGCGCCGAGCCATAGGGCACTCATTGCAAAGATCGCGACACCGATCGGCTGAAAGACGGCACGCTGCTGATCCCTCGGCCAACCGCGCAAGCCGCACCAGATCGTGGTCAGAATGCCCGCAAGACCCGTCAGGCTGCCGAGAATGCCGTTGGCAAATCCGACACCGGCGTCGGCCAACGCCCCGCCCGCGGTGAACGGCTTGATCGACGGTCGAGCAAGGCTGTAGGTGCTGAAGAGGATCAGCAAAACGCCCACCCCGACGCGCACATGATCGGGGCGAGCCCAGCCCAGAACAGCGACGCCCAGCGGCACACCCAACGCCGCGCCAGCGAGGAATGGCCACAGCCTGCTCCAACGCAGCGCCTCGCGCAATTTCCACACCGATACGCCCTGCACCACGAGACCGAACGCGATGATCAAGGTCGCGGTTTGCAACGGCGGGAGGATATGTAGCCAGACTGCGGCGGCAACCAGGCCGAAGGCAAAGCCCGCCAGTCCCGTTATGAGTGCCGCGGCGAAAGTCGCAACGAGAAAAATCGCGATGTTGAAAACGCCTTCGTCCATCAAGTGTCCCCCAGGTTTTGGTCGCGATTTTTGGGTCGCTCGTTTAACGCAGTATTATGCGATCCCGAATTTTGCGAACCTTCACACGTCAAAGAGCCAGGACATGGCCCTAACGTACGCGCGTCCGACGTTCGACCAGTTGATCGCCGCCATAAAGGCATCGACATAGGCAGCCGCTCTCGCGCCGTAATCCATGTGATAGGAGTGCTCGTACATATCGAGCGCCAGGATCGGACACCCGCCGGCTAGTGTCGTCGTGTGGTCCATCGCCCATTGATTGACGAGCTTGCGATCGCGGCGAGACCAGGTCAGCAGTACCCAGCCTGATCCGCCGCCTTGGGCTTTCCCCATCGCGGAGAATTCGGAACGCCAGCGATCGACGCTGCCGAAATCGCGGATGAGGGCCTCCCGCAACTCACCCTCGGGTGCGCTTTCCTCACCCAGCGAAGCAAAGAAAAGCTCGTGCAGAATCATCGAATTAGTTGCAATCAGTTCCTCGCGTTTCAGGCCGTTGATTACAAAGACCGGGGCGGCGGCAAAATCGAGATCGGCGAGCTGCGCCGTTATAGCGTTGAGGCGATTGACAGCACCTCCGTAATTGTTTTCGTAATGGCTGACGATTAGTCGCTCGGACATGCCCTTGATCCGCGTCGGATCGCAGGCGAGCGGTTTCATGGCGTAGGTCATAATTCCTCCTGCGCGATCATATCGCTGTTGCAACACCGGCAGCGAAGAGCCTGGTCATTGAGGAGCCCTATCTGCAAGCTCCTATTTGACGAAAACCCAAGCGGGCTGCAGCAGCGGGAAGGCGATCAGCCCGATCACCGCGGTCGCCGCGACGAGCAACGGGTTGATGACCTTGAAGCGGAACAGGACGGCAAGGCTGCCGAGCCCGACGAGCACGGTAAGCCAATCGCCGATCGCGATCTTGCCGAGCAGGATGCAGGCGCCGAGGATCGTGCCGATAGCGGCAGCGTAAGCGCCCTTGACAAAACCCTGCACATTAAGGTTGGCGCGATGCCGGATGAGGATCGGAGCGACGATCAGGATCAGTAGGAACGAGGGTAGAAAAATGCCGACGGTCGAGACCAGCGAGCCCAAGAACCCGGCCACGAGGTAGCCGACGAAGGTAGCGGTGATAACTACCGGACCAGGGCTGATCATGCCGACCGCGACCGCCACGAGGAATTCGCGGCCGTCGAGCCAGCCGGTCTGCTGCACCAGCCCCTTTTCGAGAAAAGGCACGATGACCAGCCCGCTGCCGAAAGTGAGGCTGCCGGCTTTGAGAAAGAAGGCGAGCAGCTTGCCGAGAATGTCAAAACTTGCCGCCTTCGTGCCGATGCCGAGAGGTGCGAGCGCCATCATCGCCCCGGTCGGCGGTTTCCGGCCGCGCAGCAGCGAACCGTAGTAAAGGATCCCGACGACCCCAGAGATGATGAACAGGATCGCCACCTCGGCCTCGAGCCAGACGGTAACCACAAAGCAGGCGGTGGCAACCACCCATTGCAGCCAGTCCTCCATGCCGAGCTTCGCCAGGCGGTAGCAGGAATGGAGTATCAGGGCGATAACTGCGGGGCTCACGCCGTAGAACACCGCGGTCATCCAGGATAGTCCGCCAAAATGGACATAGAGTGCGCCGAGCGCTGCGACGATCAGGAAATTGGGCAGGATGAAGGCCCAGCCCCCGGCCCACGCGCCCCAGAAGCCGCCGCGCAGATAGGCGATGAAGATGCCGACCTGGATCGCCAGCGGCCCGGGCAGCGACTGGCTGACCGCAACGGCGTTGCGCATCTCATCTCTGGTCAG
>Ga0318541_10000437_pt1 | contig 13566 bp, 13 predicted proteins | sample GRESIP166b4f26_FD_202503 | JGI IMG/M metagenome (GOLD analysis project Ga0318541, IMG submission 202503) | Tropical soil microbial communities from Luquillo Experimental Forest, Puerto Rico - GRE.SIPMG.166b4f26 | ecosystem: Environmental > Terrestrial > Soil > Tropical forest > Bulk soil...
AATATCGCGTCTGCGGGCCCCAGGACCCCCCGCAAGCGCCCTACCAGCGCCTCGGACAACCCGTCCCGCCCGATCAGGGTTTCACTGCGCCCTACGGTATCTCATACGCGGTATGAAACTTCCCGGGGTTTCTGCGGCTCTGGGGCGCTTGGACTTGCGGTGCGGGGCCGATTTGCCGCAGGTGGCCCCCTTCGCGGGACTTTAGTCGGCGAGCAGGCGCTCGGGGTCCGGCCCTATCGATGTTCACTCGGCACGAATGCCGAGTTGGGGCTGGTAACAAATGGGCTGTTCGAGGTTCCGCTCGACGGTGGTGCAGAAAACTGCAGCATCAGGTGACCGCCGGGTACTCCGAAAGTAGTTCCGCCGGATTGCCCGTTCGACGTCTTGTCCGGGAGTTGGTCCGGGTCCGCCAGGCGGTTGCTCATCGTGTCGGAGGTGACCGGCTGCGTCGTAAATGCCCAGGTGTCTGGTGCCCCCGAGACAAAGGCGACCAGTCCGGCGACCGCAAGCAGCATCCTATTCATCGACCCCCCCTTTGCCGAATTGATTGTAGGCTTTCCTGCGGGTCTGTCATCCCCCAACCTCTAATGACGCTCACCGGGCCGTGGGTCTCGGGGATGGGCTGCGGGGTTGAGACGGACGGGACCTGCGCCAGTTCCGGCGGGCTCCCGCGCATGAATATCCTCGGGGGACCACCTTTAGCACCGCCGCGATTGCCGGCCGCGGTTCAGCGCCGCCGCGACACCCGGGCGGGGGTGCGGCTGATGCGCAAGCTCCTCAAGAAGCAAGGGTTCGCGCCCAAATTGCTGGTCACCGACAAGCTGCGCTCTTACGCCTCCGCGTTCCGGCGTCTGCGGCTGCCCTGCCCGCATGAGCAGGGGCTGCCGAAGAATAATCGAACCGAAAACTCGCACCAGGTGGTGCGACGACGAGGGCGCAAAATGCAGCGGTTCAAGTCGGCTCGCTCCGCACAGTGCCTTCTCAGCATGCACGCCGCCGTTCACAATACCTTCAACCTTCGGCGCCATCTCGTCTCGCGCACGACGCTCTGGATCTTCCGAGCCGAGGCGGCGGCTCAATGCAGATGCCAGCGGCTCCTGGTTCGGCATCGGGGGTTGCCCAGCAATCTCGTTGATGCTGCTCAGGGCGCGAAGACGGTGAAGACGTAGGTCGCCAGCAGCACCAAGTGGACGATGCCGGACAGCAGGTTCGTCCGTCCAGTGCCGTAGGTGATGATGGCGACGACGAAACCAAGGGCCATCAGCACGCTCGCGCCTGCGGATATTCCCAGCTCGAGCGGTTGTCCAATCCAGAACGATGCGAGAGCAACCACCGGCACGGAGAGCCCGATGGAGGCCACCGCGCTGCCGAGTGCGAGGTTGATGCTGGCCTGCAGCTGACGACGCGCCGCAGCACGTACCGCCGCGGCCGTCTCTGGCAATAACACGATCGCGGCGATGATCACCCCCACGATCGCGAGCGGCGCACCGGCGGCCTGCACCCCGGCTTCTAGGGCTGGCGCCAAGCTCTTCGCCAGCAGCACGACAGACAAGAGTGCCACAAACAGCATGCCGACGGATGCGAGCGCGATCCGCCCGCTCGGCCTCGCATGCTCCATGGCGCCTCCCTCGTATATCGGAAGGAAATAGGCGCGGTGCCAACCTGTCTGGATGAACAGGAAGGCGATGTAGAGGCCGAGGCACACTGCCGAAACGAAAGCGAGTTGCAGCGGCGAATAATAGGGTCCGGGAGCAGAAACGAGGTAGTTCGGCAGGACCATCACCAGCGTCGCCATCGGGATCAGCACCGCCAGGAAAGCCTTGGCCCCTTCCACTTGGAACTCGGATTCCCGGTCGCGGAAGGCACCGACGACAATGCAGATACCGGAGAGACCATGCAATACGAGCATGACGACGGCATGCACGGAATCTCGCAGCAGGGTCAGGTTGGGCTCGCCGCTTAGCATGATCGAGATGATCAGCCCCACCTCGATGACCGTGACGGCGAGCGCCAGCACCAGTGTTCCATAGGGCTCGCCTACCCGGAGCGCTACTATTTCGGCGTGGTGCACGGCAGCTATTACATTGCCGAGCAGCACTGCGGCGAGCACCAGCGCAAGCAGCCCCAGACCCACCTTGCCAACCGCGAGCCAGGCCGCGACGCCGAGCACGGGCAGGATCGCGACATGCAACGGAATGCGATCGATAGGTGTGCCGGCCATGCGGCCTTGTAGCCTGAGGGGAGCCGTGGCTCAATCAGGTGCTACTCACCACGTTATCGCTCTGATCCCGGAGCCGCCGTCAATCAGTGGGTTCAGCGCTGCGACGCCGCGAATGACGGGTCCGCGCCGCCGAGAACAGCCGCGACCGGGTTTGGACCGGCTGCTTTCCCAGCTGGGCTAGCCTTTGACGACCAGCAGCGTTGAGCAAGAGAAGCGACGGCTTCCGGCCAACAGCGTCTTGTGGCGCCCGATCGACTATCTGCCGAATCGCCCAGTCGGACGGCCGCCGCATGAGGTGCGCCGCTACTACGCCAGCTTCCTGCTGTGGTTGTCCCCGACCCTCGCTGCGAAAAAGTTGATCCGCCGCGCTCGACTCGCTTTCGCGGCGGTTACTGGTAAGGCTACAGGCCAACCGCTGCGCTGGTCCGGCAGCTCGGTGGCTCAATCGCAGGTATGATCGGCGGTTCTTGCCTCGCCCTGCCAAACTCTTGAGAATGCCGTCTGCGCGATAATAAGTCGGGAGAGTGGGGTGGAGATCGGCGAGAGACGCCAGGCCGACATCCTCGTTTTGCGGCCGGTCGGACGCATCGACAATCTCACCAGCGCCGAGTTTCAGGCGCGGCTGCTCGCGGCCGTTAATTCCACCACCGACGACATCGTCGTCGATTTTTCGTCGGTCGAATACATTTCGAGCGCCGGTCTGCGGGCGCTGATGGCGGCCTCGCGGCTGAAGCCGAAAGAGCGGCTGCTCGCCGTCGCCTGTCCCAACGCGATCGTCAGCGAAATCTTTGCGATTAGCAGGTTCGCGCATGTGGTGCCGATCTTCACCACAATCGAGGAGGCGAGCGCCGCCCGGCAGGCCCCGCCGTTACCGGCGGTGGCAATTTCGCATCAAGAGACCCAGCCGGCGGGACCGTTACGCATCCGTTTCTGGGGCACCCGCGGCTCGCTGCCCGCCCCTTTGCGCGAAAGCGCGGTGCGCGCCAAGATCCGCGATGCGCTCCTTGCCGCGCGCGGGCAGCCGCTCGATACCGAGGCGGCGATCGACACTTTCATAGACAGCAGGCTGCCATTTTCGGCGCGTGGTACCTTCGGCGGCAACACCAGCTGTGTGGAGATCGTTACCGGCGGTGACGAATACGTCATCTGCGACCTCGGCACGGGTGTGCGCGAATTCGGCAACCGTGTGGTGACGGAGCACGGCCCCGCCGCCAAGAAGTGCTTCAATGTGTTCCTGTCCCACTTGCATTGGGACCACATCATGGGGTTTCCGTTTTTTCGCCCGGCCTACATGACCGGCAACGTCATTCGCATTCATAGCTGCCATCCGGCGGTGGGTGAGGCGCTGTACAAACAACAGTCGGCCCCTTGCTTCCCCGTCGATCTTCACGCGCTACCGGCGACCATCGAGTTCGTCATCCTCGAGCCGGGCCGGACCTATGAGATCGCCGGCTTATCCGTCACCTCCCTTAAGCAATTCCACGCCGGCGACTCCTATGGATACCGCTTTTCACGCGGTGACAAGACGATCGTCTATTCAACCGATTGCGAGCACAAATATTCGAACCTCGACCAGTCTTACCCGTTCATCGCGTTCTACCGGGATGCCGATGTGCTGATTTTTGACGCGATGTACTCGCTCGCCGACACAATCTCCGTCAAAGAGGATTGGGGTCATTCGAGCAATGTTGTCGCGGTCGAACTGGCGCAGGCGGCGCGGGTCAAGCGACTCGTATTGTTTCACCACGAGCCGGCATATGACGACCCCATGATCGAGGAAGTCTTCACCGAAACCGTCCGCTTCGAGAAGATCAGCCGGCCCGGCCACAAAGTCGAGGTGATCTCGGCCTATGACGGGCTAGAACTAGAATTGTGATCCGGGTGGACTGGGGCATCGCTCTACTGCGAGGTCCCGGCCGTGCGGCCGCACTCGTGCTGATTGCTGGCAGCTTGGCGCTGCGCATCATTGACCCTGGGATTGTCACCGAATTGCGGGTGCGCGGCTTCGACCTGGTAGAGCGGCTCTGGCCGCGCGCGGCCGATTCGGCTCGAGTGGCGATCGTTGACATCGACGAGAAGAGCCTCGCCCAATACGGGCAGTGGCCGTGGCCGCGGCACCTGGTTGCAGAACTCGTCCAACGCATCGCCCAAGGGCATCCGCGCGTTGTTGGCATCGACATCGTCTTTAGCGAACCAGATCGGCTTTCCCCGACCGAGATCGCGCGAGAACTACCCGGCCTGCCTCCGGCTTTGGCCGACGCGTTAGCGCGGCTGCCGGCCAGCGACCGGGACCTCGCCGAAGCGATGGCGACGGTCCCGACGGTGCTTGCGCTCACCCCCAGCCGAGAAGAGAAAACGCGATCTTCCGACCCCCTTCGCCTCGCCCCGATCCGCCAGGCGGGGGGCGATCCGATGCCGTTTCTGAAAAGTTACAAGTCGCTGGTGCAAAGCCGACCCGACCTCAGGGCTGCGGCGTTGGCCACCGGGGCCAGCGCGGCCGAGCCGGACACCGACGGCGTCGTCCGACGGCTCGCTCTCGCCGTCGCCTTTCAACAAACGATCGTCCCGAGCTTCGCACTCGAGGTCGTCCGTATTGGTGGTGGCGAGCGCTCGATAGTGATCAATACCGGCGCGCTCGGGATCGAAAACATCAGAATCGGCGACACCATCATCCTGACCGACAGACGGGGTCGTGCGGTCGTCCACTTCGCGCCGCCGCTAGCACGGTACATCTCTGCGGCAGATGTCCTCGATCCGGCATTCGATCCAGGCGAGCTGCAGGGGCAGGTGATATTGCTCGGGGTTGCCGGCGTTGACGTTGCCGGATTGCGTGAAACGCCGCTAGGCCTCGTCCGCGCGGTCGACCTCCATGCCCAGCTGATCGAGTCGATCCTCCTCGGCGATCTGCTCCGCCGTCCACCATATGTCGATTGGCTCGAGCTCGCTGCTGCGCTCTCGGCCGGGCTCGTGGTCGTGTGGTTGCTGGGCTACGAGAGGCCAGTACGTGCGGTCACAATCGCTCTGGCGATCGCGGCAGCTCTTTTTGGCTTCGAACTGGCACTGTTCCGCTTTGCAGATCTCCTCTTCGACAGCACCTTCCCGGCTCTGACCCTGCTTTTGGCATTGGGCGTCATGCTGGTCGCCGGCCTGCGCGCTGCCGAAGCCGAACTCGTCCATGAACGCGAGGCGAAGCAGCGGATCGAGGGGGAGCTTACTGCCGCGCAGGCAATCCAAATGGGGCTTCTGCCGCGGCGCTTCCCCGCCTTTCCCGATCACCCCGAAATCGATGTTTACGCACGCATCGAGCCGGCGCGAATGGTTGGCGGCGACCTCTACGACTATTTGATGATCGGGGGAAGCAGTCGCCTGTTCTTTCTGATCGCTGACGTGTCGGGCAAAGGCATTCCGGCGGCTCTGTTGATGGCTGTGACCAAGGAGATCGTCCGTGACGCCGTGCTGACATTCGAGCCGGCGCTCGATCGTATCCTCGCAGAGGCGAACCGGAAGCTCGCAGCGGCGAGTGCCGAGCTGCAAAGCGAAGGCGGCGTCTTCGTGACCGCCTTCGCCGGGATTCTCGATCTTGGCTCGGGCGCGATCGACTACGCCAGTGCGGGTCACGACTCGCCCTTTCTTCTCGGCGGCAGTACTGGATTGCGGCGGCTGATCACCGAAGGTGGTCCTCCGCTCGGTACGATCGACGAGTTCCGCTATCCGATCGATCACGACCGGATTGAGCTTGGTGAGGTTTTGCTGTTGTTTACCGACGGAGTCACCGAAGCGGAGAACGGCGAACGCACACTCTATTCCTCCGAGAGGCTGGCCAAGGCTCTAGCGACAGTGCAAACGTTCGATGCCCGACGTGTCGTCGCAGCGGTAATCGATGACGTCAGCCGCTTTATCGGAGGCGCCGAGCAAGCGGACGACATGACGCTGCTGGCCGTGCGCCGGGTGGCCCATGCGGCTACCTGACGGTGATCTCGACACGGCGATTTCGGGGCTCGGGGGCTTGATCGGCAGTCGGCACGAGCAGGTCGTGCTTACCCCTCCCGGCGATAGAGATCGCGTCCCGATCGAGCCCGTCGCGGACGAGCGTGTCGCGGATCGCCGCCGCACGGGCGAGCGACAGCGATTGATTGTAGGCGGGATCGCCAAGCGTGTCGGCGAAACCGATCACTTCGATTTCATAAACCAAACGTTGCTTTACATCATCGAACACAGCCCGATAGGCGATCTTGGATTCGGGGGTCAGCTCGTCGCTTCCGAGGATGAAGTAGAGGCGAAAGTGATGCGGGAGGATTGGCTGCGCCGCGATCGCATGCCGGAAAATCACATTGATATTCTCCCGGCTTTCCTCGATCCGCGCGGTGCTCCCGGCGCGCGATTCTGCGGCCGCGTAAGGCTGCTCGAGGGTCGTCGCCGTCTCGCCTTCCTCGACAGTAATGGCTCCGACGCCGCCGTCTCCGGCGTTGGGCAGCACGACAAACAAAGCTTGCCGGGGGCAGCCCGTGAGGAGGATCATCGAGCCGAGGGCCAGAATTTCCCGGCGCATCATAGATGCTCGCCATAGACCTGAACCGCAAAGGTCGTACCGCGCACCCCAATGACCGCGGTCGGCGTCTTGATCTTCATCGCCCCAGGGGTGGTGCGCGTGATATCGCCGGAGACGACCGCCAGCGTTCCCCGTCGCATATCCGCCAGCATCGCACCCTGGAAGTTGTTCGAATCGAACCTGAATGCGTCGAGCGCGATTTCGCTGTTGGGGCCCGCCGAAAATACAGTGTTGTCGATGAAGGTGATACCGATACCGCCATCCGTGCCGGTTTGGACGAGATCCTTTTCGAACAACGGATCCCCGATTTTGGCTGGCAGACGCTCGCCTGCGCGCAGGATCGTCACCTGCCCAGTCAGCTTTTTTATTTGCGCGATCCGCGGAGTTTCCGCGGCAACCACGGTACCCCCGGTTGCGAGCAACAGGAAGGCGGCCAACGCTAGCGCCAAGCCCATTCTCTTTTCCCCCGGGGTCAGTTCCGGTGTGGTCGCGATGCAATCCTAACTCGCACCTGCAACCAATGCCACGGCGGCATGCACCACGAGGAAGCCGATCGAGGATGATCCCGGCGAAAACCGCCCGTCGCGGCCACACCCCGTCATCCCGGCGAAAGCAGGAATCCGGGGGCTGCAATAACTTGCGCCGCAGGTCTTGGACCTCCGTATACCCCGCCTTCGCGGGGGTGGCTACGGCACTAGGCGAGGTAACTGCACTGACTCTTCGTCCTCACTGCGATTTGCACGGCGTCAGACCGCCATGAAGGCTTCGATCGTCCTACGCAGCGAGGCTTCTGAGCTCACTAGGCTCCAAGCCTTTGCCGAGGCATTCGCCCGCGATTGTGGCCTCGCCGATGATGAACGGGCGCGGCTTCTTATCATCCTCGAAGAGCTTTTTATCAACGTTGTTTCACACGGCTACGGTGCGAGACGTTCGGCGGGCAGTGTCGCCGTCGCGCTCGATTGGAGGCGCAGCCGGCTGACGATTGATTTCGTCGATGACGGGCTGCCCTTCGATCCGCTTGCCTATTCTGGGCCCGATTTGGATGCTCCGCCAGAACAACGCCAGATGGGAGGGCTCGGCATCGCCATCGTGCGCGCGCTGGTCGATCAAGCGCGCTACTGCCGGGAAAGCCACCGCAACCACCTTTATCTGGTACGACGCCTCGCGCCAGCGATGAGAAACGTGCCGCCGCGCTGATGAGAACTAGAGCACGATCCTGTTAAGCTGAAGCATAACCGGCGTTGACGAGGTAGTTGGCGCATTCCTCGGGTTTGAAACGATCGAGGAGTATGCCGATGCCGCGCCAGGTGGTCTCGGTGGTGCGCGGATCGGTTTTGCGCAGCAGGGTCTTGAGCTTGGCGAAGACCTGATCGATCGGGTTGAGGTCGGGCGAGTAACGCGGCAGGAAGAACAGCTTGGCGCCCACGCTGCGGATCAGTTGGCGAACCGCTTGGCTCTTGTGGCTGCCGAGGTTGTCCATGATGACAATGTCGCCGGCGCTGAGGGTGGGGACCAGGAGCTGTTCGACGTAGGCGCGGAAGCTGGTGCCGTTGATCGGCCCGTCGATGACGCAGGGGGCGACGATCCGGTCGCAGCGCAATGCCGCCAGAAAGGTCAATGTCCGCCAGCGGCCGTGCGGCAGCTTGGCGATCAGACGGGTGCCACGCGGCGAGCGCCCGTGGCGGCGGGTCATATTGGTCTTGGCCCAGGTTTCGTCGATGAACACCAGGCGCTTGGGGTCAAGCCGGCCCTGGTATTGCTGCCATTGGACCCGCCGGCGGGCGATGTCGGCGCGGTCCTGCTCACTGGCGTATAGGCTTTTTTTTAAAACTGTTCCCTTCGCGCTTGAAGAACCGCCACACTGCGCCGTAGCTCGCCGGCGTGCCGCGCTCAGCCAGTTCGGCCACCACGGCGCGCAAGGTCAGATCCGGCTTCTCGGCGATCCGCGCCAGCAGCCACTCTCGTTGGCTTGTCAGCAGCAGCTGTTTCCAGCCGCCCATCGGCTTGGCCGCCGCGCTGCCGCTCGCCCGCCAGCGCTGCGACCACTTCACAACGCTGGCCACGCTCACCCCAAACAGCGCCGCCGTCGCCCGGCACGTGCGGCCGCTTGCAACCGAACCAATCACACGATCCCGCAGGTCCTGCGAATAGGGTCTTGCCATCTGATGCTGGCCCCCAGCCCCAGCCAGCATCTTGAATCACAAAACCCCAAATATGGGAATCCTCTTTTTGATTCAGCCTGTTAAAATCTTGCTCTAGCGGTCGGTTGTGCGCCAATAGCGGCCGTTCGTGCGCCCGCCAAGGAAGCGCGCGGTTCGACCCCCAAGAGCCATTTCTGCCCCAAGCCCCTGGATGGTCGGGCCGACCAAGGAGCGGACATTCGCGCCGGATCTCGGCACATTCCAGCGGCCGACTCACGACAGTTCGTCGAGCAGCGCCTTTGCCTCTTTGAGATCACGGGTGTCCAGCCCTCGGTGAACCAGCCATAGACGGGGGCAAGGAGGGCGTGGGCTTCAACGTGGCGGCCCTGGTCGCGGCGGAGCCGGGCGAGGCTCTGGGCGGCGCGCAATTCCCAGAGCTTGGCGTTCTGCTCCTGGGCGATGCTCAACGCTATGCGATACAGTTCCTCGGCGGCCTCGCTATGCCCTTGCCGCAGCAGCAGCTGGCCTTTGTGCCTGTTCAGCTCTGCCGCGAACCAACGCTCCCCTGTCCTTTCCGCGATCTCCAAGGCATCGTGCAATAGGGTCAGGGCCTCTTCAAGTTGTCCTGCGATCTCACATGCCCTGGCCAGCAGGGCGATCTGATAGGGCCTCCACACTTCCGCCCCGGTGGGGCGGTAAGCGCTCGAACCACGGCGTAAGAGAGATATCCCTTCGGCCACATCGCCATTCTTGACCTTGACCCATCCGCGTAAAATCATTCCCTGGGCGCGCCAGAAAGCGAAACCTTGCTCGGTAGTCACTGCAACCAGCTGAGCCGCCCGCTCATCCAAGGCTGCGGCTGCGTTCTCTCCGACGAGCGAAAGCAGCCTGGCATCCATCGCCAAGCTCTGAGCCAAAGACGGCGGGTGAGCCAGTCTTAGAGCCTCAGCGATTGCCGCGTTGCTCCGTGCCAATGCCTGGCCAGGAGACCCTAGACAGAAAAGAGTTATCCCCAAATATGCCTGCGATATCACCCGGGGATGGATTCCGGCCTGGTGAACAAGCGAACGGTGGGAGATTGGATCATAAAGCGCAAGGCCCGCTTCCAGATGCGATCGAGATGCCGCAAACTTGCCGGCAAGCATTAGATTTAAACCGCAGCAGGTGTGGCCCAGAACGAGCCCGGCGGAATCGTTGCGCTGGCTAAGACGCAGCAAATCCTGACCTAGGCTCAGCGCCAAATCGAATTCGCCGCGGGCCACGTGATAAACCGACTGCCCGTAGGCGACCTCATGGAAGTCCGAGGGGGAACCCAGCTCCTCCCACAGCTCTCGTGCGCGGGCATAGACTTGTCCCGTTTCCGGCGCCCCCTGGCCTTTCGCGACTTGGAACACTGCCCCCAAGGCGCTGCAAAACTCGAGTTCCCATCGCTGGCGTGCAGGGTTGTCTGGCAGGAGCGCCAGCTGGCTCAATGCCTTTTGGAGTTGCCCGGCCGCTTCCGCCATCGCCGAGCGGGCGGCGGACCTATGACCGGCCTTCCCCCAATAGGCGACGGCCCTTTCAACGAGCCCGGCCTCCGCATAATGCTGGGCGAAGAGTTCGGGGTGGTTCTCCATCATCTCAGGGGAATGAGTTTCAAGCGCTTCGGCGATCTGCGCCTGCAATTGCTGCCGAGTGCTCCGCAACAGGCTGTCGTGCGCCGCGTCCTGGACCAGTACGTGCTTGAAGGCATAAACCGCGTCGGGCGGCCTGCCTCGCTGGAACACCAGCTCGGATTCGACGAGGCGAGCAAGAGCGGCTTGCAGCTCGTCCTCAGGAAGGTGGGAGACGGCGCGCAGTAGCGCGTAAGAAAACTGGCGCCCGATCGCGGCGCCGATCTGCGCAACCAGCCGCGCCGACGTCAAGCGGTCGAGCCGCGCAAGCAGCGAGGCATGCAGGGTCGTCGGGATCGCGAGCGGCGGCAGTGGCCCGTCGAGCACGTACCGATCCGCCTCCTCGCGCAGCAGGCCGCTCTCCAGCACGCTCTTGGTCAATTCCTCGACAAAGAGCGGTACGCCATCGGTGCGGTCGACAATCTCGGCGACGACCTGATCGGGCAATGCCTTGCCGCCGGCGATCTGCGCCACCAAGGAGATCCGGTCGCGCCGGTCCAGCCGATTGAGCGCCAGCATTGTCACCTGCGGCTGGCCGATCCAAGGCGGCTGGAACTCGGAGCGGAACGTTACGATCAATAGCACTGGCAGGCTGCCGACCCGCTCGACGCCGAGGTCGAGCAGCTCGCGCGAGGTCGGGTCGATCCAATGCACGTCCTCGAAGACTATCACCAACGGATGCTGACGCGCCAGACCTTCGAGCTGCCGGATCAGCGCCTCCAGTGTCCGCTCCTTCTTGCGCTGCGGACTGAGGTTGGGCAGAGGGTGGCGCTCCGAGGCCGGCAATGACAGCAGATCGGCGAGGAATGCTACGTCCTCGCCCGGTGATGCCGCGCGAGCCAGCAAAGCCTCGAGTTTCTCCAGCTTGGCCGCGGGCGGATCTTCACGCGCGAACCCCGATGCTCGGCCGAGTTGGTCGATAAAGGGAAACAGCGCGCTGTCCTGGTGGTAGGGCGAACAGAAATACCGCAGGCGGAAAGATGGCTCGGCGTGGAGGCGCTCCGCCAATGCCGCGGCGACGCGTGACTTGCCGATGCCGGGTTCGCCCGAGATCAGCATGATCTGGCCGTCGCTAGCCCTGGCGCGCGCCCAGCGGCGCATTAGCAAGTCGATTTCGTCGTCGCGGCCAACCAGCGAGCTCAGCGCCGATCCGCGCAACGCTTCGAACCGGCTCGCGACGATGCTCTCCCCCAGCACCTGCCAAGAACGCACAGGCTCGATGCCGCCGATCGTGTCGATCGCGCCGAGATCTCGGCAGTCGAACAGGTTGCCGATCAGTTGTCGGGTGGTCGACTCGATCGCCACGATATCCGGTTGCGCCGATAGCTGCAGCCGCCCCGCCAGGTTCGGAGCGTCGCCGACAATCTCGCGGTCCCCGAGCGCGCCGGCCCCGCTGAGATCACCGATGATGGCCATGCCCGTGGCGATGCCAACCCGGCAGCGCACCGGCACATCGGCACCCGGTCTCAGGGTCCTGACCGCCGCACACAATTCGAGCCCCGCGCGGACCGCCTGCTCGGCGTCATGTTCGTGCGCCGCGGGATAGCCGAAAAGGACGAGTTCGGTATTCCCGAGACGGCTGACGACGAACCCGTCGTGGCGATCGACGATCTCCGAGACGCAGCGCTGAAAGGCACCGACCACCTCGCGCAAATCCTCGAGAGCGACACCATGGGCTCGCCCCGACATGCCGATCAGCTCGCAAGACATGGCAGTGATCTGGCGGCGTTCGGGGTCAGCATGCGGCGTTGGTGCGGCGTCCCGCGCGGGGTCGAGCTGCGGCGGCGCCATGACGCCTTTCTCCACTTCCGTGACGACTGGCCCGATGAATCGATACCCGCGGCAGGGCATGGTCTCGATCCAACGGGCGCCGCCGGGAGCGTCGCCTAGCACCCGGCGCAACGCCGCGATCTGCACCGTGAGGTTGCTTTCCTCGACTGCTTGGCCGGGCCAGGCAGCTTCGATCAACGCGTCCTTCGAAACCAATGCGCCGGGCCGTTCAACCAATTCCCGCAACAAGGCAATCGCCCGCCGGCCGAGCGCTGCGGGCTCGCTTCCGCGAAACAGCAGGTCCATTCGCGTGTCCAGGCGAAATGGTCCCAGCGCATGGATCGTCATAACAGCCCGATTTTAACCACTTCGGAAAAATTTCGGAATCTTTTCCGATCAGTTTCAGGACTCGCGACAAAGCGGAGCGCAGCGTGTCGGTCCACAGTTGTTTGCTGTTTTGTCGGAACGCGAGCGTCGGTTCAGACAACCTCGCCGCGTGAAAAGATCAGATCAGGCTTTTACACGGGCGGCGAGTACCACACCGGCCCTCTATAGAAATCGAGGGAGAAGCGCATGCTGGCGCTAATGGAGTCGCTGGACACACTCGCTGAGGCAGTTGGCGATCCGGAGTCCACCCTCGATGCGCTGTCGGTGAACGGCACGGTTGGCGACCTCTATATTTGGAGGTGCGTCGTCGCTGCCGACACGACCGGCGAGGCCATCGGCAGCTTGCGCAGGATCATCCGGGGCTCCCGGGTGTCATCGTCACCGGGACGCAAGGCGGTGTGCGGGTCGTCTCGCGGCGGAACTATATGGAACGGCTGACCTCGACGAAGTTCGCGCGAGACGTGTATCTGAACCGACCCATTGCCGTCTTGGCACAACGCATCGGCATTATTGGGCGCATGCTAGTCACCCCAGGTGAACGGATCGACGATGCCGCCCGGCGCGCCCTCGATCGCCCAGCCGACGAAGCTTATGAGCCGCTTCTGGTCGAATTTCCGAACGGTGAGCACGGTTTGTTGAGTTTTGACCTCCTGCTGCGCGCCCAGTCGCAGATCCTTCTGCTTGCATTCGAGGAGAAGGAGCGATTGCTTAGCGAAATCAAAACCTATGCCGACACACTCGAGGCGACACTCGAACAGCTGCGCAGCACCCAGGACCGGATGGTTCAGTCGGAGAAAATGGCATCGCTCGGCCAGCTGACTGCCGGCATTGCCCATGAGGTCAAGA
>Ga0318541_10000455_pt1 | contig 13463 bp, 10 predicted proteins | sample GRESIP166b4f26_FD_202503 | JGI IMG/M metagenome (GOLD analysis project Ga0318541, IMG submission 202503) | Tropical soil microbial communities from Luquillo Experimental Forest, Puerto Rico - GRE.SIPMG.166b4f26 | ecosystem: Environmental > Terrestrial > Soil > Tropical forest > Bulk soil...
GTTGTCATGCAAAGGGTGCTGCGGTGGCGGGAATAGACATGCCGGGCGGGCCGTTGGCCGAACTGGCGCGCGAGCCATCGGCTTATCGCTGGCTGCGGACGGCGGGCTGGAGCTTTGCGCGGGTATTTTCCTTGGTTGCGCTCGCGGTCGCCTGGGAGCTGGCGGCGCGCTCGGGCGCGTTCACACCCTATATGCTGCCGGCGCTGAGCGCGGTGCTGGCGCGGATCTGGAGCGATCTCGTCGCGGGCGACCTCGTGCTCAACACCGGCGTGACGCTTTACCGCGCCTTGATCGGTTTTTTGATCGGGGCCGTCGCCGGCGTCGCGCTGGGCATGGCGATTTCCCGCAATCGATTCACCCACTGGTTCTTCGACCCGATCATTTCAGTCGGCTTCCCGATGCCGAAGATCGCCTTCCTGCCGGTGGTCATGCTGTGGCTCGGTGTCTACGACATGTCCAAGATCACGATGATCGTGGTGGAGGCGATCTTCCCGGTGGTCACAGCGACGATCGTCGGAATCCGCGGCGTCGAGCGCGAGCTGCTGTGGTCGGCGCGCAATATGGGCGCGACCGAGCGCGAGCTGTTGTGGCAGATCGCCCTGCCGGCGGCGCTCCCTCAAATCATCACCGGGCTGCAAGTGGCGCTTCCCATCGCGCTCATCGTCGCAATCGTGACCGAGATGTTCATGGGCGGCTATGGGCTCGGCGGCGCGATGAACACCGCCTCGCGCTTTGCCGATTCGCGCGGCGTGTTCGCCGGCATCGTGGAGATCGCGGTCATCGGCTACGCGCTGGTCAAGGGCGTGATGTTGGTGCGGCGGCGCCTATTGCTGTGGCACCAGGAGGCTTTAGCTCCAAGTACGGTGTAATTTAAGTAGCTCGTTCTTGGATGAATGCGGAAGTCTCGCGATAGTCTCACGCCGATTGACGGTCGGTGGGCGCGACAAAGTGATCGAATTGGCAGCCGGGTGACTGCGATCACTCACTCGCGCTGGGTGGACAGCGATCTGTGGGGCCAGCCCAGCTATGCACCGAGCGCCAGACGCAGGCCATCGAAGATCCGCGGTCCGCGCCGACCGCTGACGTTATGGCTATTTTCGATCGGTCGTTTCATGAACAACTGCGTGCGGCCCGGCGCTATTTTCGTCAAAGCCGCAACGTGCTTCGCAGCGTTCGATTTATCGCCGGCAGTGGCGTAAATGGAGGCCAGCCACGCCTGGACGAGGGCAGACCCGGGCATGAAGGTATTGGCACGCAATGCCCAGTCTAGAGCGGCCCGATCGTGCCCGAGCTCGAGCTCTGCCTCGGCAGCGAAAAGATACCAGTAGCCCATCGTCGGATCATTGGGAGTTGCGATACGGATGGTCTGAAGGATTTGTTCCAACCCTTTCTGTGGTTGTCCGACCCGCGTGAGGAGATTTCCGATCTGGCCCTGCGCCGGAAGGAAGCTTGGGTTGAGCTCGAGACAGCGTTGCAGAGACCGCATGCTCGCGTGGTATTGACGGCGGTACTTCTGCAACAGCGCTAGACTATAGAGTGCGGAAATCGAATTCGGAGACTTGGCCAATGCCTCGTTCACCACCTGCTCGGCCTTGCCGAGATCGGGTGAAAAATCAAGGTCGATAAAGTTCATCGCCGCGATGATGTGCACCCGCGCGACGCCCAACAGGGCGGGCTGATAGTGCGGATCGCGCTGCAAAGCCTCATCGAACGACGTCATGGCGTCGGTAAGGTTTTCGCGTATGGTGCCCCGACGTAAAGCCAAATAGCCGCGTGCAACCAATTCACTCAGCGTAAGTTCTGAGCTCGGTTTGGCGTGCACGCGTAGCGCGCCGAGACCGCCAATCTCGATCGCAAGCATCCGAGCGATTCCGCGCGCCGCTTCATCCGCAACGAGCGTTGGATCGCTGCGCTCCCGCTGCAGATGGTCGGACCAGAGGTTCGTTCGGGTCGCCGTATCTACCAGTTGAAAATCTATTCGCAGAGCGCTGTCAGTGCCTTGAACGCGACCGACGATCGCGTATTGCACACCGAGGTCTGTCATAAGGTGTGCCACGTCCGTCTGACGTTCCCGATAGAAGTCGGATGTCTGTTCCGAGATCACCCGCAATTTGCCAAAGCGGCTGAGGTACCCGATCAGGTTATGGGTGAGGACCCGCGCGAACGCAGGATCGTCTGGCTGCCCGGAGTTATCGGCGGCAAAGGGCAGCACCACAAGCGCTTGGCTCCGCTGCAGATCGGTCTGCGGTGACCATAATTTCGGTGCGTTTGCGACGCCCAGCACGACGCTCGTGCCGATCGCCAGAAGGACGATGGTCACCCATGCCGCGGCAAACCGTCGGCGATGCCAAAACGGCAGCGTGGCCGGCACTGTCTTGCGCGGTGCTTGCTCGGCCATAAGCGCGATCGGAATGGAAACTGGAGACGCTTTGGTCTCGCTCGGCGCAAACGCGATGGGGGCCTCGTCCGGCAAGCCAGCCGGTTTCGCAACGCTTCGCACTGCGAGCCGCTCGAGATCAGGCGCATGCGCCGGTTCAAAATCGCCCCGTTTGATCGCGTCGATCAGGGCGCGCGTTCCTGCTTCAGGAGAAACGCCAAGGTCGCTGCGCAGCAGATCAGTGAGCAGCTTTGCCCGGCTCAGCGCGGTCTCGCGTCCCTTGTGGCGCGCAAACAGCTTCAGCGCGGTACGCTGTCGATCCTCGCGCGTCGGCTCGAGCGCAACCAACCGTTCAGCCGCCGCAATGGCGCGCTCGCCGTCGCCATTCGCATCGGCGTTCCGGCAAAGCGCCTCGAAGACGTCTGCCGCCACGGCTGAAAGCCTATCGGCCTCCTGACGATGCCAGGTATCGAACTCTTCGATGTCCAAAGCGAGATCCGGCAAGAATGCTCCCTGCCAAAGCTCCGCGGCCTGAGTGAGTCCATTCGGCCCGGCTGATCGAGCAAGCGACATAAACCTGCGCGCGTCCACGGAGAGGAATTGAGCGCGTAGCCCAATCGCTTCTCGATCCACCATGAGGATTTCAGATGCGAGGCACAAATCCTGGCGCAGCGAAATGAGGCATTGCCGCAGGCTGTGGCGCGCCAGCGCATCGGGATTGTCACCCCAAAACAGCGTCGCGAGTTCTTCCCGCCTCGCGCGGTAGTCCGGTTTCATCGCCAGGTAGGCGAGCAGTGCCCGGGCCTTTCTGGATCGGACCGAGATCGGAATGGGGCGGCCCACGTTCGCTTCGATCGCGAACCCCCCGAGCAGACGCAGTGTGACGTGGCTCAATTTGGACATCGATCGGAGCCGCCGCCGAAGAATCTACGGCTAGGTAACTTACCATCCTTGATCGGCATGCACCAAGCTCAAGCACGAAGGCCTGGAGAACGGTCCTTCAGAACCTTGCCTGCGCATTAAGTACCTCATTCATCGAAAGGTTTTCTTTGACGGCGCAATGACGCCGCGATGACCACGGCCGTGCCATCGTTGATGAAATTCGAAGGCTGCTCTGCGCTCGAGGCTGATCGAGCGCCAGTGCGCGCCGCAGGATCGATGAGCCTGGCCCGAGACGACAACATGACGACCAACCCGAGACTTGAAGCAGCACTCGCATTGCACCGGTTCGGGTTTGGACCGGTCGCCGGTTCGATCGCCGCAATCGCAGACGATCCGCGCGGCGCATTGCTGGCCGACCTCGAACGGCCGGGTGCCGGGCGGGTCGCGGCGGCGAATCTGCCCAACAGCGGGCAGGCGGCGCGTGCCTTTTTCGAGTTCCGCGCTGAACGGCAGGCGAAGGAAAAGTTGGCGCAGCGCGCCAAGAAGGAGGCAGAGGCCAAGGGCATGGTTGTTGGCATGGCCGACGGCAAAGCGATGAAACCGAACGGCGATGCGCAGGCTCCCACGCCCGAACCGGCTCAGACTCAGCAGAACCAGCCGCCGCCATTGCCGGCTCAGCTTGTTCAAAACGAGGCCAAAGTCCGCATCGAAGCCGCCGTCGCCGCGGAGATCGGCTTCGTCGAGCGCCTTGTTTGGTTTTGGTCGAATCACTTCTGTGTTTCGGCCGACAAGATCCTTTCGATGGCCGGTGCCTATGAGCGCGAGGCGATACGCCCGCACGTCCTTGGCCGCTTCGCCGACATGCTGACCGCGGTCGAAAGCCATCCGGCCATGTTGTTTTATCTCGATAACCTGGAATCCATGGGCCCGAATTCGGTCGCCGGCATTAACCGCGACAAGAGCTTAAACGAAAACCTTGCTCGCGAAATCCTAGAGCTGCACACGCTCGGGGTCCGCACCGGTTATTCGCAGGACGACGTCACGCACTTTGCCAATGTGCTCACCGGGTGGACCTGGATAGGACTTGGCGAGCCCAACCATGGCGGGGAGTTCGTTTTCGTCAAACGCCTACACGAGCCGGGCGAACAGACGGTGATCGGCAAGAGCTATCCCGACACCGGGGTCGATCAGGGTCGCGCCGTGCTCGCGGATCTGGCGCGGCATCCGGCGACTGCAAGGCACGTCGCCTATAAGTTCGCCCGGTATTTCGTCGCCGACAATCCTCCGCCGTCGCTGGTCGATAAGCTCGCAAAGAATTTTACCGACAGTGACGGCAATCTGAAGGAGCTGGCCAAGGCGCTGATTGCGGCCGAGGAATCATGGACGCCCGAGCGCACCAAGCTCAAGCGTCCCTCTGAATGGCTTATATCCGCGCTGCGCCTCACGGGTGCGCAATGGGCGGTCGGCCGCGTCATGTCGGGACAGGCGTTGCTTGGCGAGCCGCTGTGGCGTCCGCCGGCTCCAAACGGCTTCGCCGATGACGAGTCGACATGGATCGAGGGCCTGTCGCAACGCGTCGACATAGCCAGCAATTTCGCCGGCCGCGTGGCGGACCGGTTGGATCCGGTCGCGCTTGTCGAGACGGGGCTCGGCCCGCTGGCATCGGCCGAGACGCGCAACACGGTCGCTCGCGCGGAAAGCCGCGCGCAGGCGCTCGCCTTGCTGCTGATGGCGCCAGAGTTTCTGCGGAGATGAATCATGACCAGACTCCACGCACCGTCGCGCCGGAAATTGCTGCTCGCTTCGGGCAGTCTTTTCGCCTGGGCGTATCTGCCGAAGCTCGCGCGTGCCGAAGGGCGCGACCCGCGCTTTCTTACGATCGTGCTGCGCGGTGCGCTCGACGGGCTCGCGACGGTGGCTCCGGTCGGAGATCCGGATTGGGTTTCGCTGCGCGGCGACAATGCACTGACGCTCGACAGCAAGACATCAGCACTCAAGCTCGACGATTTCTTCGCGCTCAATCCGGCGATGCCGAATCTGCACCGTATGTTCAAAGCGAACGAGGCGATTGTCGTCCACGCCGCTGCCACGTCCTATCGCGAGCGCTCGCACTTCGATGGCCAGGACGTACTTGAGAGCGGGGTTGAAAAGCCAGGCGCGATCCGCACCGGGTGGCTCAACCGTTTACTGGTGGGCCTTGCGCCCGAGGACCGCGTCGGCTCGAACGGCGGCAGGGCCTTCGCCGTCGGACCGATAGCGCCGTTGGTCGTTCGTGGACCAGCGCCAGTGCTGTCTTGGTGGCCGCGGCGAGTTCTGCCGGCAAGCGACGATACGATCCTGCGCTTGCTGGACCTCTATCGGCACACTGACGTCAACTTCGCGCGCGTCATTGAAGGCCGCACCAAGCTCTCGGCAATTGCTCCGGCCGACAGCATGGAGCAGAAGCCGGTTGGCCAGATTGCTGGCCCCGACCTCGCTCAGTTGCGTGCCTATTTCGCCGAGGCCGTTGGCACCGCCGCAAAGTTCCTGGCGCAGCCCGACGGTCCGCGCGTCGGCGCGCTCGCGCTCAACGGCTGGGACACACATTATAATGAAGGCATCGCAACTGGCTGGCTGGCGCAACTGCTGGGCGCGCTCGATGGGGCTCTCGCCGCAGTCCAGGAAAACATGGGACCGGCGTGGCGCGAGACCGTGGTGGTGCTCGTCACCGAGTTCGGCCGCACGGCACGCATCAACGGTACGAACGGCACCGACCACGGCACCGCCACGGTCATGCTGGTCGCCGGCGGCGCGCTCAAAGGCGGTCGCGTGATCGCCGACTGGCCCGGGCTGAAGGCGGCGGACTTGTTGGAGAACCGCGACCTCAAGCCGACCATCGACGTGCGCGCCGTGCTCAAAGGATTGCTGAAGGATCATCTTCGAGCGAGCGACCACGCACTCGCAGCCGATGTGTTCCCCGGCAGCGACGATGTGAGACCCATTGCAGGCTTGGTCGCGTCGAGCTGACGCAGTGAGTAGAGGCCGTTCTCCAGGGGGGCGGAATGCTCAAGAGCAGCTGTGTTGCTCCCGTATGTTCCGTGCGTCCCACTGAGAATCCACCTGGAGCAAACCGCCACACGCGGCCGCTTTGGGCAGAGTTCATTTTTGCGCTCGACAGCTGGTTGCGAAGGCGGGAGGGCGTGTTCGAGTACAGCCAGAGGCCGGACTGCATTCTTCGGGCCCAGCTCAGCCGATTGTCCAGTGATGTGCTGCTTTCCGACGGAGCGTTCGGTCACGCGGGTGACCGAGTGATCGACCTTCACCTCTGGAATGAGCAGATCCCTGTCATACCTCTAGCAGGCTATTCCCTGGCATGGGGGTGCCGCTTCAACCGGAGCCTCGCAAAATCCCTTCGCGGATTAGCTCAATTTCTCACGAGCAGGCCGCAACTCTCGGACATAAACATCATCCGCGCAGTTACAAATCTCGACCTGCTTCATCGTATCGCCGCGCGACATGGATTCGAGACCGTTCGCGACCCGGTTAGGCTTTCACCTTGGGAACACGCGCATCGGTTCGGCCAGAATATTCTGTATTGGCTGTTGACGCTTGCGTGTCATTCCGGCCGTACGCGGCCGCGGAGATTTTCGCGAAGTCGGCAGGTCATATATCTTTCTCGCAGAGTACTCGATTGCAAGTACATTGCCACGACGAGGGGGCACGACCACGATGATGCCCATGCAGTCGCTGATAGTCTCGGCATAGTTTCACGAAATACTGTTTGTGCCCGAAATGCTGAGGCGGTGGCGCCGAGCACGGCGGGAAAGGAAGGCGTGGCTGCATCAGCGGCGTGAGCGATCGTTCAATTTTGTTCGGCCGTGCGGCTGCGCAGCTTCAACTCGGCGGCGACGTTTTCGAGCGTCCGCCGCACGCGCTCCGCCGCCGAGGCGTCGATTGCGCCGGTATCGATGAAGAGGTCGAGCCCGGTATCATGCTCGCTGATGACTGGCGCAGCTTTGCGCGCCGCGGCGGTGCTGCCTTCCACTGCGTAGGGCACGACCGGATGCGCGATGCCCTTTAGCGTGATCGGCTCCAGCGGGCGCGCGCGCACCATGTCGCGCACGAGCATGAAGGTCTCGTAGCTCAGCACGATCCCGCCGGGCTCCGCAATCGACTGTAGACGCGCCGCGAGATTGGCCTCGGCCCCGATGATCGTGTAATCCATTCGGTCGTCGCTGCCGAAATTGCCGACGTTGCAGAAGCCGGTGTTGATGCCCATCCGCACGCGGAAGGGCTCCTCGATGCCGCGCTGTCGCCACCGCACGTTGAGCTCGGCGAGGCGGCGCTGCATATCCAACGCCATCGCCAGGCAGGCCTTTGCGTCCTTGACCGCCCCGCGCGATTCGGGATCACCGAAGAACACGAGGATCGCGTCGCCGATGAATTTGTTGACCGTGCCGCCGTGCGCCGCCGCGATCGACGACATTTCGGTCAGATATTCGTTGAGCAGCGCCGTGAGTTCTTCCGGCTGCATACGCTCGGCGGTCGCCGTGAAGTCGACGATGTCCGAGAAGAAGACCGTCAGCTTCTTGCGCTCGGTGGCGATCTCCACGTCCTTACCGGCGAAAATGCCGCGGTAGAGTTGCGGCGGGAGATATTTTGCAATCTTTCTTGCCAAGCTCGAGAGGAACTCGTTGCTTCGCGCCAACTCCCTGTTGAAGCGTGCGATCACGCTGGATTGGTAACGTTGCAGCCCGATGAAGGCGAGACCGCTGACGGCGACGAAGGCGAAATAAAGGAGCAGATACTTGAACGCGAAGATGTGGGCCCCGATCGGCTGGCTGATGATGAACTCCTCGATGCCGCGCACGTCGCCGACTTGCCAGTCGTGTTTGGGGCTATCGGGGTGCGAGTTATGGCAACTCACGCAGGCGGCCGCCATGATGATCGGGGTGGCCAGCCGGACGCGGCGGTCGAAAATCGAGCCCGAAACCTCGGACACGCGCGCATGCGGATTTTGCCGCAGGCTCTCGAGCGCCCTTCGCTCGAAGTCGTCGAAGGCATGCGGCGGACGATTCTTGAAAGGATAGTCCGAGAAAAAGCGGAATTGCGTGTTGCCGTTGTTGCGGTTGATCAGGTCGCCGAGCTCGAGCGAGAGCGTGGCCGGGATCGGAATGGCGCCGGGGACGTCCGCATAGTTGGGGAGGACGTGCGTCTTTTCGCTGTTGGCGAGCACGCGACCGACCACCCTGCTCGCGTAATAGTTTCGAATGCTGTCGATCGTCGACGATAGCTCGTTGGCCTGCTCGGTCAGCGCGCGCTCCGACATGTTGCGCAGGTCGAGCCAGACCGCGACCGGCAGTCCGGCCAGGACGAGCAGCACGAGCATGATGGTGATGGAAAGCCTGCGCGCGAAGAAGCCGCTGATTCGCTCGCTCAACGCGGCCGCGCGGCCGGGGGCCGTCGGAGCATCGTGGGGCGGCTCTGCGGGATATGGCGCGGTTGCGACCATCTCGGCCTCGCTTTCGAGTGCTTCGGCGCTATGCCATGGGACGGCAGGTAGTGTCCCGATTGCGGCCTTCGCAAGCCCTTGCAGCACACTTTCGTGCGAGCGTCGCAATAAAAGCGAGAGCGCCTGCGAGCGGGCTACGCGCTCCCCGTCACCCGCCACGACGCGAATCCGGCGCCGACGAGCGTCTGCGGGCTCGGGAAATAGTCGATCAGCTCGAAGCCTTTGCTGCCGGCCGCGGCGTGGGCGATCACCCAGTCACGGATTTCGTGCGCGCCGTTGCCGGTGCGCGCCAGCGCATCGGTGAGGAACGCCGCAAGCCGCGCGTCCTCGCCGTCCTCGAAGTGCTTGATGCAGGCGTGATCGAACTCTTCGTCGATCCACCCCATCGTCGGCTCGCCGATCGAGTGGCTCAAGCCGCCAGTGCCGAGCATCGCCACCCGCAACGGCTCGGGGTAGCTCTCGATCGCTTGTCTGAGCAGCCGGCCCCAGGCGAGGCAGCGCCGGATGCTCGGCATCGGCTCCTCGAGGTCGTTGACGATCACGGGCACGATCGGGAGCTCGGCGTCGACGCCGATGCGCCAGAGCGGGATGCACGTGCCGTGGTCGAGCTTGAGGCGGTGCGACAGCGCGGGCTCGAAATCGCCGTTGAGCGCGGTCTTGAGCAGATGGCGCCCGAACGCGGCGTGACCTTTGAGGCGCTCGCGGGGAAACACCTTTTTCATGAACGGCTCGGGCGGGCCGTCGTGCTCGTCGCCGATGCCGATGCAGACCGCCGGCAGGTTGCTGATGAAGAAGTTGACCCAGTGATCGGGCGAGATGACGACGAGCAGGTCCGGACGGCACGCCTTGAGCCGCCGCCCGATCTCGTCGAAGGCGGCCGCCAGCCGGTTGCGGTGGTCTCGCGGCATGGTCTCCCAATCCCGCGCGATGATCGGCCCGTGGCTGGCCGCGAACACGCCAACGAGATCAGCCATCGACCTTCCCTTTCCCGGCCTTGAGCGCGTGCAGCCGCGCGATGAACTCGCCCTCCGGCATGCCGCGGATCTGGAAGTAGAAGCGCAAGAGGTAGGCGTTGACCAGCGGCGCGATCTTGCCCACGTCGTCCTCAAGCAGAGCCTTGCGGGCGTCGGGATTGATCTCGTAGCGCTCGAGCACGGCGGGCATATTGGCGCGATACTCCGCCGCCAGCTTCGAATCGTGCTGCAGATCGAAGAACAGCTTGCTCACCCAGTAGTCGGTCATTGCCGCTCCGGGACTGATGATTTAAGCCCATGAGGCACGATTGCCTCGCCCCGCGATCTTAGCCCAGTCGCGGTCCCGCCGTCATTCGTCGCCCGCGCTTACTTCAGCCGCTTCGCCGCCTCTTCCACGATGCTCAGGTCCGTGTGCTTCTTGACGTCGGGAGCCGATTTGACGAAGCCAAGATCGCGCGTCATGTCGACGTTCTTCTGCAGCGCCACCAGATCGGGAAGCATGTTGGGGTCGTGGTAGGCGTCGCGCTTGGTGAACAGCCAATCGAAACGCTCGGGTGGCTGCTTGGTGACGCGGCCCGCGATCTCCATGGCCTCCTTGTGGTTGTTCGGATCGAGGTACCAACGCGTGATGCGCAGCGTGTCCTCCATGAAGTCGACCATGGCGGCGCGATTCTTGTCGAGGAACGGCTTGCGCGCGGTCCACACGATCATGTCGGTGACGCCGATCGCATCGCGCTGCACGAACAGCGTGCGGCCGATCTTGCGCAACTCGGGATCATACGAGAACGGAATGACCGCGGGGATCATGTCCACCTTCTTCTCCGACAGCATCGCGCGCATGGTCGGGAAAGCCGACTCGACTATCGTGTAGTCGCGCTTGTCCTCGAGGCCGAACTTGCGCAGCATCGCGCGCATGGCAACGTCGACGGCGCTGCCGGCCGCGTTGGTCATCACCACCTTCCCCTTGAGATCGTCGACTTTCTTGATCGGGCTGTCGGCGAGAACCATGTACTCCTGCGAGTAATAGCCCTCGACGCCGTCGCGGAACTCGTCCGCGATGATGCGTACGTCGTCCATGCCGGCGTTCTCGATCGCGATTGCAAGCGTCGAATAGGCGAGGTTGGAGACTTCGAGCTCGCCGTTGGCGATCGCCGTCACCATGGGTGGGGTGCCGGCGAAGCGGACCGGCTCGAGCGTGTAGGACTTGCCGAGATGCCGCGCGAGGTCCTTTTTCTCCAGCATGATCGAGGCCCAGTTGGTGACCGGGGCGACCCAGGATATGCGGATCTTGACGGGCTCCGCGCTCTGCGCCGCGCTCGCACCGAAGAGCGCGGCGGCAGCAACGCTCGCAAATATCAATCTCGATAGGCGCATGCGTGTCCTCCGGGTGGCGGGGTTTGGCGGCGTTCGGCCGATTTTGACGCCACGTTGCAGAGCGCCGGCGGTCTTGGCAAGGGTCGAAATTGGCGCACGGTCGGCGAAGGCGCGGCAATGGATTTTGTCGCGCGCCGCTACGGCGAAGCTTCCTCCAGCACGCGTCCCTTGGTTTCGACCGCGTAGAGGCCGGTGATCACGGCTGCGACGGCCGCGACGGTCGCGAACGTGGCGAACACCGAGGGCAGGCCGCCGGCGAGCATCATTCCAACCACGTTCGGTCCGATGATCGAGGCAAACCGCAGCCAGGCCGTGGCGGTCCCCACCGCGATCGCGCGTACGCGGGTGGGGTAGAGTTCGGGGGTGTAGAGATAGACGCCGATATTGATGGTGCTGATGAAGAAATAGGCGATGGTCATAAAGGTCAGCACCTGCTCCGCGCTGGGAGCAGAGAAGAGCGCAAGCGTGGCCAAGGCCAGAGTCGCAGCCGCGAAGGAGAAGGCAAACCACGCCCGCCGCCCCACATGGTCGATGGTCAATGCGCAGATCAGGGTGCCGAGAAGGCCGACGGCCTGCGTGATCAATCCGTATCGCAGCGACACGTCGAGCGGGAGCTTGAATACGGTTCGATACAACGTCGGCAGCCAGATCGAGAGCCCGTAGTTCACGAAATAGGCCGAGAACCAGATCGCCCACACCACCAACGTGCGTCGCAAATAGAGCGGGCCGAACAGATCGGTCAAGGCGGCGGCTTTGTCCGACGTGGACACGACCGGCCTTACTGGCGGCAGCGGCGCTCCGGTCGCCTTCTGCGTCTCCCTCTCGATCAGTGCCATCGCGGCCTGGGCCTCGGCGTGGCGGCCGTGCACCGCGAGCCAGCGCGGAGATTCCGGCAGCAGGCTGCGCAGCACGAGCGCGAGCAGCGCCGGCAGCGCGCCGATGACGAACATGTATTGCCAGCCGAGACGCGGCACGACCCACAATCCGGCGAGGCTTGCCGCCACTAGGCCGATCGGGAACACGAGCTCGTACAGCAGCACGAAGCGCCCGCGGCCCTTGGCCTTTGCCAGCTCGCTGATGAAGACCGCGGCGACCGGCACCTCGCCGCCCAGTCCGATGCCCTGCACGGTGCGCAGCGCCAGCAGCGAGTTGTAGTCCCACGCCAGCGCGCAGGCGAGGCTCATCACGGCGAACAGCGCGATCGACCAGACCATCGCCCTCATCCGCCCGTAGCGCTCCGCGATCCAACCGAACAACAGCGCGCCCAGCAATTGCCCGAGAAACCCGGCCGAGATCATCAACCCGATCTGCGGCGGGGTCAGCTTCCAGAGCGGGACGATGACCGGCAGCACCGATGCGATCGCCAGCGCGTCGAAGGCGTCGAAGAAGGTGGCGACGCCGACGATGATCCGCGCCTTGACCTGCCACCACGAGGTGGGCAGGCGCTCCAGCCGCGCGACGATGTCGTCGACCGATGTGCGGGTGCCCGCAACGTCCATGTTTCCCTCCCCTTGGCGTTTTCTCGACCGTGCGGATTGGCTCGCTTATGCCCGCGGCAATTTCAGAAGTCTCGCCGCGGTATCGAAGCAGATGGCGTTTCGCACGCTGTCCGCAAGCGACACACCGTCGATGAAATGCCCGGCCTCCTCGACCGATTCGAAGGGATAGTCGGCCGCGAATATCACACGGTCGTGCCCGAGTGCACTGATCGTGCAGTTGAGCGGTTCCGCCGCGCACATGCCCGAGGTCGCCACCACGAAGTTGTCCTTGACGTATTGCGAGGGACGCTTCGCGAGCTTGACGGCATAAAAATCCGGTCCCGCGCGACTGTCGAAGCGCCAGAGCAGGAACGGCAGGGTTTCGCCCAAATGGCCGAGTGCAAGCCGCGCGCGCGGGAAGCGATCGAACACGCCTCCGAACACGATGCGCAAGGCGTGCGAGCCGGTCTCGAAGGTCCATTCCCACGTCGCCCGCCGCAACCCGTTGTAGCCGTCCAGCACGGGAGCGGGGGTGAGGGGGTCGGCCGGATGGAGATAGATGAGCGCATCCAGCGCCTGCGCCCGTTCCCAGAACGGGTCGAGCGAGCGATCATCCAGATACATCCCATTGGTATGACCGTTGATCATGGCGCCGCAGAACTTGAGCTCGCGCATGCAGCGTTCGAGCTCGTCCGCGGCGGCGACGGCGTCCTGCACGGCAAGATGCGCGAAGCCTGAATAGCGGTCCGGGCGCTTCTCGATTTCACGGGCGAGGAAATCGTTGGCCGCGCGCGCCCTCTCGCGCGCCGTCTTGACGTCGCGTTCGGCCTGCACGCCCGGCCCCGCCAACGACAGCACGCAGCGTTCGATGCCGGCGCGATCCATGG
>Ga0318541_10000468_pt1 | contig 13242 bp, 10 predicted proteins | sample GRESIP166b4f26_FD_202503 | JGI IMG/M metagenome (GOLD analysis project Ga0318541, IMG submission 202503) | Tropical soil microbial communities from Luquillo Experimental Forest, Puerto Rico - GRE.SIPMG.166b4f26 | ecosystem: Environmental > Terrestrial > Soil > Tropical forest > Bulk soil...
CCAACGATGGTACTCCTTACGCGCGGCCGGGGGCCGGAGCATCGACTCATGGCCCTTGCGACGATTAGAGTTTAGGCCAAACAGACGGCTCCGTCGAACGCTGATCGGCGGCCACTTTCGTGGGCATACACACACATCGGCACAACTGAGGGTGCTAACAGAGACCCAAAATTCCCAGCTCTCCTCTGGAGGAGGCAGGATTCGAACGTTATTCGTTGTATCGCCGTCAGCTAAAGGCCTTGAATTCAGGAAAAATCAATGATCTCCTCACCACAAAACTTTGAGCTACCGACCTTTTTTACATCACTCCGCGCTTTCACCACCGCAGCCTGGGTGGTCCTCACCCCTCGGGCGCACTCCGGGCGGCTCATCGAGCGGCTCGGCCGCAGCGATCGGCGCCTGCATGTTGCTAGGGCGGCCGGTAAGAGCTGGCGTGAGCGCCGCCGGCTGGCAAAGCTCTTGCGGGATTCGCCGAGTTCACTTATATGCTTAAGGCTCATAGGGTCCGCCGTGCGGACCGCATTAGCGGGTGGGCCGACGGCCCACTTTTCGTTTGTGGCCGGCTGATTTGTGGGGGAAGGGCGCTGCCAACCCACTGGCGCCGAGAATTGCAAGAGTTTGGGAAAGTTCGGGTTCTTGGTCGATACCAACCGCATTGCGCAAGCAATAGAACCGCCGCTCGCGGCGATGGGGTACCGCCTTGTTCGCGTGGTCCTCACCAGCGGCCGCCGCGCGACCCTGCAGGTGATGGCGGAACGTCTCGATGACGAGCCGATGACGGTCGAGGATTGCGCGGAGATCAGCCACTCCGTCTCCGCTCTCCTCGATGTCGCCGACCCGATCCCGGGCGCCTATCTGCTCGAGATCAGCTCGCCGGGCATCGATCGGCCGCTGGTTCGCGCCGAAGACTACGATCGCTTTTGCGGCTCGCAGGCCAAGATCGAGCTCGCCCGGCCGCTCAACGGACGCAAGCGGTTCCGCGGCCGCCTGCTCGGAACTTCGGGAGGTAATGTGCGGCTCGCCACCGAAATCGGCGAGACCGAATTGCCGCTCGATGCAGTGGCGCGAGCCAAGCTCGTCCTCACCGACGATCTGATCGGGGCGGCGCGCCGCTCGCGCAAACATTGACGCACCAGATTCGAGAACGCCATGGATAGCGCCGTCGCTTATGCCCGCCCGGAACTGCTGCAGGTCGCCGACACTGTCGCGCGCGACAAGGGGATCGATCGCGACGAAGTCTTGGAGGCGATGGAGCAAGCGATCCAAAAAGCGGGCCGCTCGAAATACGGGCAGGAATACGACATCCGCGCTGAGATCGACCGTCAAAACGGCGAAATCAGGCTGCTGAGGTTCCGCGAAGTCGCCGAGCCCATCGAAAACGAGACCACACAGATCTCACTTGCGGAAGCGCAGCGGCTCAACCCCGAAGCCGAGATTGGCGACTTCATCACCGACCCGCTGCCGCCAATCGATTTTGGTCGCATCGCCGCACAGACGGCCAAGCAGGTGATCGTGCAAAAGGTGCGTGACGCCGAGCGTCAGCGGCAATTCCTAGAATTCAAGGATCGGGTCAGCGAGATCGTCAACGGGCTCGTCAAGCGGGTCGAGTTCGGCAACGTCGTGGTCGATCTCGGCCGTGCCGAGGCGATGCTGCGCCGCGACGAGCTGTTGCCGCGGGAAAGCTTCCACCAGGGCGAGCGGGTACGTGCTTATGTGCACGATGTCCGCCAGGAGCCGCGCGGGCCGCAGATCTTTCTCTCGCGCACGCACCCGCAATTCATGGCCAAGCTGTTCGCGCAAGAGGTGCCGGAAATTTATGACGGCATCATCGAGATCAAGGCGGTCGCCCGCGACCCCGGCAGCCGCGCCAAGATCGCAGTGGTGTCGCGCGACAGCGGCATCGACCCGGTCGGCGCTTGCGTCGGGATGCGCGGAAGCCGTGTCCAGGCGGTCGTCGGCGAGTTGCAGGGCGAAAAGATCGACATCGTCCCGTGGTCCCCCGACCCGGCGACGTTCGTCGTCAACGCTCTCGCCCCGGCCGAAGTCACAAAAGTCGTTATGGACGAGGAGCAGCGGCGCATTGAGGTCGTCGTACCGGACGATCAATTGAGCCTCGCGATCGGACGCCGCGGCCAAAATGTTCGGCTCGCCTCACAACTTACCGGCTGGGATATCGACATTCTGACCGAAGCCGAGGAATCGGAAAGGCGGACCGAAGAATTTCGCAGCCGCAGCCAGATGTTCATCGATGCCCTCGATATCGACGACGTCATCGCCCATCTGCTGGTCACCGAAGGGTTTGCCTCGCTCGAAGAAGTGGCTTACGTCGCGGCGGAGGACCTTGCGGATATCGAAGGATTCGACGCCGACGTTGCGGCAGAACTGCAAGAGCGCGCACGCGTTGCGCTCGAACGGCGCGACCGGGAGTACGAGCAGCGGCGACACGATCTCGGGGTCAGCGACGAGCTCGCCGCGTTCGAGCGACTGACCCCCGGCATGTTGGTAGCCCTCGGCGAAAATGAGATAAAGACTCTCGACGATTTTGCCGGCTTGGCGGGCGACGAACTCGTCGAGCTTCTGGAGAAATCGGACAAGGGCAAGCTCGACCTCGAAGAGGCCAATGCGCTCGTCATGCAAGCAAGAGCGCACTGGTACGAGGATGAGGGTAAGCCGGCTTAGACATCCACAAGGGGGTGGGCACGACGGGCAGTGACCGACGTCGCGGGCATTTGGTGGGACGAAGTGTGGCCGGCGACGGGGCCACAGCGCCGCTGCATCGCGACCGGCACGATTGGCGAGCGTTCCCGTCTCTTGCGCTTTGTCGTGAGCCCTGACGGCGAGCTCATGCCCGATGTGGCGTCCAATCTTCCCGGCCGGGGTTTGTGGTTGATGCCGCGGCGCGATATAGTCGAGCGCGCAGTGGCGACAAGGCGTTTCGTGCGTGCGGCCCGCCGGCCGGTCTCCGTACCGTCTGGGCTTGCTGATCGCGTCGAAGTCTTGCTGGCACAGCGCTGCTGTGACGCGATCGGTCTCGCCCGCCGGGCCGGTCTCGCCGTGGCCGGGTTCGAGAAGGTATCTGAGGCCATCCGCGCGGCGAAGGCAGCGCTGGTGGTATCGGCGCTCGACGGAGCTACGGGGGGGCGCGCCAAGATCCGCGGCCTCGGTCGTGATTTGCCGCTGGCGAGGGTGTTGACGGCGGCAGAGATGGGGGCGGTGTTTGGCCGCGACCGTGTAGTGCACGTGGCGCTGGGCGGCGGCCGGTTAAGCGCCCGGTTGCTTGCCGACGCCGAAAAGCTCGCCGGCTTTCGCGCGGGAGCGGCACTCGACCGAGGGGAATTCGCTGCTGCCGGGCCGGTCCGGCACGAGGGTGGTATTGGAGTGAAATGAGCGACGCGAATCAGCCAGGACAGGACGCGGCCGAACAGGAACAGAAGCGGCCTTTGACCCTCGGCCGCAGCGGCGGCAGGTTGGAGCTGCGCAAACCCGTCGAGACGGCGCAGGTGCGCCAGAGCTTCTCGCACGGCCGGTCGAAGGCGGTCACCGTCGAGGTGCGCAAAAAGCGGACGATCGGCCCGGGCCCGGCCGAGCCCGGGCGAACCGAACCGGTGCCCGCGGTTGCGCACGATCAACAGGTCCATCGCCCGGCGACAGCGGAACCGGTGCGACTGGGCGTCGTCCTCCCGCGTGCGCTGACCGACGAGGAACGGGCCGGGCGCGCTCGCGCAGTGCAAGATGCGCGAAAGGCGGAGGTAGAAGAACAGCGCCTCCGCGCACTCGCCGAAGAAGGCCGGCGCCGCCAGGAGGAGCAGCGGGCCGCCGAAGAGGCCCGCCGCCGCGCCGAGGAGGAGGTGCGCAAAAAGGCCGAGGAGGAGGAAGCGCGCCGCCGCGCCGACGAGGATGCGCGCAAGCGAGCCGAAGAGGAGGCGCAACGGCGCAAAGAAGAAGAATCACGGCGCGAGGTGGCCGAGCGGGCCGGGAAGGCGGCAGCTGCGAAGGTCGCGGCGCTGGCTGCCGCAGGCAAGGTTGCCGTTCCGGTCGAGGAGGAGGAAGAGGAGCGGGCGGCGGCGCCGCGGCGAGGCGCCCGGCCAGAGGCCAAGCGGCCCGCGGCACCGGCACGTCGCGACGAAGCGCGCCGGAGGACCGGGAAGATAACGGTTACCCGCGCACTGACCGGGGATGAAGAGCGTATGCGCAGCCTCGCTTCGGTGCGCCGGGCGAGGGAGCGTGAGCGTTTGCGGCTGCATCACGGCGACCAAGAGCAAGTCAAGATCGTCCGCGAAGTCGTCATCCCCGAGACCATCACGGTTCAGGAATTGGCGAACCGCATGGCTGAACGCGCCGCCGACGTCATCAAGGCGCTGATGCGTATGGGGGTGATGGCGACGATCAATCAGGTCATCGATGCCGACACCGCGGAACTCGTCGTCACCGAATTCGGCCACCGCCTGCGGCGCGTGTCGGAAGCGGATGTCGAGATTGGCCTGCGCGGCGAAGAGGATGCGCCCGAAGCGCTCGGGCCGCGCGCCCCTGTCGTCACGGTCATGGGTCACGTCGACCACGGTAAGACCTCATTACTCGATGCGCTGCGCGAGACCGATGTCGCCGGCGGCGAAGCCGGCGGCATCACGCAGCATATCGGGGCCTACCGGGTGAGCCTGCGGAGCGGCAAGCAGATCACCTTCATCGACACGCCGGGCCATCAGGCGTTTACCGCGATGCGTGCGCGGGGCGCCAATGTCACCGACATCGTGGTCCTCGTTGTCGCCGCCGATGACGGCATCATGGAGCAGACCGTCGAAGCGATCCGCCATGCCAAGGCCGCGCAGGTGCCGATCATCGTCGCCATCAACAAGATCGACCGCCCCGAGGCCAGACCGGATCGGGTTCGCCAGGAGCTGCTGCAACACGAGTTGGTCGTCGAAGATCTCGGCGGCGAGGTGCTCGATGTGGAGGTCTCGGCGCTCAAGAGAACCCATCTCGCCAAGCTTGAGGAAGCAATTCTGCTGCAGGCCGAGCTGCTCGATCTCAAGGCCAACCCGAACCGCCCGGCCGCGGGTGTCGTGCTTGAGGCGAAACTCGAGCGCGGGCGGGGCGCCGTCGCGACCGTCCTCATTCAGCGCGGCACGCTGCGCGTCGGCGACATCTTTGTGGCCGGCAGCGAATGGGGTCGGGTGCGAGCGCAGCTCGATGATCGCGGGAACAGCCTGCGCGAGGCCGGGCCGTCCACCCCCGTCGAGGTGCTGGGTCTGAACGGGACACCGCTTGCGGGCGACGATTTTGTTGTCGCCGATAGCGAGGGACGGGCGCGCGACATCGCGGATTTCCGTCAACGGCGCCGGCGCGAGGCCACGGTGGCGGCAGGCACCCGCGGTACCCTCGAGCAGATGTTCTCGCAGATTGCCGCCGGTGCGGCAAAGGAATTGCCAATCGTCGTCAAATCGGATGTGCAGGGTTCCCTGGAGGCGATCGTCGGCTCTCTCGAAAAGCTGTCGACCAGCGAAGTATCGGTCCGCGCGTTGCACTCGGCAGTCGGCGGGATCAACGAGAGCGACGTGATCCTTGCTAAGGCATCGAAGGCCGTGATCGTCGCCTTTAATGTCCGCGCCAACCCGCAAGCCCGCGAGCTGGCACGACGCGACAATATCGAGATCCGGTATTATTCGATCATCTACGATCTCATAGATGATATACGGAACACGCTGTCGGGACTGCTCGCTCCGACATTGCGCGAACGCCTGCTTGGCAACGCCTCGATCCGCGAGGTCTTCAACATAACCAGGGTCGGCAAAGTCGCGGGTTGCATGGTGACCGAAGGCACCATGCGCCGCGGGGCCAAGGTGCGGCTGCTCCGCGACGACGTCGTGATCCACGAAGGCTCGCTCAAGACGTTGAAACGCTTCAAGGACGAGGTTCGCGAGGTCAACCAAGGATACGAATGCGGAATGGCCTTCGAGAACTACCAGGACATCCAGACCGGCGACGTCATCGAGTGCTTCGAAGTAGAAGAAGTGGCGCGCGCGCTGTGACGTCCTGCCACCGCCGAGCCGGGTGAGCATCCGAGCGCGCGGTCATGGTTAGGAAACGACGCCAGCAACAGCGCCTTTTGCACGACACTGAGCCGGAGCGCGGGCCCAACCAGCGCCGGCTTCGAGTCGGCGAAGAACTGCGGCACGCGCTGGCGAAGATCCTTCGAGAAGGCGAAAGTCGCGAGCCGGCGCTCGAGAACGCGAGCATCACCGTCACCGAAGTCATGATGAGCTCTGATCTGCGCAACGCGACCGCGTTTGTCATGCCGCTCACCGGTGCGAATACGACCGAGGTGATCGCCGCGCTCCAACGCTGCGCGGCCTTCCTGAAGGGGCTGCTCGCCCACGAAGTCCCGCTGCGTTACACACCGAACCTCACCTTCGCGCTCGACCGCTCGTTTGATGAGGCTGAGCGGATCCGCCAACTCCTGGCGCGCCCCGAAGTGGCGCGCGACTTACAGCCGCAACCCGTCCAATCCGAGGTTCCGGGCGATGAGGGATGATGGCGGCCCGCACGGCTGGCTCGTCATCGACAAGCCACTCGGGCTCACTTCGCGGCGGGTTGTCGACATCGTACGGCGCTACGCCGATGGCAGAGTCGGTCATGCCGGCACGCTCGACCCCTTGGCCACCGGAGTGCTGCCGGTCGCGATCGGCGAAGCAACTAAGACGACGGCTTATGCAATGGCCGGGCGCAAGCGGTACCGCTTTCGCATCCGCTGGGGTATCGCTCGGGCAACCGACGACCTGGAGGGCGAAGTCACCGGCGAATGCACAGCGCGGCCCAGCCGCGAAGCAATCGAGGCGGCCCTCCCCCGCTTCCTTGGCCCCATTCGGCAACACCCGCCGGCTTACTCGGCAATCAAGATCAATGGATCTCGCGCCTACAAACTTGCCCGAACGAATACGCAGCCGGTCCTGCCGATGCGTACAGTCGAGGTGGCGGAGCTTCGACTTATTTCGATCCCGGACGGCGATCACGCGGACTGCGAAGCGCTCGTTGGCAAGGGTACCTACATCCGTGCCCTCGCGCGCGATCTTGGTGCGACGCTCGGAACCTTCGCTCACGTCGCCCAACTGCGCCGGCTTTCGGTTGGCCGCTTCGCGGAAAGTCAGGCAGTCACACTGGATTTGCTCACCGAGCAGGGTCATATGTCCAACGATTGCCGGTATCTGCTTCCGATCGAGACCGCGCTGGACGACATCCCGGCCCTGATCGTGACGGCTGCGGAGGCTGCGCGGCTGCGCAGCGGCCGGAGGGTTATGCCAGGCAGCGCCCATTTAGGGACTGATCCCGGCCTGGTCCGCGAGGGTGCCGTTGTCGGTGCCTGGTACGGTCAGAGCGTTGTCGCCCTGGCCAGGATCGAAAATGGCCTTCTTCGCCCGGTGCGGGTCTTCAATTGCTGAAGGAAAGCAAGACCGATGTCGATCACTGCCGAGCGCAAGCAGGCGCTCATTTCCGAATACGGCACCAAGCAAGGCGACACCGGGTCACCGGAAGTGCAGGTAGCCATTCTGAGCGAGCGAATTCGCAATCTGACCAGCCACTTGTCGACCCATAAAAAGGACTTCCACTCGCGGCGCGGATTGCTCGTCATGGTGGGCCAGCGGCGGCGGTTGTTGGATTATCTGAAGCGGTCGAGCGTGGGACGTTACGAGACCTTGATTGGACGTCTCGGGCTGCGCCGCTGAGAGCCGGTTGAGGTCAGCCGAATGTCCCTTGCTGCTGCATTGCATGGCGCGCCAATGCGCCGCCGGGGTTTATCGACGTCCCTGGAGCCGTCCAACCCGGCTTTCTTCTCGATGTGTCAGACGCGCGGCGCGAGCTACAAAGCGCGGCGTCGCCCGAGTTTCCGAAAAGGATGAGACCGAATGTTTAATGTTTATCGCAAAGAGCTGGTCTGGGGCGGCCGCCGCCTCGTTCTAGAGACCGGTAAATTAGCCCGCCAGGCCGACGGCGCGGTTCTCGCAACCTATGGGGACACGACGGTTCTCTGCACGGCAGTGGCGATGAAAGCCGCAAAGCCGGGCCAGGACTTTTTTCCACTCACGGTCAACTACCAGGAGAAGACCTTTGCCGCCGGCAAGATCCCTGGCGGATTCTTCAAGCGCGAGGGCCGTCCGTCCGAAAAAGAGACGCTGGTATCTCGGCTGATAGACCGCCCGCTGCGGCCGCTCTTCGTTCCGGGCTTTGTCAACGAAACCCAGGTCGTTTGCACGGTTCTCAGCCATGATTTTGAAAACGAGCCCGACGTCGTCTCGATGATCGGCGCCTCGGCGGCTTTGACGATCTCGGGCATCCCGTTCCTCGGCCCGATCGGCGGCGCCCGGGTAGGTTATATCGACGGCCAATACGTCCTCAATCCGACGCTCGCCGAAATGCCGCGCTCTGACCTTGATCTCGTCGTCGCCGGCACTGGTCAAGGGGTCTTGATGGTCGAATCCGAGGCGAAAGAACTTCCCGAGGATGTGATGCTCGGCGCTGTGACCTGGGGTCACCGCGAGTTTCAGCCTGTCATCCACGCTATCATCGAGCTCGCCGAGACCTGTGCCCGCGAGCCGTGGAGCCTGCCGCTGGCACCGACAGAACTCGGCGAAATTGAGATACGGCTGCGCGAAGCCGTAGACCCATTGATCGAAGCCGCCTACCAGACCCAAGGTAAGCAAGAACGCAGCAACCGCCTCGATGCGGCGAGGGCGAAGGTAGCGGAACTATTCGCCGACGAAAACCAGTACGCGACCGCGCTGAAGCTCTTCAAGGACATTGAAAAGAAGATTGTCCGTGGCGCCATCCTCCGCGACGGGCACCGGATCGACGATCGCGACACGCGCGCCATTCGTCCGATATCGTGCGAGGTCGGGCTCCTGCCTCGAACCCACGGCTCGGCGCTGTTTACGCGCGGCGAGACCCAGGCGCTGGTCGTGGCGACGCTCGGAACGGCGCAGGACGAGCAGGTGATCGATGCGCTCGAAGGCGAATACCGCGAAAATTTCATGCTCCACTATAACTTCCCGCCGTACTCGACGGGCGAAGCGGGGCGGTTGGGCTCGCCGAGCCGGCGCGACGTAGGGCATGGCAAGCTCGCGTGGCGTGCGCTCCGCCCGCTGCTGCCGAGCAAGGACAGCTTTCCTTATACGATCCGTCTTGTATCGGAGATCACCGAGTCGAACGGGTCCTCGTCGATGGCGTCGGTTTGCGGCGCTTCGCTGGCGCTGATGGATGCCGGAGTACCGCTGCCCCGGTCGGTGGCAGGGATCGCGATCGGGTTGATCAAAGAGCCGGAGGGATTCGCGGTGTTATCCGACATCCTCGGCGACGAGGATCATCTCGGCGACATGGACTTCAAGGTCGCTGGCACCAATCTGGGCGTCACCGCGCTGCAGATGGACATCAAGATCACCTCGATCACCGAGGAGATCATGCGGGTCGCACTCGAGCAGGCCCGCGAGGGCCGCACTCACATACTTGCCGAGATGGCCAAGGCCCTGACCGGCGCTCGCGACACCGTCAGTGCAAACGCTCCGCGGATCACGACTTTCAGCATCCCCAAGGAAAAGATCCGCGAAGTCATCGGGACCGGCGGTAAGGTGATCCGGGAGATCACCGAGACGACTGGAGCTAAGATCGACATAGAAGACGACGGCACCATCAAGGTCGCTGCGGTCGACGCCGATGCCGCAAAGGCTGCGATCGATTGGATCCGCGGGATCGTCGCTGAGCCGGAAGCCGGCGTCATCTACAATGGAAAAGTGGTAAAGGTTGTTGACTTTGGAGCATTCGTGAATTTTCTCGGATCGCGCGATGGACTGGTGCATATCAGCGAGCTTGCGCCGCAGCGGGTCGCCAAGGTGGCGGATGTCGTCAAGCTCGGCGATACCGTCAAGGTCAAAGTGCTCGGCTTCGACGATCGCGGCAAAATCAAGCTGAGCATGCGGCAAGTCGATCAGGAGACCGGCGAGGATCTCGGCTCTCGCCGTGCGGAGCGGCAGGAACAGCAAGTGAAGGCGGCAACCTGATAACTGGATTCGGGATCTCTCCGGGGGATGCCGGCTTCGATAAGCTTCTCCCGCGGGTGATCGGACATCGCGGCGCCGCGGCATGCGCGCCCGAGAATACACTCGCGAGCCTGCGCAAGGCCAAAGCCATGGGTTGCCGCTGGGTCGAACTCGACGTTCGCCTCACCGCCGATGACGAGCCGGTTCTCCTTCATGATGATCGGCTCGAACGCACGACCGATGGGCACGGCAAGGCCAGCGCCCTCCCTCTCGCAACCGTCCGTGGCTACGACGCGGGGAGTTGGTTCGGTGCCACCTTTGCGCGGGAGCGAGTTCCAACGCTGGAGGAAGCGATCGTCCTCCTTGCCGAGCTTGGCCTCGGCGCGAACATCGAGCTGAAAGCCAAACGCGGCCGCGAAGCTGCAACCGGGACGGTGGTTGCCAATTGGCTCACTCGAACTGGGCCGTCGCCGGTGCCGAGATTCGTCATCTCGAGCTTTCGACCCTCGGCTCTTGCCGCCGCGGCGGATCGTGCACCCGGAATTCCCCGCGGTATTCTATTTCGAGCAATTCCAAGAAACTGGCGCGTTCTTGTCGAGGGGGTTGGTTGCACGACGGTTCATGCCGCTCACGAGCGACTTCGTCCGGCCGTCGTCTCCGAGGTGCGCCAAGCCGGCTATCCGCTGCTCGCCTACACCGTAAACCATCCTGAGCGAGCCAAAACGCTTTTCGATTGGGGGGTCACGTCGGTGTTTTCTGATGCTCCGCAGCGCTTGCACGATGTCTTGGCGCTCGCCGGCTTGTGTCGGCCCACCGTAGCGAATCCGGCTGCGGGCGGCATCCGGTGACGGGGGCCAGCTTCATGAAAGGGCTCAATCCCGTCGTGATATCCGGGCGTGAGGTTTTGCCGCTCGTCGAGGGCGGCAAGGGCATTTCGGTGTCGAATGGCGAGAGTTCCGGGGCGTGGGGCGCTACCGGTGGAGTCGGCACCTTCTCCGGGGTGAACGCGGACAGCTATACCGAGGACGGGCAACCGATCCCGCAAGTCTATCGAGGACGCACCCGGCTCGAACGCCATGAGGAATTAGTGTCGTACGCGATCGCCGGAGGCATTCAGCAGGCGCGTGTCGCGCATGAGCGCTCCGGTGGCCAGGGCCGGATTCACATGAACGTGCTGTGGGAGATGGCCGCCGCCGAACGGGTCTTGCACGGCGTGCTCGAAGGGGCCAGGGGGATCATCCACGGGGTGACCTGCGGCGCCGGAATGCCCTACAAAATCGCGGAAATCTGCGCGAGCTACGGAGTATACTACTATCCGATCGTGTCTTCGGCCCGCGCGTTCCGGGCATTGTGGAAGCGCGCTTATTACCGGTTCTGCGAGTGGCTCGGAGGTGTCGTATATGAGGATCCGTGGCTCGCCGGCGGCCATAACGGGCTCTCCAACAGCGAAGACCCGGAACGGCCCGAACCGCCCTATCCGCGCGTTCGCGAGTTACGCAGCTTAATGGTCGATTTCGGGCTTGCCATGACCCCCATATTCATGGCCGGCGGGGTCTGGTATCTGCGCGAATGGACCGACTGGATCGACAATCCCGAACTCGGCCCGATTGCTTTTCAATTCGGCACCCGTCCGCTCGTCACGCAGGAGAGCCCGATTTCGGAGGTCTGGAAGCGCAAGCTGCTGACGTTGAACGAGGGAGACGTTTCGCTCAACCGCTTCAGCCCGACCGGCTTTTATTCTTCGGCGGTGCATAATGCTTTTCTCAACGAACTGCAGGAGCGGTCGGCGCGCCAAGTCGCGTACACGATCGAACCGGTCGGGGAGCACATCGCGGCGTTTGGTGTCGGTGCCCGCGGTCACATTGTTTACTTGACCACGCACGACAGAAAATCGGCCGAGGGCTGGATCGCTGCAGGCTATAGCGAAGCCCTGCGCACGCCCGATTCAACGCTGATCTTTGTGACGCCGCATAATGCACAAGAGATCCGCAGCGACCAAATTGCCTGCATGGGTTGCCTCAGTGCCTGCCGGTTCTCCAATTGGGCGCAGAGCGAGACGCACTCGACCGGCAAGAAGACCGATCCGCGCAGCTTTTGTATCCAGAAGACCCTCCAGGCGATCAGGCATTCCGACGATGTCGAGTGCCAGCTGATGTTTGCCGGGCACAATGCCTATCGCTTCGCCTCGGATCCGTTCTATTCGAACGGGTACATCCCCTCTGTGCGAGAGCTGGTCGAGCGCCTGCTGACCGGCGACTAAGCCGCTTCCCGCTCCCCGAACCGACCCTCGCCAAGCGGAGAGTGCCGCCAACCGCTTTTGTAGTTTGGTATTCTTCTAAGCAGTTGACTCGATCCGCGGCCGGGATCTAAATCACTGCATCGCACCGGCTCGGCCGCATATCGCGACCGCCCGTTCCAAGAGCATCGAGGGACGGATGGCGTATTCGAGAACTCTTCAGCCCGCAGAGGCCATTGCGGGTTCCGACGGGGAAAGCAAAACCTCTCCGGTTTTGGCGGTCGTTCGGAGCCCGGGCGCCGTCCGGCGCACACTAGCCGTAGGATCGCAGTAATTCGAGAGTGATCACCAGCACGAGGAGGAGACCAAAGGATGGCATACCAAGACGATATCGCGTTGATGGCGCATCTGATGAGGCGTGCAGGGTTCGGCGCTGGCCGCGACGAACTCGAAGCGCGGGTGGCGAAGGGTTATGAGGCGACGGTCGAGGAGTTGCTGCATCCCGAGGCGCAGCCGGAGGTCGATGCTTACACCTTGCTCCGCTATCAGCCGGCGTCATTGCTCCCGGGCGGCCAGCCCCCGATGGGCAACGTCAACTGGATGTACTACCTGATTAATACCCAGCGGCCGCTCGAAGAGAAGATGGCGCTGTTCTGGCACCATGTGTTCGCGACCGGCAACTCGAAGGTCGACAATTACGACCAGCTGCTGGAACAGATCCAACTGTTCCGCGAGAACGGGATGAGCAACTACCGCGATCTGTTGCTCAAAGTCGCAAAAAACCCGACGATGATCTTCTGGCTCGATAACCAGCAAAATCATGGCACGGCGGTCAACGAGAACTGGGGCCGCGAACTGCTCGAACTGTTCAGCCTCGGCGCCGGCAACTACACCGAGACCGATGTTCGTGAATGCTCACGGGCCTTCACCGGCTGGACTTTCGAAACCAAGATCCCACGTGCACCTTATGGTCGCTTCCCGTGG
>Ga0318541_10000469_pt1 | contig 13239 bp, 14 predicted proteins | sample GRESIP166b4f26_FD_202503 | JGI IMG/M metagenome (GOLD analysis project Ga0318541, IMG submission 202503) | Tropical soil microbial communities from Luquillo Experimental Forest, Puerto Rico - GRE.SIPMG.166b4f26 | ecosystem: Environmental > Terrestrial > Soil > Tropical forest > Bulk soil...
TGTCGGACATCGGCTCACTCCTCGCAACTGCGCTGGTCAGCGGCCTGTAAAGCGCGGCTTGCGTTTCTCGTTGAAGGCTAGCACGCCCTCGCGCCGGTCTTCGGTCGGAACCATCCGGTTGTAGGCCTCGATCTCGAGCATCATGCCGCTCGAAAGGTCCATTTGCATACCGAAATGGATGGCGTGCTTGGCTTGCCGCACCGAGATCGGGGCGTTGTCGGCGATGCACCGCCCGGTCTCGAGCGCTGCGTCAACGACATGCCCTGGCGCGCAGAGGCGGTTGACCATACCCCATTCATAGGCCTCTGCCGCGGTGAACGGGCGCCCCGTCAGGATGATCTCCTTGGCGCGCCGCTCGCCGACCGCGCGCGGCAGGTTCTGCGTCCCGCCGGCGCCGGGCATGATGCCGAGGGTGACCTCCGTTAATGCAAACCGCGCCGCCTCGGCGGCATAAATAAAGTCGCAGCACAATGCCAGTTCGCAGCCGCCGGCATAGGCCGCACCGTTGATCGCGCCGATTACCGGCACCGGGCATCCGAGAAAGGCGCGTATCATGCGCTCAAAGAGCAGGTGCTGATCCTGCCAAGCCGCGTCGGTCATGCCGTTGCGCTCTTTGAGATCACCCCCGGCGCAAAACGCCCGCTCGCCTGCACCGGTCAGAACGACGCACTTTTGCTTCGCCGGCGCGGCGTTGATCTCGTCGAAAAAAGCCAGGAGATCGCGCCCCATTTGGGTGTTCATCGCATTGGCGACTTCCGGCCGGTTGAGCGTCAAGAGCAGGAGACCCTCGCCACGATCCTCGACGCGTGCCGTTTTGAATTCACGATTCATTGGTCTCTTCGCCCCGCGGCTGCCCCGGGGGCAGGACTATAGTCTTGCGAGACGGGCTTGCCGAGATAAGCTTGGCATTCGATGAGCAACGAACCTGCAAACGGTCCTCTATTCGGCCGCCGGATCGCCCTACCCGAAGCCCGCGAGCTCGACCGGCTGGCCGGGATGCTCGAGGCGGAGGGCGCCGAGACCCTGCGGTGCCCGATGGTGGCCATCAGGGACGCGCCCGATCCATTGCCAGTGCAGGAATGGCTCGGGCATTTCCCGTTCGACGATCTGATCCTTTACACCGGTGAGGGGCTGCGCCGGTTGCATGGCTTTGCCCACCGATTTGGCATCGAGGCCGGATTTCTGAGCGGGCTGCGCAGTGCGCGCAAAATCACGCGCGGCCCCAAGCCGGAGCGGGCATTGCGCGAGCTCGGGCTGAAATCCGACTTACGCGCCGAGACCCCAACGACCGAGGGTCTGATCGCTACATTGTCTGCGTTGGACCTGCGCGGCCGAAAGGTCGGCGTTCAGCTCTATCCGAGCGCTCCCGAGGCCCGGTTCACCGGCTTTCTGCGGCAGGTGGGAGCGCAGCCCGACACGGTCCTGCCCTATGAATATGCCTCGGCGGTTGAGCAGCAGAAGATAGTTGAGCTGATTGATCGGATGGCCGGCGGTGGGGTCGATGTCATCGCCTTCACCAGTACGCCGCAAGTCGAGCGACTGTTCGAAGTGGCAAAGGCGACCCGGCGGGAAGAGACGTTACAAACAGCGCTGAAGGCAACCGCGATCGCTGCCGTCGGCCCGGTCGTCGCCGCCGATTTGCAACGCCGCGGGTTCAATGTCACGATTACGCCCGACCACAGCTATTTCATGAAGCCGTTGGTCACCGCCATCGTGGAAGCATTGGCGCGCTAGGCGCCGATCCGTGAAATAACTTCGCGCGTGTTTCTCGTTGTGGGTCTACTCCCCGGCCACCGCCAGTCTGCCGAGCCTGGGGGCGGTCTCCATCGGGCGGCCGGGTCGAATCCACCAGGTCATGACGATCGCGAACAGTAGCAGCCCGACCGAGAAGCCGAACGGTGTTGTCCAGCTGCCGGTGCGGTCTAGGAGCCAGCCGAAGGCGACCGGTGAAAGAATACCGGCAACGGCACCGGCGGCATTCATCAGCGCGCTCGAAGAGCCGGCGAAGTTCGGCGCGATGTCCATCGTCGCGGTCCATAGCGGCGCGATGGCAAAACAGAGGAAGAACAACGCGACTGTAAATCCGGTGAGCCCGACAACCACATCGTGAACGAGGATCGCGGGCACCAGCCCCGCCACGACGAGGATCCAGCTTGCGGCGATCATCCGCGACCGCGCGACCTGCAGGTTCCGGGTTCGGCGCAACAGGTAGTCGGTGACCACACCGCCGAGGAACTCGGCGATCATCGCACAGAACAGCATTGCCGCGTACAAGAACGACGACTTCTTCAGATCGAGGCCGTAGTTCTTCTGTAGCAAGGACGGCATCCAGGCCACAAACAGCCAGCCGGTCCATCCCTGACAGAAATAGACGATCATCAACGGCGCCACACGGGGGACGAGGCGCCGCCACGGCACCGGGCCGGAACCAATCTGCCCCGCAGGATCAGCGGCCGGTAATTCGGCCAGTTCCGCGCGGGTGATGCGGGGATGCTGACGCGGATCCTCGTGAAAGAACCACCAGCACGCGGCGGCCCAAGAAGCCGACACGACGCCGAGTGCGACAAACGAAAAACGCCAGGAGAACCAGGTGATCAGCAAGGCGACGATCGGCGCCGACGCCCCTGCGCCGAGACGTCCGGCGGCATGAGTGATGCCCACCGCCGCGCCGCGTGAGGCGAGCGAGGTCCATTTCGAGAGCGCACGGGTGACCGCCGGCAACGTCGCCCCCTCGCCCATGCCGAGCACCAGGCGCACCGCGAACAGTGAAACGAGCCCGGTCACCGCCCCGGTCACGATAGTCGTGATCGACCAGGTCAGTCCGCAGACAGTGAGAGTGCGCCGCGCCCCGAAGCGGTCGGCAAACCAGCCTCCGATCAGCTGAAACGGGGCATAGGCGTAATTGAAGGCCGAGAAGGCGACGCCGAGCGCGATATTGCTGAGACCAAGGGTCCTGCTGTATCACGCTTGCCGCCGCGGCCAGGTTGACCCGGTCGATAAACAGGATGAAGTGCATCACGACCACGAGAACCAGGAAATTCCTGGTGGCGCGTCCGCTGAAGGCGAACGGCATGTTGCCCTTTCCTCCCTAACCGCCAAGAGCAGCCGGAACCGCTCTGCGCAATTGCCCTGTTTCGTAGTGCTTCGCTGTTCAGGCCATCCGGTAGACGTACTTCCCCACGCCGCCGATCAGTATGGCCCGACTGCCCGGTGATAGGTGGTATCGCCGGGCCATCGATCCGCCGCCGATTCCACCCCAGCCATGCAAGAGCCCTGCCTGCTCGTCCTCCGCTCTGACGAGAGGCGCAGCCCCGGTCACGGCCGCACCGCCCGATCAGACGGCCTACAAACCGAGAAGGCTCTCCATCGGCGCGAAGTCACTGTTGCTGTGCAACAATGTGTGACCGCGCTCGATACAGAGCGTGCCGATGACAAGGTCGATCGTCTTTCGGATCGTAATCCCGCGGCGGCGCGGAAAACGGTAATTCGCCGCAGCCTTGGCAGCCAGTTTCCGCATCGATGATAAGTCCTTCGACCGCACCTGTTTCCGTTGTTTTTCGCTCCCTCAGCGCTGTGCAGATTCCGTTGATCCGGGAGTGCAAATTCGTTGATATTTGGCTATCCGATTCTGCTCTCAAGTAACTGGTATATCTGTATTTATGACCGAAATTTTGGACGGCTTTATCGCTCGAGAGCCAAATTTTCGTTGTTTTTGTATCGCGCTCACGGCGCCAACAGCACCTTGCGCAATGCCGTCCAACGCGCGAGCTTGGCGGCAAAGTCTAGCCGGGCGTGCGCCGGGCTGGTCGAGGGCAGTGCCAGATAGGCGAGCTCAGCGCGCCGCCTGAAGTGACGGTCATAGAGGCGCTGTGCGCCGCTGCCATTGAAGGCGACAGCGCGGATCAGCGGGTGCGCATCGAGCAGCCGGTTGATCGCGTTCGGCCGCTCGCGGCGGATCGTCGAGTCGGCGCTCGCCTCGCGTTCGCCGAGTTCGCACACGTCCCAGAGCGCGATCCGTTGCGCCGCGACGAAAGCTAGCCTCTCCGCGTAATCCGTTGTCGGGGTGGCATCGAACAACGCGAATACGATCGGCCAGAACAGATTGCGTGGGTGGGCGTAGTATTCGGCGCGGCGCAGCGACTCTTCGCCGGGCAGCGTGCCCAGCACCAGAACGCGCGCCCGCGGGTCGGCGATCGGCGGAAAGCTGCGCTTGGCGATGCTGCGTTCGACTGCCGCCTTCACGCGACGTAATGGCCGAGGCGGACCGCGGTCTGTCCCTTGACCAGGCGCCGCGACGGCATGATCAGCACGCAATCATCGTAGGGTGTGCGCACCTCGCGCCCGTTGTCTCGGCCGATCAATGTTCCTTTTAGCGGCAACACCTCGAGCCCGCGGAAGTGCTGGACGAACTCAAAACTCTCGCCGGTAATCGTGACGGCTTCGGTGACCTGGATGACGCGCTGCCGGGGATGCGCGGTGAAATCCGCTCCGCCAAGCGGCATTGCATCTTCGCGCGACAAAGTCCCGACGGCGATCAAAAACCTGAGCATGACGTCGGTCGCGACCTCCGCGGCGCGGCGCTCCCAATGCTGCCCGGCTTCGATCAAGAGCGCGGTTTTGGGCGAGGCGCGATCCCCGAACCCGCCATAGTCGCGCATCCGCGGACCCGCCGCGTGACCGGCGTCGCACATGATCAGCTCGGGGATCCCTACCCAGCGCGCCAATGCCAGCGACCGGTCGAGGGTGCCCGCCAGCATCAAGGGTGCCGTCGCATGTTGCATCGAGTGGATGTCGAGCAGGAAATCAGCGGCATCGACAAAGGGGCGCAAGGCGCGCGCGCGCGCCAGCTCGGTCGATTGTCGTTCGCCGTCGAGGGTCGCGGGCGCCCACAGCCGGTTGAAATCCTCGTCGACGAAACGGGAGGCAGTGGGCACCCGGCGATCGAAGTTGCAATAGGCAGCGACGTTGTCGAAAGCCAGGGTCAGCTTGCCCTGCCTTGGCCGCAGCCCGGCGCGAAACAGCCGATCGAGCGCGATGGCACCGCAGATCTCGTTGCCGTGGGTCAACGCGGTAACGAGGACGTGCGGTCCGGGTGAGCCGCTGTCGAATGTCGAAACGTATTCGACGCCCGTATTACCGGCTCGGTAAGGCTCGATGTCGGGCGGGGTCAGCTCGATCGCATAGTTCGGCTCGGGCACGAGGCGCTCCCGGTCTCAGAGGGCAAAGAGCCGTATTTTGCACACGTCGGGCTGCGGCGTCACGCCCACGGAGACAGCGAAACTTGCCCGGCGACAGGCCTCTGCGTACATTCGCGCGATGGCAGAAGTGCACAGCACCGTAACGGCAAGAAACGAACTGACCGAGATCGGCTTCGAGATCCCCGGCGTGCTGTGGCGCCGCGATCCGCAAAAGGCGGAAGTGCCGCTGGTCTTCGACTCGCCGCACAGCGGGTCGAGCTATCCCGAGGACTTCCAATTCTGCTGCCCGTTTGAAGTGCTGCGCACCGCCGAGGACACCTATGTCGACGAGCTCTACAGAGCGGCGCCTTCTCTCGGCGCGACACTGATCGGGGCGGTCTTTCCGCGCAGTTATCTCGATGCCAACCGGGCGGTCGACGATATCGATTCCGCGCTGATCGACGGCACGTGGCCGTCGCGCCTCGCCCCCTCGCACAAGACGCGATCCGGTCTCGGGCTGGTGCGCCGCGTGGCTAGGACCGGGATCCCGATCTACGACCGGAAGCTTGGTATCGACGAGATCCGTGCGCGGCTCGAACGCTGCCACACGCCCTATCACCGGGTGCTCGACGAGGCATGCGAGCGCGCCCACCGCAAATTCGGGGCCGTTTGGCACATCAACTGCCATTCGATGCCGTCACAGCGCAGCGCCAAGACCAGCAACAAGGGCGGCCACTGCGCTGATTTCGTGCTAGGCGATCGCGACGGCACGACTTGTGAGCCGGAGTTCACCGATTTTGTCGCCCGCGAGCTGTGCGATCGCGGTTACACCGTGCGCATCAACGAGGTCTACAAGGGTGTCGAGATCGTCAAGCGGCAGGGCCGCCCGGCGATGCGCCGGCACAGCCTGCAGATAGAGGTCGACCGCGCGCTCTACATGGATCAGAAGACCTTGGAAAAGAGCCCCGGTTTCTGCCGGGTGCAGGCTGACATTACCGAGCTGATCGAAGCGCTGGCGAGCTTTGCGAGCGCGCGTCTCACGGAGCGCTGGGTCGAGAACCCCGTTTGAATGCCGATGGAGGAAAGCGCCGTGCCGACCATTCCCAAGGTCCTGCAACCGCACATCAATACAGCTTTTCCGGCAAATGTTTGCTTGGTCGGAAGCGTGCTGCCCAACGGGTTCGCTCAGGTCACCCCGCGCGGCAGCACGATGGTGTATGACGACACCCATATCGGGCTGTGGGAGCGCGGCAAGGGCTCGACAAACGAGAATTTATCCGACGGAACGAAGCTTACCGTCTTCTTTAGAAAACCGCAGCTGCGTGAAGAAGGGGTTCTGCCGAAAGGCGGCATCGCCCGGTTCTATGGGCGCGCTAAGATCTATCGGTCGGGGCCGGTCTACGAGGAGGTGTGGCGTCGGCTGGTCCAGCCCGAAAAGGACCGCGACCCGGACAAGCAAGGTCACGCCGTGCTGATCGAGATCGAGCGGGCCGAGGAGCTCGACGGCACCCCGCTCAAGCTCGATTGATCCTCGCGCCGCCGAAGGCTAAATCCCGTAGAGGTTCTCCGGGCTAGCCGGCCTCTGGCCGTGCTCGACCTGCTTGACCGCCTCGATCAACTTGACATGGCTCGGCGTCGGAACGCCAACCTCGCGCCCCTTCGCGGCGATGACCCCGTTGATGAAGTCGATCTCGGTGCGTCGACCCTTGTACATGTCCTGGCCCATCGACGGGCGCGCCAGATCGCTGCGGGTGTTCGATCTCAACGTCGTGAGGATTTGCGTTTCGATCTCGTCGAGCGCCTTTGCGTCGCCCTCGGCGGCGCGCGCCAGGGTTTCCGGCTCGTGTGCCCGAATGTGTTCGAGCTGATAACCGAGCGCCTGCCCGACGCGCACCCCCTCGCCGGCGAGACGGATGCTGAGCCGCCGTATCTTCTCGTCGCGGTTCATCTCGTTGCCGGACATGCCGGTGGCCGCGGCGACCCCGTTGGCCATGCCGTTGACGCAGAGCTTCGACCAGCGTTCGCCCCATAAATTCGTCGTCGCCTTTACGCTGTCGACGGTGCGGATCATGTCCGCCAGTTCTTCGAGCCGCTTCGTGATGCGGCCATGCACTTCCCCAACGCGGTAAACCTCATAGGGCGAGGCGCCACGCGCCGCGGTGCGGCGCACCCGGCCCGGCGCGTAGAGCTCGGCGCCGAGTAGTGCGGGGATGGCGCCCACGGTCTTGTCCCAGCCGACAACACCGGCGATGCGCTCCTCGTTCATGCAGTTCTGCAACGACACGACATAGCCGTCGGGCGCCAGGTATTGCGCGATGAACCTTGTCGCCCACTCGGTGTCGTAGGATTTGACCGCCACCATCGCGATGTCGATCGGCTTTTCTTTGGCCAGCAGCTGGGCCTCGGTCAGATGCATCGTTCTCGGCCGGGCGCAGACGAACTCCTGCTCGGTCATGCCCTCGAGTGCCAGCCCGTCCTTGCGGATCGTCTCAACGTGCTCGGGCCAAGGGTCGATCAAGGTCACGTCGAACCCGTTATGGGCGAGCTGGCCTCCGGTATAGCCGCCGATCGCGCCGGCACCGATTACCGATATACGCTTGTCCATCATCTGCTCCCTCTTTGACCCGCGCCGGGCCATGATAAGCTCGGCGCGCAAGAAACCATCCGGAAAACCTGCGAGGGCTTAATACGATGAATTGGACCGAACGGCGCGCGCGCTTTCGCGCGATCCTTTCCGGCAACCGCTGCGTCCATCCGGGATCGGTGTACGACGCGATCTCGGCGCGCATCGCCGAGGATCTCGGCTTCGAACTCGGGATGTTTTCGGGCTCGATCGGCTCGATGTCGGTGCTCGGCGCTCCCGATCTCGTCGTTCTGACCCTGACCGAGTTCGCGAGCCAAGCCAACCGCATCTGCCGCGCCGGCAATCTGGCATTGCTGGTCGACGCCGACCATGGTTACGGCAACGCACTCAACGTGCGCCGCACCGTTGAAGAGTTGGAGACTGCCGGCATTTGCGCGATGTCGATCGAGGATACCGTACTACCGCGGCCCTATGGACCCAACGGCAAGCCGAGCCTGAGCTCGGTCGAGGAAGGTGTCGGCAAAATGAAGGCGGCACTGTCGGCGCGCCAGGACAAGAATCTGGTAATCGCCGGGCGCACCAGTGCGCTGGCGATTGCCAATCTCGACGAGGCCGTCAAGCGCGCCAAGGCCTATGAGGCGGCCGGAGTCGACGCGGTGTTCCTCGCCGGCGGCGTGACCGCCGAGGCGGTCGAGGCGGTGTCATCGGCGATCAGGATCCCGCTGATACTCGGCGGCGGCAGCGGCGAGCTTGGTGATCTCGGTTGGCTCGCGGCGCATCGCGTTCGGGTCGCGCTTCAGACCCACGCTCCGTTCTCGGCCGCGGTGCAGGCGGTCTACGACACCTTGAAGGCGCTGCGCGATGGTGTCGCACCGCGCGAACTCAAGAACATCGCGCCGCCCGAGCTGATGCGACGGGTTACCCGCGCCGATCAGTATCAACAATGGACAAGGGATTTTCTCGGCGGGGGTTGAAACTCACTCGGTCGGAAGGGTGCCGAAGCCGCGGCTACCGTCATCTTCGGCGTCGCTGACCGTCACCTTGGCAACGCGTGCGGCTGACGGGCCACGCCGGCAGGCTTCGGCCATCGCTGCAACAGCATCAGGAGCACCATTCGCCAGCACCTCGACGCTGCCGTCCTTGCGGTTGCGTACCCACCCGCGCAGCCGCAGCCCCGTTGCGGTGCGCGTCGCCCAGATCCGATAGCCGACACCTTGCACCTCACCGGTGATCCGCAAACGAACGGTCTTCTCGAGACCCATTATTCGAATTCGAGGATCACCTGGTCGACCGCCAGGCTGTCGCCGGGGTTGGCGCGGATTCGCGCGATGCGGCCGTCGCGCTCGGCGCGCAAGATGTTCTCCATCTTCATCGCCTCGACCACGGCGAGCGGCTCGCCGGCCTTGACTTCCTGGCCCTGGCTTACCGTGATCGAGGAGAGCAGGCCCGGCATCGGCGACAACAGGAGCCGCGAGGTGTCGGATGCCTGTTTCTCGGGCATCAGCGCGAGCAACTCGGCAGCACGCGGCGGCAACACCTGCGCGCGGCGGATCACGCCGCCGTGCATCAGCCGGAATGCTGCTCCCGGTAGCGGCTCGATCTGCACCGTGGCAAGACGCTTGCCCACTCCGATCTGGAGTAAAACCTCTCCCGGCCGCCAATCAGTGGCCGCGAGGTGGCTCTCACCCTCGATTTCGACACGATACGCGCCGTCCTCCGGTCGAACCGAGATCGGATAGGACCGTCCGTCGAGCAGCACGATCGAGTGCTCGGCAATCTCGATTCTCGCCCCCGCGAGCTTGCCGTTTATCGCCGTTTCGCGCTCGCGAATGCGCCGGTGCGCGAGAGCGGCGGCGAGCAGGATCACGCGGTCGGGCTCAACAAACCCCGAGGGGGACGCGAACCCGCCGCGGAACTCCTCTACGATGAAGTTCGTCGACAAGGCACCAGCACTAAAGCGCGGCTTTGCCACGGCTGCCGCCAGAAAGGCGATGTTGTGCTGCACGCCGGCGACATAGAAGCCGTCCAGAGCACCGCGCAGCCGCTCGATTGCCGTCTTCCGATCACTGCCGGAGGCGACGAGCTTGGCGATCATCGGATCGTAGTGGACAGTGATCTCTGCTCCCTCGAAAACGCCGGTATCGAGCCTCAGATCCTCTCCGGTGGGCGGCCGATAGCGGATCAGGCGACCGGTCGACGGCAGAAAATTGCGTCCCGGATCTTCGGCGTAGATGCGCGCCTCGATCGCCCAGCCTTCGAGCCGGACATCTTGCTGCGTGAACGGCAGCGGCTCGCCGGCCGCGATCCGGATCATCAGCTCGACGAGGTCGAGCCCGGTCACTAGCTCGGTCACCGGGTGCTCGACCTGCAGCCGGGTATTCATCTCGAGAAAATAGAAGTTGCGCTCGCGGTCGACGATGAACTCGACCGTGCCGGCCGAGCGATACTCGACGGCGCGGGCCAGCGCCACCGCCTGCTCGCCCATGGCTTTACGCGTTTCACGATCGAGAAAGGGGCTCGGCGCCTCCTCGATGACCTTCTGGTGCCGGCGCTGGATCGAGCATTCGCGCTCGCCGAGATAGACGAGATTGCCAAAGGTGTCGCCGAGGACCTGGATCTCGATATGGCGCGGCTCCTCGATGTATTTCTCGATAAAAATCCGGTCGTCGGCAAAGCTCGATCTGGCCTCGCTCGCCGCCGAGCGAAACCCGTCGCGAACTTCCTCGTCGCTCGCAGCGATGCGCATTCCCTTGCCGCCGCCGCCGGCCGAGGCCTTGATCATGACCGGATAACCGATGTCGCGGGCGACCCTGACGGCGCTGTCGGCGTCCGGGATCACTTCGAGGCGGCCGGGCACGCTCGATACCCCCGCGTCGCGCGCCAGCTTTTTCGATTGGATCTTGTCGCCCATCGCCGCGATCGCCTCGGGCCCCGGCCCGATGAAGGTCACTCGCGCCGTGGCGAGCGCGGTCGCGAAGGCGGGGTTTTCCGACAAAAAGCCATAGCCCGGATGGACGGCCTCGGCACCGGTCGCACGGCAGGCCTCGACGATCCGTTCGATCTTCAGATAGCTCTCGGCCGATGGCACGGGCCCGATCGGGACAGCTTCATCGGCAAGACGCACATGCAACGCTTCGGCATCGGCCTCGGAATAGACGGCGACCGTGGCGATGCCCATCCGCTGGGCCGTGCGGATGATGCGGCAGGCGATCTCGCCGCGGTTGGCGATCAGGATTTTCTTGAACATTGGGCCCAAGTTGCGGCACGAGATTGCTTCGCTCCGCTCGCAATGACAGCAGAGAGGGAGACGTTATTGCGAGGCGCCCTCAGGCGCCGCGGCAATCTCGATAGAGTACCCAGCAATTGAGTCACAGCGGGATGTTGTCGTGCTTTTTCCAGGGGTTGGCGAGCGATTTGCCGCGCAGCATTGCCAGCGCGCGGCACAGCCGGCGCCGTGTGTCGCGCGGCAGGATCACGTCGTCGATAAAACCGCGGCTCGCCGCGACAAACGGATTGGCGAATTTCTCGCGGTATTCCTCGGTGCGCGCCTCGATTGCCGCGGCGTCGCCGATGTCGGCGCGGAAGATAATCTCGACGGCACCCTGCGGTCCCATCACCGCGATCTCGGCCGAGGGCCACGCGAAATTCACGTCGCCCCGCAGATGCTTGGAGCTCATCACGTCATAGGCACCGCCATAGGCCTTGCGGATGATCAAAGTCACCTTCGGCACGGTCGCCTCGGCAAAGGCAAACAGCAGCTTGGCGCCGTGCTTGATGATGCCGCCATGCTCCTGGGCGGTCCCCGGCAAAAATCCGGGCACATCGACAAAGGTCAAGATCGGGATGTTGAAGCAGTCGCAAAATCTGACAAAGCGTGCCGCCTTGCGCGAGCTGTCGATGTCGAGACAGCCGGCCAGCACCATCGGCTGGTTTGCGACGATGCCGATTGTCGATCCCTCCATTCGGGCGAACCCGATCAAGATGTTGCGAGCGAAGTCGGGCTGGATCTCGAAGAAATCGCCGTCGTCGACGACCTTCTCGATCAGTTCCTTCATGTCGTAGGGCCGGTTCGGGTTGCGCGGGACAAGCGTGTCTAGCGACGGCTCGGCCCGGTCGCGTGGGTCGGTGCTCGGCCGCAACGGCGGCTGCGCCCGGTTCGAGGCCGGCAGAAAGTCGATGAACCGGCGCAGCTCGATCAATGCCTCGACATCGTTGGCGAAGGCGAGATCCGCCACACCCGAGCGCGTCGTATGCGTGACGGCACCACCCAATTCTTCCTGCGTCACCGCTTCGTGGGTCACCGTCTTGACCACCTCGGGGCCCGTCACGAACAGGTAAGAGGTTTCGCGGACCATGAAGATGAAATCGGTCATCGCCGGCGAATAGACCGCACCCCCGGCGCACGGTCCCATGATCAGCGAGACCTGCGGCACGACACCCGAGGCCAGAACATTGCGCTCGAACACCTCGGCATAGCCGGCGAGCGAGGCCACCCCGTCCTGGATGCGTGCCCCGCCCGAGTCGTTGAGCCCGATCACCGGGGCGCCGACATTGATCGCCTGGTCCATGATCTTGCAGACCTTCTCGGCGTGCGCTTCGCTGAGCGAGCCGCCAAAGACCGTGAAATCCTGGCTAAAGACAAAGACCAAACGGCCGTTCACCGTGCCGTGGCCGGTGACGACGCCGTCGCCCGGGATCTTGTGCGCGTCGATGCCGAAATCGTGGGTGCGGTGCTCGACGAACATGTCCCATTCCTCGAAGGAATCGGGGTCGAGCAAGATTTCGAGCCGCTCGCGCGCGGTAAGCTTGCCCCGGCTGTGCTGGGCGTCGATACGCCGGGCTCCGCCGCCGGCCCGTGCCGCTGCCCGCTTTTCCTCCAGGCGTCCAAGAATGTCGTTCATGACCCCTCGCGACTAATCATCGGCGAGATAGCATCGACCGATGGGCCAAGGCCAGAGCCGGCGCTCCGCGCTTGTTCGCGACCGGCGACACAGAGAGAATTGCGCAATCTTTCGCGGAGCGAGGTGGGGTGATGGCGGAAAGCGAGCTTTATCGAAAAGGGGCGGCGCTGCGGCGGCAGCTCTTGGGCGATGCGGCGGTCGAACGTTCGGCTCGCGAGATCTACAGCGACCCGGTCATGAAGAAGTTCATCGACCTAGCAACCGAGACGGTGTTCGGCACGCTGTGGACACGGCCGGGCCTCGATTTGAAGACCCGGACCCTTGTTTGCGTCGTCTCCGACGTTGCCCCCGGGCGCGAACCCGAGTTGGGGCTGCATCTGCGCATGGCGTTGCGCCAGGGGTGGACCGAAGATGAGTTGACCGAGGTGCTGCTCCACCTCTCCGGCTATGTCGGCGCGCCGATCATCCGCGAGTCGATGATGGTGGCGAGCAAGGTGTTTGCCGAGTTCCGCGCCGAACGAGCGGCCGGGCAGTGACGGCTTGAGCGACGAGTTCTGGCTTCCTATAGGCACGAGAT